>WNGK01006376.1_pt1 | contig 16878 bp, 15 predicted proteins | sample 5400601 | NCBI WGS metagenome assembly WNGK01 (sample SAMN13153376, study PRJNA577476) | soil metagenome | isolation source: 60 cm soil or saprolite under Garry oak tree replicate 1 | place: USA:California | collected 2016-06-15
CAGCCCGGAGTGTGAGCATGACGAGGCATCATCAAGAGTTTCCTGGTAGTCGCCCTATTCCGGTCTTTCCCCGCGCCTGTGGCCACCATGGCTGGAGCAGCGGCCCTTGGGCTTTTCCGCGAGCTTCGCACCCGACCGGTCAGGAACCGGCCACGCACGTCACGGCGGGGACGGGCCGAACACAAACCCGTAGCTACGTCCCTGGCATCGGCCAGACCTCCTTGACTAGCTCACTCATCACGTGCGACCTCGTGTCGCAACAGCGTCTGCTCCCCGCCGCGCACCGCCGGGTAGACCACCTCGCGGACCGCATCCGCGGGCCTGGCCAGCGAGGCCTCGGCGATGGCGAACAGGATGTTCTCCTTGCCGGTGACCCGCTTGAACGCGTTGACCAGCGCCTCGGTCACCTTCCGTTCGGCCCGGGCGCCGATCCGGTGCACGGTGGCGATCAGCAGATCGACCAGGCTGTCGGTGACCTCCCGTTCCCGCTCAGCCAGCAGCGCGGCCAGCAGGGTCACCGTCGACTGCGGCGAGTTCGGCAGCCGGCGCCGCAGGTGCGACGGCGACTCGACCGCGGCGCGCGCCCGCCACCCCGCCACCACCTTCGCCGCGACGTCCGCGAACAGGCCGGGCGGCAGGCCGACCGCGCGGATCGAGGTCAGCTTGCGGATCTCCGTCAGCATCGACTCCAGGCTCACGTTCCCCGGCACCGACTTGATCAGCGCCAGCACCGAGTCCGGGTCCTCATCCTCCTGGTCCTCGGCCGGGTCCGCGTCCTCCCCGATCAGGGCCAGGATCCGCGCGGATGCGGCCGGGCCGCACCGGGCCGCGATCGTGTTGAACCATGTCTCTTCCGCGTTGTGCAGTGCCGAGCGCACGATGCGGGTGATCCGGGCCGCCGCCGGGGGCTCGATCCGCTCCTCCCGGCAGTGCCGCAGCAGCTCCTCCCTGACCCGGTCCGGGTTCCGCTCGGCATGCGCGACGTGGCCGGCCAGCCAGTCCGTCAGCTTGTCCGCGTCGGCGACCGAGCACACCCGAAAGCCCAGGTGCTCGCGTATCTGGTTGCGGTGGTACTCGATCGTGCTGCCGGACCACTCATAAAACCCCAGGTCCGGCGCCGGGACCTTGACCTGCTTCGCGACGAACGCGACGGCTTCGCCGGGCAGCTCCGAGCGGCCCAACGGGAACCGCCCGGGCCGGGTGTAGAACTTCAAAACCAAGGCGAAGCCGAGTTTCGTCGACCCGCGCTTGCCCGCGACCAGCTCCCGCTCATCGTCCAGCAGTGTCCAGTGCTCGACCAGCTCGTCTAGGTCCACCCGCACCACCACGCTTCCCGGGATCCGCGGCTGACCATAGCGAGTGATGCTGACAAACGCCCCTGAAATGGCCGACGGCGGCACTTCCCGGACCACGGCCCGTACTGCCGGGGGGCAGCTGCCTGCGGCGCCGACCCAGAAACCCCGTAAGTGCCGACAGCGGACGTCGAAACGGAACTCCGCCGGGAGGGAAGCCTTCGCCTACCCCCAGACGGTTTCTGTCACGGGGGGTGAACACCCGCCGGGCAGGCAGCCCGGACATTCGGTGCATATCGCCGAATCTGTACGCCCGGCTGTGCTGAGGTCTCAGATGGGAGCGAGCACATATCAGCCAAATCAGTGCTTGGGTGGAGTTGTCCTTCCTGGCTGGCAGTGGGTGTGTTCACCCCGGCACTGGAGTCGCAGCACGGCCGCGGCAGGCGCGGGCGCCACGGCCGCCCTGGCGGGTGTTTACCAGGCGGCGGCGGTGAGCCCTTCGGTGAATAGGTGGGCAGCTGTGGTCGAGGCCCGGCGGCCGGTGGTGAGGTTCATCTCCGTCACCCGGTGGGAACGGGGGTAGCCGTAGACGAGCAAGTGCTGGCCGGCCGCGTCCAGGATGATCCACAGCTTGGCGAGGTACGGGCCGCCGAGGCCCAGGCGGCCCAGCAGCCGGACCCGCTTGCCCGTGGTGATGTCGTACAGGCCGAGGACCACCGCGCCCCGCCGGCCAGAGGCCGGCCCCGTCTCCACGTACGCCTGCGAACCGGTGTCGTTGAGGACCACCCGGTACACACCGGTGCGCAGGTGCAGCACTTTGCGGGCGTGGCGGGTGAGCGGGCCGGGCGGCGCGCTGGTGGGCAGGACCCATGCAGCCGAGGCCGCGCTTGGGTCGCCGGGGCCGCTGGCCAAACCGAGCACCGAGCCGTCCGCGGTCAGCGACACGCTGCTGAACGTTGTCCCCCCCGGGCCGCCGTAGGACCAGGTGGTGAGCTGCCGGGTGGCGAGGTGGATCACCCCGGCCTGATCGCGGCCGTGCAGCACGCACCGGCTGGAGCCAAGGGCGGTGTAGGCCAGCACGTTCCCGTCCGCGCTGCCGGCGAGCTCCAGCACGATCCCGTTGACCTGTGGCACGCTCAGCGGCGTCAGCGGACCGGGCCGGCCGCGGGCATCGATGCTGAACCGGTACAGCTGCGTGGTGCAGGCGCCGAAGCTGGTGACCGCGGCCGCGACATACGCCCGGTCGTTGCCGAGCCTGCCCACCGCCGCGAACTCGTGCTCCGGGCGGGGCGGCCGGACGGACGCGGCCACCCGGCCGGTCGCAGACCGGTAGATGTTCAGCGCGGTGCTCGGCGGGAAGTGCTCCGACGGATTCGCGACCCCGGCGAAGAACTTGGGGGCGCCCGCCAGCGCGCCCGCCTGCCCGCCCGCCTGCCCGCCCGCCTGCCCGCCCGCCGGCCCGGGCAGCAGCCTCGGCACCACCACGGCCGCGGTCAGGACGATGACCGTGACAGCTGCCGCCGCGGCCACCGGGATCAAAGCGTGCAGGCGCGCCCGCGGCGCCCACGCCCGCAGGCCCCAGGCCGCCCGGGAGCGGCCCCCCGGGGCGGGCGGCCCGGGCAGGTCCTGGGCGGTGACCGTCTGCGCGGCGGCGCCGAAAGCATCGCGGACCCGCTCCTCCATCGCCCGCATCGGCGCCTCGTCCAGTTCGTTCATGCTTGCTCTCCCGTATTCCTAGCCAGCGCGGCCAGCGCTCGCGATGCGGTGGATACCACGGTGCCCCGGCTGACCCCCAGGTCGGCCGCGATCTCGGGATCAGTCAGGTCCAGGAAGTAGCGCAAGACCAGCACCTCGCGCTGACGGCGGGGCAGCCGGGCCACCGCCGCCAGCACCTCGCGGCGGTCCTCGCCGGCCAGCACGGCCGATTCGGCCGACCACACCGCCGGACAATCAGCCGCAGCGCGCAAGCTGGCGCGCTTGCGAGCCCGCAGCACCGAGCGGCAGCCGTTCAGCACCGATACCCGCAAATACGCCACGGCCCGGCCGGGATCACTCAGCCGGCCCAGCCCACGGAACAGGCCCAGGAAAGCCTCCTGCACCACGTCTTCCGCGCTGGGCTTGTCGCCGACCAGCAACAGCGCCATCCGGGTCAGCCGCAGCGCGTGACCCCGGTACAGCTCCTCGACGAACTGCTCGGAGGCGGCGGGCGCCCGCGGCGCCGCCGCGGCGGTCTGCGGGCCCGGTGTGTCCGCTTCGTGCACGGTCATCGGCACCACCCGACCCAGATATCCGATGATGGCGCGCGGCCAGGCACGCGCGATCGTTGGCCGTCCATACCCATAAGACGCCCCCAGCCCGCGATTGTTGAGCCCCCGCGCTGACGGGCTGGGCGGGCGCGGCGGTCAGCGCCACCGCCCGGCCCCCCGGGCGGTCACCAGCCGAATGGGCCCGGGACTCCTGAACGTGTCACCAGCCCCAAACTGGGATGATCTTCGGACGGGAACGCGGCCGGGTTGGGCGCCGGCAAGCGTCGTTTACCGCGAATCGCCGGAGTCGGCGGCCAGCGACCTCGTCCTCGGGACGCCGACCGCTGTCCGATTGCGCCGGCCCCGGCGAACCTTCCACGGACGTGTCGCGAAACCACCCGATCACGCCGAGATCCGGTAACCGGGCCGCCCTGTCGTTATGCGCTCCTCTTATCCAGGGTTTTCAAGATCGAAAGTTGCGTATTCCCAGATCAGACCTGTCGCAGACGCGTCCGTGACAGAAGCAGCGACGAGGACACCCGCAGGGCCCGCGGCATCGTGGTCGAGTGCAGGCCCGCACAAGGCCGACCTCGATGGATGAACAGCCATCGCCCGGCGCGAGTGGACATGATCTACCGTCACGGACGCACCCCAGATAACCCGTCTGCGATAGGCCGGGAAACAGGCAAAACGGTGCCGTCAGCCTCCGTCGCGGACGGCGAATCACGACCCCGGATTACTTGCCTGCATACTCTCTGGTCGTCGTCGACAAGTCGGGCGGCTGCGACCTGCGCGACGACGCTGCGACGAGCACGGGCCTGAACGGTTGGGGCGTCCGGCGATTTGCCCAGTATGTTCGTCCCGCATGAGCTACCTGTCCGGGACATCATCACCGGGCGGGTCAACTGCGACAGCAATGCTCCCCGTTTCGGGCGGCCGTGCCTGGCGGGACGCTCGCGCCCGCCGCGGGTTCCTGTTCTGGCTCGGGCGTCGGCGGGAGCCTTGGTTACGTGTCGGACCACATGGGGATTGTTCAGTGCCCGCTGGCTCGGGCTAGCGCGTCCTCGGCCTGGGAGGCAAGGGCACCGACAAGATCAGCCGCCGACGACAGGTCGTTGATGAGGTCGACGGCCTCGCTGGCCCACGCCGGCAGCGGGAGTAGCTCGCCACGCGCCACGCCGTCCTGATAAGCGGCCTTAGCATCGGCGTCCGCGGCAAGTTCGTCTTCCCGGCCCCGCAATTGCTCAAGGAACGGGTGCCCAAGGGTGCGGGCCGGATACTTGGACGGCCAGCGGGAACCCCTGGCGATGTCAAGCACCGTGCTGCGCTCGGTGTCCTCTCCGCGCCCCTCGACGATCGCCTTGCTGGTCGAGGGGTCGACCAGTGCCTCGACCGAGGCCTGGAAGCGGGTTCCGATCAGCGCCCCGGCGGCGCCCAAACCCAGCGCCGCCGCAACACCCCTGCCATCGGCGATGGGTGCGGCTCCGCTGGAGTGAGTTAGAAATCGGGCATCCCTTCATAGGGAGTCCTGGGTAGCAGCGAAGCGGGCATGTGCCGCATATCGGTCATCATGCCGGTCTTCGCGGTTGGTGAGCCGGGGCGGCTGTCGCTTCTCGTTTGATGTGGCCACTACTCATCGCTCCGACCTCCTGTTGGCCAGTTGTCTGGAGACGCGCAAGGGCCGGTTCTTCTCATGCCGTGTGGCCAATTCCGGGAACTGAACGCCACCGGATCTGGCCAGCCTGTGCAGGATGGGTGCGAGCTTGGGCGGGCCGTGAGCCGGGCCGCAGCATCGGGGATGACGCCGCTCGGCCCGGCTGCCAGCCTCCCCGGCGCCGGCTACTTCCGCTGCGCTATCTGGATCAGGTTCCCGCAGGTGTCGTCGAACACCGCCGTGATCACCGGTCCCATCTGGGCGGGCTGCTGCGTGAACCGCACGCCGAGCCGCTTTAGCCGGGCAAACTCGGCGGCGACGTCGTCCACGGCGAAGGACGTGCAGGGGATGCCGTCGCTGACCAGCGCCTCCTTGAATACCTTGGCGGCGGGGTGGGCATCGGGTTCGAGCACCAGTTCCGTGCCATCCGGATCGTCGGGCGAGACGACCGTCAGCCAACGGTACTCGCCCAGCGGTATCTCGGTCTTCTTCTCGAAGCCCAGCACGTCGGTGGAGAAGCGCAGCGCCTTGTCCTGGTCATCGACGAGGACGCTAGTCAGGTTGATTCTCATCGGGTCTCCTGTGCGGGTCGGGCCTGAGCCATCGGTCGGCGATGTGCTCCAGCGGCCGTGTGTCTAGGTGGTGGAACTTGTAGCGACCTTCCCGGCGGGTGCCGATCAGGCCGGCGGCTTCCAGTACGTCGAGGTGCTGGGAGATCGCCTGGCGTGACGAGGTGAGCCGGTGCTTCATGGCCAGCCGTGAGCAGATCTCGAACAGGGTCTGGCCGTCACGTCCGGCCAGCTCGTCGAGGATCTTCCGGCGCGTGGGGTCGGCCAGGGCCTGGTACACGTCACCCACGACGGCGAGTATATGCAAGCCGCTACTTGCCTGTCAATGTCGCCGGGCCGAAGCGTCCTGTACCGGAGCTGAGCACTACCTCCTGTTGCTCGCCATCGCGACTCGCGGCCAGCCCAGCTTTCGTGAGACTTGGGCCGGGTCACAGCCACACCGCCGGAGAGTCGGCCAAGTCGCCTGCGACCTGACAGCGGCTGTGTGAGGCGTGGCGAAGACCGGGTGGTTCAGGCGATTAAGCGGGCTCCTTCCCGCTATGTTCCTGGTTGTCTCACGACCGGAAACGAGAAAGAAGGAGCCCGATGTCAGGGTACGCACCAGAGACGGCGGAGGCGTTTGCGCAGGCCCGGGAGCGCTATGAGGAGACCGAGCAGTAGCTGGCCAGCGCGGAGGCGGCGGCCCTGACGCATGCGGAGCTGGAGGACCAGCTCGGGGCGCGGGGCCGGGAGCTGCTGCGGCTGATGTTCCAGGGCCAGCTGGACCTGCGGGCGTTGCGGGAGCAGCGCCGCGATGATGGATGCCGGTTGCGGATGGGCTAACGGGCATCGGCTGTCCGGTTTCGCGGCTAGTCGGGCCGGCGCGGTGACGGCGTCGAGCAGACCGGAGCAGCGCTCGTCGAGATCCGCGCGGCTCAGGCTCAACCGCCGCTAGCCGCGATGTGCACGATCTCGACTTCGTGTGGGTCGAACTCGATGAGCCCGGCGAAGCCGCGCGCTATCTCTTGGAACTGCGCGGATCGTTGCATCGCGGCAAGGTCGGCGGCCGTCCGCCATTGGAGATAGTTGATCACGCGGGTGCCGTCCAGGCTGCGGTGCACGGTGGCCGAGACGAATCCGGGAAACTCGCGGGCCACACGCTGGACGATGTCGACGTTGAGCTGCACGACCGTTTCCTGATCTTCGGGGGCGCACCGGAACGTATTGATGAACGTGGCGTAGCCAGCGCCGGCAACGATGTCGGGCATCACGCCTGCTCGCGTTCGTTGTGTGCCGACGTCCAGCGTGGTACCTCGCGCAAAGGGTGCAGCTCGGCCTCGGTGGTGGCGTGCGAGTTCTGCATCGCGACGCGGGAGCCGAACTCGACGTGTTCGCGGACGGCTGCTCGGAAGTCGGGATCGGCCGGCAGGCCGGCGTCGTCCATCGCCGCGACGTAGAGTTCGACGAACCGTTGCCGCTGCGGCTCAGTGATCTTGAGCCCGCGGTGCACGGTGATCAGGTGCGCGAAGCCGAGCTCGCGGGTGAACGTGTCCTCACCGCCGAAGGACTCGGCGGTGAACATCGTCAGATGGTCGACATGCTCCGGGCGCCCGGACCCGAACAGCGGCTGCAGCAGCGGGTCGCGCAGCACGCTGCCGTAAAACGTGTCCTCGAGGCGATGGATCGCCTCGATCCCGCCGGCGAACTCGAGCAAGGTGGTCACGGCGTCATCTCCGTTGAGAAGTAATGGTGTAATCAACGCTAGCCCACTCCCGCTGAGCTACCTGGAGCATCGGCAATACGCCCGATTTCAGCTGACCGATCCTGATGGGCTTCGTCGTCTCCGTAGCGGATCCGCTTGCGGGCGCCGTCACGATCATGTTGCGGGCGGCAAGAGCCGAGCAGCGCGCTCGACCTCTCGGCGCGCGACGACCATCGTCGCGATGGAACTTTATGCATTGCTGGGCGGCATCGGACTCGTCCGCTCGTGCCGCTCCCAGGATGGTCCGGGCCGAAGTGCCGCCTTCCGTGTGGGAGTCGGCAGTACCTGTGGTCGCTGCAGCGTGAGCGCTGGTAAGCACCTTTAGTCACGGCGCGGAGCAACTCGTGATGTGCCGTCTCCGGTAGTTCTCGGCACTTTCCGCTGGTAGCGTGCGGTCCACGATTCCGAGGGGGCGGGCGTGCGGCGGGAGTGGGAGCCGGAGGATCTGGTCGGGTCCTGGACGCTGGTCGAGCAGGACGAGCGGGAGCTGGTCGCCTACAAGCGTGGCGCGACCCGGCTCGGGTTCGCGTTGATGTTGAAGTTCTTCGAGCTCGAGGCCCGGTTCCCGCGCCATGCCGGTGAGTTTCCTCCCGCGGTGGTCGCCTACGTGGCCCGGCAGGTCGATGTCGATCCGGGTGAGCTGGCCGGCTACGAGTGGGTGGGCAGCACGGCCGAGTACCACCGCTCGCAGATCCGGCGTGTGCTGGGGTTTCGCCGGTTCAGCCTGGACGATGAGGCCAAGCAAGCCGGCTGGCTGGCCGACGAGGTCGCCCCGGTCGAGCTCTCCGACGAGACACTGCGGGAGGCACTGCTGGCCCGGTGTCGGGCGGAGCGGATCGAACCACCCGCCCGGGTGGAGCGGATCATCGGCGCGGCCCGGGTCGCGGTCAGCGACCGCTTCACCACGAGCACCGTGTCCCGGCTATCGCCGGCGACGGTGGCCGGGCTGGAGACGCTGGCCGGGATCGGTGTGGCCGGGCAGGACCCGGCCACCGGGGCGTGGCTGGCCGAGCTGAAAGCCGACCCTGGCCGGGTCAGCCGCGAAACGCTGCGTTCCGAGCTGACCAAGCTGGCTCGGGTGCGAGCGCTCGGCCTGCCGGATCAGCTGTTCGAGGGCTGGTCGGACAAGCTCGTCGCCGCGTGGCGTGCGCGAGCCGCTGCGGAGTATCCGTCCGATCTGCGTTCCCATGATCAGGCAGTGCGGCTGACCCTGCTCGCGGCGCTGGCCTGGACTCGGCAGGGCGAGGTCGTGGACGGCCTGGTTGATCTGCTCATCGCGCTAGTTCACAAGATCGCCTCCCACGCTGAGCAGGGCGCGCAGGCCGAACTGGTTGCCGACCTGCACCGGGTGCGGGGCAAGGAGAACCTCCTATACCGGCTTGCCGAGGCCGCGCTGGACCACCCGGATGACACGGTCCGCAACGCGCTCTACCCGGTGGTCGGGCCGGGCACGCTGGCCGAGCTGGTCCGCGAGGGCCGGGCCAGCGAATCGGCTCTGCGGGCCCGGACCCGAACCCGGCTGCGCGCGTCGTACTCCTCCTACTACCGCAAAGTGATCCCTGAGCTGCTCGACGCGCTGGAGTTCTGCTCGTCGAACACCCGCCACGCCCCGGTCATCGAGGCGGTCGCGTTGATGCGCCGCTACGCCCATCGACACAGCGTCCGCTACTACGCCGCCGACGAGACCGTGGCGCTGGACGTGGACGGGATCGTGCCAGCCGACTGGCGCGCAGCGGTGGTCGAGCAGCACGAGGACGGCACCAGCCGGGTGGAGCGCATCCCGTACGAGCTGTGCGTGCTGGCCGCACTACGCGAGGCGATCCGCCGCCGCGAGGTGTGGATCATCGGCGCGGTCCGGTGGCGCAACCCGGACATCGATCTACCCGCCGATTTCGACGTCCATCGTGCCGGGCACTACGAACGGCTCGGTCAGCCGCTGGACCCGAGCGAGTTCATCACCAGCCTGCAGGGCGAGCTGACCGCGGCCCTGCGGGATCTCAACGACGGGATCGCCACGGACGACACTGGTGGCGGGGTCAGCATCGGCACTCGCGCCGGACGGCCGTGGATCACCGTACCGAAGCTCGCCAAGCAACCCGAGCCGGCCAACCTGGAACGACTCAAAGCCGCGGTGCAGGCACGGTGGGGCACCGTGGACCTGCTCGACTTCCTCGCCGAAGCCGACCACCACGTCGGACTGATCGACTGCTTCCCGTCGATCGCCACCCGGGAAACCATGCCGGCGCCCACGCTGCGCGAACGACTGCTGCTTGTCCTGTTCGCACTGGGCACCAACACCGGCATCAAGCACGTCGCCGACGGCGCTCACGGCCACAGCGAGGCCGCACTCCGGCACGTACGCCGCCTGTTCGTGACGAAGGAGAATCTGCGCCGCGCGATCGCGACGCTGGTCAACGCCAACTACGCCGCGCGTGACCCCGAGCTGTGGGGCGCCGGCACGGCGTGCGCGTCGGATTCGAAGAAGTTCGGATCCTGGGAGTCGAACCTGATGACCGAATGGCATGCCCGCTACCGCGGCCCCGGCGTGATGATCTACTGGCATGTGGAGAAGGGCCGGCTCTGCGTCTACAGCCAGCTCAAGTCCTGCTCCTCCTCCGAAGTCGCCGCGATGATGGAAGGCCTGCTGCACCACGGCACCGACGTGCCGATCGAGGCCAACTACGTCGACACCCACGGCGCCTCCGACATCGGGTTCGCCTTCACCCACCTGCTCGGCTACTCGCTACTGCCCCGGCTGAAGAACATCGGCGTCGCCCGCCTCTACCTCCCCGACGCGGGGCTCGCAACGTCCCTGCCGCACCTGGCCACGGTGTTGACCCGGCCGATACGGTGGGACCTGATCGCCCAGCAGTACGACCAGATGGTGAAGTACGCCACCGCCCTGAAGCTGCGCACCGCCGAGTCCGAGCAGATCCTGCGCCGCTTCACCCGCCCCGGCCCGCAGCACCCCACCTACGCCGCGCTCGTCGAGTTGGGCCGCGCCGTCAAGTCGGTCTTCATCGCCCGCTACCTACGCTCGGAGGCGCTGCGCCGCGAGATCAACGACGGGCTGCAGGTCGTGGAGAACTGGAACTCCGCCAACGGCGCGCTGTTCTACGGCAAGGACCGCGAACTCACCGGCGCCGACCGTGACAGCCAAGAAATCAGCGTCCTCGCCCTGCACCTGCTGCAATCCGCCCTAGTCTACGTCAACACCCTACTGCTGCAACGCATCCTCGCCGACCAGCCCATCGAGCTCACAGCCGAGGACCGCCGCGCGATCAGCCCGCTGTTCTGGACCCACGTCCGCCCCTACGGCACCTTCCAGCTACACCTGGACCGGTACCTCGACCTCGACCCCCACCCAGTCAGCGCATGACCCGCGCGCCAACCGCCAACAAGACCGCGCCGGCGAATGAGATGCCATCATCGCCGCGGCGGACGCCACCGAAACGCAAAGCCCGCCAACTCGCCAAGCACCTGCGCGAGGAACGGCCCGACTACGCCTACCTCAAAGCGGTGTTCCGCGCGCTACGCGACGAACTCGACGTCGAGGTGCAGCGCGAACCGAAGACGCTGCCTTACGTGCCCAGCGAGGACGAGATCCGCCGCTACTACCAGGCCGTCTGGCAGGCCCGCCGCGGTGGCGACATGGTGCTGATCAAGACCCTGCTCTACACCGGCGTCCGGGTCGCTGAACTCGTCGCCATCCGCCTCGATGACGTCGACCTCGACGCCGCCCGGATCCGGATCACCCACGGCAAGGGCGGCAAAGATCGCATCGTGCCGTTCCCGCAAACCTTCCGGGAAACCCTCGCCCTCCACATCGCCGACCGGCGAAAGGCGGGCGGCGCGTTTCTGTTCGAGTCCTCCTGGAAGAAGCCCTACTCCACCCGCGGCGTGCGGGCGCTGCTGGCCCGCTACGCCACCGCCGCCGGGCTGCCACACAACATGCCGCCCCACCGGCTGCGGCACTTCCTGTTCACCTGGCTCAAGACCCAAGGCATCGACGACGCGCTCATCCAGCCCTACAGCGGCCACGCCAGCCGGCAATCACTCGAGATCTACAGCCGCCCCGCCCTCACCGGCGCCCAAGCCAGCTACGACCAAGCCATCGGCCGATTCCCCGTCTGACCCACACGCACCAAGATCATCCCAGTTTGGGGCTCATGACACGTTCAGGAGTCCGGGGCCGAATGGGTGGAACTGCACGCGCCTGGACGCGGCCGAACTGCCGGTCTCTAGCCGGTATTCCCTCCTGGCCACCCGCCTTCGGCGGCGATAGTTGCTGCTCCGATGCCGCAGCAGCGCAACTGCCAATGTCAGCTCCGTCGACGTCTGGACCGTCCAGGCCACCGCTTGGCATGCAGCATGAGGCCGCGAGCAGCGCCTACCGGTCAGCCGCAGCCTCGTTCACAGCTACCCGGCCGGCGAACTCCTCCCCGACGCCGCCAACGTAGGCCATCACCGTCGCCGGCACGCTGGAACCCGCCAACTGGGCAGTGGCAGTTAGCACCCGATGCACCGAATAACTCTTCGGTGCGCGCGCCACGGTAGACCCCACGGCTGTTTCAAGATCGTTCTAGGGTCAGTGCAGCCGTTCCGGCTGGCGTGATGTGAGGTTCTGTCGCGATCTGGTATCGGCCCGGCGTGCCTGATCATGAAGTAAGGCGAAGCCCCGGTAATACGAGGTGTCTTCCTACGGACCCTCGCCAGCCGGAGCTTCGCCGTGCTCGATTGTGCCATTGCCCGTGGCCGCCCCGCGCCGGACGGGCGGCTGATATCCCGGCTCTCTGATGATCGGCCGGACCGGCGGCCCGCTGCGGCCGGCCCGGCGCCGGTCGGTTGCCGTGACCTGCTGGAACTGCTCGCTGGGGTGAGCGACGGGCGGCCGGGCCGGGGGCGAAGATCTGTACCGGCGGTGCGGGGCCGCGCGGCCCGCTGCCGGGCCGCCGTCGAAAGCCACGATCTGGCGGGTGGTCACCGGGGCTGACACCGCCGCTTTAGACACGGCGGCCGGCACCTGGCTGATGGACCGGGCCAGCGCCGCAGGGGATCTCGCCCACACCGCTCACGGCCGTGATGACGATGCGCCGCTGATCCCGGTCCGGGTGGACGGCAAGACCGTCCGGGGCGCCAGGAACCCCGACGGCAGCCAGGTGCACCTGCTGGCTGCCCTGGCCGGCGTGCGGGGCGTCGTCGCAGCCCAGACCGAGGTCGGCGCCAAGACGAATGAAATCCCGATGATCATCCCGCTGCTCGACGGCGTGGATCTGGACCGGGCTGTCGTGACGGCCGATGCTCTTCATTGCCAGCGTGCCACGGCGGACTACGTGCACGGCCGCGGCGCGGACTTCGCGCTGCCGGTGAAGGACAACCAGCCCGGCCTGTTCGATGCGCTGGACGCCCTGCCCTGGCGCGACGTCCCGATCGCCCATGCCGCAACCGACCGTGGCCACGGCCGGATCACCTCCCGCACCATCCAGGTCCTCGACGCGCCCGGCGACCTGCCGTTCCCGCACGTCAGCCAGGCATACCTGATCGAGCGGCACGTCACCGCCCTGGACGGCACGCCCCTGTCCGACGTCGCCGCGCTCGGCGTCACCAGCCTGGACGCCACCCGCGCCAGCCCCGAGACCATCGCCTCCATGGTCCGCGGCCAGTGGGCGATCGAGTCCCTGCACTGGGTCCGCGACACCCTTTACCGCGAAGACGACTCCACCGTCCGCACCCGCTCCGGGCCGCGGGCCATGGCCGCCCTCAGGAACCTCGCCGTCGGAGCCCTGCACCTGGCCGGGCGGCACGACACCACCGAAGCCACCCGATGGGCCAGCCGCCACATGCAGCGGCCCTTCACCATCCTCGGACTCACGTCATGATCTGAAACGGCCGTGCTGTTTGTTGACCCTTGGGGTATCGCCAGTCTCTAATTGCTGCGTGAAGCCGCAGCCGGCCGACGTGATCTCCGCTAATCCGCGAACCGTCTCCTCTCGGGTTGCCTGGGTGATGGCGGTTGTTGCGTTGCTGGCAGCGGCGCTGGCCGGGGCGATCACGGTCGCCGTTCACTACCGGGGGGAGGTGGCAGCGCTGCGCCGACAGGCGCACTCGGTCCCCGCCTCTCATCCGCCCAGCACTGTCCCGCTGACGCTAACCAGCAGGACGGTTGCGCTGCCCACGTACGGCGCGCTAAAGGGTGAGGTGACTGTCTTCTCCGCCCAATCTTCCGGGGGGCTGGCGCGGATCGTGCTGTCCGCTCACATAAGCGGCGGTAGGCCGCACACAAGCTACGCTCTGATCGGGTTTGACTGTGCGGGCAGCTCCGGCTACGAAACCTGGGGAGCCGGTGTCACTGATGCGGACGGGACCGCTAACCTAAGCGGTCACGCATTGACCGTCTCCCTGCGTGATGACTACTGGCTCTATCTCAATCCGCCGTCACGGAGCCCCGGCCTACTCGGCAGCTTCACGGACGCCGGGAGGTTCTCTGCCTTTCCTGCGGGGAAGTGCTCATGATAGGGCGTTTCAAGCGCAGGGTGCGCTGCGGCCAGCATGGTACTGCCGAAGGGCGCTCACCAGACCGCCCCGGTGATCTTGGAGGCTCTGATCCCAGGAGAGGATAGGAGCCAGGCCTGCACTGCGGAAGTATCCCGATGAGTTGCGCGAGCGTGCGGTGAAGATGGTGCTGAAGATCCGTGCCCGGGACGGGAAGGGCCGGGGCGAGATTGGCTTCGCCTTACTTCATGATCAGGCACGCCGGGCCGATACCAGATCGCGACAGAACCTCACATCATGCCAGCCGGAACGGCTGCACTGACCCTAGAACGATCTTGAAACAGCCGTGCGGTAGACCCCCCAGCGTCCGATTGCTGCGCAGAGCGGCGGATATCTCGTGTCGTACGACTCAGAGCTGTCACCGTCGGTAACGAAGCGCCCGTCTGGCAAGACAGGTGCCGGGTCAGTCCCGCTACTCCCGCCTGGCCCTCGCCGACGCCCAGCACGCCACGACATCATCGGCGACCTGCCGTCTGGTTTGGGGCTGGTGACACGTTCGTTAACGGCACCCCTGGTTCCGGCGGCTGCGGATCCGCTGGGAGATCCGCGGCGACGTCCACGAGGCCTTCCTCGGCCTGGCCGGCGCCATCATCTGCTGGCGGCGGCTGGCCAGCGCCTCACTTTGAGGAGTTCTCAGACGTTGTTTCGCTCCCTTTGCTGCTAGCGGGCGGCGCGCCGGCGCATGCTCCGCGCCTGCAGGTGCTGCAGCGCCACCCCCAGGCGCTCACCGCGCGACCCGGGCGCCGGGCTGGCGCCCAGCTGCATCGCGACGTCATTGGCGTCGTAGAGGACCGTGCACCGATACACCAGGTCGCCGCGGAACTCCCAGTGGTCGTCGCCCTCGATCTGGATGCGCGTGCCGGTCGGGGCAAAGCCCGGCGGGTCCAGCGGCCCGGTCATCGTGCCCGTGAAGCGCCACGGCACGATCGCCTTACGCCGGTCGAACGAGGCGTAGGGCGGCTCGGTCTCGGCGAAGCGGTAGTCAGGGCAGGCGCGCTGGAGCTGCCTGACGAGCAGGGCCGCGCCGTCGTAGCCGCGTGGCAGCGGCGGCGACGACGGCTGCTGCCATTCGACGTCGTCGGTGCACAGGGCGGCGACCTGCTGCGGGTCGTAGGCGTTCCAGGCGGCATGCCAGCGGGAGGTGAAGTCGCGCAGGAACTGCTCGTCGAGAAGGTCGGCCGGGGCCGTGGCTCGCTCATCGGTGCTCATCGTTGCCTCCTTGCCACTTCCTGGCGCATGCATGGGCCCGGCATCGTCATCGACCGTCCCGGAACCGTGACGGGCTACGGCACCGCCCGCGCACTTGACGCCCATCAGCCACGTTCTATCACGAAGGGAGCGCAACAACGTCTGAGAACTCCTCAAAGTGAGGCGCTGGCCAGCCGCCGCCAGCAGATGATGGCGTCGGCCAGGCCGAGGAAGGCCTCGTGGACGTCGCCGCGGATCTCCCAGCGGATCCGCAGCCGCCGGAACCAGTGCAGCAGCGCGATCGACTGCTCCACCACCCAGCAGTGCACGCCCAGGCCAGAGCCATGTTCCGTGCCGCGCCGGGCAATCACCGGGGTAATGCCCTTGTCCCGGACCTGCCGACGGTACTTGTCGTGGTCATAGCCCCGGCCGGCGTAGACCGCATCCGGGCGCCGGCGCGGGCGGCCGCGCCGGCCGCGCACCGGCGGGATGGCCGCGAGCAGCGGCATCAGCTGGGTGACGTCGTTACGCTGGCCACCGGTCAGCGCCACCGCCAGCGGAATCCCGTGCCCCTCGGTGATCACGTGGTGCTTCGAGCCCGGCCGGGCACGATCGACCGGGCTCGGCCCCGTTTTTGGCCGCCCTTCACCGCCCGCACGTGCGAGCTGTCGATCACCGGCTTGGACCAGTCCAGCGCCGAGGCGCGGGCGATCGGCTGTTCTCCCACATCTCGATGAACTGGCGGGGCCGGCCGTTGGAATCCCACGAGGTCATCATCGAGACGATCAGCGCGGTCGCCACCAGGGCCGGCCTAACGGTCAAGGCCGTGCTCGATACCGGCATCTACCCCAAGGGGATCAAGATCTCCGACCGGAAGATGAAGGCGTTCGAGGCTCGTCACCTGGTCCGTCACAAGTTTCACGGCAACTGGAATTACACCATCCGGGCCATACCGGGTGACGAGGCGACACGCCCGGACGATCAGACGTAATTGTTGCGCGGCTCCTAAGCCGGCCGCGCTCGTGCCCTCGCCTGGCCGGCCTGGCCAGGCAGTCGCCTGAGCAACTCGTCCGCCTCGGCGGTGCGGCGGTCCGCCAGGTTCGCCGTTACCCGCTTGCCCGCGACGTCAAGCCGGACCGACGCCAGCCCGAGCCGCCGCTGGACGGGGCCCTGCACCCAGCGGACGCTCTGCACCTTCTCCAGCGGGACCCAGGTCGTCTTTCGGCAGACCCGGCCGCGCGATGCCACCACGTACCGGTCATCTGCGCCGCAGGCCAGGAAGTGGTACGTCAGCGGCGCCTTCCAGCGGGCCCTTCGCGGCGGCCGCTGCGAAGGCGCCGGCGGTGCGGTCAGCAATTCGCTGATCATCTGCTCCGCCTCCGCGCGCGACCCGACGGGCACCAGCGCGCGCAGGCGCTGCGATTCCGCCCGGTTCTCCCGCCGCTGCCGCGGCCCGGCCACGTCGACCTCCAGCCTGCACCAGCCGAGCGCTCGCCACGCCAGCGGCTCGACCAGGCGCACCGCCTGCACTCGCCCCGGACGGATGGTCTCCGCAGTGGTCTGCACCAGCCCTGACCGGAGCCGCAGCCCGTCAGCCGCCGCGGCGACGACGGTCCCGTAGTCGCTGTTGAACTGG
>WNGK01006826.1_pt1 | contig 16877 bp, 15 predicted proteins | sample 5400601 | NCBI WGS metagenome assembly WNGK01 (sample SAMN13153376, study PRJNA577476) | soil metagenome | isolation source: 60 cm soil or saprolite under Garry oak tree replicate 1 | place: USA:California | collected 2016-06-15
GGGGTGATTCCCGTCAGCTCGGAGATCTCGCCAGTACGTGCCCCAAGTCTCTTCAATTCCCGCCGTTGCAATTGATTTGCATCAAGGTCCGGGTCGGGCCGTTCGGCGATAGTACCGTCGGAGAAAACGAAAAGGCGTTGCGCCATGGTCGGCCGATCGAAGATAGCCCGGTTGAAGACCCACCGAAGCACGCGAAGTGTGGTCGGTGCGGCCGTGCTGACGCTTTTCCTTGCGATCTTCATGACATTGATGGCAGGGGAATCGAAAGCCTGCCCTCCCGGCATGGTTTCCACCAAGGCCTCCCTCTCCCACAAGCTCAAGTCCAAGATTTTCACGAAATCCAAGGCTTTCACGGAATCAAAGGCCATCATGGTGGCGGCGGAATCGGCCTCCAAGGTCGAACTCGCGCCGGGCACTGGGCGTTGCTGCGGCGGTGCGGCTCATTCAGGCAATTCAGGATGCTCGCACGGATGCTGCTCATCCGGCGCGGTGGCTCTTCTCAATACGGATCTGATTATCGCTCCTGAAAGAATTTCTTTCGATTATGTCTTGCCGCTAGGGGATCAAGTGACCCTTGCCAATCCTGATCCTAATTTTCGACCTCCCTGCTTGGCCTGATCAGTCCGGCTTCGTGGCGAGCGGAATGACGTTCGCCGCGTGAGTTGGCGCTGCGGCCTCGCCATGCGCGCTCGCGCAATCATTTCGATCCGTCCAATGCGCGAGCCGAGCGCGGCTCTTGCTGAGCCTTCACCATTAAAACCCTGAAGACGTCATGCACCTTCGCCTAGCCAACAAGCGAGTCGAGCCATGAATCGCCGTGAAGTCCTGAAGAATGCCGTTTTAGGCACAGTAGCCCTGTCCCTGCCCTCATCGTTCGTGCAGTCCGCCCTAGGTGGCGCGCTGCCCGAGGCCGCGCAATCCTCAAAAACCCTGCGCATCGTTCGGCGAAGCATCGAAGTCAAAGGCCGCAAGGCCAACGTCTTCGGTCTCATTCAGGCCGACGGCAAGCACGGCCTTTCGCTGCCGAGCGACGGAGATTTCGACGTCGTTCTCCGCAACGAGACGGCCGAGCCGACCATCATCCATTGGCATGGCCTGACCCCGCCGTGGGACCAGGATGGCGTTCCGGACGCGCCGCAGCGGCTCATCGCGCCACAAGCAAGCCGATCGTTCCGCTTTCCCGTCGGCGCTCCCGGCACGCATTGGATGCACGCTCATACGCTGCAGGAGCAGAGCCTGCTCGCAGCGCCGCTGATCGTGTCCGATCCCTCCGATCGCGGTCGCGACGAGCAGGACGTCGTCATCCTGCTGCATGACTTCTCGTTCACGGCCCCGGAAGAGTTGCTCGCGCGGCTGCAAGGAGGAGGCGGTCATGGCGGCATGAACCCTGTGGGCGGTATGGGGCCGGTGGGCGCCATGGATCATTCGCGCATGGGCCCCGGCGCCATGATGGGACAAGGCGGTCCGCGCACGATGCCGATGGCAATGGATGTCAATGACATCGACTATGACGCCTACCTGGCGAACGACCGCACGCTCGATGATCCGGAAATCGTGAAAGTCGAAATCGGAGGCAAGGTCCGCCTGCGCATCATCAACGGCGCGACCGCGACCGCCTTCACGATCGATCTTGGCGCACTCGACGGCACGCTGATCGCGGTCGACGGACAGGACATCGCACCCGTCAAGGGCCGTCGCTTCCCGATCGCGATGGGCCAGCGGCTCGATATCCGTCTCGCCTTGCCGCGCACGAACGAAGCATTCCCGGTGCTGGCATTGCGTGAAGGTGCGCCGGAACGGACCGGCATCATCCTCGCGACCGCGAATGCCGCCGTGAGAAAGCTTGCCTCCGCCGCCGATGCCGCCGGCCCCGCGGTCGACCTCGCGCTGGAACAGAAAATCAGTGCCGCGAAGCCACTTTCCGTGCGAACGCCTGACCGGCACTTCGACATGACGCTGACCGGCGGCATGCAGGGCTACACGTGGGGCCTTCGACACGCGCCCGAAACCTGCCGTGCGCCCCGGAGAGCGCGCCGAGGTGACGATGTTCAACATGAGCATGATGTCGCATCCGATGCATCTGCACGGCCATCACTTCCAGGTCGTGGCGATCGACGGCCGGCGCTCCTCTGGCGCGGTGCGCGACACCGTTCACATCCCGCCGCATCGCTCCGTCACCATCGCGTTCGATGCCGACAATCCCGGCGAATGGGCTTTCCACTGCCACCACCTCTACCACATGGCGGCCGGCATGATGACGAGCCTGAGCTACGAGGGCCTGCGGCGAAAACAAACCTGATCGAGCAAGCATTGTACCGATGAACACGCGTCCCGTTCCAACCCAAGGAGACCTGCCATGAAGCGTCTGATGATGATTATCGCGATCGCGGTTGCCGCCAACTTTGCTGCCTTCGACATTCAGCCGGCGAGCGCCAACGACGCGCACCATCCCGCGCAAACGTCGAAAAGCAAGAAAGTGAAAGTGCATACGAAGGGCAAGGCAAAGAGCGTCAAGAGTTCCCGAATGCAGATGATGAATTGCCCCATGATGAAGGGCGGCAAGATGATGCAAGGCGGCATGATGAAGGGCGACATGAAGTGCCCGATGATGGGCACCGGCAAGATGCACCGCATGGGCATGATGCAGAACATGGGCCACCAGATGATGGCGCCGTCCGCCATGCATCACGGCGACACCATGATGGGGCGGCCGGACCGATGCCAGGTGATGACCGACCGTGAGCGCGGTTTTGGCTATCAGGGCGCCTGTAACCGCTAACCACCGCAATTGGCGTCGATAACAGCGGTGCGGTGTCTGGGCCGCCGGACACCGCACAAGAAACGAAGCGAAGTGGAGCAGCCGCCGGACGAATTCGCGTTTGGGTGCCCGATAAACATGTTCCGCGGCCGTCTGATCGTCGAAGAGGAGCTACACATGTCGATGCAAGATCGTTCACATCACGAAGGGCCGCAAGGCAGCTTCCTGACCTCGCGCGCAGGACTTGTCCTGATCGGGTTTCTCATCATCGCCGGCGCGCTCTTGTTCACCGAACATCGGGCGCACGTCCTCGGCGTGCTGATCTGGCTGCCACTGCTCGCGTGTCCGCTCATGCACATGTTCATGCATGGCGGGCATGGAAGTCACGGCGGGCGCGGCCAACAAAGTAACGAAAGGAAAGCGCTATGAACGCCGAAACACCCGCCTACGGCCTGTGGGGCCTTGTGCTGATCAACTCAGCCGTCTTCATCATGTTCGCCTACAGCTTCTTCAAGCCGCAAACCGGCCGCGACTGGCGCTCATTCGGCGCCTTCAGTGCGTTCCTGGTCGCACTGTTTGCGGAGATGTATGGGTTTCCGCTCACCATCTATTTTCTCTCCGGCTGGCTGCAAAGCCGCTATCCCAACGTCGATTGGTTTTCCCACGACGCCGGTCACCTATTGGAGATGATGTTCGGCTGGAAGACGAACCCGCACTTCGGGCCGTTCCATGTCCTGAGCTTCATCTTGATCGGCGCCGGGTTCTGGATCATCGCGGCGGCCTGGCGCGTTCTCTACGACGCCCAGCAGCGCCGCGCCCTGGCGACGGCCGGGCCATACAGCTACGTCCGCCACCCGCAATATGTCGGCTTCGTCCTGGTCCTGCTCGGCTTCCTCGTGCAGTGGCCAACTTTGCTGACGCTCGCGATGTTCCCGGTGCTCGTCTTCATGTACGTGAAGCTCGCGCACAGCGAGGAGCGCGAAGCCATCGTCGAGTTCGGGGACGCCTACCGATCCTACATGGCCAAGGTTCCGGGGTTCTTTCCCCGGCTTGGTCGCCTGTTCGGCCCATCGGACACACCGCTTGGCAAAACGAGGCACCCATGACGGCGCATCCCCCTGCGGCGGCATTCCGGACCGGCGGGCGCGAGCCGGTCAGCACCGCTCCGCGTGAAGCGGACGAAGAGATCGCTTCCGCAAACCCATTGGGCGATCTCTTCGCCTATCAGCGCGACGTGTGGGAGCGCTCGATACTCTTCATCGACACGCTGCGCCAGCGCGCCGACGATCTGCTGGCGCATGAACGCGCCGGCAAGCCACCGCTGCTCGACTTCGACTATGAGCTTATTCTCGACGCACGCCGTTTCGAGAAACCGGCGAACTATGCGCTGCTGCGCATCACCCGCGTCGGCGACGACTGCCTCGACGATTGTCTCGATCCGTCCGAGCCGCCGGTCATCATCGTCGATCCGCGCGCCGGGCATGGCCCCGGCATTGGCGGCTTCAAGCAGGCATCGGAGGTCGGCGTCGCGCTGCATGAGGGGCATCCAGTTTATTTCGTCATCTTCTATCCCGAACCGTGCCCGGGCCAGACGCTTGCCGACGTCCTGCATGCACTGCGCCGGTTCGTCGCCGTAGTGACGGACCGTCATGATGGCGCGCCACCAATCCTCTACGGCAACTGCCAAGCGGGCTGGGCGATTACCCTGCTGGCCGCCGATTGCCAAGGCCTTGCCGGCCCGATTGTCCTGAACGGATCGCCCCTCTCCTATTGGGCCGGCGATTCCGGCGTCAATCCGATGCGTATCTCCGGCGGTCTGCTCGGTGGCGCGTGGCCGGCGCACCTGGCGGCCGATCTCGGGAATGGACGATTTGACGGCGCCTGGCTGGCGCAGAATTTCGAAGGCTTGCGGCCAGAGGCCGTGTGGGAGAAATACGCAAATCTGTTTTCGCATATCGATAGCGAGCGCGATCGCTTTCTTGGCTTCGAACGCTGGTGGGGCAGCTTCTACTTCCTCGGCCGCGAAGAAATCCTTGCGATTATTGAGAACCTCTTTGTCGGCAATCAATTGGAGCAAGGCAGTTTTCGCATTTGCGACGATTGCTTTGCCGATCTGCGCCGCNNCTTCGAACGCTGGTGGGGCAGCTTCTACTTCCTCGGCCGCGAAGAAATCCTTGCGATTATTGAGAACCTCTTTGTCGGCAATCAATTGGAGCAAGGCAGTTTTCGCATTTGCGACGATTGCTTTGCCGATCTGCGCCGCATCCGCAACCCGGTCGTGATTTTCGCCTCGGAAGGAGACAACATCACGCCGCCGCATCAGGCTCTCGGCTGGATTCCGGTCGTTTACCAGGATACGGACGATCTGAAGCGAGCCGGGCAACGGATCGTTTATTTGATCAACCAGAATGTCGGCCATCTCGGACTCTTTGTTTCCGCTGCGGTCGCGAAGCTCGAGCATCGGGCCATTCTCGACAGCCTGTCCGATATCGCGGCGCTGCCTCCGGGCCTCTACGAGATGAGAATCGATAACCCGACCGGCGATCCCGATTGTCGCAAAGGCGCCTACAAGGTTCGGTTCGAAGAGCGGCACATCGAGGACATTCGATCCCCCGTTGACCGCCCTGCCTTCGAGCGCGTCCGCTCGGTCTCCGGGCAACTGGACAGCCTTTACGGTGCGACGCTGTCCAAATGGATCCAGGCCGTAGCGAACCCTTATGCGGCGACATTCATGGAATGGCTGCACCCCATGCGCCTGAGCCGTTCCATGTTCGGGTCTTCGTATAACCCGGCCATGCATGCGCTGGCCTCCGTTGCATCGACGATCAGGAATGACCGGCATCCGGTGCCCGACGATGCGCCTCTCAGGCAAGCCGAAGCGAAGATATTCGATGCCGTTCACGAGGCCCTCGCCAACGGTCGCATTGCGCGCGACGCGGCGCTGGAGAGCCTGTTCGACCGCATCTATGGCAGCGGCGGAATTTCGGCCGGCGATCCTTCGGCGAAATGAGCGAGAGGACGAGACCGGTGCACTGTTACATCTCTCGCGCGATGGAGAAGCTATCGTGAAGTCCGAAGGCACACGTTGGACGCGCTCTTCGATTGCTCTGGCTGCAGCGGGTGTCGCACTCGTCGGCGTGGGACTGTATTTCATTGTACTGCGCCCGCCGCTGTTACCGGAAGACGTGCGCTACATGGCCTTACCGGCGGCGCAACTCGATAGCATCCGGCCCGGCCTTGAAGCATGGCTTACGCATGTGTTCCGCGTAATGGGCGGATATGTTCTGGCAACCGGCGTTCTCGCAATCACACTCGCGCTTACGTCATATCGCGAGCACCACACCGGCGCGTGGCTCGGCGCATTGGTCGGTGGTCTTGCCTCGATCGGATTGATGGCGGCAGTTAACTTCGCAATCAGGTCCGATTTCAAATGGATATTGCTCGGTCTCGCGCTCGTATGGGCCGCCAGCATCATCCTGTTTTGGACTGAAAGACGTTCCTCTGATTCAAATGCTATGCCTGCACGATGAGCCCGTTCGAGCCGGAGCACGACTTGGAAGTCGAGCCACATAACGGAATCGATGCGCTACTGCCCCAGGAAATGGCCGAGAGGGCCGAGCAGATCGGGGTCGCGAAAACGCGACTGGCCTTCGAGAGCTTGCTTGCTCTCGCCGTCCTCGCGGGCGCGTTTATCGCATTCGGTTCGGCGTTCTCTCTAGTCGTCACCGCCGGCGCTGAAGGTGCAATCCCTTATGGCGTCACGCGGCTGCTCGCCGGCCTGACGTTTTCGCTCGGCCTCATTCTTGTAATTGTCGGGGGCGCCGAATTGTTCACAGGCAACAATCTTATGATCATGGCCTGTGCGAGCGGACGGGTCAGCCCGCGCGAGTTGTTGCGTGCCTGGGCCCTTGTTTATGTCGGAAACTTCTTCGGCGCACTGAGCATCGCCGTGCTGGTGTTTGTTGCGGCAGGCTACACGCACGGCAATGGCGCGGTCGGCGTATCGACACTCGCAAGCGCGGAGGCCAAGACCTCCTTTTCGGCATTTGAGGCGTTCTTGCACGGTGTCATGGCCAACATACTTGTCTGCCTGGCCACCTGGCTCTGCTTCAGTGCGCGGACTACGACCGACAAGATCATGGCGATCGTGCTTCCGGTTGCGGCATTCGTCGCTGCCGGCTTTGAACACTCGATCGCCAACATGTATTCGCTGCCGCTGGCATTGCTGATCAAGTTCTGCGGGCCGGCTGAGTTCTGGCAGACGGTCGGACGCACGCCGGCGGCCTACGCGCATCTTACGATCACCGCGGCCCTGGCCAACCTGCTTTGGGTCACGCTCGGGAACATGGTCGGCGGAATTTGGGTCGGCATCACCTATTGGTTCATCTACTTGCGCAAGCGCGCCGTGGCAGCGCGGGCTCCAGCATGACAACAAACACAATCTTTCGCGCAAACGCCCTGACCAAGACGTATCAATCCGGCGAGACGCAGGTCCTGGCCCTGCGCGGCGTCGACCTCACCGTCGCAGCCGGAGAGGTGGTGGTTCTGCTCGGGCCTTCAGGCAGTGGGAAATCGACCCTCCTGAACATCATGGGCGGGCTCGACCAGGCCAGTAGCGGGGAGTTGTTTTTCAAGGATCTCGAGCTCACGCATCTGGGTGACCACGGGCTGACTGAATATCGCCGCCGCCATGTCGGCTTCGTGTTCCAGTTCTACAACCTCATCCCCAGCCTGACCGCGTTTGAAAACGTCGCCTTGGTGACGGAAATTTCCGAGCATCCGATGCGGCCGGACGAGGCTCTCGCAATGGTCGGTCTCGAGGCGCGCATGCATCACTTTCCGGCGCAACTCTCGGGTGGCGAGCAGCAACGCGTCGCGATCGCTCGCGCGATTGCCAAGCGTCCGGAGGTCTTGCTGTGCGACGAGCCGACCGGGGCCCTTGATTCCAAGACCGGCATCCGGGTGATTGAAGCGCTCCTGAGCGTTAACCGGCAGCTCGGCACCACGACTCTCATCATCACCCACAACGCGAGCATTCAGGAGGTGGCAGATCGCGTGCTGTTCTTCGCCGATGGTCAGATCTCGAAAGTGCACAAGAACGCGAGCCGGCGGGCTGCCGCCGAGCTTGCCTGGTGAGTTCCATGCGTGCCCTCGACATCAAGCTGTTTCGCGACCTCCGGCGGCTTTGGGCACAGGTCCTCGCGATTGCCCTGGTGATCGCCGGCGGTGTCGCGACCCTCATCCTTGCCGTTGGATCGCATCGTTCGCTGGATGAAACGCGCGCCGCGTATTACGAGCGTTACCGCTTCGCGGACGTCTTTGCGGTCGTTTCACGCGCTCCAAAAACCGTCGTCGATCAGATATTGGAGATTCCGGGTGTGGCGACCGCGGAAGCCCGCATCTCCAAGCTGGCATTGCTCGATATTCCAAACTACCTGGAGCCGGCCTCCGCGCAGGTCATTTCACTACCCGACGTCGGGGAACCGAAGCTGAACCGGTTGTACATGCGCCTCGGCCGCACGCCGGAACCCGGCCGGTCTGATGAAGTCGTGGTCAACGATACCTTCGCCAAGGCGCATGGCTTTGTCATTGGCTCACGGTTCTCTGCGATCCTCAATGGTCGCAAGCGCGAACTCGTGATTGTCGGCACGGCTCTTTCCCCTGAGTTCATCTATACGGTCGGGCCCGGCGACCTCATGCCGGACGATCGTCGCTTCGCCATCATCTGGATGTCCGAAAAGGCCCTCGCCGGGGCTTATAATCTCGAAGGGGCCTTCTCGTCGGTCACGGTCAAGCTTCTAAGAGGTGCATCCGAGCGTGAAACCATCGTGCGGCTCGACGCCCTCCTCGATAAGTATGGCGGTCGCGCTTCCTACGGGCGGAAGGATCAGACCTCGCACGCCTGGATCGATCACGAACTCGACATGCTCAGCAACATGAGCCGCACGCTGACGCCGATCTTCCTGCTGGTATCGGCGTTCCTGGTCAATTTGACGCTGACACGCCTTGTTGCGCTTGAGCGCGAGCAAATTGGACTGTTGAAGGCTGTCGGATACGCCAATCGCGCAATCGTCGCCCACTATGTCAAGTTTGTTTTCGCGATCGTAGCGCTCGGTGTCCTGATCGGCAGCATTGTCGGCACCTGGCTCGGCGTGTTCGTTACGCAATTCTTCGGCGACTTCTTTCATTTCCCGTTCCTGGTCTTCGCCAAGAGCCCGGACTTGTACGTCATCGCGGCTGCCTTAAGCCTGACGGCGGCGGTGCTCGGCGCCAGCCGCGCGTTGCGCGATGTCGTCAAGCTGGCTCCGGCGGTCGCCATGCAGCCCCCCGCTCCGCCCCGCTTTCGCAAGCTGCTGCCCGGCCGGTTTGGAGTCGAAAAGATGCTTTCCCAACCCGTCGTGATGACTCTGCGCAACGTCACGCGACATCCGGTACGGGCGGCCTTCACGGTTCTCGGCATGGCCGCCGCAACCGCGATCCTGATCGTTTCAATCTTCGTCTACGACACGATGGAAAGCCTGATCGACGTGACCTACTTCATGGCCGATCGGCAGGACGCGACCGTGAGCTTAGTCGAGAAGCGCCAGCAAGACGTTGTCCGGCAGATGGCTCGCCTCCCGGGTGTGTTTGTGGCCGAGCCTTATCGCGAAGTTCCGGTTCGTATTCGCAATGGCAGTGTCGAACGCCGCATCGTTGTCAGCGGCCGCCTGCGCGGCGCCGATCTCAATCGCATCATCGATATCGTGTTGCAGCCCGTGGTACTCCCTGAATCCGGATTGGCGATATCCAGCATTCTCGCCCAGATCCTGGGCGTGAAAGCCGGCGACTCCGTCGATATCGACCTGCTCGAAGGTGCGCGCAGGACCGTGACGGTGCCGATCGCAGCCTTGGTGGAGGACTATTTCGGGATTCGCGGCATGATGGATGCCGAAGCCTTGGCCCGTTTGATGCGCGAGTCTCCGACCGTCACAAGCGTGAGCTTGAGCTTCGATCAGAACCAGCGTGAGGCCTTCTACGCCGCCATCAAGGCCATGCCGACCGTCAGCGGGCTCGGCTTGCAGCGGGTCTCGCTGGCAAATTTCCGGCAATCGATCGCTTTGCTGATTACCACGATGGCCAGCATCTATACGGCTTTGGCGACGGTGATCGCCTTTGGTCTCGTCTACAACAGTGCCCGGATCTCGCTCTCGGAGCGCGCCCGCGAGTTGGCCAGTCTGCGGGTGCTCGGGTTCACGCGCCGCGAGGTCTTGTGGATCCTCCTCCTGGAGCTTGCAGCGCTGACAATTGCCGCGCAGCCACCCGGATGGGCGATGGGCTACGGCCTCGCATGGATCATGCAGACCAAGCTTGCCGGCGAGCTCATGCGGGTGCGGCTCGTCGTTGAAAGCCACACCTATCTTTTCGCGAGCGCGATTGTGATTACCGCGGCGATCTTCTCGGCGCTGGTGGTTCGCCAGCGCGTCAACCAACTCGACCTCGTAGCCGTCCTCAAGACAAGAGATTGACCCATGCCCGGTGATTGGAAAAGACGCGCAGCATGGAGTGTTGCGCTGGTTCTGTTCGGCGCTGGTCTGGCCTGGTTCCTGTGGCCCAAACCGATCGCCGCCGATCTTGCCGACGTCACGCGCGGACCCATGGAGGTCACGGTCGACGACGAAGGCAAAACACGAGTGCGGCACGTCTACACGGTCTCGGCGCCGATCGCCGGCAAGGTCCTTCGTATCTCTCCGCCGCGGCATGTCGGCGATGTCGTCACGGCCGACGAAACAGTCGTTGCCGTCATGCAGCCAACTGTTCCGAGCTTTCATGATGCGCGCACGCACGAGGAACTGCTGGCGGCGCTCGGTGCCGCCGAAGCCGCCGTAAAGCTGGCCGAAGCCGAAGTGCGCCGGATCGAAGCGGGGCTTGTTTTTGCCAAATCCGATCTCGAACGAGCGATTGTACTGACCAGGACGGATGCCATCAGCCGAAAATCGCTCGACAAGGCAACGCTCGACGTCGAGACGAATGAGGCCGGATTGGCCAGCGCCAAGGCTCAATTGGAAGTCCGGCGCAGTGAGCGCGCCAGTGTGGCGGCGCGCGCCAGCGAGCCATCCGAGATTAGCGCCACGTCGCACGCTTGCTGCATCCAGCTTCGTACGCCCGTCACCGGAAAGGTTTTGAGGATCGTACAGGAGAGCGAAGGAGTCGTTGCCGCGGGAGCGCCTCTTGTCGAGATAGGAGATCCGCTTGATCTCGAAATCGTAGCCGACCTGTTGTCCACCGACGCCGTCCGCATCACTCCCGCCGCCCAAGTGCGCATCGATGGCTGGGGCGGAGTCCCGGTACAGGCCACTGTAACGCGCGTCGATCCCGCGGGATTCCTGAAAGTCTCGGCTCTCGGAATTGAAGAGCAACGCGTGCGCACCACCATCGATTTTGCTGTTGGCCCCGAAGTCTGGGGGCGCCTCGGCCACGATTACCGCGTTATTGTTCATGTCACGACCTGGAGCAGCAATGATGCGCTCACCGTTCCGGTAGCGGCACTCTTTCGCCAAGGGGACGCGTGGGCGGTTTTCGCGACGCGGGATGGCCGCGCCCAGGTCACGCCGATCACAGTCGGACAGCGTAACAACCGCGTAGCCGCGGTCCTGTCAGGTTTGTCCGCAGGTGACCGTGTCGTTCTCCATCCGAGCGACAGGATCAAGGATGGCGTCCGCGTCGCACAGCGAGAGACACGGTGAGCGGGACGGAGCCGCCGTCGCGCCGACGCCTTTCATTGCGCTCGCCGCCTTCGCGAGAGCAACTGATGTACGCCGCGCGGTATCTCGCGCTCGCGACTGCCCTCAATGCCGTCTGGGAGCTGGCGCAGCTCCCACTTTACGCGATTTGGGCGGAATCACCGCTACGGGATAGTCTCCTTGCCGCTGTGCATTGCACGGCCGGGGATTTGCTCATCAGCGCCGCAACGCTCGCGCTTGCCATTGTAGTCGGTGGACGAAACTGGCCGAGAGAAAACTTTTCCCGTGTCCTGGCTGCCGCCGTGGGTCTGGGTATCGCCTACACGGTCTTCAGCGAATGGCTGAACGTCGACCTGCGCGGCAGCTGGGCTTATACGCCGGCAATGCCGCGGCTTCCGTGGATTGGCACCGGATTGGCGCCGCTGGCTCAATGGCTGGTCGTTCCGGCTGCAGCTCTTTGGGCATTGCACGCCTGCCGTCCCGCCCATTAACTTACGTCATCAACTTACATCGTCGTCGGACAGGACACGGAGCGCGGCGCCTTCCACGTCGTCGTATTGGCCACTGCGCAGCGACCAGAGGAATGCCGCAAGCCCGGTCAACCCGAGCGCAAGCGCGACCGGCACGAGATAAATCAGCACATTCATGACGCTCGCCTTGCGCGCAGCGCATTGAGGGTGACCAGCACCGACGAGCCCGACATCGCGGCGGCGGCGATCAGCGGCGTGACCAAGCCGGCGATCGCAATCGGGACCGCGATGGCGTTGTAGATCACGGCGAGCCAGAGGTTCTGGTGCATCAGGCGGCGCGCGCGGCGCGCCGTCACGATGGCCTCACGCACGGGTGCGAGCTTCTCGCCCAGAAAGACCGCATCGGCTTGCGCCTGGGTGATATCGGCCGCGCTGATCGGCGAAAGCGATACCGACGCGGCTGCCAGCGCGGGCGCGTCATTGAGGCCGTCGCCGACCATGAGGACGCGATGCCCGCGCGCCTTCAGGCTTTCGATGATGGCGATCTTCTCGTTCGGCCGGAGCCCCCCTTGCCACTCCGCGATGCCGAGGGCCGATGCGATCGGCGCAACCGCCTCGGATCCGTCACCCGACAAGATGATGAGCTTGAGGCCGAGCGCGCGCAAATCGGCGGCCACGCGGGCGGCATCGGGACGCAATTTCTGCTGCACCACGAGGACGGCATGACGGCCTCCATGGCTAAAGCAAATCGTCGAGGCGCCCGGGATGGCATTCGCGCCTGGGGTTGCGTCGACGCCGCAAAAGGCCGCGCTTCCAAGCCGCGCTTCCACGCCGTCGATCAGCGCGCGAACGCCCTGCCCGGTCTCTTCGATCGCGGCTTCGAACGGCGTGCGCTCGCGCGCCTCGCGCGCAAGGGCCGCAGCCAGCGGATGCCGGCTCGATAGCGCGAGCCGGCTCGCCAGCTCGATCAACTCGGGCGCGGCGCCGGTCACGTTGTCGAAGCCGGGTTGCGGCAGCGTGAGCGTGCCGGTCTTGTCGAACACGACCGTGTCGGCTTCGGCGAGCCGTTCGATCGCGTCGCCCGCGTTCAGGATCAGGCCCCCTTGGAAAAGAGCCCGGGCGGCGACGACCTGAACGGTCGGGATCGCCAGCGCCAAGGCACAGGGGCATGTGATGATCAGTACGGCGATCGCCGTGATGATTGAATCGTGCACCGACGCACCGGCCGCGATCCAGCCGACCAGCGTCAGCGCCGCCGTTGCGTGGACGACCGGCGCGTAGAGTCGCGCCGCGCGGTCGGCAAGGCGGACATAACGCGACTTCGTCGCCACCGCCTTTTCCAGCAGCCGCTCGATTTCATCGAGCAGTGTACCAGTTCCGGCGGCGGTGACTCGCATCGTCAACGTTCCGGAGAAATTGACGCTGCCGGCGTGCAGGACTGCGCCGGCCGCGACGGCGCGCCGGGTCGTCTCGCCGGTCACCAGGCTGTCGTCGAGCTGGGATGAACCGTTGAGCACGACGCCATCGGCCGGAACACGATCGCCCGGCCGCACCAGGAGCCGGTCGCCCGGCTTGAGCGCGGCAGCCGGCACGCGCACCAGCTCCGCGCCATCGAAGCGGTGGGCGAATTCGGCCTTCAGCGCCGCCAGGTTGCCGGCGGCTGCGCGCGTCTTGCGCCGCATCGCATGGTCGAGCGCGCGTCCACACAACAGAAAGAACAGCAGCATCATCGCCGAGTCGAAATAGGCATGCGTCGCATGGCTCGCGGTCTCGGCCACCGACATGCCGAGCGCGAGCAACACACCGAGCGAGATCGGCACGTCCATGTTGAGCTGACGCGTTCGCAAGCTCCGCCACGCACTCTGGAAAAACGGCTGGCCCGCATAGGCTGCGGCGGGAAGCGCAATCAGCGCGGAGAGCCAGTGGAAGAAGTCGCGCGTCTCCTGCGGCATGTCGGCCGCGCCCGACCAGACTGACACCGAGAGCAGCATGATATTCATCGCGGCGAAGCCCGCGACCGCGAGGCATTTGGTCAGCCAGCTCGCCTGGCGCGCTTCCTCGGTCTCCGCGCGCTCCGGCTGGAACGGATGCGCCCGATAACCGATGTCCTCCAGCGCCGCGATGACGTCGGCGGCCTCAAGCTCGTCCTCGCGCCAGTCGACCGCGAGCCTGCGGTTGGTGAAATTGAGCCGCGCCTCGACGATGCCGGGGAGCCGCTTCAGGCTGCCTTCGATCTTGCCGATGCAGCTCGCGCAAACGATGCCTTCGACGGCAAGCTCGAGATGCGCGGTGCCGCCCTCATGCTGCACGAAGGTCGAGAGATCGAGGGTCTCCGCCATGATCTTCTTTCAGTGTAACACGACGCGATTGAGCGAACGGAACACGCGCTCGCCGCCGCGCGACAGGTCGATCAGCACGTCCCACTGACCGGCAAGTGGCGCAGCCGTGCCGCGGAAGCGCCCGGATGTTTCCTCGCTTAAGCTGACCGCCTGGTCGGCGCGGCGGTCGGTCGGATGTTGCAGCTGCAGCGTCGCCTCGAGGCCCGCCAGCGGCAGCCCCGCTGCGTCACGTGCGTCGATCTCGATCAGTGTCTTGTCGTCCGCCGGGCGCACACTCGCCCTCACCTGCCAATGCCGTTCCTGCTGCGCGCGCGCGGCTTCTGCCTCGTACTTGAAGTTCTGGCCGTCCTGATAGGCGCTTGCGGTCTCGAGGCCGCTGAAGGTGGTCATGGCGGCGCGGATCATGATGGCGTTGACGAGCGAAACGACGCCGAAGAATGCCAGGAGACAGATCAGCACCATCCGCCCGGTCAACGGCCGCCGGCGCGGATTCGGGTTGGCGGCGATCATGTCATTCTCCCTCGGGGGCGCGGAAATAGTCGCTGGCCGACGCGCGCTCACTGGTCACCACGTCGTAGAGGTGAAAATTGACCGGCGTCGACGCGCCTGGCCGGTCCGCATAGTCGGTGACGAGCACGCGGATTTCGCGCGTCTGGTCAGGTCCGACGTCGACCACAAAGCGGCCGTCTTCACGGGTCTGTACCACGTCGAGCAACGAGCCGGACAGACCCGTCATGTTGAGCGTGAACTCGCGCCGCTCAGCGCGCTTGTTGGCGATGCGCACCGTGTAGGCGTTGCGGATCGCACCGTCGGACAGCCGCACGAAGATCGGATTGCGGTCATGCAGCACGCTGATCGCCTGCGCGGTGCGCGTGACCAGCGCGAAGGTCATCATGCCGCCGACCGCCGCGATGATCACCGCGTAAAGCGCGGTGCGCAGCCGCATGAAGCGATACTCCGGCGCGGTGCCATCCTGCCGGTGCTTGATATTGAGGTCGGTATCGTAGGCGATCAGCCGCGCGGGCCGGCCGACCTTCGCCATCACGGCATCGCAGGCGTCGATGCACAGACCGCACTGGATGCAGCCGAGGTTCGGCCCCTGGCGGATGTCGACGCCGGTCGGGCAGACATGGACGCATTGCAGACAGTCGATGCAGTCGCCGACCGGAAGCCCCTGCCCGCGCAGCGCCACCGACTTCTTTACGGAGACGCGCGGCTCGCCACGGTCGTACCGATAGGTGACGTTGAGCGCGTGCTCGTCGGTCAATGCTGCCTGGATGCGCGGCCACGGGCACATGTACAGGCACACCTGCTCGCGCATATAGCCTGCGAGAACGTAAGTCGTGAACGTCAGGATACCGATCCACGCATAAGCGACGAACGGGGCGCGCAACGTTGCCAGATCGTGCACCAGCGTCGGGGCATCGGCGAAATAGAGGACCCAGGCACCGCCGGTCCACCATGCGACCATCAGCCAAAGGAAATGCTTGGCGCCCGCACGCGCGACGCGCTCGGCGGTCCATCCGCCGCGGTCGCGCTGGTGATGCTCGCGCCGGTCGCCCTCACACCAGCGCTCGATGGTCTGGAACAGATCGGTCCATACCGTCTGGGGGCAGAGATAGCCGCACCAGATGCGGCCCGCGAGCGCGTTCATCAGGAACAACGCCATCGCGGCGATGATCAGCAGGCCGGTGAGGTAATAGATCTCCTGCGGCCAGATCTCGATGAAGAAGAAATAAAAGCGCGAGTTCGGCAGATCGATCAGCACGGCCTGGCTGGGCGCGTCCGGTCCGCGATCCCAGCGCAAGAACGGCGTGAAATAATAGATGCCAAGCGTGATGAACAGCACCGCCCATTTGATCCGGCGGTAGACGCCGTTGACGCGTTGCGGATAGATCTTGCGCCGTGCCTCATAGAGCGGCGTGTCGTCTTCCCACTGGTCCTGCACGGGATCGAGCGGCGGCGGCACGGTAACGACCGGCAGCGGAGCGCGCTGGACCTCGGCGCTCCTGGCCAGCGCGAACAGTCCACAATCGGCGTCTTCACACGCCTTGTCCGCAGCCTTGGTCGTGCCCGTGGCCACGGATCATTTCTCCCCGCCGCCGAGCGAATGGACGTAGTAGGCCAGCGCCTTGATGGTTACCGGATCGAGCCGTCCGGCCCAGGCCGGCATCACGCCGCTGCGTGAATTGGCGATGACGTCGATGATCGTCGCCTCGTCCGGACCGAACAGCCAGATGCCGGCGGTCAGGTCCGGTGCGCCAAGCTCCCTGTTGCCCTTGCCTTCCGGCCCGTGACAGACCGTGCAGTTGTCGGCAAAGAGCTTCTTGCCGGCCGTTGGATCGGTCCCGGCACGGGTCGAGAGGCTGGCGATCGACCGCACGTAATTCGCGACCGCGACGATCTCGTTGGGCTTGAGCATGCCATCCCGGCCGAACGCCGGCATCTGGCTTTCGCGTGCCTTCGCATGGCCCGAGCGGATACCGAATTCGACCGTCTGCTGGATCTGCTCGAGCGTCCCGCCCCAGAGCCAGTCATTGTCGTTGAGATTGGGATAGCCCTTGGCGCCGCCGCCGCCCGCGCCATGGCA
>WNGK01011000.1_pt1 | contig 16873 bp, 17 predicted proteins | sample 5400601 | NCBI WGS metagenome assembly WNGK01 (sample SAMN13153376, study PRJNA577476) | soil metagenome | isolation source: 60 cm soil or saprolite under Garry oak tree replicate 1 | place: USA:California | collected 2016-06-15
CGACGTCGCCAGGCTTCGGTCCAAACTCGGGGTGCCATTCGCCACCCCATGTGTCGACAGCGAAGGCCATCCTTTTTTTTGTGTCCATCTGGACGGGGTTTACATTTATCCAGTTCTCAAAATCGTCGGTTCGCGAACGGTGATGAGGAACGATGAATACTTGAATGCCCGCAGTCCGCACCGCCGGAATCAGCTTTCGCATGTTCTGATAGAAACCGACAGAGTCAGCCGTCGGTTTTGTTGCCGCATACAGCTTGCCACCTTCGCTCATGAAGTCGTTATACGGATCGACGATCAAGAGCGCCGTGTTCTTCTTTTCGTAGATTGCTGTTGTCATAAGTCTCCTTAACTGAAAAGTTGGTGCATTCTGATCTGAAAGCAGTGCGAATCGATGCTAAGCAATCGAGCGCTCAACACTAAGAACACCCTGGCTCTTGCGTCCGCTGGCCATCGCTTCAAGCGCCTTCTTCTCGATGCTCTTGGCGAAGAACGGTGTCTCCTGCGCATTGTGGGCCGTGGTGGCGTTTCCTCTCGAAGCCCTTGCCATTTCGAGTGGCACGCCCCTTTTGCCCAGGGCTTTGAGAAGCTCCGGAGTTGTGCTGCCGATGACATGGTTGGTCAACTCGCACGTTGCTGCGTCGATGGCCCTTACACTGAGTTCCCAGAGAACTTTCGTGGTCGTCCACCCGGTGGGTGTCAACAGGTCAGACGTCGAAAGTACCCGGCAATGGTGCTTTTCTCCGATATCTTCTACGTAGTGTTGCACCATCAGTTCGCCGCCAATCGTCTCGACATTGATCGACATCCTTCGGCCATCGTCTGTTCTAGTCGCAGCAGCGGCGATGTGGGCCGGAGAGCACCGTTGATATTCAGCATCCGGCAGGGTGAAAAGCCATGTTGGGATGTCAACAAACTCGATAGGCGCGTTGATGGTGGCGGTACAACTCGATTCGGTAAGTATTTCTTCGTTCATGATCGGTCTCCTTGATGACTTGAAATGGGATGCCAGTACGGGTTCAGGTTGTGTAGATGTTTGCTCGTCCGATGGAAACCCTGCGTTCAGTGGGACACAATGTCAGCCTGAGCCGCCCTTATGATGAATGCACTCACTTCCACAGGGTGCGCTACGACGACGGCGTGGCACGAGGGAACTTCTATTCTTTCGGCTTTGAGCCTAAGTGCCATTGTCTTCTGTAGTTCGACCGGAATAACCCGATCTGCGGTCGTGATCAGGAACCAGGAAGGTTTGGTCCTCCACGCAGCTTGACTGACCGGCGCGCCCAGAGCGTTTACCGACGTAGGAATCTGTATCGCAAACAGGAGCTTCTTTTCGGTCGCTGAGAGGTCCTCCGCAAAATCCTCGCTGACACCTTTTTCGCTCAGCTTGAGAAAACCAGCCGTGTCGGGTCGGAGTTCCGCACCCGCTGGGGAATCGGGGACGGTTTTCAAGAGCGTCACTGCGGATTCGCCGGAATCCGGCGCGAAGGCGGCAATGTACACAAGTCCTTTAACCTTCGGATCAGCGCCTGCTTCGGTGATGACAACTCCTCCATAGGAATGACCGACGAGAAGCACGGGTCCATCCGCGAGAGCGATGGCTCGCTTCGTGGCAGCAACATCGTCCGCAAGCGAGGTCAGTGGAATCTGAACTGAGACGACGTTCAGCCCCTTGCTCTCAAGTGCGGGAATAACCTTCGCCCAACTCGACCCGTCCACCCACGCTCCATGCACAAGCAACACATTCGTAACGGGCGTCTTAGGCTCGACTTGAGCGATAGCATTTGTTGAAAACATTAATGTTGAAGCGCAAATAAGCGTCAAGAGCGCCGTAGTGCAACTCGTTCCTAGGACATTCATTGCTATTTCTCCTTGTGAAACTCTGCCGGCACGACCAAAGCCGAGCCCGGCAGAATTTGATTTAATCCGTGACTTCTCTCGTTCTGTCGAGTTCTCTATTTATCCAATTACGAATGTAGGGAGAACATTCGTTGATCTCGATGCCAGCCCTTTCACACTTTGCGAGAAAACAAACGACTTCCACCCCTACCAAATTCAGATCCCCCAAATTCAAAACAGTATTGGGGCCCGCCTCATTGACGATGGCTTTCAAGTCTTCCAGATGTTCCTCTTGCATTCGACCTGTCAGTCGGATCGTCAATTTGTTTCCGTCAAAATACTTTTCGATCTTTAACGTCATCTGCTCCCTGTATCGCGTTCGACGATAGAAAGGTTTGCAATAACAGCGCCATTTACGTCCGACTGAAGCAAAAGCACTTAGAGGTGAGCGCTCAGCCGCTTTATCAGCATTCGCTGAAAGTTCGGCTTCACAAAAGCTTGGGCCGAAAGAGGTTTTTGACCTTTGCTGGAACCTCGGCTTGCGCGTACGATACGCTAGACAGCTCAGGCCTAAGTGAAACGCCTTGGGTCGAATGTCCGCACTGGGAATCTAAGGTCTCGCTGGAGAATCTATGAGTTCGTTGGAGCCTGGCGGTAAAACAGATCCTTCGACGCCTGGCAACGACACTGGTGGGGCGAATGCAGTTCAAATCCAAGCTGCCGGAGGGCAAGAGGGCAACCCTCCCGCTGACCTTCAAACCCACGACGATTTAGAGAGAGAACTCAACGAGCTTAAACGGACCCAATCGCTCTTGGCGACGGAGAAGCACGCTCTGGAAATGATCACCGACGGGGCCACTGTTCAAGAGATTCTGGAAAACTTGTGCATTCGTTTTGACGCCGAGCCTTCGGACTTCCTCTCCTCGGTTTTGCTAATGGATCCAGACGGCGAGCGGCTTCGATTTGGAGCAGGTCCCCGAGTCCCCAAGGAGTGGGCTGAGTTCGTGAATCCTGTGAAAATCGGTCCCTGCGTAGGCTCCTGCGGCACCGCCGCATTTCTCAAGAAGAGAGTGATTGTTTCAGATATCGCCACCGATCCTTTGTGGTCCGGGTTTCGAGACGTCGCTCTACGCAATGGTCTTCGTTCTGCGTGGTCCCAGCCGATTATTTCAAAGGACGGCGAGGTTCTTGGTACCTTCTGCATTTACTCTCCTAAACCGCGACCTCCCAAACCAAGCGACCTGCAGTTGATCGAAGGAGCCGTACGTATTGCGCTGATTGCGATTGAGAAAGGTCGAACTCAGGCAGCCCTCGTTCAAGCTCTGGAAGAGATCAGAAAGTCGCAAGAGCAACTCCGGCGGGACGACGAGGAATTTCGCAGGATTACGGACGCCATCCCCCACATGATCGTTGTTATGCAACCCGACGGCCGCATTATCTATGCGAATCGATTAGCACTCGACTATACGGGTCTGACCCTCGCGGATGTTCGATCGGAAACTTTTCGCACTCGCGCATTTCATCCTGAGGACATCGAGAGAGTTCATAAAGAGAGGGGAGAAGGCCTTTTGAAAGGCGTTCCATTTGAGAACGAACAACGATTCCTCCGAAAGGACGGGCAGTATCGCTGGTTCCTGCATCGCTACAACCCGCTTCTGGACGAGCAGGGAAAAGTTATTCGATGGTATACGACTGGTACCGACATCGAAGATCGCAAACGAGCTGAAGACAGGATGCGGAGTGAAAATGTCGCGTTGCGCGAAGAGATCGAGCGCTCCTCGATGTTCGAGGAAATTGTTGGTTCTTCCGAGTCGCTGCGGATCGTGCTTAAGCAAGTGTCGAAAGTTGCGCCTATGGATTCCACAGTCCTCATCTTAGGTGAGACTGGAACGGGCAAGGAACTGATCGCTCGCGCCATTCATAACCGGTCTAAGCGTTCAAGCCGTGCTTTCATTCGCGTGAACTGCGCCGCCATTCCTCGCGACCTGATCGCGTCCGAATTGTTCGGTCATGAAAGGGGTGCATTCACTGGAGCAATGCAACGACGACTGGGGCGATTTGAATCGGCGGACGGCGGAACAATCTTTCTCGACGAAGTCGGCGACCTCCCGGCCGAAACTCAGGTTGCTCTGTTGAGGGTTCTGCAAGAGCGGGAGTTTGAACGCGTTGGGGGCAATCAATCGATATTTCTTTACTGGTTGACTATCTGATCGATCGTTTCGGTGCCAAAGCAGGCAAAAGGTTTCGGAGCATCAACAAGAAAACCCTCGAACTGTTCCAGGCTTATGACTGGCCAGGAAACATTCGGGAATTACAGAATGTGATTGAACGTGCCGTGATCCTGTCCGAGGGCGACACCTTCTCGGTCGACGAAGCCTGGCTTACGCGGGCCGCTCCGAAACCAGCGATGACATCTGTTCCGCTAGCCGCCAGTCTTGTCGAGCGCGAGAGAGAAATGCTCGAAGTTGCTCTTCGGGAAGCCGCGGGTGTAATCGGAGGCCCAAAAGGTGCAGCCTCCAAACTAGGCATGCCGAGGCAGACGCTGGAGTCAAAAATAAGAAAATTAGGAATCAACAGGCACCGCTTCAAGACCGCGTAACACTTTTCCCACATATCAACACTTGAGATGCTGCAGATGTGTAGCACTACACGACGCTTTCTTCCTCCAAGTATTGTCGCTGTGTACACCGCCACTCTGTACCCCTTCCGAAAAAACCAAACCAATCTAGGTAAAGGCCGAGCTTAAGAGCCGAATGTTCGGCAAACGCTGACAAAACAGCTCGCGATAAATGGCTAAGGGCTGTTCATTTCAACGAATTGGGAATGGCACTTCCATTGCACTCAATGTATACGAGTGAACACGAGGCCTGTGGCACGTACAAGACAAAGAGGGGCAAATGAAACTTGCGAACAAGGTTGCTGTCGTTACGGGAGCATCGAAGGGCATAGGGGCTGCCATTGCTAGACAGCTCGCAGCGGAAGGCGCTTCGGTCGTAGTGAACTACCACACCAGCAAATGTGGTGCGGATAAGGTAGTTTCAGAAATCGTCGCAGCGGGTGGGAACGCAGTCGCGATTGGCGCCGACGTATCGAATGAGACAGAGATAGCTGAGCTATTTGCGAGGACGAAAGAGACCTACGGGAGGGTGGACATTCTTGTGAACAACGCAGGCATCTACGCCTTCGGACCACTCGAAGAGGTGACTGCCGAGAAGTATCATCGCGAACATAACCTCAATGTTTTGGGATTGCTCCTGACGACAAAAGCTGCACTCCCTCTCTTTCCGGCCGAAGGCGGTAGCATCGTTAACATCGGGTCTCGCGTGAACTCAGTTGCGCCCGCAAAATCAGTTATTTCTTCCGCTAGTAAGGCTGCTGTGGATGCGATCACAAAAGTGCTATCCAAAGAGCTTGGGCCGCGCAAAATCCGGGTCAACTCGCTCAATCCCGGCGTGATCACCACAGAAGGATTTATCTCAGGCGGTCTTGCTGACAGTCCCATGCAGAAGCATTATGTAGAACTGACTCCATTGGGACGCATGGGAGAACCCGATGACGTGGCTTTGCCGGCTGTATTCCTAGCCTCAGACGACTCCCGCTGGATCAGTGGAGAGTTGATCCTGGTCGCCGGGGGAGAATAAATTCGGATGGTTGCCGTGTATTCGGAACTTATTGAGGAAGAGGAGTTTTGGTGGTTGCGAAGGCTTGATTTGAACCGCCAGCAATGGATGCGACGCGTGTAGCTCCGCGTATAGCTGCGTCAATTCGACATAGACGTGGCGGTTTTCCAATTCACCCTGACCTGTTCGCACAGACCAATTTTCATTTGTTTTGTTAGCGTTGCGACCTTCCTAGTTGCGCTGGACGCTCTCATTTGCGGTCTATTGTTCAGCAAGTGTTCAGCAAAAAATCTGTGGCTTTCCTCGCTTAACTGGGCGTTAAACCGCCAGTATGCCCTGGTTGCCAAACCATCCGGTAAATCCGCATCAAATTCAATCAATACGAGCGCGTTTACCGGGACTCATCGTGGTCCGCTTCGGTCGGTTTTGGGTGCGTGGTCTCCCGTTCCCAAATGCGAGGACCTGGGGATTTTTGTGGAAGAACACACTTCCATGGCACTTAGGCCGCGCCGCCAAAGTCAGAATCCTCCGCTTCAAAAATCTTCCGCCATTCCGGCATGACCCTAGCCTTCAAAACCACGTTTGAGGTATTCACCAGGGTTGGCCCCGACAACTCGCTTGAACGCCTTACTGAACGCAGCGTCGGACTCGTAACCGACCGACCGAGCAACGCCTATGAGCTTTTTGTCACGCTGTTGTAGTAACTGCATCGCCTTCTGCATCCGCCACTCGGTTACGTATTCCAGCGGTGTTTGTCCGACTAGCTCTTTAAAACGCGCTGCGAATGCGGAGCGAGACATGCCCGCCGCTGCGGCCAGGGATTCGACCGTCCAGGGTGTACTCACACTGTCGTGAAGGGCACTCAGAGCAGTGCCGATTTGAGGATCGAAAATCGCACGAAGCCATCCTTTGTTGCGTTCCGGTCCCGACGCGATATGCGCCCGGAGTACCTGGATAAATAGGACCTCGGCTAGCCGAGTCGCGACTACTTCAGATCCCGGCGCCTGTTCTGCCATTTCTGACGCCAGCGCTTGCATTGTGATGTGAAGAGCAAGCGTGCGTGCCTGATCGGCCTTAATCAGAATGAAGCTCGGCAATAACTGAGTGATTGGCTTCAGGCTGGCGCGATCGAAACTGAAGGACCCACAGACGATTGTCGTCGGTGCGCCACCACCTCCATAATGAGCGACATTGCTGTTGGCTTTGGCCCCGATCTCGCGGAAACTCCACCTCGGACGTGTTCTCGGGCTGTCGCGCAAGACAATCGAAGTCTCCCGGGCCAGCAAAAAGCAATCACCACCGGTGAGGGGAATCGGCTCCGGAATCCCTTCCACACTCAGCCAGCAGTTGCCGCGCGAAAGCATCGCGAAGTGCGCCAAATCTGTGGGTGAATTTTTTTTGTCGGAAGGCGTGACTTTTTCTTCGGTCTGTTTCTCCTGTATCAAGCCCCACGGGGCTGTAGCTTCGAGCCTGTGCTGACCGAAAGCAGTTACGTGCATCGTTCTGAAGATGTCGGTTATCGGATCCAATGTGGCCTCCCTCTTTTGGACGAATAGACAAAAGATTAGGACTCGCGAGCAGTTCTCGTCCACCGCCAAGGAATCTAATCTACTGTACTGAATACTACACATCTGTCGAAGGGAGTAATTATGGGAAAGCTTGAGGGTAAGGTTGCAGTCATCACGGGTGGATCGAGCGGCATGGCGCTGGCGAGTGCCAAGCGCTTCGTTGAAGAAGGTGCCTACGTTTTCATCACGGGTCGGAGGCAGGAGGCGCTCGATGAGGCCGTCAAGCTGATTGGCCGGAACGTGACCGGAGTGCGCGGTGACGCGGCCAATCTCGACGACCTCGACCGCCTGTTCGATACGGTCAAGCGAGAAAAGGGCAAGATCGACGTCCTGTACGCGAGCGCCGGCACGGGCGAAGCCGTCCCACTGGGCGAGATTACCGAGCAGCATTTCGATACGACCTTCGGCCTGAATACGCGCGGCACGCTGTTTGCGGTTCAGAAGGCGTTGCCGCTGTTCAACGATGGCGGATCGATCTTCATGACCGGGTCAGTTGCATCGGTGAAAGGTTTTCCTGGTTACGGCGTGTATTCGGCGAGCAAGGCGGCGTTGCGCTCATTCGCACGCACTTGGCTCAACGAACTGAAGGGCAGGAATATCCGGGTGAACGTGCTGAGCCCGGGGCCGATCGCCACACCGATGCAGGACCAAGTTCTCACCGAGGAGGCGAAGCGGATGTTCGAATCCCTGATCCCGCGGGGAAAGATGGGTCGTCCTGAGGAAATTGCGGCGGTCGCGCTGTTTCTTGCTTCAGACGATTCGAGCTTCGTGAATGGGTTCCGCGTTGAACGGTCGGCCCGGCCGCGCGGAAGTCGTTCACGGCAGGACGTCTACGCGAAGGTCGCCACACAGCGGAACGGATAACCGAGCCGTTGAAGGCCGTGGAATCAATATCAATATCAACAAAGATTGGAGAAACATAATGAGCTATACAATCATAGGATTCGGAAAGATAGGTCAGGCCCTCGCCCACGCCTTCGCCCGTAAGAACATCGACGTGACCGTCGCGAGTCGCCGGCCCCCCGAGGCGTTGGCACCGCAGGCTCGGGCGATTGGACCCACCGTCGTCGCCAAGTCGCTGCGGGATGCACTCGAGGCCGACACAATCATTTTGGCGGTCCCGTTCGGGGAACATCGCGAGGTTGCGAAGGCCCTGCCAAGTTGGAAAGGCAAGACGGTCGTCGACGCGATGAACGCGTTAGTTCCACCTGAGGAGCTGGACGGTCTCCCGTCCTCCGCCTTCGTTGCGAAGTCGTTCACCGGCGCTAAGTTCGTGAAAGGTTTTAATCACCTAGTTGCGGCCACTCTGGCTGCCGATCCGATCGTCGAGGGGGGCCATCGGGTCGTCTTTCTGTCGAGCGACGACGAGGACGCGATCGCTCCCGTGGCGGATTTGGCCAAACAACTCGGGTTCGCACCCGTCAAGCTGGGAAAGCTCAACGAGGGTGGCGCGCTGGTGCACGCACGCGGCCGCGTTTGGGGTCAGCTCATCTTCCAGGATTTGTTCAAGAAGGAGCAGTAATCGATCTACGACCGTGTGACTTGGCCCGGGAAGTACGATGCCGAAACGTCCGATTAGATCGGGCACACTTGATGTAAGGGAGAAGGAGAGATTTCGATGAGCATCGAAAGGAATGTCCAGATTGTGAAGAATTTTCTTGCGGCACTCGGCCGCCGCGATAAACAAGGTTTGCTGGCGTTGTCTGCCGAAGATATTGAGTGGATCATTCCCGGCGAGGACTGGCCGCTGGCCGGCACGCACCGCGGGCACGCGGGATTAGAGAATTTACTTCGGAAGGCTAACGAGACGGTGGCAACTTCATTCCCAGAGCCCCCCGAATTCGTAGCGCAGGGAGACCGGGTTCTGGTCGTCGGCTCCGCTAGTGGGAGAATCAAAGCCACGAATAGGACGTTCGAGGACGATTGGGTTTTCGCCATTACCGTTCGAAATGGCAAACTGACGAACATCCGGGAGTATATCGACACGCAAGCACTGGCGCGGGCTTCCGAGATGGCCGCGAGCCCCAGGCCCTGACCCATCGACACCGATACCAGACGAAACGATTCGTAAAGTTAGCGAATACGTTGAACAGCGGCAACGCCTTCCGAACCGTAAACGCGGAACAGGAGGCGCCTGTCGTCGGTCCACAACACCACTGGGAGCAAGTCATCTCTCACGTCGTTCTTATCAACCAACTCCGTCTCGTAGGAGGTCGCGAGTTCGAGTCCCCTCGCTCCCGTTAATTTCTCGGAACCGCAGTGTGATCTGCGTCAGGCTGCGCTCGTAGTGACAATGTTGGTGGTTCGAAGCGCCTTGATATCTCGCATGGGAGGTTGGCCGAAGAAACGGCTGTATTCACGATTGAATTGGCTCACACTTTCGTAGCCGACTTCGTACGCCGCGCTTGTGGCATCCACTCCATCCATAAGCATCCGCTCCCTTGCCCTTTGCAGCCTAAGCAGCTTCTGATACTGAAGCGGGCTCATCGCGGTCAATGCGCGGAACTGATGGTGAAGTGTCGAAACTCCCATTCGCGAGATCCCGGCCAGCTCCTCCATATGCAAAGGCTTCGTATAGTTGTCTCGCAGCCAGGAAATCGCTCTTGCCGTTCTGTTGCCGAGGTCGCCGGTTGTTGCAATGGTTCGGAGCCGCGCGCCCTGCGGAGTTCGCAGGACGCGGTAAATGATTTCGCGTTGGATCAAGTGGCTGAGAAAGGGTATGTCGTCGGGAATATCGAGAAGCTCCATAAGCCGAGAGCATGCTTTCAGCAAACCGGCCGGGGCCTCACCGACGGCAACGCCATGCCGTTGCGAAGAGACTTGCGATTCCGGCAAATCCTCACGATTAAGCATCTCCCGCACAATCGACATATCGAGGCGAAGTAACATCGACAGGAGCGGCACCTCAACCGACGCCTCGACGATTTGGCTCTCAATGGGAACATCTATCGAGGACAAGAAAAATGAGGAAGGACTACAAAGGTATTCCGTTCCTCCAAGGCTCATGCGCTTCTTTCCCTGTACGAAAACTGTGAGGCTGGGCTCAACAGCCGCGCGATAGCATGCCGTGGCTTCGGTTCGGCGAAAGAGAAGCAACCCGGTAATCGCCGTCGAATGCTCTCCTGCCGATGGAGCATGAGCTGCAATCCTGTTGACTAATTCCGTCCTCGCTTCCATCGCTGCTGACTTGGCGATCTTCTGCGCGGGCTTTCTCACTGAGCTTTACCTCTTTCCTAGAGTACTCCTCGCCCGACCGAATCGTGCACAAAATCAGAAGACCAGACAGGATTAGGCAAAGAATCGGCAGTATCGGGAAAGCGCGGCAAGCTCCACCTTCCATATCATTGAACTGATCAGAGAGGCTTTTGAAGACACCGGCAGAGGCACATATGAAAAAACTGATTTCGCTAGGCGTAGTGACTTTGCTTATCGGCATGGCGACAACGATGCTCTCGGGCGGTCAGGACCGCGGTGGAAGTGAGGGCATCGGGGCACGGTTTGTCGGAGCGTGGCGGCTGGTCTCGCTCGAAGCGCCAGGTCCAGACGGGAAAATTCACAAGGCCGACTCCACCGGGCTGTTTGTCTTTACGCGCGATGGCCACTTGTCCGTTCAGGTCATGGAGCGCAACCCGCCGCGACAAACTCCTGCCGGGCCTGAGCAGTACTCCCACGGCGGCTACGAGGCCACCTTTGGTACGTATGAAGTCGACGAAAATGCTCACACGTTCACGTTCCACGTCGAGGGCGCGTTAGTGCGCACCCTGATCGGCAAAGACCTGCCGCGCTCATTTGAGTTGTCGGGCAACCAACTCATCGTGAAGTCCACTCGCCCGGATGAACACTGGAAAGTCACTTGGGAACGCTACTAGGCCGCATCGGCAAATTAATCCACGCATAGCTTTGTATAAAGGATGAGAACAATGCAAAAACGCAAACTGGGAAAAAGCAATCTTGAGGTTTCCGCCCTCGGGTTCGGCTGCATGGGAATGAGCTGGTCCTACGGGCCCCCTAAAGACAAGCAAGAGATGATTGCTCTGCTGCACGCCGCCGTGGAACGGGGTGTCACGTTCTTCGATACTGCCGAGGTATACGGCCCGCTCCTGAACGAAGAACTGGTAGGTGAAGCGCTCGCTCCATTTCGCGGGAAAGTCGTAATCGCGACGAAGTTCGGATGGGAGGCCAACCCCAGTGATGGAGGCAAATGGAGCGCTCTCAATAGCCGGCCAGAGCACATCAAACAAGTCGCAGAAGGGTCGCTCAAGCGATTGAAAGTCGATGCCATCGATCTGTTCTACCAACATCGTGTCGATTTGAACGTTCCAATCGAGGATGTTGCGGGCGCTGTCAAAGATCTGATTCAGGAAGGCAAGGTGAAGCACTTTGGTCTGTCCGAAGCGAGCGCGCAGACGATCCGCCGCGCGCATGCAGTTCAGCCCGTCGCAGCACTGCAGAGCGAGTACTCGCTTTTCTGGCGAGAGCCCGAACAGACGGTGATGCCTACATTGGAAGAGCTTGGGATTGGATTCGTCCCGTTTAGCCCACTTGGCAAAGGCTTCCTGACCGGCAAGATCGACGCGGACACGAAGTTCGACAGCACCGACTTCCGCAGCAGCGTGCCACGGTTCAGTGTAGAGAATCGCAAGGCGAACCAGGCTCTGGTCGATATGATCAGCTCCTTTGCAGAGCAAAGGAAAGTGACTCCTGCACAGATCGCACTCGCCTGGTTGCTTGCGAAGAAGCCGTGGATCGTTCCGATTCCGGGCACCACGAAACTGGCCCGGCTGGAAGAGAATCTTGGAGCGGCGGCGGTTGATCTAACGCCTAACGATGTACGCGCCCTCGAAGAGGCCTCCTCAAAGATCAAGCTGGAAGGGGCAAGATATCCCGCCTTTCACGCGAAGCTGGTCGGCCGATAAGGTGCCGACATGCTTGGAATGTTCTGCTCGATGTCGACGCTGTCGTCTGACGCTCGCCGAGGCAGATAGATCGATAGAAAAGGAATGCTATTTATGAATTCATCTTTTGAGAACAAAGTTGCACTCGTCACCGGCGCCGCTTCCGGTATGGGGTTGGCCGCCGCGCAGGCGTTCGCTGCGGAGGGCGCCGCCGTGGCCCTGGCCGACGTCAACGAAACTGCGGCCCGCGCGGCCACTGAGCAACTGGTAGCTGCGGGCCATAAGGCCATTGCCATCCGCTGCGATGTGTCTGACGAAGCGCAGGTGAAGGCCATGGTCGAGCAGACCGTGTCCACTTTTGGCCGCCTGGATGCGGCATTTAACAACGCAGGTGTACAGAGTCCGATCTCCGAGCTTGCGGATGCATCCGGGGCGGAGTTTGACCGCGTCAATGGGATCAATCTTCGGGGTGTCTTCAACTGCATGAAATACGAGTTGATCCAGATGCGGAAGCAAGCAAGCGGTGCCATCGTGAACAACTCTTCGCTTGGTGGTCTTGTGGGCGTTCCTGGCCGTGCGGTGTATCACGCGGGAAAACACGGTGTAATCGGACTTACGAAAAGCGCTGCTCTCGAGTACGCCGCGAAAGGCATTCAGATCAATGCAGTATGCCCAGGCATCATCGATACGCCCATGGTCTCGGGAATGCTAACCGCTGAGCCGCAAGCTATGGAAGAGATGATGAAGGAAGTTCCAGCTCGGCGTTTGGGTCGCCCCGAGGAAGTTGCTGCCGCTGTGCTCTGGCTCTGCAGTCCAGGCGCAAGTTTTGTAATGGGCCAGGCGATCGCCGTGGATGGTGGCTACACCGCACGCTGAGGACGAATGCTGCGGTGAGCATCTCAGTGTTGCCGAGCCCCCGCGAAATACGAGGAGATAACGATGCTAGGAGCTGTTCTGTACGGCCCACGAGACGTGCGCTTCGAGGAGCGCGACATCCCGAGAATCACCAAATCTACCGATGCCATCATAAGGATTTCGGCCACGTGTGTATGTGGATCTGACCTCTGGCCGTATCGCGGCATCAATGCTATTCCCCAGCCAACCCCGATGGGGCACGAGTATTGCGGCATCGTCGAAGAAGTCGGCAATGCGGTAACTTCCGTCAAGCCCGGCCAGTTCGTTATTGGTTCTTTCTTCGCGTCCGACAATACTTGTCCCAATTGTCAGGTCGGGTATCAGTCGTCTTGCCAGCACGCCGAATTCATCAGCACTGCGCAGGCGAGTGTGTTGCGCGTGCCGCTTGCAGACGGCACCTTGGTCGCCACTCCCGCTGTTCCTTCGGACGACCTGATCCCGAGCCTATTGACGCTCTCCGATGTCATGGGCACCGGATGGTTCGCCGCCGATGCCGCAAATGTGAAGCCCGGTTCGACTGTCGTAGTCGTCGGTGACGGCGCCGTTGGCCTATTGGGTGTGCTCTCTGCTAAGCAGATGGGGGCTGGGCGGATCATCGCGATGAGCCGTCACCCGTCGCGACAGAAGCTCGCACGCGAATTCGGAGCGACCGACATCGTGACTGAGCGTGGCGATGAGGGCGTGGCCCGCCTAAACGAGCTGACCAACGGAATCGGTGCTGACTCGGTTTTGGAGTGCGTTGGAACTCAGGAGTCGATGATGCAGGCGATCAGTACCAGCCGGAAAGGCGGGTACGTGAGCTACGTTGGCGTCCCGCACGGAGTCGAGCTCAACGGCGAGCAACTGTTCTTCGCCCACGTTCACCTCCACGGCGGTCCCGCTCCGGTGCGTCGCTACTTGCCCGAGCTGATCAAGTTGGTGTGGAACAGGAAGATCAATCCCGGGAAGGTGTTCGACCTGACCTTGCCTCTCGACCACGTGGCCGAGGGGTACCGCGCGATGGACGAGCGCCGGGCGATCAAGACGTTGCTGCGCCCCTGAGGCGCTTGGAGGCTCACGATGAGCACCTGGTCGAAGGACGAATTGCGCAAAATTGCTGAGACGGATGACCTGCACATATCACCGTTCCGTGAGGACGGTCGGACCTACGGCACCACTACGTGGATTTGGTCCGTGGTGGTCGATGACGGACTGTACGTGCGTGGCTACAACGGTCAGAAATCTCGTTGGTACCAGGCTGCGGTGCGGCAGAAGGCAGGACGGATCACTGCCGCTGGCATCACGAGGGAGGTCGCCTTTGAGCCGGTCGACGGAACGATCAACGACCGCATCGATGAAGCCTACGCAGCAAAGTACAAGGGCAGCTCGTATCTCAAACCGATGATCAGCACACGCGCTCGCTCCGCGACCGTCAAGGTCATGCCGCGCCAGATAAAAGCATCGGCCTAAGGAGATAGCAATGCCTCATGTGATCGTGAAGTTGTGGCCCGGCAAATCCGAACAGCAGAAGAATCGTCTAGCTGAAGCAATCACCAAAAACGTTATGGATATTCTGCATTACGGAGAAGAGTCGGTTTCGGTAGCGATGGAAGAAGTCAGGCCCCAGGACTGGATAGAGAAAGTCTACAAACCCGACATTCAGGGCAATTTGGACAAGCTCTACAAGAAGCCCGGATACGATGAGAAGGACCTTTGACTTCATCGCGAAGAACAGAGACATGGAAGGAGCAAAAATGAAAGCACTCGCCGCCACGCTCATCTCGCTTTCTCTGTCCGCTTGGGTCGCATCGCACGCTCACACAGGTGCTGCGCAAGTTGACGCTTCACCGACTGTCTCAGCGCAAGACTCGCCCTCGATCAACATCGCGAGGAGTGGTTCGCAACAACCGATCAAAGGGCCCGCCGAGCACTTCACTGGCTCGGTACAGGTTGAGCCACTTTTTCCTGTGCACGATCCATCGCGCACAAGCGGTGGGAAGGTCACGTTCGCACCCGGCGCGCGGAGTGCATGGCATACGCATCCGCTTGGCCAAACCTTGATCGTGACCGACGGCACGGGCTGGATTCAGCAGTGGGGAGGCCCGATTGAGGAGATTCGAAAGGGCGACGTGATCTGGATTCCACCAGGAGTGAAGCACTGGCACGGCGCTACGCCAAATACAGCGATGACACACATCGCAATCCAGGAACAGCTTAACGGCAAAGCCGTCGAGTGGATGGAAAAGGTCACCGACGATCAATACCGCAAATGATCGTGGCTCTCACCCTGAACTCCAGGAGGTCAAGATGAAACTGATGGCTGTGATGATCGCATCGCTTTGTCTGATCGCCACATCATGGGCTCAGGATGAACACGCAAAAGACGGAAGGAAGAAATCGATGCAGACACAAAAGGACACTACGATGGTGGTGCCGGCACTTGATAAATACGCACGGGGCGCTGTCGCCGAATTGTGGAAACGTCCGGGGCTCACGCCGCGGGACCGCAGCATCGTTACCATCGCCGCCCTGATCGCACGTACCCATACGATCGAGATGCCATACTATTTCAACCTCGCACTCGACAACGGCGTCAAACCGAGCGAGATTTCTGAGATTATTACGCATCTTGCGTTCTACTCCGGCTGGGCGAATGCGATGGCGGCGGCCGCTGTCGCGAAAGATGTCTTTGCCGATCGTAAGATTGGGACCGATCAGCTTCCCCCAGCTTCACCTGCGCTTCTTCCGCTAAACAAGGACGCAGAGGCCAAGCGTGCAGCGGCCGTTGAACAGCAGTTCGGCAACGTCGCTCCTGGAATCGTTCAATACACCACTGATGTTCTGTTCTGTGACCTATGGCTGCGTCCTGACCTTGTTCCCAGGGATCGGAGTCTCGTTACAGTCAGCGCGCTGATTGCTTCAGGACAGGTTGCGCAGATCACGTACCACCTAAACAGGGCGATGGATAACGGGCTGACGCAGGAGCAGGCTGGGGAGGTCGTCACGCACTTGGCCTTCTACGCCGGCTGGCCGAATGCCTTCTCCGCGTTACCGGTCGTGAAGGATGTCTTCGAGAAACGTCCTCACTAGTCTTAGTTAGGGTGTGCGGTGCTATTACCGTTTACGCCGTGCAAAGTACCTGTGGATGGCGGTTTTCCAAACCGCCTACTACGCCCAACGCGCAAAGAACATCTGTGTACCTATTCACGATGGAAAGCAGCGTCCAAATGCAAGCAGCAACTTAGGCGATCCTTTAATGCGAATCTTCCGCCGGAGCAGCGCCCATACGAGATTGGCTTCCTTACGCAGAAAGCGCAGCCAGGTCTGGCTGTCGGCAGTAAGTCGCAGATCGGCTTGCCCATTGTGGCCTTCGGAAACCTGCAACTTTTCGTCTCGAATCGTGACTGTTGCTTTCACTTCGTCATGACCGGTGAACGTGAAGTGATAGACAGCGTTAAGACCTTTTGACTGACCTTTCTGAAAAACGAAGTTCAAGCCTCGCAGGAAGGCGCGAATGGTTCCTTGGCCGGCGAGGCCGTTCGACACACGCTTGGTCTTTTTGTGCGGAAAGCGCCGCGCCACGAACTCTTCGGCGTCAGAGTTCGGAACAACATAGACCGTCTCTGGTTTGTTCTGCAGAGGGCGAACGACATCGTCCAGAAACCGCTTGCGGTTCGTGAGGAAGGGTGCGATTACGTCCTCACCCGCAGGGCATACCGCCATGCAATAAGCGGCCTTGTAGTTGGCGCCGAACGACAAGCTCTGCCACATGGAAACAGTCTCAGCCCCTGACACTTTTTTACGATAATCGTGTGCACTTTTGCTATCCGCGATCTTCTCCACCCAATCGCTGAATCCGCCCATAAACTCGCGGTAATTGTGGGTGTAGCAGGCGGAGAAATTGAACTGACCGTCTGGGAGGATCGCACCTGTCGGGCAGGCGGCAACGCATAGCTTGCATTCCAGGCAGGGGTTATAGACGACCGGATGTGAATATTCGGAGACTTCTGCATCCACCAGTACCGTTCCCAGGAGAATGAAATTCCCGAACTTGGGATGA
>WNGK01003543.1_pt1 | contig 16870 bp, 18 predicted proteins | sample 5400601 | NCBI WGS metagenome assembly WNGK01 (sample SAMN13153376, study PRJNA577476) | soil metagenome | isolation source: 60 cm soil or saprolite under Garry oak tree replicate 1 | place: USA:California | collected 2016-06-15
TGAGCCGGCCGGCCGGTGCGCCCTCGTGCGTCACCGTCACATCGGCCACCAGGACGACCCGCTGCGGCTGCTGCACCGCGTGCTCGCCCTCGTACCGGAGCGTGTATCCGGCGAACGACGTCGACTGCCCGCGCGCCAGGGTCACCTCGGTCTGGAGCGCGAACGACGACGAGGCCGTCACCGCGATCGCCGCCACGGCCAGCCCCAGATGGGCGACCAGCCCCCCGTAGAGCCGCCGGTTCCTGGCGAACGCGGTGGCCGCCGCCGTGACGCCGCGCGTGCCCGTCGCTCGCATGAACGCGCGCACCCCTCGGACGATCTCGCCTGCGTTCGCCACCAGGACGAACGCCGCCAGGCCGAACGCCAGCACCGCCGACGCGCTTCGCAGGCCGAGGACGGCGAGCGCCACGATCGTCGCCGCGCCCGCCACCGCGGGGACAGCCAGCCGGCGCCGCACCTGCTCTCCCGTCGCTCGTCGCCACGGCAGCAGCGGCCCGACCCCCATGAGGAACAGCAGCAACAGGAACACCGGGACCGTGGTCTGGTCGAAGTACGGCCCGCCCACCGAGACCTGCCGCCCGGTCGTGGCTTCCACGATCAGCGGGAACAGCGTCCCCAACAGCACCACGAACGTCAGCGCGAGCAGCGCCACGTTGTTCCCCAGGAACACGGCCTCCCGTGACAGCGCGGAGTCGAACCGCCCCTCGGACGACAGCCGCCAGGACCGCGCCGCGATCAGCCCGAACCCCACCCCCAGCACGACGATCAGGAACCCCAGGTACATCGGCCCCACCGCCGACTTGGCGAACGCGTGAACCGACGACAGGATCGACCCTCGCGTGAGGAACGTCCCGAACGTCGTCAGCGAGAACGCCAGCGTGATGAGCGACAGGTTCCACACCTTCAGCATGCCTCGCCGCTCCTGCAGCATCACCGAGTGCAGGAACGCCGTCGCCGCGAGCCACGGCAGCAGCGCCACGTTCTCGACGGGGTCCCACGCCCAGTACCCGCCCCAGCCGAGCACCCCGTAGGACCACAGCGCCCCCAACGTCAATCCCATCGCCAGGAAGCACCACGCGGCGAGCGTCCACCGCCGGGTGGTGCGGATCCATTCGTCCGACAGCCGTCCGGTGATCAGGGCGGCCATGGCGAAGGCGAACGGGACCGTCATGCCGACGAACCCGAGGTACAGCATCGGCGGATGCACGGCCATCAGCGGGTGGTTCTGCAGGAGCGGCAGCGGCCCGAGGCCGTCCGGCGGCGCCACCGGCAGCCTGGCGAACGGGGTCGTCGGCCCCATCACCAGCGTCAGGTAGAACGCCTGCACCACGAACATCACCGCGAGCGCCCACGGCAGCGTCTCGGGCCGGCGCTTCCGGAACCGGAACGCCACCGCCGCGATGAAGCCGGACAGGATCAGGTTCCACAGCAGCAGCGAACCCTCGTCGGCCGACCACAGCGAGAGGACCTTGAAGAACGTGGGCGTCTCGCGGCTGGAGTTCTCGGCGACGTAGCGGATGGCGAAGTCGTTCGACAGGATCGCCGCGAGCATGGCGCCGTTCGCCGCGATCACGACGGCGAACAGCGAATAGGCCGCGGTGCGGGCGCTCTCCACCAGGAGCGGCCGGCCCTTCCGCGCGCCCGTCACCGAGGCCGCCGCCCCGTACACCGCGAGGGCCAGGGCCAGCAGGAGCGCGAACGGTCCCAGGCGGTCCAGCGTTCAGCCCCCCACGTTCGCCGCCGTCGGGGTCTCACCCGGCTCGGGAGGCGCGTACCGATCGTTGTGTTTCACCAGCACCGTGTCCGCGTGGAAAGCGCCGTCCCGCCCGTAATCGCCCTCCACGACCACGCCCCGCCCAGCCTGGAACAGCGCCGGCACGCTGCCCGCGTCGATCACCGTCATCCGCGTGGTCCCGTCGGTCACGATGAACCGGATCGTCGAGCCGTCCCGTTCGACCGAGCCGGGTTCGACGTAGCCGCCCAGGCGCGTCCGTTCACCGTAGGCCGACGTCCCCTGCTTCAGGATCTCGGTCGGCGTCCGGTAGTAGACGAGGTTGTTGCGGAGACCGGCCGCGACCACCCAGATCAGGCCGCCGGCGATCACCGCCAGCGCCACGATCACGCGGGTCCGGGTCCCCCGGCGACGCGGGGTCGGGGTCCGCGCCCGCGTCGCCTCGGCGCTCATCCGAGCGGCGCGCGCCCCGCCCGGTCGGACCCCTCGGCGCGCCCCGAGAGTGCCGCCACCTTCGCCCTGGCCCGGCGGGCGCGGGCGAACAGCCGGGCCACGTACGCGCCCAGCGCGCAGAGCGTGATCAGGTATCCGGCGGCGACGTACCCCGCGTCAGCCACGAGCGGACACCTCCGCCGCTGTCTCCGCGGCCGTGATCGGACCGTCCACCTTCGGGCTGAGGGCCTCGGACATCACCCGGTCCTCCAGGCGGCCGACCCGCAGCCGGAGCGTGACCAGATAGGCGTACACCGCGGTGAACGCCCCCACCGAGAGCAGCAGCGTGAACGCCATGATCGGGGCCATGTTCGGCGTGAACCGGGCGATGCCGCCGGGTGCCTGGTGCAGCGAGCGCCACCACGTGACCGACAGGTGGACGATGGGGACGTCCACGAACCCCACGACGCCGACGACCGCCGCCCACCTGGCCCGGCGAGCGGGGCTGTCGGGCAGCCGCCGGACCGCCAGGTACCCGACGTAGATGAGGAGCATGACCGCCGTGGTGGTGAGCCGCGGATCCCACGTCCACCACGTCCCCCACACCGGCTTCGCCCAGATCGAACCGATCACCAGCGTCAGCGCCGTGAACACCACGCCGACCTCCGCCGACGCCGCGGCCAGGCGGTCCCACCGGGTCCGCTTCGTCCGCAGGTACGCGACGCTCGCCGCGAAGACGACGGTGAAGGCCAGGTACGCCAGCCAGGCCGACGGCACGTGCACGTAGACCAGCCGGAACACGTCGCCCTGCTCGGCGTCGGGCGGGGTCACCCACAGGGCCATGATCAGGGTGGCGACCACGCCGGCCAGCGCGAGCACGCCCAGCACGCGTTCGCCGCGTCGCGCGGTGACCTTCCCCATGAGGCGCTCGGCCGAGCTCACGTCAGTCCTCCAGCAGGTAACCGAACACCAGGGTACCGGCGGCCAGGAACACCGCGTCGAACGCCACCAGCAGGCCGAGCCACGACAGCGCCTCGCCGCCACGACCGGCGGCGGCGAGGGCCGTGGCCTTCACCCCGCCCAGCAGCACCGGCACGGCAAGCGGTAGGACCAGCAGCGGGACCACGGCCTCGCGGGCCCGCGGAGACTCCTCCAGCACGCCGAACAGGCTCCCCACCGCAGAGAGCCCCACGGTCCCCAGCAGGAGCGCACCGGCCAGCGCCGCCGGATCTCGCCCCAGCGAGAGCCCGAACAAGCCCGAGACCAGCAGCACCACGACGACCTCGAGCGCCCACAGCTGAACCGCGACCGCCGCCGCCTTCCCCAGGAACACCGCCGCCCTGTCGACCGGCGAGAGCGTCAGCCCCTCCAGCGCGCCGTCCTCCCCCTCGGCCTGGTAGGCCGAGCGGAACGAGAGCACGGACCCGAACAGCACGGCCAGCCACAGGAGCCCCGGCGCCGTCTGCTGCAGCAACGTCCGGCCCGGCCCCAGCGACAGCCCGAACACGATGAGCAGGGTCGCGGAGAACGGGAGGACGGCCGCGAGGGCGTGCCGGCCTCGAACCTCGATGCGGAGGTCCTTGCCGGCCACCGCGGCCGCCTCGCGAAGGAGCGTCACCGCCTGCCCTCCGGCAGCAGCCGGCCGGCTTCCATGAACAGGATCCGACCCGCGGTGCCGCCGCGGGTCCGGTCGTGGGTGGCGAGCAGCACGGTCCCGCCCCGGGCCGTCGTCTGGCGGGCGACGTCGTCGACGACATCCTTCGAAGCCTCGTCCAACCCGGCGTACGGCTCGTCCAGCAGGAGCAGGTCCGGAGCCCGGAGGATCGCTCGGGCGATCGCCACCCGCTGGCGCATCCCCTGCGAGTACCCGCGGACCCGCTCCCCCGCGACGCCCGCCAGTCCCACCCGTTCCAGGGCACCGGGCACGCCGGAAGGATCGGCTTCGAACACGCGACAGGCGAACCGGAGGTTCTCCAGCGCGGTGAGGTCCTCGTACAGCCGGGTCCGGTGGCCGACCAGCTCGGTCCGCCGGCGGATCTCGATCCGGTCGCGCTCGAGGTCGAACCCCAGGACCTCGCCGCGGCCGTACGTCGGGGATATGGCGGTCGCGATCAACCGCAGCAGCGTGGACTTCCCGGCGCCGTTCGAACCCCGGATCAGGATGGTCTCGCCGTGCTCCACTCGGAGGGCCGCACGCACCACGGCGGGCGTGACGCCGAAGACGCGCGTGACGCCGGACAGCAGGACGGCGCACGGCTCCTCCGACGTCGCGGAGGCGCGCTGGGCGAGGCGGGCGTCGTCGGATCTGACCTGGGAAGCCACTGGAGGTCCAAGGCTATCGCGTTCGCCCCGCGGCCGCGGGACCCGTCGTCAGGGGAGGGAAGACTCGTCGGCGTGCTCGTGGCACTCGAGCTCCAGCGTGGAGTGCTCGATGCCGAACCGCTCCGCGAGCATCGCCTTCAGGCGGTCTCCCTTGACCTGCGCCTCGTGCATGGACAGCTCGCCGGTCAGCACGACGTGCGCCGACAGGGCGGGCACGTCGGATGCGAGGTTCCACAGGTGCAGGTGATGGACCCCTTCCACACCCCCGGCGGCGAGCAGCGAATCCTCAACCGAGGTGGGGTCCATCCCTCGGGGCGTTCCCTCCAGCAGCACGTGCGCCGCGTCCCGCAACAGCGTCCACGCCGCGTAGGTCACGAGGATGCTGATGACGATGGAGGCGGCGGGGTCCGCTCGGTGCCAGTCGGCGGCCAGGATGAGGAGGCCGGCGACCATCGCCCCGAGGGAGCCGGCAGCGTCGGCCGACATGTGGAGGAACGCCGCCCGCATGTTCAGGCTCTCGCTGTGCGCACGGGAGAGGAGCCACGCGCTCGCCACGCTGACCGCCAGCCCCGAGGAGGCCACGGCCAGCAGGCCGCCGCCCGCGACGTGCACGGGATGGGCGAGCCGGCCGCTCGCCACGTAGATCACCCAGCCGGCGGCACCCAGGAGGATCAGGCCGTTCGCCTGGGCGGCGAGCACCTCGGCCCGCTGGAGCCCGAAGCTGTGCCGCTTCGTAGGAGGCCGTACCGCCAGCCGGATGGCGACGAGGGCGATCGCCAGGCCGGAGACGTCGGTCAGCCGGTGCACGGCGTCTGCCAGCAGCGCGAGGGAACGGAGCGCCGCGCCGGCCACGACCTCGCCGGCCATCAGCGCGAGGTTCGCTCCCAGGACGGCCCACAGGACCCGACGCTGCGCGATCCGTCGACGGCTCATGCTCTCCACGCTCCCATGGTAGGCAGACTTTGACCGCCGGGCTGGATCGCGCGCAACGTCGGCCGTGCTACGCGCGTCCGACGCCGGCCTCGAGCGGCTCACAGGTCCGGAGCAGGTCGGGCACGCCGCCGTCGAACACCACGCGGACCGGCATCCCGGCCCGGTCCAGCAGGCTCGCCGCGATGGCGGCCCGGTGGCCGCTGCGGCAGATCGTCCAGACCTCATGGTCCGACGGGATCTCGCCGAGCCGTTGGGGCAGATGGCCCACGAACAGCGTCCGGCTCCACGCGATGCGCCCCTCGTCCGACCATTCCTGGGGCTGGCGGACGTCGAGCACGTCGGGATGACCGCCCTCGCCGATCGCTTCGCACAGCTCCGAGACGCGGGCGGTCGGGTACGTCGCCACCGGCCGGCCGCTCGATCGCCATGGGTCGAGCCCGCCGGCGAGGTACCCGTCGACCCGATCGCAGCCGATCCGCCGGAGCTGGGTCACGCACTCCTCGAGCGCTTCCCGTTCCTCCGCTTCCGGCAGCAGCAGGACGAGCGGCGTGTCCCACGGCACGATCCACCCGACATACGTGCCGAACGACGCGTCCAGCTCGACGTTCACCGAGCCGGGGACGTGCGCCTTGGCGAACGACTCCCGCCATCGCGCGTCCACGATCCACGCCCCGCCGGCGATGCGGCGCTCGACCTCGTCGGGCCGGAGGGGCGCCGGCGACGGCAGCGACCCGAGCAAACTGGGCCCGCGACGGTTGATCGCCGCCATGTGGCGGTAGTACGCGGGGTACTCGGGGAGCCCGGAGAGCCGTTCGGCTACGAACGCCTCTTCGTCGTGCGCGCGCAGAGCCGCGTTCCCCGCCACCTCCTCACCGATCGTCGAGCTGCGCGGCCCGCCCGGCGACCCGGCCGCGCAGAAGCTCCCCGCTCCGTGCGTGGGGAGCACGGCAACGGCGGCGGGCAACGTCGCCAGTCGCGCCAAGGAACGGTGCTGCGCCCGGGTCAGCTCGTCGGTCCTCTCCGGACCCAGCAGGTCGGTGCGGCCGGCGCTCCCGACCATGAGCGAGCCGCCGGTGAACACGGCGGAGGGTCCTGCGGAGCCGGGGCCCCGGACCACGTACGCCAGGTGCTCGGGCGTGTGCCCGGGCGTCTCCATGGCGGCGACCACCACGTCGCCGACCTCGACCTCGTCTCCCTCGGCCATCGGGTGCGACGGGTACTCGTAGCGGCCCTTCGCCGGTACGTGGACCCGGGCGGCGGTCGCGGCGCGGACCTCCATCGCTCCCGAGAGGTAGTCGTTATGGACGTGGGTCTCCAGGACGTCCCCGACCCGCCACCCGCGCGCTTCGGCCACCGCGAGGAACCGCCCGGCGTCCCGCTGGGGATCGATCAGGACGGCCTGGTCGCCCGAGGCGAGGAGGTAGGAGTTGTCCCCCAGCCCGGCGGTCACGAAGATCTCGAGCTCCGTCGCCCCACCTCCCCCATCGCACCCTACCCCTGGCCGCCCGGCCGTTCCAGCGGCGCCGAGTTGCGGTCCCGAGCAACCTCCGGTGAGACTAGGGTCTGTTGAGCGAACCACCTCGCGCGGCGAGATCGTCCCGGCGGGTGCCGGCGCGTCTGATCGCCCCCCCGCTCCTCCTCCTCACGCTCACCTCCTGCCGGTTCGGGATGTTCCCCGGGTCGAGCGATCAGGGCCGGGACATCAGCAACCTCTACCAGGTCCTGTTCATGACGGCGATCCCGGTCGGGGGGGTCGTGTACGCGTTGATCCTGTGGTCGATCGTCCGGTACCGGAAGCGCCGGGGCGACGACCAGCTGCCGAAGCAGGTGCGTTACCACATCCCGCTCGAGGTCACGTACACGGTGATCCCCGTCCTGATCGTGCTCGGGTTGTTCGCCGCGACGTTCCGGACGGAGCAGCGCGTGGACCACGTTTCGGCGCACCCCGCCGTCGTCGTCAGGGTCACCGGGTTCCAGTGGCAGTGGCGGTTCCAGTACCCCGCGTACGGGATCTCGATCGTCGGGGTTCCGTCCGACGATCTGGACGAAGGCCCGACCATGGTCCTGCCGGTCGGCCAGGCGGTGGAGATCGACCTCCAGTCCGAGGACGTGATCCACGCCTTCTTCGTCCCCGGGTTCAACTTCAAGCGCGACGTGATCCCCGGGGTGACGAACCGCTTCGACCTGACGATCCCTCGGGCCGGGACGTTCCGCGGGGAATGCGCCGAATTCTGTGGCCTGGACCACGCGGAGATGACGTTCTTCGTCAAGGCCGTGCCGCAGGCTGAGTTCCAGCGGTGGGTCCAGCAGCAGGCGACCGGGGGCGCCCCGGCGTGACCACGACCGTCGAGCGGACCGAGGCCGGCGGCAGCGAGGGGCCAGGAGCCACCAGCATCCTCGAGTGGATCACCACGACGAACCACAAGAACATCGGGCTGCTCTACATCGGCACGACGCTCGTGTTCTTCCTGGCCGGCGGGATCATGGCGCTCCTGATCCGGACCGAGCTCGCCCAGCCCGGCCTGCAGTTCCTCCATAAGCAGACCTACAACGAGCTGTTCACGATCCACGGCACCACGATGATCTTCCTGTTCATCGCGCCGATGGGCCTGGGCCTGGCGAACTACTTCGTGCCGCTGCAGGTGGGCGCGCCGGACATGGCCTTCCCGCGGATGAACGCGCTCTCGTACTGGCTCTTCCTGGGCGGCGGCATCACGATCCTGTCGTCGTTCGCCGCGTCCCACGGCGCGGCGGCCGCGGGCTGGACGAACTACGCGCCGCTCTCCGGGGCGCAGGGCAGTCCCGGGCCGGGCGAGGACATGTGGATCATGGGGATCCTGCTGACCAGCGCCTCGTCGATCCTCACCGGGATCAACCTGATGGCCACGGTGTTCATGCTGCGCGCGCCCGGCATGACGATGTGGCGGCTGTCGCTCTTCACGTGGAACATGGTCATCACGTCGCTCCTGATCCTGGTGGCGTTCCCGCCGCTGGCGGCCGGGCTGGCGATGTTGTTCATCGACCGCCACTTCGGGGGCCATTTCTACGATCCGGCCCACGGCGGGTCGGCCATCCTCTACCAGCACCTCTTCTGGTTCTTCGGCCATCCCGAGGTCTACATCATGGTCCTTCCGTTCTTCGGGATCGTGACGGACATCGTGTGCGTCTTCTCGCGCAAGCCGATCTTCGGATACGCCGGATTCGTGCTGGCGTCGATGTCGATCGCCGGCTTGTCGATGGGTGTCTGGGCCCATCACATGTTCACCACCGGTCAGGTCGACAACCCCTTCTTCTCCTTCATGTCGTTCCTGATCGCGGTGCCCACCGGGATCAAATTCTTCAATTGGATCGGAACGATGTGGCGCGGCAAGCTCACGTTCGAGACGCCGATGCTCTGGTCGCTCGGATTCATGGCGAATTTCCTGATCGGCGGGATCACGGGCGTGATGCTGGCCTCGCCGCCGGCCGACTACCAGATGCAGGACACGTACTTCGTCGTGGCGCACATGCACTACGTGCTCGGCGGCGGGTCGCTGTTCGCCATCTTCGCCGGCATCTACTACTGGTTCCCGAAGGTCACCGGGTTCCGCCTGAGCGAGCGGCTCGGCAAGATCGGCTTCTGGCTGACGTTCGTCGGGTTCAACCTGACGTTCTGGCCCATGTTCGTCCTCGGGCTGCGCGGGATGCAGCGGCGGATCGCCGACTACCCGCCGAACGTGGGGTGGAACGACCCGAACCTGATCGCCACCCTCGGGTCCTACGTCCTGGCCGTGGCGGTGCTCGTGTTCCTGTGGAACCTGTGGAGATCGTTCCGGGTGCGCGAACCCGCCGGGGACGACCCGTGGGGCGCGTACACCCTCGAGTGGATCACGACCTCGCCGCCCCCCGAGCACAACTTCCACTGGCTGCCCCCGATCCGCTCGGAGCGACCGGCGTTCGACTGGCGGCACCGGGAGGCACCCGACCACGCGACCCCCGAGCGGGCGTAGCGGCGGTGGGCGAGCGATGAGGACGGCGTTCCGGTTCCTGTTCGGCGCCGGTATCTTCGGCCTCCTCACCGGGACCGTGTACTGGTACGTGTCGGGCGAACGGGCCGGCACCGCCCTGCTCCTGCTGATGGGCGTGGCCCCGATCATCATCGCTGCCTACCTCTTCCATCGTGGCCGCACGCTCAGATCGCCCGACGACGATCCGGCCGCGGACCACGAGGACTCCTCCGGCGTCGAGGTCGGGCACTTCTCCGGCGGCAGCGTGTGGCCGATCGTCATGGGCATCGGGTGCGTCATCGGGATCGAGGGGTTCGTGTACGGCACCTGGCTGCTCGTGTTCGGTCTGGTGCTCTTCGTGTGGGCGGCAGTCGGCCTGATGCAGGAGAGCCGGGGCTGAGGCCCCGGCTCTCCCGGTGTCCCCGTCCGATCGGTGTCCGAGCGCTAGCAATCCCCTTCCTGGTCGATGCCGTCGTAGGCCGGCACGCACACCGTTCGGTGCCCCGGCGTCCCGCCGAGGATGACCGTCCGGAGCGAGACGTCGTTCGTCGTGTCGGTCTGGTGGAGCAGTCCTTGCGGGTCGACCGCGACCTCGACCTGGTAGGTGCCGTTCGGCAGGTCGGTGATGTCGAAGGACTGCCCGGCCACGGACTGGTAGTACGTGTCGCCCCAGCCGAGCGGGAGCGACTCGCGCACCCAGATCGACGACTCGGTGCCGCACTGGAAGAACCCGAAGAGGTCCGGCCGCTGGACGGCGTGCGGGAGGAGCAGATCAACGGAGTCGGTCGGGGCGATGCAGAACCCCTGCTTGTGGCTGCGCACGACCGTGTGGTTCGAGACGTCGACGAGGCCGTACTGGGCGAACTGCTCGAAATGCCAATGCTGGTGGCCCTGCCGGTTGTCGTACACCATGGTGCCGGCGTGCGACCGGCCCACGACGTGGCCGTTCCGGTAGTAGTACTGGTAGGCGTCCATGACGTTCGTCCCGGGCCGCCGGAACCCCTCGACGTCGAGCTGCGAGGCGCCCCCGATCCACACCGTGGCCCCGAAGTCCAGGTAGTCGTGACCGTGCCGGGTCGACGGGCTGATCCCACTGGACGGCAGCGGCACCAGGTCGGGCATGGCGTTCGGCGCGGGGTGCGCGATCAAGGGGACGCGGGCAGGCGCCGACGAAGCGACGTGGCCGCTTGCATCTGGCCGGCCGCACGTCGAGGCACACCGGCGCGTGGTCACCGTGATCCCGACGGTCGCCGTGGCGGCCGGTGGGTCGATCCCGAACAGCCTCACGTAGCGGTCCCCGATCGTGACGGTCACCGAGTAGTGCCCATCGGGACCCCTGAACCGTAGCCGGCCGAAATCGAACAGGTTCGCCGCCCAGTCCTGATCGATGCCCCACCGCATCCCCAGGGTGAACGGGTTCGACGAGCAGAACTGCGGGAAGGTCGGCTGGTCCGGGCCTCCGGGGCCGAATCGCTGCGGGTCGTAGGAGTTCGGGCAGAACGTCTCGGTCGAGCCCTTGACCACGTTGCCCTGATCGTCCCTCACCGTGACGTGCAGGAACCGTGCGAGGCCGAACCACCCGCTCAGGATGTCGCCGGGAAGCGGCACGTGATGCGATCCGATCACCTGGCTGATCGTGATGGGGTCGGCATAGCCGTCACGGCTGACCGCCAGCTCGAACGGTCCTCCCGTCGCCGTCACGAAGATCCCAGGGTCCACCTGGATCGGACCGTTCGGCGGCCGGGTGACGCTGATCTCGCTCTGGGCCGCCAGCAGCCCGATGGTCGGCGGCGCCGGCGCGGCGACCGCCGGCAGCACCGCGCCCAGCATCGCCAGCGCGGTGAACGACGCAACCGCGAACGCCGCGGCGCGTCTCCCTGTGGTTCTCGATCCCACGATCCCCTCCCCTGCAGCGGCCACATGCCGAACGGCCCCGGGTCCCGGGTGCCACCCATCAGGACGCTCCAGCTGAGGCTCCCGGTTCCGTACAACGAAAGGGATCTCGCCGATCCGGTCGCCGCGCCGGCGGGCTCAGTCGGCAGGCGCGTCGCCGGCCGCCGGGACGGCGGGCGGCGTCGACGATCCGTCTCCGCCCTCGCCGGGGCCGGCGAATCCTCCCCCCGCGACCTCCGTGGATTCGAAACCCCCTTCCCGGGTGCGGCGAACGGTCGAGATCTGCGAGCGCCGGACGGGGTGGACCCCGCTCCGGCGAAGCTCGCGCGCCACGTACAGGGCGACGGCGTACGCGATCACCGGCAGCACGAGCACGACGGCCCGAAGCATCAGGGTCATGGTCTCGATCGACACGCCGAGGTTCGCCGCGATCACGTCGTCTCCTCCCGCGATCGTCAGCACCACGAAGTAGGTCAGTGCGGCCGTCCCCAGCGCCGTCCGCCACGGGACGTCGCGGGGGAAGTTCAGCAGGTTGTGTTCGCCCAGGTCCTTCGTGATGCCGCGTTCGATCCACGGCCAGAGGCCCAGGGCCGTGAAGAACAGGCCCGGCATCAGCACGGTGGGGAAGAACGGCTCCGGGATCTCGTGGCCGAACGCGCGGATCTCCCAGTTGGGGAACAGGCGGATCGCGCCTTCGAGCCAGCCCATGTACCAGTCCGGCTGCGACGCCTGGCTCACGATGTGGGCGCTGTACGGCCCGTACACCCAGATCGGGTTGACCTGCACGAGCCCGCCCAGCACCCCCAGGATCCCGAACAGCACCATGAGGAACCCCACCGACTTGAACGCGTATCGGGGCCACAGGCGCTCGCCGCGGATGTCGTCCTCGGTCAGGCCGGGGGCGGGGAAGTTGGTGTGCTTCTGCCGCCACAGGATCGCGAGGTGCGCGGCGATCACCGCGCCGATCAGCGCGGGCAGGATCATCACGTGGAGCACGAACAACCTCGACAGCAGGTCGGGCGAGGGGTACTCGCCGCCGAACACCAGGAAGGCCAGCCACGTCCCCACGAGCGGGACCGACAGCAGCACCGAGTACGCGATCCGGAGGCCCGTCCCGGACAGCAGGTCGTCGGGGAGCGAGTAGCCGGCGAACCCGATCAGGAGCGTGAGGACCAGCAGGAGCACGCCCAGGACCCAGTTCAACTCGCGGGGCTTGCGGAACGCGCCGGTGAAGAAGACCCTCGCCGCGTGGAGCGAGACCGCTCCAACCATGACCAGCGCGGCCCAATGGTGGATCTGGCGGAACACCAGACCGGCACGCACCTCGAAGGAGAGTCGCATCACCGACTGGTAAGCCCGGGACATCGCCTGTCCGTCGAGCGGCCGGTAGGGCCCGTGGTAGATGACCGGCGTCGAATCGGGGACGTAGAAGAACGTCAGGAAGACCCCGGTCGCCACCAGGATCAGGAAGCTGTACAGGGCGATCTCGCCGAGCATGAACGACCAGTGGTCGGGGAAGACCTTGCGGAGCGACTTGCGAGCGAAGCTGGCCGCGCCGAGCCGTTCGTCGAACCAGCGGAACAGGCCCTCGATCACCGCCGGCCGCCTCTCCGCACGCAACTCGCGATCACGGACCCGACCCCCGGTTCCAGAACCCCGGCCCGACCGGGGCCGAGAAGTCCCCGCGCGCCCGCAGGTATCCCTCGTCGTCGACCTCGATGGGGAGCTGCGGAAGGGGGCGGGCGGCGGGGCCGAACAGCGGCTGGGCGCCGTTCGTCACGTCGAACGCCGAGAAGTGGCAGGGGCACTGCAACTGGTGGAACTGGGCCAGGTACAGGCCGACCGGGCAGCCGGCGTGCGTGCAGAGCTTCGAGTAGCACACGTTGCCTCCGGGGGCCCACCCCTGCCGCCCGGCAGGGAGCCGGAGCAGGCCCTCGGCCACCCTGACGACGACGGCCTGGGAGTCGTCCGCGTCGGTATGGCCTTCGGGGAAGACGGTGATGACGCCCCCCACCTGCAGGTCCACGGCCTTGACGGGCAGGCCGGTCTCGTCGACCAGCCGGGCGCCCGCCGCCCACGCCGTCTCGAACAGGGACCGTCCCGGGCTCGGGCCGAGCGACCGGACGGGGAACACGGCGGCGAGCCCCAGCGACCCCAGGGCCCCGAGCAGCAGCCGGAGCAGGAAGGATCGTCTGGCGATCTCTTCGCCGGATCGCTCGAACGCCGCTTCGGCCGCCTGCACCTCGTCTTCGGCCGACGCGTGCTCCCCGCGGGGCTCGGTGACCACCTCCGGCGGGAACAGGTACTTGCCCCAGAAGATGACGCCGAACCCGATCCCCCCGAGCAGCACTCCGAGCAGGACGCCCTCGAGCTGCACCTGTCCACCGAGGGCGTAGAGCACCAGCAGCCCCACGCCCGCCAGGATGGCCAGCGCGAACGACGCGGCTGCCCACCGGGCGGCCCGCGCCTCGTCCACGTCCGGTCTCACGCTCGCTCCCCGACGTAGCGGGTGACCAGGACCATCGCCCCGAGCCCCAGGATCAGCGCGACGAACCCCTCGATGATGGGACCGGACAGCCCCAGGTCGGCGCCGCCCCGGCTGTCGGGCGCCTTCAGGTACTCCACGTATCGGACCAGCGAGTTCAGCTCCTGGCCGGTGATCGTCCGGAGGCCGAACACCGGCATCGTGCCCGGTCCCACCCGGACGGCTTCGGCCACCTGGGTGGGCGTGGCGTCGTGCAGCCCGGGAGCGACCTCCGGCCCGACCGCACCCCCGTTGCCGCTGGTGCTGTGGCAGGAAGCGCAGTTGAGGATGTAGATCCGTTCGCCGTCGGACAGGCTCCCCGTGGCCGGGTCCACGCGCGGGATCGGCTCGCCGCTCGGGTTCAGGGAGGTCAGGTACGCGGTGATCGCCAGGATCTGCGCCGCGTTCAGCACCGGCGGCTTGCGGACGGCCTGGGCGCCGGGCTGGGAGAGCGGCATCCGGCCCGTCGACATCATGAAGTCGTAGTCGGCGGCGCCCTTCCCCAGGATCGGAGGGCCGTCGTTCGTGCCGGTCCCGCTGGGGCCGTGGCAGGTCGAGCAGTGTTCGTCGAACAACGCCTGGCCGGCGTCCACCAGCGTGGTCTGCGCCTGGGCCAGCGACAGCGGTGCGGCCTGCGCCCGGTCGGCCCGCCCGGACCCCAGCGCGCCGACCAGCGCCGCCGGCACCAGGAACAGGGCGAACAGCGCGAGGAAGGATCGGATCCCCGGCCGGCCGTTCATCGCAGCACGAAGATCGTGAGGAACAGGAAGATCCACACGACGTCGACGAAGTGCCAGTAGTACGCCACCGCCTCCAGGCTCGCGTGACCCTCTTTCGAGTACGCGCCGGCCGCGGCCCGGCCCAGCGCCACGAGCATCGCCAGCAGGCCGGCGAACACGTGGAGGGCGTGGAACCCGGTCATCGTGTAGAAGGCGGAGCCGAAGGCGTTCGTCCCGATCTGGAAGTTGGCGCCCAGGTAATCGTGGAATTGCCCGGCCAGGAACAGCCACCCCATGACGAACGAGACCCAGATCCACCGCTTCATCGCCGGCCCGTTGCCCTGCTTGACGCGGATCAACGCCATCTGCATGGTGAAGCTCGAGGACAGCAGGATCGTCGTGGAGATCGCCGGCAGGAGCAGGGGGAGGTCGGTCCCGGGAGGTGGCCACGCCGGTGCTTGGGCTCGCAGCGTGAAATACATGCCGAACAGGGCGGCGAAGAACATCAGCTCGGAGCCGAGGAAGATGACGATGCCGACCACGAGGAGCGGCAGCCGTTCGTTCCGGCGGCGCGAGGCCGCGAGGACTCCCGGCCTTGCGACGCCGGGGATGGTCGGGGTCGTCACGACGGGCGGCGGGCGCCGACGCCCGCTCGGGGAGCCGTCTTCGCCTTCTCCGTCACGCGCGAGCCCTCCGTCGCTAGGCTAATCGCCGGTCCCCCGCTTCCACAAACCAGGCCCGGGCGACCGGCGATCGGAGGTGTCGAGATGGAGGAGTGGTTGGAGTGGCTCGAACGCGCGGCTCGGGCGATCGGAGAGGAGCCCGCCTCCGAAGAGGAGGTCGGCGCGGCGCTGCGGCTCGCCCGGGGGTCCGCCCACGGCGTGGACCGGCGGACGGCTCCCGTCGTCGCGTACCTGGCCGGGGTGCAGGTCGGCCGTCGCGCGGCGGCCGGAGGATCCCGCGCGGAGGCGTTCGACGACGTGCTCGACGTGATCCGCCCGCTGATCCCTCCGCCGGCGGGAGGCGGCGACGACCGGCCGGACTAGCCGAGCCGGTCGAGGTCTCCCGGGGCGTTCAGGTTCGCGGCGAAGCGCCCGCTCGGGTCCGCTGCCGACCACTCGTCGGGCTGCAGCAGCCTCGCTCCGATCGCCGCCACCGCTCCCCGCGCCGATCGACCGCCCGACCCCACGAACCGGCTCAGCGCCGGGAGGGCGTCCGCCGCGTACACGGCGTGGAGCGGTTCGGGGCCGCCCTCCGTGAGGGGGACGACGGCACCCTCTCCCGTCCACGCCGCCGCCAGCAGCCGGAGCACGGCGGGGCTGGCGAACGGCATGTCGGCTGCCACGACCGCCACCAGCGGGTGACGGGCCCGGGCGAGGCCGGCGAGGATCCCTCCCAGGGGGCCGATCCCGGACGGGTCGTCCGCCACCTGCGGCAACCCGAGCCAGGCGAGGCGCTCGCCGTCCCCGGAGGCCACCAGGACCTCGTCGCAGGCGAGCCCCAGCGATCGCGCCACCCGGGCGGCCAGGGGCTCACCCTCGAAGGTGAGCGCGGCCTTGTCGACCCCCATCCGGCGGGCGGACCCGCCGGCCAGCAGGAGCCCGGACAGCGTTCGGGGCCGGCCGGCCATCGGGTCCGTCAGGTCCCGGCCACGCGCTCCCGACCGGCGTACACGTTGAACCCGCCGGGCCGGAGGAACCCCACCAGGGTCATGTTCGACTCACGGGCCAGGCGGACGGCGAGGCTGGAGGGCGCCGACACCGCCGCCACGAACGGGACGTGCGCCATCAGCGCCTTCTGCATGATCTCGAACGATGCGCGTCCGGACACCAGCAGCACGCTGCCGGCGAGCGGCAGCCGGCCGTCGAGCGCCGCGCGCCCCACGACCTTGTCGACCGCGTTGTGCCGGCCCACGTCCTCCCGGAGCGTGACCAGCCGGCCGTCGGGCTCGAACAGCCCGGCCCCGTGCAGCCCGCCGGTCCGCTCGAACACCCGCTGGGCGTCGCGCAGCGTCTCGGGGAGTCCGAGGATCGTCTCGGCACCGACCTCGGGCCCGTCGGCGACGGGCTCGGCCGCCTGGCGAACGGCTTCGATGCTGGCCTTCCCGCAGATCCCGCACGACGACGTGGCGTAGAAGTTGCGCTGCCAACCGGCGGCCGGTCGGGCTCCCGGGCGGAGCCGGACGTCAACCACGCCGCCGTCGCCCTCGTCCGAGCGGCACTCGGTGATGTTCGCCACGTCCTCCGTTCGGACGATCGCCTCTCCGAGGAGGAACCCGACGGCGAGCTCCGCGTCGTGGCCGGGGGTGCGCATGGTCACGGCGACCTGC
>WNGK01003546.1_pt1 | contig 16866 bp, 10 predicted proteins | sample 5400601 | NCBI WGS metagenome assembly WNGK01 (sample SAMN13153376, study PRJNA577476) | soil metagenome | isolation source: 60 cm soil or saprolite under Garry oak tree replicate 1 | place: USA:California | collected 2016-06-15
TTTCACTTTATCATAAGTGGGAATATGCTCACCTCGATAGAAACGCTCAAAGATATGAGGAAGATCGTCTGGATGAATACCTTTGCCGTTATCAATGACTTGCATCAGTGCATGGCCATTCTGCCTGTCAAGCTGGAGTTTAATCCAGCCTTCAGGGGCCGGACGGCCGTATTTGAGGGCATTATCAAATAAAATGTGTAACACTTGTTTAAGACGATCGACGTCGGCTTGTACGCCCAGGCGTTCATTTGTTGCGAAGGAAAGTGTCACTTTGCGTCCGTCGTCCGCAAGTAATTTTGCTTGTTCTACCCCTTCAACCGCGAGGTCCACCAGGTCAATATATTCTGTGTCTGGGACGCATTCATCATCAAGGCGGGCCAGTATCAACAGGTCATTGATCAGGCGCGTCATACGTTCGGCCTCACTTCTCATCAACTTCAAAACTCGCTGCGTTGTCTCCGGGTCTTCTTTTGCCACTCCACGTGTCAATACCTCTGTGAATCCGCGCAAGGATGTTAACGGAGTGCGAAGTTGATGAGAGGCGTCAGAGAATAAGCGGCGGAACCTTTGCTCTGAAGCCTGCTGTTCCTTTGATGCATGCTCAAGTTGATTGGCCATGTCGTTCAAACTGGCTGCCAGTTTGCTTACCTCGTCATTCCCTTCTAGCAGTGGCGCAAGGCGCTCTCGCTGTTGCAAGTCGCCCAGGGTGATGGCTTGAGCTGCATCTGTCATGCGCCGTAAAGGGCGGAGTAAGAAATTGATCAATATAAACAGGAGGATTGTTCCCACGAGGATGAGCGCAACTGCAGCCACTTGTATGCCGGGAGGCAGGTTTGTTGTGTGCTCGATGTCTTCAGAGATCCATGTACTGTAAACGATCACTACAACAGTCAGGAGCAGACTTGAGGTGATTGTCAGTTGCCAACGTAAGCCTGAGAGAGGGCGACGACGCCAGGCTCTATAAAGACTAGATAAATCATGTCGCGAACGCTTTCTGGTGGGCATCTTGTTGGGCTCCTGTGGCTTTCCTGACATGCTCTTTTCAGCCTTTCAGGACATATCCTACGCCACGTACTGTTTGGATCAGGCGAGGGGTACTTGGAGAGTCCTCGATTTTCTCCCTCAAATATCGTACGTATACTTCGATGATATTCGTTTCACCAAGGAAGTCATAGCCCCAAACGCGATTGAGGATTGTTTGACGATCAAGAACCTGGCGTGGGTGACTCATAAACAGGTGCAAGAGGTTGTACTCCGTGGCCGTCAACTCAATGAGACGCCCGGCACGGGTCACCTCACGGGTGGCCATATTTAAGCGCAAATCGCCGAATTGGAGTAGCTGGTTATCGTTCCCGTTCGATCCATCTCCTCCTAAAGTGTTGGAAGCGCGACGCTGACGGCGTAGAATGGCACGGATACGTGCTACGAGTTCTTCAAAACTAAAGGGTTTGGTCAGGTAATCGTCGGCTCCGGTCTCTAATCCCAGCACCTTGTCACGTGGCTCATCTCTGGCTGTGAGCATCAATATTGGCACATCTTGCGTTGTTGGGTTGGTACGTAAGCGGCGGCATACCTCCAGTCCATCCATGCCGCCGGGTTGTAGCCCTAAGTCCAATATTACCATGTCGGGGTTGATCCGTTGCGCGGCAGATATCCCCTCTGGTCCATCCGAGGCAGCTTCTACCTGGAAGCCTTCATAGCGTAAACCTAATTTGATCAGTTCTACAATATTATCTTCATCCTCAATGACGAGTACCTTTAATAAGGGCTGCGCTGACTTTTCCTGATTTCCTCTTCCATACGTAGTATCTTGCTGCATAGCGAGTATAACCCCCTTCTAGCGGGTGATTCTGGATACACCCTTGAACTGTTCATAAGATCATTATAGATATCCGTTCACATAAGCGCAAGGAAAGACTGAAGCATCCTTCTTTTTCTCAGCAGAAATTAATCCCTTGTTTCATAGGCGTTGGATCACCATTGTGGGTATCAAGTTAGACATTCTCTTTTATTGGTATTACAATAGGCTTTGGTTAATTTAGAGGAGGAGAATGTTTATGACCATAAAACGACTATTGATTATTATTGGTGTCCTGTTTGTGATTTTGGTAGGGGTATCTATTTATACTTTTGCTATCCTTCTCGGGCAGACGCAGGCGAACCAGGCATCTGCAACACCTCAAACTTCTCTTACGAGTGCGACGTTGACGCCCGATGTGACTATGACGGCTACGAAAACGGCCAGGGGACGCAAGTTTGTTGGCACTATCCAGTCATTGGGAAATCAAACCTTTGTCATCACTCTGTCTTGCGGCAGCAAGCCTGTTACTGTCAATGTCGATGCCAGTACGAAATTTGCTACATCTAACGGTGCGGCAAGTTTTAACGATTTGAAGGTTGGACAGATGGTGCAGGTTAAAGGGCATGTTGATCCTCTGGATCCTACTACTGTGCTTGCTGTGAGTATTCTTGTGATGTAAAAGCCCTGCTGTACCGTGGACGGAGCATTGACAGGTATTCTCTATTGATATATGCTGTATGCGCACCCCTGTTAGTGCTCCGTTATGTATGAGTGAAGCGTTGTTCGATCTGTCAGGGAGCCTTTCGGGAAAGGTCCGTCGTTATGAAACTTACAATGAAGGGCGATTATGGCTTGCGAGCCATGCTTGACATGGCTGCATACTATGGACAGGGACCGATTGAAAGCGCGGATATAGCCAGGCGGCAGTATATTCCTGAGCAGTATCTCGATCAAATTTTGATGGCACTGCGCAAAGAGGGGTTAGTAAAAAGTATCCGTGGCCCAAAGGGCGGACATATGCTGGCGAAGCCACCGGCGCACATCACTATGGCACAGGTTATGCAAGCCTTAGAAGGCTATGTACCACCAATGGAATGTCTCCCCAATCCAGATTTTTGTAAGCTGTCGCCGGGGTGCGCCTTACGAGGAGTCTGGCAAAAGATTGACGAGCTGACGCAGCAGATACTAAGTTCCACGACCATTGAGGAGCTAGCACAACGTCATCAAACCGGTAGTTTGGAAACGATGTATTACATATAGTAGGGGCCGGATATTTATTGCGTCTATGTAATGACCGAGTTTGTGCCCGTATCACGAAATGAGGGTGGTAGTAAGTGGCTATTGAGCAGGAAAACAAAGCAAACTATGGCAAATTGATTGCTATTGTAGAAGACGATGCAAATATGGCAGGTCTGTTCTATGATTTGCTGGGCCGTGCTGGAAGCTGGCAACTACGCGTTTTCACTGATGGACAAGAAGCTAAAGCTCGCCTGCCGGAACTTGGTGCGCACCTGATTTTGTTAGATGTGGGATTACCCAACCTGGATGGCGCATCCCTGTATAAGATACTGCGCGGGCATAGCAACACAAAAAATACGCCCATTATTGTGATCACCGGTAGCTACGACTGGGAACTGCACCGTATGGGATTGCAAGCAGGCCTGCTCCTACGTAAACCCTTTCATATGGAGGAGTTGGTGCGTATGATTCAAGCTTTGCTGCCAGAAGAATAATCATAATTAGGAGATATATGGGCCAGTGGGCAAAAGATGTGACCGAACTGGTCGGACATACTCCCCTCGTTGAGTTAAAGCGTATAACGTCTGGTGTAGGGGCCACGGTGCTGGCCAAATTAGAAATGTTTAGTCCAGGGGGGAGTGTCAAAGACCGTATTGCCTTACGGATGATCTGTGAGGCAGAGGCACAGGGCCTGCTGCGTCCAGGGGGTATCATTACCGAACCTACCAGCGGCAACATGGGCATTTCCTTCGCCTGGCTTGCTGCTGCTCGCGGCTATCAATGTATACTTACTATGCCCGACACGATTTCTTTAGAACGTCGTTTACTCTTACGGCGCTTTGGCGCGCAGGTCATTCTGACGCCAGGAAGTCAGGGCATGCGTGGGGCAATCAACAAGGTCATCGAACTACGAACTACTCTGCCCAATAGCTGGTTCCCGCAGCAGTTTTATAATCAGGCCAATCCGCGTGCTCACCGGGAAGGTACCGCAGTCGAAATCTGGCAAGCTACCGGGGGGGCAGTTGATATGGTGGTGATTGGCGTTGGTACCGGTGGTACCTTAACGGGGGTCGCAGAGGGACTGCGGGCCCGTAACCCTTCGCTTGAAGTGATCGCTGTCGAACCAGCTTCAAGTGCTGTCCTATCGGGTGGGCGACCCGGGCCACATCGTATTGAAGGTCTCGGAGCCGGTTTTCAGCCGGACACGCTCAGAATTGATCTTATCGATGCTGTTGTGCCTGTTACCGATGAGGATGCCGTGGCTACGGCTATTCGCCTGATGGAACTGGAAGGTCTTTCGGTAGGTATCAGTAGTGGTGCTGTGGCGTGGGCTGCTCTGCAAGAGGCGGGCAAAGAGCATAATCGTGGTAAGGTGATTGTGACGATTTTCCCTAGCGCGGCCGAGAGATATCTGCATACTGTTCTTTTTGAGGATTTGAGAGAATGAGCAGCATTCCTGAGTGTAAGAAGCTATAAATTGCCCAAATTTGCTATTGACAACTTCCCAAGCAGGTAGTATACTTAGCATCTTGCTACAGAGTGTATACTATTATCAGGGATATTGCAGGTAAAGATAGATATAACCTTTGACGATATATTATTCCCCACGACAGCTGTGTAAGGATACTCACCCAACCATCAAGTTACTGCATGCATGTCAGGTAGGCAGAAGGTGTAGGTACTACCAGGCAACCACGAGGATGTGAAAACAAACGCTATGGTATTTAAGCCCTTTTGTTGTTGGAGTTGAGTTGGAAGATTGGAGGTACTGCAAGAGGTAGTAAGCATCACTGTAGTACATCATGCGATATAGCACACCAGTACTATTATCCAGGGAATAATGTAGCGTATTTCGTTGTTATTATTGTAGGCATGTGCTTTATAGAAATATATGTGGATGTGTTATGTGGACGAGTCGAGAACAATTTGTTTGTGTAGGGGAGTAGGAGTAACCGCTTGCGTTAGCAATAGGCGGTTACTTTTCTTGTCATAGAACGTTTTTCAACACAGGCATCATTAGGATAGATTATCTTTTTTTCCGTTTTTTTGTTTGTATGGAGATGCGCGTCTGTGCGTATCTCTATTGGTTTTCCTCATGTGGGCAACAAGGTGAGAGGAGTAGACTACACATGGCAGTAAGCAGCAAAGCTGTTGCTCTCCCTGAGCGTGTCTCATTCGCACGTATTCCGGATATCTGGCCTATGCCAGGGCTGATTCAAATTCAGCTTGATTCTTTTGAATGGTTTAAGAAAGAAGGTTTACGCGAACTTTTTGAAGAAATCTCTCCAATTGAAGATTTTACCGGGAAAAATTTAAGTCTGGAATTTATAGTACCTCCTGAGCCGTTTGGCAAGCCAAAGTATAGCGAGGACGAGTGCCGTGACCGTGATGCCACATACTCGGCTCCTTTGAATGTAAGAGCTCGCCTCATCAATAAAGAAACAGGTGAGATCATCGAGAAGGATATCTTCATGGGTGATTTCCCGTTGATGACCAAGGAAGGTACATTTATTATCAACGGTGCCGAGCGTGTCGTGGTTAGCCAGCTCGTACGCTCTCCTGGTGTCTACTTCACAGCGGATGAAGATGCCACCACGGGCCGAAAATTGTTTGCAGCCAAGCTTATTCCTGGGCGGGGCGCATGGCTAGAATTCGAGACGAGCAATAAGAATCTCCTGACCGTCAAGATCGATCGTAAGCGCAAATTGCCCGTCACCACCTTGCTCCGAGCTATTGCCGGAATGGCCAAAGACCAGTATCACGCTGAGAACCTGGATCTGTCGACGGACCAGGGCATTCTTGATGCATTTCGTGATGTAGATAATGATCCGAACATACGTTATATTCAGGCCACGCTGGACCGCGACCCTGTCAAAAAAGAGGAAGAGGCACTTCTCGAACTCTATAAGAAGTTGCGCCCCGGTGATCCCGCCACGATCGATAATGCGCGTTCGCTTGTGAAAAATCTGTTTTTCAACGCTCGTCGCTATGATCTGGGAAGCGTGGGACGCTATAAGCTGAATAGAAAACTGGACCTATCCATACCACAGAGCCAGCGTATTCTGACGCAAGATGACCTTGTCAATATTATTCGCCGTCTCGTTGCGTTGAACAATGGTCACGGGCGCAAGGATGATATTGACCACCTGGGAAATCGCCGCGTACGCTGCGTGGGTGAACTGATCCAGACGCAGTTCCGAGTTGGCCTGCTGCGTATGGAGCGCGTCGTCAAAGAGCGCATGAGTATCCAGGAACCGGGACAGGCCACTCCCAATGCTCTTATCAATATTCGCCCTGTCGTGGCGGCGATGAAAGAGTTCTTCGGTGGCAGCCAGCTTTCGCAATTTATGGATCAAACGAATGCGCTGGCCGAGATCGGGCATAAGCGACGTCTCTCCGCACTGGGACCGGGTGGTCTCTCTCGTGAGCGGGCGGGTTTTGATGTGCGTGACGTACATCAATCGCACTATGGCCGCATCTGTCCAATTGAGACGCCTGAAGGCCCAAACATTGGTCTTATCGGTAACCTGGCAACCTATGGGCAAGTCAACCCATACGGTTTCATCGAGACACCTTATCGAAAGGTCTACAAGCGTTTACCCGTCAATGATCGACGTTTGATCGGCCGGGAATTCCGTGGCGTGGTTGGAAGAGAACGGGAAGACGTGACAACCGCCGATGGAGAGGTGCTCATCAAGGCACGCGAACGAGTGCGCATCGATGAAGCTTTGTTTGAAAAATTATCGCAGGCAGTCGAGAATGCAGAAGTGAGGATCAAACCCTTCGTCACTTTTGAGGTTGATTATCGTACCGCCGATGATGAAGAGAACTTCTGGATCGCCCAGGCCAATGCAAAACTAGCCGATAACGACGAATTTGCTGAAGAGCGTGTGCTGGCTCGCTATCAAGGTGAGTTCCTGGAGAGCTACGCGGATAACATGGACTACATGGACGTATCGCCGCGCCAGACGGTGAGTGTAGCAACTGCGCTCATTCCATTCCTTGAACATGACGACGTAAACCGCGCACTGATGGGTGCGAACATGCAGCGTCAAGCGGTGCCCCTGCTGCGCCCGCAGTCACCGATTTGTGGTACGGGCATTGAGCGGCAGGTCGCTATCGACTCGGGCCAGGTAGTGGTCAGCGAGGTCAATGGCGAGGTGGTTGCGGTTACGGCGCGCAAGATCGATACCCTGGACGACCAGGGTGAGGTACACACCTACCGCCTGCGCAAGTTTGTGCGTTCGAATGCAGGAACCTGTATCAACCAGCGACCGATAGTGCGCAAGGGCGACTATGTCAACGCTGGACAGGTCATTGCCGACAGTTCTTCCACAGAGGGTGGTGAACTGGCACTCGGACAGAATATTCTGGTCGCCTTTATGAGCTGGGAGGGTGGCAACTACGAAGATGCCATTCTCATCAGTGAACGCATTGTGCGTGAAGACTACTTCACGTCGATACATATTGAGAAATACGAGGTGGATGCTCGCGATACCAAGCTGGGACCCGAGGAGATCACACGGGATATTCCCAACGTTGGAGAAGAGGGACTGCGTAACCTCGATGAGCGGGGCATCATCTATGTCGGTGCTGAAGTGGGGCCGCAAGATATCCTGGTTGGTAAGATCACTCCTAAGGGTGAGACGGAACTGACGGCTGAAGAGAAACTGCTGCGTGCCATCTTCGGTGAGAAGGCACGTGAGGTGAAAGATACCTCGCTGCGCGTACCGCATGGAGAGCGTGGTAAGGTTGTCGAAGTCAAAGTCTTCTCACGTGACGCGGGTGATGAATTGCCGCCCGGGGTCAATCAACTGGTGCGCGTCAGCATAGCGCAGAAGCGTAAGATTGGAGCAGGCGACAAGATGGCAGGACGCCATGGTAACAAGGGCGTTATCTCACGGGTACTGCCGATTGAGGATATGCCGTTCCTGCCGGATGGCACTCCAGTGGACATCATTCTGAATCCATTGGGTGTACCGCACCGTATGAATATAGGTCAGATCATGGAGACACACCTCGGCTGGGCAGCCGAGATGCTGGGTATCAAAATAGCCACGCCTGTCTTTGACGGCGCATCAGAGGAAAATATCGAAGAATTCCTGAGGCGAGCAAACCTGCCAGAAACAGGGAAGGTACAGCTCTTCGATGGTCGAACCGGAGAACCATTCGACCATCCGATCACTGTAGGTTACACCTATATGTTGAAGCTGGCTCACCTCGTCGAGGACAAAGTCCATGCTCGTTCAACCGGTCCATACAGCCTGATTACGCAGCAGCCACTGGGTGGTAAAGCGCAGTTCGGTGGACAGCGTTTTGGGGAAATGGAAGTCTGGGCCCTGGAGGCCTATGGCGCAGCGAATATTCTGCAGGAAATCCTGACTGTGAAGTCGGATGATGTCGTTGGCCGCGTCAAGACCTACGAGGCTATTGTAAAGGGCGAGAACATCATGGAGCCCGGGGTGCCGGAGTCCTTCAAAGTATTGGTGAAAGAATTGCAGAGTCTGGGCATTAATGTTGAGGTACTCAACGAGGATGAGCAAAAAATCCAGTTCGTTGAGGATACCTCAAACGATGTGATGCCGGAATTGGGTATTAATCTGTCCGGTTTCGAAGGAGACCAGTAGGCCGGTCTTTACATCAGGAGGGAAGATGCTCGAAGTAAATGATTTTAACGCTATCCGTATTAGCCTTGCAAGCCCAGATCAAATTCGTGGCTGGAGCTATGGTGAGGTCACGAAACCGGAGACCATAAACTACCGCACGCTCAAGCCTGAAAAGGATGGCTTGTTCTGCGAGCGGATCTTCGGACCAACCAAGGATTGGGAGTGCTACTGCGGAAAATATAAACGTGTTCGATTTAAGGGTATTGTCTGCGATAAGTGCGGTGTAGAGGTGGCCCGCTCAAAAGTACGTCGCGAGCGTATGGGACATATTGAACTGGCTTCTCCCGTCAGCCACATCTGGTACTTTAAGGGAACGCCAAGTCGTATTGGTCTCCTGCTGGATCTCTCGCCACGTAACCTGGAGCGTATCCTCTACTTTGCCCTCTATGTCATCACGAATATCGATGAAGAGGCGCGGCAGCGCGAGTTGATGCGCCTGGAGGAAGACCTGCTCAATCTGGAACAGAACCTGGATGGGCAGGTTGTCGAGCGTATCGACAGCCTGAAAGAGAGGCGTGACAGCGAGCTACTTAATGCCAGGGGTCGCATTGATGAAGATCGTGTAGAGATTGAGACGCGGCGTGAGCAAGAACTGGAGGCTGCGCGCAAGGCTGAGAGTGAAACCCTGGCAATGTTACGTCAATCCATGGGACACGAAGTCGAGGAAGACATCACCTATGAGCCAACCGGCCAGACGATTGTGAAAGAGGGCGACACAGTAACGCCGAAACACCTCGAGTCGTTGGAACAGAAGGCTGAGACGTTCCGTAACGATATTGCTGAAAATGCACGCCGCGAAATTGAGATGGCACGGACGGAGCGTGAGCGTGAAGATCAGCGCATGGTGCTTGAATACCAGGGGCAGATTGACACGGTTCAGACGCAGTTGGAGTCGGAGCGTGTCAATAACCGGCAACATTTAGAGCAACTGCGTCGTGACCTGGAGGGGTTGAAGAAAATGGACCTGCTCCAGGAGAACCGTTACCGCGAACTGAAAGATGGCTTTGGCAGCGTCTTCCGCGCCGGTATGGGAGCCGAGGCTGTACGCGAACTGATTTCTGGCCTGGACCTGGGTAAATTGTCGGGGGACCTGCGCCATGAGATCAGTTCAACGGTCGGCCAGAGGCGCAAAAAGGCAACGAAGCGTTTGAAGGTTGTTGAGGCCTTCCGCAAGTCAAACACATCACCAGAGTGGATGATTCTCACGGTATTGCCCGTGCTACCACCTGATCTGCGTCCGATGGTGCAGCTTGATGGTGGTCGCTTCGCTACCTCAGACTTGAATGACCTGTATCGCCGCGTGATTAACCGCAATAACCGTCTCAAACGGCTATTGGAGTTGAGTGCGCCGGAGATCATCATTCGTAATGAAAAGCGCATGTTGCAAGAGGCATGTGATGCTCTCATCGACAACGGCCGCCGTGGCCGGGCAGTGGCCGGCTCAGGGAACCACAAGCTCAAGAGCCTGTCCGATATGCTCAAAGGTAAGCAAGGGCGTTTCCGCCAGAACCTGCTTGGTAAACGTGTAGACTACTCTGGCCGCTCGGTTATTGTGGTAGGCCCAGATCTGAAGCTGCACCAGTGTGGTCTCCCGAAGAGAATGGCGCTGGAACTCTTCAAGCCATTCGTCATGCGCAAACTGGTTGAGCAGAACTTTGCGCACAATATCAAGAGCGCCAAGCGTTTTGTGGAGCGCGTGAAACCTGAAGTGTGGGATGTACTGGAAGAGGTCATTAAAGACCATCCCGTACTGTTGAACCGTGCCCCAACGCTGCACCGCCTGGGTATCCAGGCCTTTGAGGCAGTGCTGGTAGAAGGCAGCGCAATTCAACTGCATCCGCTAGTCTGTTCAGCCTTCAATGCTGACTTTGACGGTGACCAGATGGCTGTGCACGTGCCGCTCTCTGATAAGGCGCAGGATGAAGCGCGCCAGTTTATGATGTCAACGCGCAACCTGCTGGCGCCTGGTACTGGTGAGCCTTCCATTGGGGCCAGCCAGGATATGGTGTTGGGATGCTTCTACCTCACGCAGGATCGCCCAGCTAAGAAGGGCGAGGGGCGCGTCTTTACCGACTCGACCGAAGCTCTGCTGGCGTTACAGCATGGGCTGATCGATCTACAGGCACTCATCGAAGTGCGCGTGGGCGATGTTGATATGTACGACAACCCTCCGCCCGAGAAGGCGACCATGCATGCCAACGGGAAGAGAGTCAAGACAACCGTCGGGCGTATCATCTTCAATGAAGCTCTGCCAGAACGGCTGCGCTTCAAGAACTACGCCATGAAGAAAGAGAATCTGAGGCAGATTATCGCCGAATGCTTCAAGGCTTATGGTCGTGTCAGGACGGCCGAGCTGGCCGATGAGATCAAACGGCTTGGTTTCTCTTATGCAACCAAGTTTGGTGTGACCATCGCCATCAGCGACGTCAAGGTGCCAAGTGGCAAGCAAGAGGAACTGGCGAAAGCCGATGCCAAGATTGCTGAACTAGAAGAGCAGTACCGAGAGGGTCTGATTACAGACCATGAGAAATACCAGCAGACGGTTGATGTGTGGAATGAGGCAACCGAAAATGTGACCAAGATGGTGGAATCGACGCTCGACCCGTATGGCTCCATCTATACCATCGCGAAATCGGGCGCTACCAAGGCAAAGTTCCAGCAGATTCGCCAATTGTCAGGTATGCGTGGTTTGATGGCGAGCCCATCAGGACGTATCATCGATGTACCAATTCGTGGTAACTTCCGCGAAGGTTTGAGCGTAGGAGAGTACTTTATCAGTAGCCATGGCGCTCGTAAGGGTCTTGCTGATACCGCCTTGCGTACCGCTGAATCGGGCTACCTGACGCGGCGTCTGATCGACGTCGCACAGGATGTCATTGTGACTGAGGAAGACTGTGGAACGACCGATGGTATTCTCATCACGGAAGCGGACAGCAAGGAAGTGATGCTGCCGGATATTCGCAGCCGCCTGGTTGGGAGGGTACTGGCAGAGGCCATTCCTGGTTTCGAGTATATCGAGGCCGGAGATGAACTGAGCGATGAGATGGTCGATGAGATTGTTAATGCCGGAGTCAAGGCGGTACGTGTACGCTCGGTGCTGGCCTGCCTGGCACATCGTGGCGTTTGCCGCAAGTGCTATGGACGTGATCTGGCGGCAAATGCACTGGTCAAACTGGGCGCCGCCGTTGGTATCATAGCGGCACAGTCTATCGGTGAGCCTGGTACACAGTTGACCATGCGTACCTTCCATACGGGTGGTATTGCGGGAGCACAAGGTGACATCACACAAGGTCTGCCGCGTGTGGAGGAACTGTTTGAGGCGCGTGTGCCGAAAGACAAGTCGGAGATTAGCGAGATCGATGGCGTTGTAGAGGTCGTGAAAGACGAGAACAGCAGCGCTCGCACGGTGCGCGTCGTCTCCACCAACGTCTTCTTTGATGAGTATCCATTGCCTTCTGGCAGCCAGGTGCTGGTCAAAGATAAAGATCAAGTATTGAAAGATCAGATCATTGCCTTGATGCCTGCTGAGGATGGGAATGAGCCGGTAAAGGTTATGGCCCGCACAGAAGGTGAAGTGCTTATCAATGCGGAGGGCATGCTCTCTATTCGCTTTGAGGAGCGCGATGAGCGTTCGTATACCATTCCTGCCGCGCGTAACATTGTGGTGACGAATGGCCAGAAGATTTCGGCGGGAACGCCAATTACTGCCGGTCAGCGCGACCCCCAGGATGTGCTGCGTATCCAGGGGCGTGAGGCGGTACAAATGTACCTGGTCAAAGAGGTACAGCGCGTCTATCGTAACACCGGTGTGTATATCAGTGATAAGCACATCGAGGTCATCATCCGGCAGATGCTGCGCCGTGTGAAGGTGGACGAGCCCGGTGATACCGAGATGTTGCCGAATGATCTGGTTGATCGTTTTGTCTATGCTGACACCAATGCTCATGTGCTGGCCGAAGGTGGTGAGCCTGCAACGGCCCAAACAGTGTTGCTGGGTGTCACCAAGGCATCGCTCAACACGGATAGCTTCCTGGCCGCGGCATCCTTCCAGGAGACGACGCGTGTGTTGACGGAAGCCGCCATTGAGGCCCAGACAGATCACCTGGTGGGTCTCAAAGAGAACGTGATCATTGGTAAGCTCATCCCGGCAGGTTCAGGCATAGCTCAGCGCCGCCGCGAGCAGATCGCTCGCCAGCAAGCGGCTGCAGCCCGGCTGGCAGCGACAAACGCTGCATCGATGGCGGGCATTGGCGCCGGAACTGTTGGTGTCGGGGTGGGATCTGGTACTCATGGAGGTTCAATCCTGCCATCACTTGACAGCCTGGGTGATGAGTGATAATATAAGAGTCCGCACGTAAGGTGATGTGGGGGCGCAAAATGTTGCGCCCTCGTATCATGAGGATAAAGAAGTTTGAGGATAGGGAGGGTCGTTCATTGCCGACGATCAATCAGTTGGTCCGAAAGGGCCGTTCAACCAAGGAAAGAAGGTCTAAGGCCCCAGCGCTCTTGTATTCGTATAATGCGTTGAAGAACCGGACCTCCCGCCTGCGTGGTTCGCCACAGAAGCGTGGCGTTTGCACCCAGGTGCGTACAATGACGCCCAAGAAGCCGAATTCGGCCATGCGCAAGATCGCTCGTGTCCGGCTGTCGAACCAGATGGAAGTTACGGCTTACATTCCTGGCGAGGGGCATAATCTACAAGAGCACTCCGTGGTACTCATTCGTGGCGGGCGTGTGAAGGATCTGCCAAGTGTGCGTTACCATATCGTGCGCGGTACATTGGATAGCGACGGCGTTACTAAGCGTCGCCGTGGTCGATCGAAATATGGAGCCAAAAGGCCCAAGCCTGGACAGGCAGGGGCTAAGGGTGCTAAGAAGTAAAGTAATAAGGACAGACAGGAAGGTTGCCGTCAGCCCTTGTATTAATTTTCATCCGTTTTGAGGATATTGCAAGCAAGGATACCACCTGAGGCGTTCAGGCGGGTCGGCAAATCGCACATCATCGTAAATACGGTGTAACTATTCAGGTATCCAACTTATGCCGCCTGCGGCGGCGAAAGTAGGGGAGGAAGTAGCCTGGGGACACTTGGGGGCGGAGCCCCGCAGACCCCGGCAGGGGGACGCAGTCCCCCTGCACCCTCTGCTAACTTGATCCGTTGAGGGGATACTAGAAGATTTGCGATGAGAGTCGGGTGTTCTCCATTACATTGATCTCGATTGGTTTCGAGGATGCTGTAAGGTAGTATGCAATGTAGTTGGAAAGGCATTCGCGTGTAGGCGTCTGAAAGAGATTGTAAGGGAGCCCTTACAATTGAATCGACGCCTTTTCTGGTGTCTGTTATCTCTTGAAAATGAGAACGAAGCAAGTTCCTTGATTGATGAGGAGGCAGATCGTGCCAAGACGCAAAAGAGCCGTACGGCGGCCAGATGTACCTGATGCCAAGTACAAAAGCCGAAATGTGGCGCGCTTTACCAATAAGCTCATGCTCAGTGGAAAGCGCAGCCTGGCTGAGCGCATTCTTTACGATGCGTTTACAGCTATTGAAGTAAGACAGAAGCGGCCCCCGCTCGATGTATTTGAGCAGGCCCTAAAGAATGCAACACCTACAGTTGAAGTGAAACCCCGCCGTGTAGGTGGCTCGACCTATCAGGTTCCGGTCGATGTTCGTAGAGATCGAGGCAACACTCTTGCCATGCGCTGGCTTATTAAGTCGGCACGTGCTCGCACGGGCCGCTCGATGTCGGAGAAACTGGCCAATGAATTGATGGATGCTGCCGCAGGACAGGGGGCGACCATTAAGAAACGTGAGGAGACCCACAAAATGGCGGAGTCTAATAAAGCCTTCGCGCATTATCGCTGGTAACAATATATTATGCCAAGAGAATTCCCACTCGAAAAAACTCGAAATATTGGTATCATTGCTCATATAGATGCTGGCAAAACAACCACGACCGAGCGCATTCTCTTCTACACCAAAAAGATTCACCGCATGGGTGAGGTGCACGAAGGGGCTGCGACAATGGACTGGATGCCCCAGGAGCAGGAACGCGGCATTACGATTACGTCTGCCGCCACGACCTGTTTCTGGCTCGATTACCGCATCAATATCATTGACACGCCGGGCCACGTTGACTTCACGGCTGAAGTCGAACGCTCTTTGCGCGTACTAGACGGAGGCGTCGTTGTCTTTGATGCAGTTGCAGGCGTCGAACCCCAATCTGAAACGGTATGGCGTCAGGCGAACAAGTATAATGTTCCTCGTATCTGCTTTGTAAATAAAATGGACCGCATCGGGGCTGATTTCTGGCGCACGGTGGAGATGATTCGTGAACGCCTGGGTGCTGTTCCTGTACCGATTCAAATTCCGGTTGGCCGTGAAAGCAATTTTAAGGGCTTTATTGACCTGATTGACCAGCAGTCGATCATCTTTACCGATGACCTGGGTACGATGTCTGAGCATACAGAAGTGCCCACGAGCATGGAGGCCGAATTCGCGCAACATCGAGAGTTTCTCATTGAGCGGGTGGCTGAGACTGACGAGGAGCTTACCCTTAAGTACCTTGAGGGCGAGACAATTACCAGGGAGGAGCTTATTGCTGCACTGCGTAGAGCAACGATTGCCGGCAAATTAGTGCCGGTGCTTTGTGGCACCGCTCTGAAAAACAAGGGCGTGCAGGCCATGCTCGATGCAGTTATTGCCTACTTGCCTTCTCCTCTGGATATACCTCACCCAACCGGCATCGATCCTGACACAGACGAACCCGTTACCCGCGAGGTAAGCGACACAGCCCCTTTCAGTGCGCTGGTTTTCAAGATTGTTTCCGACCCCTTCGTGGGTCGCCTATCGTACATGCGTGTCTATTCGGGTACGCTGTCGAAAGGTTCGGCAATTGAGAACAGCACAAAGGGTAAGTCAGAGCGTATTGGTCGCCTGTTGCGTATGCATGCCAATCATCGTGAGGACATTGATGAGATTCGAGCGGGAGACATCTGTGCGGCTGTCGGACTGCGTAACACCTTTACGGGTGATACACTGTGCGACTCGCAGAACCCGATTATTCTAGAAGCTATTACCTTCCCTCAGCCTGTGATCTCGATTGCTATCGAACCGAGGACGCGTGCTGACCAGGACAAGATGGCAATTGCATTAAATAAGCTAGCGGAAGAAGATCCAACCTTCCAGTTGCATACCGATGTAGAGTCGGGACAGACCATTATCAGTGGTATGGGTGAACTACACCTGGAAGTTATCGTGGATCGTATGTTCCGCGAGTTTAAGGTCGAGGCGAACGTGGGGCGACCACAGGTTGCTTACAGGGAGTCAATTTCCCGCGAAGCCCAGGCCCAAGGTAAGCATGTTCGACAGACAGGTGGCCATGGCCAATATGGTGACGTGTGGATCAGGGTTGCACCCAACGAGCGCGGCAAAGGCTTTGAGTTTATCAACGCCATTGTCGGCGGCGTGATACCCAAGGAATATATCAAACCCGTTGAAAATGGCATCAAGGAGACACTGGATAATGGCATTATTGCCGGATATCCAATGATCGACATCAAAGTCACCCTCTTCGATGGCTCATATCACGAGGTTGACTCGAACGAAATGGCCTTCAAGACCGCCGGTTCGATAGCAATCAAAGAAGCGACACGTAAGGCTGCTCCCATTCTGCTTGAGCCGATAATGCTGGTAGAAGTCACCACTTCCGAGGAATTCTACGGCGATGTGATCGGTGACCTCAACCGGCGCCGTGGGACCATTCTAGGTATGGAGAGTCGTGGATTGATGTATGTGGTGCGGAGCCATGTTCCCCTTGCCGAGATGTTCGGCTATGTGAACGATCTGCGTTCGATGACCAGCGGGCGTGCCAATTATTCAATGGAGTTTGCACATTATAGTCCTGTACCTAAAAATATTGCCGATGAAATTATCGCAAAGGCAAGCAGGTAATTAAAAGCCTCGGTGCCGATATCAGGGAAGCGGCCTACCGTGGTCAACGTATCTTTTGAAAGAGGAACATAAAAATGGCAAAGAGGAGATTTGAACGAACCAAACCGCATGTGAACGTGGGCACCATTGGCCACATCGACCATGGCAAAACCACCTTGACGGCGGCCATCACCAAAGTCCTGGCCGCCGCCAAACTGGCCCAGTACACCGC
>WNGK01011702.1_pt1 | contig 16866 bp, 18 predicted proteins | sample 5400601 | NCBI WGS metagenome assembly WNGK01 (sample SAMN13153376, study PRJNA577476) | soil metagenome | isolation source: 60 cm soil or saprolite under Garry oak tree replicate 1 | place: USA:California | collected 2016-06-15
AGATCGAACAGGCCACTCGTGTGGCGACCACGCAACTCAACCTGCGGGCCAACCCCTGGGTCTGGGGACGTCCGCCCAAGGATCATCGCCGGTATCGCCGACTCTTTTGTTATCGTATTTAACGAACGGAGCACTAGTAACTATTGATCTGGCGGCCAGGGTCACTACAACCGGAATAATGCCAGACGATACACAGGGTCCTACTGGCGGCGCTGTTCTCATTGCGGTTGAGGATGACAAGCATGATACAGTAAAGCCACGTATCAAGGCAGTGGGGGGCAATATGAGCAGGATTATTGACCTCAGCATGGTCAAGAGACGTGGCCCAGACGGTGAGATAGTAGAGTACCCGTTTGTTCTGCCAGACGACAATGATAGCTTAAAGGCCGCTATCAAACATGTTGGTGCTGTGGTGACAATTATTGATACCTTGAATAGCGTACTCAATAGTCACCTTAAAATCCAGAATGACCAGGACACCAGGCAGGCACTGACACCACTTGCGAGAATAGCAGAAGAGACAGGGTGTGCAATTGTCATAATCCGCCACTTCACAAAAGAAGTACGTTCTGACCTCATCTACCAGGGTGCTGGGAATATGGGGATTATTGGTGCTGCAAGAAGCGGTCTGGCTATCATTCCCGACCCAGACAACAAGAAGCGTCATATCCTTGTCGTGTCCAAGCACAACCTCACCAGAAACGAAGTACCAAATAGAGCATTCATCACTATGGATACTGGTGTAGAGGAAGAAGCGTTCGTCAAATGGGATGGTGTAGAGATAAGGCCGGTTGCTGAGTTAATGGGTGCCGGTAACTTAGGCGGATTGAAACAGCGGTTACTGTCATACCTCGTAACAAACGGGAAAACAACGCTGTTCACCTTCTATCAGGACTTCAGGGACGTTGCTCAAGATACAATGCGTAAGTCACTCTCTGAGCTTTGGCAAGAAGGGATGATAGAAAAGTCAGAACGCGGGGTTTATTCACCCAAAGAACAAGTCACACAACCCCCACAACCCCCACAAACTTCACAACCGCCACAACTACATCCTTCTAATAATAATAATATCGATAGTAAGTATGGGGATGTGGGGAATGTGGGGCTTGTGAGAGATGTGGGGGATGTGGGGAATGCACCAATGCCACTGTGAACCGGGTGACGAAGATTGCGACTGTGACTAGCCGCTGCCCGTATTGCCTGTACTGCACGAAAAGGAGCACAGTGGCATGGTCAAGGTAGTATTGTTGGGCTTATTGCTACTCGTCAAGGCTATCCGTGTATGGCGATTTAAGCTCAGCCATTGAAAGCCCTATCCCTTTTCTGGCGCTAGCATATTAATCGGTAAGCCAGCCTGGGAAGCTGGGTGGGGAGGGATGGCAGAGTGGACTATTGCGGCTTGGCACATTAATCGGTTAGGAGTCATGGGCTGGGTGCATAGTCTATGAGAGAGGTAGGTAAATGATCGATAGGTGTTTTGCTGATGAGGCAAGAAGGAGGTTACATTGGTATCAAGTAGGACGTTGGAGGCTATTCTACAGGAAATACGCAAGAATACTATCCCGCATGAGGAGGAAAGTTATGATGCGTTTAACCAGAGGACCTGGCATATGACGCTTCTGAGGTGGGAGCAAGAGAAGCCGGAACTACCCCGCGTACAGGAGCAGCAAGCGAAAAGCAGGCAAGCAAGCAGACGAGCGGGTAAGCCACAAGTAGAGAAAGATGAGGATTGATGTTAACGACTACAGAGAATGCGTTAGAACGGCTTGTATCCATGGTTGGTGAGCACTCAGACCTTAACGGCGCTCAGGTGCTCGATCTGTGGGCTAAGGAGCTTACACAGGAAAGGCAGAAACGAGAAGCCCGTAGAATCGCATTAGCAGACGAAGCCCTGTACTATGTTGCCCGCGTAGAAGAGGTGCCCGTCTATTATGAGGCAATCGGTGAGTCCATGCCACGTGATGTGAAGGTTGAGAAAATGACCATGCTGCACAAGGACCTTCCCCGTTTCTGCAAAGATCGAGGTATAGCCCTGTCTGACCTTATGGAGGTGCTCTCATTCAAGCGCAAGGAGATAGTAGATTTTTGGGGGCAACGCTGGCAATCCAACCACCCCCGGAGTATGTACGTCGATCACAGCGAGCAAGACAAGGAGCGTGCTGAGGCAATCAAGGACGATGAGAAAATGAAAGAGGCAATGGCGAAACGTGCGGCTAGTCGTGCGGTCAGTTCACAGCCAGTAGTAAGCAAGGAGTATCGCTAATGGAATGTTACGTTTGCAAGAAAGAGATCGAGAGTCTTAGTAAAGCGTCGCGTGTAGGTGTAGGTGGTGGGCTGTCTCTCATGGGCCACGATAGGTGCTGGGCCGCTTTGAACGCAGTTGCTAGTCCAGACCAAGCCCCCGAGCCAACTCTGCCTATGGGTAAGACGATCAACAAGGCATATGACCCAGCCCTTAGCCCTGAAGAGACAGCCATAGCGATAAGCAAGGTAGTAGACTTTAGTGACACCCCGGTTGGCAGCACTATGGAGTACAAAGGCAATCACTTTGTTGTTGGTTGGAACAAGAAGGGCTTGCAACCGTGGCACCCGAGTGAGCAATGGTTACAGGAAGCGGCAAAGAAAGGAATGCGATAGATGGCTACAACTAGCGTATCCCGTCGAGTCGTTAGGCTTCCCCGAGTAGATGTAGGCGTGGGCTTACAGGTACGAGGCGAACTACTGGCGAAAATGAATTCTTTGAAGTTGGCAGGGACTCAGGTGTTCGTCACGTATAGCGATGTGGGCACAAACTTATCCGATGCCCCCTTTGTTCAATACGAGGTTAACATGGTTTCGGCAAATGACACGACCCTAACTGGCTTTTTTGCTGGATGGGCCACATTGCTGGGAGTAGCACTCTTGGATACAGAAGTAAGTACCTGGACTAGCGGGCACTAGCGGTACTACGGGCAAAAGGTTCCGGGGTGGGGTTGGACTTCTACCCAAGTACCGTCCTTTGCAAGCAAGCAAGCAAGCGATCTCCCGCGTGCCTTCCCGCCGCTTACCAGGCTCGTTCATGGCACATCCAGACCGATTAACATAAGGAGGTGGGTGCTTGGATAAGCTCATCCATTAAGGCCGCGCAACCCCCTGAGAGTGCTTCCTGCCTGCCTCGAAGGTGTGTCCCTGCATAGGCTCTACAAGGCATGTCAAATAAGCCCATCAATGCCAACCCGCTTCACAGGCTGACAGGCTTGTATCATAATCTTTATTAGTGGTAACGTGGCCTGTAGAGCCGGTTCATGAACGAGCCTGTAGAGCCTGTTCGCACCACATCGCCCTACCTTCCCTATCCCAGCCACTTATTAATCGGTCTCTTCCCATTAAGGAGTTTCCACATGTCAGCATTCACTCGCCTCGCTAGAATGTCCTCATCACTTGCTCCTAAACGCTGTCCCTACCTGTCACCGTTCATGAGAGCAATGTACTGTCATCGGGCTACCAGTGGGGGTGACTTCACAGGACTAGAACCGTTCAATGCTCCTGGTACTGGTAGCCACATGGAGGTGGGTAGCGAGTTTAGCAATCCATCCGGGCGTGGTGCAAGCAGTCAGACCGCACGCAAACTCTCGGGGTGAATAAAATACCCATAAACTAGCTCCAGGGTCACATAAAACCGTACTTAATGGCAAAACAATGCTGATAGGTACGGTTATTATTATGCCTCACGAACCAGCCCCCGAAGCCCGTCTGAGCACAATGGATGAAGGCAATTCCTGAGCGTGTTTTTTGTGACCACCACCCCCATACTATGCGATTTAGAGCGTCACATACCTCGGGGGAATATTGCTGGTATTGCTATGTGTCAACGCAAGGGTCCCTGGTCTAGCATCACAAATGTTCTAAAATGTGGCATGAGACAGCACCAGTGGCGGGTATTGCTGAATTTTGTCGAATATTGCCGGAACCGTGACGGAATGAATGGATGAGTTGGCGGACTTCGGCGGATTGGTGGTGAACACTGGCGAACCGTGGCGAACTTGTGGCGGCCAAATGGAGGTCAGATGGCGAACCGTGGCGGCCAAGTGGTGTTCATGTGGCGGCCATGTGGTTCACCCTGTGGTCAATGTGGTCCACCCCGATGTTCATTGTGGTTCAGGTGGTGTTCACTGGACGGCCAAAGTGTTCACCCCACCCATTAAATTCGGGCTTGTGGTGCCACTACGACGGGGCAAATTTGGGGGTATATCAGGACCCGTTTGTTACCTCTTCGTACAGGTCAGTAACCGGGACCTTGAGAGCGTGGGCTATCCGTATCATGGTTACTAGACTGACATCTTCCACAGTCAAGCCCTTCTCTTCAGCAGTCCATAGGCGTTGTATCGTGTTGTACTGCACCATGGCACTCTGAGCTAGCCAGGTTCGACTACGGTTTTGTTTGTCAGCAATTGCCTTGATCTTCGGCTTTATCTTTACTTCCAATTTATGACTGCTCACCCTGGTTTACCCCATTCTAAGCTATAAGCCCATTGACGCGCTACTGTGTTGCCTGCTATCATTGATAGTGGTGGCTCATTGATAGTCACCAGCGACAGTATACAACAAGAGAAGGAGCAATGGGATTGATTAACTGGAGTGACGTAACCCCGCTTGCAGAGACCGATGATAGCGTGTTTGGCTACCTGGCCGGGCAACGTACTTGTCGATCTAACGCATTCTTGACCAGGCAGGCAGTGAGTTTGGCCGCGCATCAATGCTGGCTCAGATCGACGCATGTAGTCCTACTGAACCGTAACCAGTATGTAGACGGATTTAGGAGAGGATACGTTGACGAATTGAACGGGCTGGCTCAACCGCTACCATTTTTGAGAGAGAGAGAGAGAGAGAGGAAGAGACAATGATCGAACAGACTAACGTACCAAGTATTTCCGTTCAAATGGAGTCCAGGGCATTCTCTATCGGCTTTGCAGCAGGCTTGACGGGGTATATGGATGGCAACCAGAGACACGATATCCTAGGCACTCCAAATGAGCAAGGCATTGTAGCTATCATCAGGAACCTTTGTGAGATTGCGGTAGAAGGCTGGTTGAGCGAGGAATTGCTTTGTAGTGATTGCGGTCTGATAGCTGGGTGGTTAAGCCGTCCAGTATCTTAATGTTGTATGATATGGTGGGGTGCAATATCCCCACCACGACGGGAAGGGTAACATGTCACGAAGAACACAGACCAAGCCAGGAACGACGCTGGTACAGGCATTCACCTATACTCAGCAGCAACTACCAGTCCACAAGCCCGTAGTGCAATACATCAGGCAGTCCACCACGAAGCAACTCAAGCGGAATAAGCAGTCATATGAGCTACAGGACTCAGACCTACGGCGCAACCTGCTAGCGATGGGGTGGAAGGATAACGACGCATCTATTATCAAGATCGACTCAGACCAAGGGAAGAGTGGCACAAAGAGACGTGACGAGCGTACAGGATTAGACCAGCTATACACCCTGGTTGAGCAAGACAAAGCAGGAGCAGTAGCCGCGTTTGATACAAGCCGTTTGTACCGCGTTCTGAGCAGGGCGGAATATGGTGCATTCTGTGACCTAGTTCTAGAGCGCAAGATACCAGTGATCACGTTCTCTCGTATCTACTGGCCTAACAGGGTGGATAATGACCAACTTAACGACTCATTCAGGGCGGATGCGGTGTTCATAGAAGAGATTATAAAGGGCAAACTCATTGCAGCAAAAAACAGGCACGTTGAATACGACTTCAGCTATGGAGGGAACTTCGTACCATTTGGCTTCACTGTTGTAGGCATAGGTGACGAGCAGGCAGATAGGAAGTTCTACCAAGAGTACAGACCACATGCTGACTTGATACGCTGGTTATTTCGACGGTTCAAGGAGTTAGGTGGGAACTTGCCACTACTTGCACGTGAGCTTGTACAGACCGACTTTCGCTTCCCACCTTTTGAGAAGGGCATAACGGCGCGTGTAGCAATGAAACCGGATAGTGATGGGAGCTTTCCACTACGTAACAGGCAGACAATCATCAGCATTTTAACCAACAGGGCATACATCGGTTTTTATGAGTATGGCGGCATGTTGGTAAGCAGGGAAGCCCACGATGCGGTTGTAGAGCTTACTGACTTCGTTTATGCCTTTGAAGCGATAACAGGCAGGACATTGGAAGGGGAAGAGATACAAGACCGCAAGCCAAGAGAGCGCCGTTATGGTGGTGCTGCTGCATTGCTTGACGGGGTGCTTCATAGTGGGGATACAGCAGTGTACGTGATAGACAGCAGGTATGCAGTGCGACCAGAAATAAACGGCTTCCCATATACTGAGTTAGCCATACCAGTAACGACGCTTGATAAGGCATTCAGTACGGCTATGGTTGCTACGCTTGCTGGGATAGAGGTCGCACGTAGGCAGGGCTTACACGAGGCACTCTATGAGCAGGTTACAGCATTGCAGCAGCAGCAGGAACAATATGCAGCAGGTTATGAGCAGTCAATCGCACGCATAGATGTAGAGATAAACAATGCTGAAATGGCACGTCGTATCAGCAAGGAGGAAGGTGACGAGCAGGGCTATCGTGAGAACACCAAGCAGATAGTACAGTTGAACAGGGATAGAACAGCCATTGAAGCCAAGTTAAAGCAGGCAAGCAGTGAGGCAGAAGAGCTAGAGGACTGTCACAACCTGATAGAGTGTGCGGTACGTGACTGGAATGGAATGGACGTTGATAAGCGAAAGCGCCTTGTTCGGTTGCTGGGAGTCGATGCGAACTTGACCGAACTATCACCCCACTTCGTTAAGTTAGAAGTCCTGTTTGTATCGCCCATAAACCGCAAGATCACCATGTGCCTACACCGTGCTCGTGGGAGTCGTCTATTCTGGACTGAAGAAGAGGACAGCATACTAGCAGCACTATTCCCTACAGCAGACGGGCAAGTGATAATGGAAGCACTACCCCGCTTCTCATGGGCTTCCATCGTATGGCGCGGATACGAACGTTTGGGGGTGCGAAGGTCAGCGACTAAGAAGGATACACTGAGTTATGCTGACCTACAAGTGATGGAACGATACGGCGCAAGGGTGGATAGTCCAGTATGGAAGGTGATAGACACGACGCCTCAGGAGGTGGCATATATGGCAAGACTAATGTGGGGTGGTCGTCCTGGCCACGGACCGCTATGGTCATGTATATGCCCTGTACAAGCACTATGATGTTCCAGGCCAGACGAGTTGCGATTCGTGCGCGCTGCATGTCCTGATACAGGTCTCCAATGATCGCGGCCGTAGCTGGGGTTTGCCAAGGGCTATCGACCCAGAGACCGTCAAAGGCGGCCAATTCGACTCGCAGCTCAGGGTCGATCCCGTCGATGGCAAGACCGTCTGGGCTTCGTTCCTGCAGAACAACAAATCTTCTATTGCAGTGATGAAATCGACCGATTTCGGCCAGACCTGGTCCGGGCCGACCATTGTTGAGAATCTCCAGCGTGCCACCGACAAAGATATCCTGGCCGTGCGCGGCCAGACCGTCGCCGTGGCCTACGATACCGTGCAGAAAACATACGCATCGATCTCGCACGATGGCGGCCAGAGCTGGACCACCCATTTGATTAATGATGGGGGCAATCAGCTTGGACTATCGCTGGCCGGTGGCGGCGGTATCGATGCGCAGGGAAACATCTATTTCTCCTGGGACGGCTATACACAGAACGGCCAGGGCAAAGGACCCGTGAACCTGTACGTGAGTGAGTCGCGCGATGGCGGGCAGAGCTGGACCCTGACGCAGGTTGGTGTCAGCGGCGCGGCCTTTCCCTGCTCCAATTGCGGCTTTGCCTTCCTGGGAGCGCAACTAACGATGGCGATTGGCAGCGATGATACTGTGTACCTGCTGTGGAACTCCACGGTGGACCAGACTAACTACGCGCCTGAACGCATCTTCTTTGCGAAATCCAGCGATCATGGTGCCAGTTACTCGGCGCGCCAGGATGTCTCGCTGGCAGACCAGGGCGTTGAACACTGCTTCCCGGCAATCACAACCGGCTCCAGCCCTGGCGACGTACGTATCGCCTGGACGGATACGCGCACCGGCTCCTGGAATCTCTTTTACCGCAGCAGCAGCAATGGCGGGTCTTCGTGGAGTGGCGAAACGCAGGTGTCTGCTTTTGTTTCCGGGTATAGCTACATCACATCCAGCGGCTTTGGCCTGCCCTATGGCGACTACTTCTCGATGTCGGTGGATGACAGCGGCAGCACACAGATTGCCTGGGGCGAGGCTGGCAGCTACGCGGGCCCGGGCAATATCTGGACCTCGCATAACTAGCGCGTCATCGTCATGAGAGGTGGGAGCTTTTCAGGGCCACACCATCCCCTGGACGGCGTCCGCAAGCCCTTCCAGGGCGACCGCAAGGGTCGCCCCTACATTTCTACTCAGCAGATCAGTGCGTCATTGTCACGAGGGGCGGGAGCACAAGGCCAGCCTTCTCGTGGATGACGACCTCGGCGTAGTCATCGAGGGGCGTGGGCTGGAGGTTCACGATGATCAGAGGGACGTTACGTTGGAGCGCCAGGCGCGGCAGCGTTGCGGCGGGTACCACTTTGAGGGATGACCCGACTACCAGGAGCAGATCACACTCGCCGATAAGAGCCCTGGCGCGTGCAAGTTCGGCCTCTGGCACGCGCTGCCCGAATAAGATGGTAGCTGCCTTGAGGAATCCACCGCAGACCGGGCAGCGTGGATCGACCTCTCCAGCATTTATGCACTCTTGAAGCTCTGCCATCGAAGAACGCCTTCCGCAGAGGGTACAGGCAGCAAAGCGCGACGTGCCGTGCAGCTCGATAACGTGCTCGGGCGGGTGACCGGCATCCTGGTGCAGCCCGTCGAAATTCTGCGTGATGACGCCCAGCAAGACCTGCCTCTGTTCCAGTTCTGCCAGGGCGCGGTGCGCGGCATTCGGCCGCGCCGCCGCCATCCGGTGAGGACGACGATACGTTTCGCCTGCTGCATCAACTCTACAGCATCTTCCAGTTGTTCCTGCAGGGTAAGCATAAACGCAGTCTACCCCTTATGCCGTGGCATGATGTACTCCTGGCCTCCCATGTACGGGCGCAGCGCCCCGGGAATGCGTACCGTGCCATCGGCCTGCTGGTGAGTCTCCAGCAGAGGCAGGAAAATGCGGCGAGGCAATAGCCGTATTGTTCAGCGTATGTACAAACTTCACTTTGCCCTCCGCGTCGCGGTAGCGTATATTCACCCGCCGCGCCTGCCACTCGTGGAAGTACGAGCACGAGTGCGTCTCGCGATACCGGCCTTCGCTCGGTATCCAGCACTCCAGGTCGTACATGCCGACTTTCCCATCGCCCATGTCGCCGGTACTCACATTCACAACGCGGTAGGGCAGCTCCAGCGCCTGCACAAGCTCCTCCGAGTTCGCCAGCAACTGCTCGTGCCAGCGCACCGACTCCTCGTGATCGGCCTTGCAGATCACGTACTGCTCCACCTTGTTGAACTGGTGAACGCGGAAGACGCCGCGCGTGTCCTTGCCATACGTGCCTGCTTCTTTACGGAAACAGGGGCAGAAGCCAACGAACGTCATGGGCAGGTCTTCTTCCTTGAGAATCTCGTCCTTGTACATGCCAGTGATCGAGACTTCTGCGGTGCCCACGAGGAACGTATCTTCATCCTCGATGGCGTAGACCTGGTCTCGCCCCTTGGGGAATTGGCCGCTGCCGATGAAGCAGAATTCGCGTGCCATCGCAGGCACGATCAGCGGGGTGAAGCCCTTGCGCGCAATGCGATCAAAAGCAAAGTGCATCAGCGCCAGTTCTAGCCGTGCCGCGTCCCCTTTGAGCACGTAGCTGCGCGCGCCCGCGATCTTGACGGCTCGCTCGATATCCACCAGGTCGAGCCGCTGCATCAGGCTGTAGTGATCGAGCGGTTCAAAATCGAACGTTGGCGGCTTCCCCCAGTACTTAACCGGTACGTTATCGCTCTCGTCAGCGCCTACCGGTGCGCTGGGATCAGGAATATTGGGGACAAGGTAGAGCAACTGCTGCCGTTCTTCAAGCAGTGCGTTCAGCTTTGGCTCGATGGTTTTGATTTGCTCCGCGAGCTGCCTGCCTTCCGCGATGAGCCTGTCGCGCAGCTCCTTGTCTTTCCCGGCCTCTTTGATACGCTTCGAAAGCTGGTTCTGCTGCGCTCGCATGTCCTCTACCTGGCGCTGGAGGGCCGTGACCTGCCGGTCGACTTCAAGCAAGTAGTCGACATCGATGTCGTTGCGTTTGACCCGTGCCGCCTCTTTGACGGCATCTGGATGGCTGCGAATAAAAGCGAGATCAAGCATGATCTTCTATACTCCTTCCTCAACGGCTCTCCATCCTTTGAGGTGATGTACGGGAGCGAGCCGATAAATCGGCGGTGGCCGCGATAAATCGGGCCCTACTTTTCACCCGGATGGATGGAAACCCTCCTCAACAACAAATGCCCAAACGATGAATTATAGGCTGCGACCCACAAAAAAACGCCGCCGTCCGCTAAAAGGACGGCGACGTTGAATATATGTAGCCGTGGTGCCACCTTGATTCGTCTCTCCCGGTGTAATGCGAAGAAAGACCTCAATGCTGTCTTGTAACGGAGACGGCCGGTGGCGCTCATCGCGCGGGCTCGCGGGTGGATTTCGCTCTTGCTGGCTGCTGCGTTGCACCGGCCCGCAGCTCGCTGCTGCTCAGCAACAGGTACTTGTCCCGTTCATTGCCCAGTATATCTGTTGAACCAAGCATAACAGGCATGTAGCGAGATGTCAATAGCGGTATTCACAAATTCCACACCTTGGCATTGTTAAAAGCTACATCTGTCGGACTCGAAAAAGAAGCCGCAATCACACCGATTTCACCGCTGCTATAGGCACTGTCGCTCACTTTTGCAATGAAGTGCTTATTCACATACATATAAATGTCACTGCTGCGAGCAACGATCGTAAGCAAATTGGGCTTGCCCAGCCCTGCATTGATTTCCAGGGTGGGGCCACTTCGCAGTACCTGGCCATTATAGATACCGGAGCTTGTAAAGAGGTAGAGGGCGTAAGACCCCAGCGCATCAATAATGAAAGCATAGGTCTCCTGACTGGAGGAATTGTAGCGGAAGAGCAGACCACCCAAGTCTCCTTTGACAATAGTTAGCTGAACCTGATAGGCGAAGTTACTGAAATTACCACTTGAGGAGGGGCAGTACTGGTAGACGCCCGCCCGCGGTACGTTAACGTGATACGCCCCGCCAGCAAAAGCGCAACTACTGCCGTTGCTCAAGTTACCTTCCGCCCAAACGTTGGCGTCTTGAAATTTCAGCAGATCGTCAAGTGCTGGCTTACCGTGGGTAGCATCATTATAAGTATTTTGAGGCGATGCGGCAGTAGCGGTAGCAAAAGCATGCCGGGCTTGTGTTGTGAGCAATGTGTTGACCACAGCCGTAGCCTGGGTATGTAACTGAGCTGGTTGTAAGACTGCTGCATAGTAAGTGATTACTCCACCTTCGCCAACAACGAGCAAAGCCAGCATGATGAGTAGTACAATCATGCCTGCTGAAAGGCGCTGCGGCTGATGTGGCGGACCTCCATGTTGAGGTAGTGGCGTCGTTGCCAGAGAGGGAGCGCTGTAATCTCCTCCCCGGGGCTGTCCCAAAAATGGACCTGGAAAGGCTGCTTGCGGCTGCAAACCTGGAGTTGCTGAAGAGGATTTCGACGTGGAGCTGTATTCGACGTAGGCAGCTGCATCTGCATTGTACTCATGCGGCGATGAGCTGGGGGTGTTAGCGGACGCTGGCTTGCCGCAAGTGGGACATGTAGTTATTCCAGGTTGAAGAGCTGCTCCGCAGTAAATACAATGCATGGCGATGTCCTCCTGGTGAAAATCCCTGAGACGATACGTTTCGACGAGAGATGAAGACCAGCCAGCCATCAGTATAGCATGAAATTCCGTTCATGACCAAGATGCCTGAGCATTGTTGGCTATCACGCCTTCATCATAATTGCCACACCTGGGCATTGTTGAAGGCTATGTCCGCTTGAGGATTATCACCACTGATAGCAAATAATCCAATTTTGCCAGAGCTGAAGGTGCTATCGTTCACCATGGCTATGTACTGCTTATTTATATACAGGTATATGTTATTCCCGCGCGCTATAACCGTGAGTAGGTTAGATTGATTCAGGCCGGTTTTGATAGCCGGACTGGGTCCGGAGTTGAGCACTACTCCGTTAGTACCATTAATAACAGCAAGTGTGTAGAAACCATCGGAAGTGGCATCGAAAGCGTAGGATTCAGCCGGGGTATTACCTGTACGGAAAAGCAGGCCACCTCTAAGACCGCTAGCAATTGTCATTTGAACCTGGAAGGCGAAATCGCTCAGCCTGGTACTATTGGCGAAACACACCGTAAAAGAACCCTTCCCCGACAAAAGAGCATGAAAAGCTCCATTGGTGAAGAGACAACGGCCATTCCCTAGACTGGATTCGCTCCAGACGCTGCCGTTCGCACCACTCAATGGGTCGTTGATCGCTGGTTTCCCCCTGGTTGCCTGGGTATAGATGCCCTGCGGCGACATGGACCGGGCCTGCGCCGTCAGAAAGTCCTGCGCGACGCTGGTCGCCTGGGCGTGCAGATTCGCGGGATGAGCGGCTGCCCTATAATAGATCAGCCCGCTGCCGCCGATAACGACGAGAGCGATGATAATAAGCAGTAGAATCTTCTCAAGAGAGCGACCGCGCTGCGGCTCGGGGAGGGTTTGAGCAGTTGACGCGGGCGCTGCTTGAATCGCCTGCTGCGCGGGGACAGACTGAACCATACTCATCTGAGGTTGTTGCCATACGGGGCTTGACTGGAATTGCGGCTGCGCGGCTGATGGCTGGGACCAGGACTGCCCCTGGAGAGGTTGTGAGACACCAGGTTGAGGCTGTCCAGGGAAAGGCTGAGGCCATGGTTGTCCCTGGGGCGGTTGTGCCGCACCTGGCTGGGGCTGCTGCCACGCTGGGTAGGATTGTGGCCAGGCCTGTTGTCCCGGGAAGGGTTGAGCCGCGCCCGGCTGAGGCTGCCACGGTCCCTGTTGTGGTAATTGTTGTCCAGGAAAAGGCTGCACCCATGGCTGCCCCTGTTGCGGTGGCTGCGGCCAGGGCATTGGCTGCGGCATACCTGGTTGAGGTTGCCACGGCCCGGGCTGCGGCTGCTGTCCCGGAAACGGTTGGGGCCATTGTTGCGGTGGCTGCTGCCATGCTGGGTAAGCCTGTTGTCCCTGCTGCTGCCAGGGGAGGGGCTGCGAAGGCCCTGGTTGAGGCTGCCATGGTCCCTGTTGTGGTTGCTGCTGCCCCGGGAACGGCTGGGGCCACGGTTGACCCTGGGGCGGTTGAGCCGATCCCGGCTGTGCCTGAGGTCCAGGCAACGGCTGGGATGGACCTGGCTGCTGCCAGGCCGGGGATGACGGGGGTGGAGTTGGTTGCGCCTCCTGCTGCGGTGGCGGTGCAGATTGGGCCATATCTAGTTGAGGAGGTTGCTGTAGCACTGTGCGCTCGATAACGGCCTGAGGTGCAGGCATATCTGGCGGAGAAGGCTGTTGCAGTACCGTACGTTCGACGCTCTTAGATTCTGCCGCCTCTGGCTGGGGCGGCTGTTGGAGTACAGTTCGCTCAACCGGAGGTGTCTCTCCTCCTTCCAGGCTTCTGGCGTTGAGGCAGTGACATTATAGGGCGTGGCTGCGCCGCAGGCGGGACATGTTGCTACTCCTGGCGGGAGCGTTGTGCCGCATTTAAAGCAATGCATAATTAGTTTCTCCTCACGATGTATGCTTGTTGAAAGTTTTCAACAAAGCCGTACTGGTATAGCCCATTTGCGGTGTATACCAGGGATAGCGCAGAAAACTATCATAGTCTCCATATCTGTGCATTGCTGAATGCAACATCAGTAGCATTTGCTCCCGTAGCGAATACTCCAACGATACCACTGCTAAAGGTATTGTCCCCCACACGCGTGATATACTGCTTGTTCACATAAACAAAAAGGTTGCTGCCGAGTGCTAAGACTGTGAGCAGATTGCTCTGGTTCAGACCCACTTTGATGGCAGGATTAACGCCATTGACTAGCTGCCTGGCATTGTTGGTATTCTGGAGAGCGACAAGGCTATAACCTCCAAGGCGATCAATTAAGAAGAGATAACTGTTAAGAGAAGACGTGTCAGAATTCAAACGGAATACAAGCCCACCAGCGTCACCTTTGATAATCGTCATCTGTGCTTGAAAGGCGAAGTTACTGACACCAATGGGAGCGAAACAATAAATTGTGAAGTGGGGAGATGCACTGGCATGATAAGTGCCTCCAGTGAAGCCGCAACTGGAAGCAGAGTTACTTCGACTGACAAAAAGGCTGTGGTTTATGCTGTCAAGCGGATCGCTGATCGCTGGTTTCCCGCTGGTGATCCGCGTATAGAGTTCCTGCGGTGTCAGGTTAGCTACATTGGCCGTGGCCTGCGCGTTTGCCTGCTGCTGCTGTGCCAAAACATTCTGCACGACGGCGGTGGCCTGGGCGTGCAGTTCGGCGGGATAGGGACCCGTCGCGTAGTAAATCAGGCCACCAGCGCCTCCTATGATCAGCAGCGCTAGGATGACGGATAGTGTGATGGCCCATAGCGATAGCCCTTGGCGCTGTGGCGGCTGCTGGGCAACGGCTGGCTGCACTGGTATCCATTGCTGAGCAGCAAATGGCTGTGCTGCTGGCGCTTGTGCCAGTGGACCGGAACCTGCCGGTGTTGCTGCCTGTTGGGGTTGTGCTCCCGCCAGCAAATCTGAACTACGCGAGCCCTCCTGGGCAGCTGGGGCAGCAGGCGACGCTGGACTGGCGGGCGCGGCTTCCCTTTCTTTCAAAGGTGTATAAGGAATATAGGGTACCGAACCAACATGTTCCTCATACGGTGATGAATCGGAAGTATCTATAGTTACAGGCACGCCGCAGGAAGGACATTTTGTCCTTCCAGGCTGCAGCGTGGCGCCACATGAGCTACATTGCATGGCAGGTCTCTCCCCGTGAATGTGATGTATGTACCCTCATATATACGTTCCGAAACAATACTATCACACAGCTCATCCCTCTCATAACTTCCATACCTGTACGTTGCTGAATGCAACATCTGTGGGATGTTTACTATCGGCGGAATAGACACCAATCGCGCCGGCGCTATAGGTGCCGTCTCGTACACTGTCGACATACTGCTTATTGATGTACAGGTAAATGTGATTTCCTCTGGCCACGACTGTGAGCAGATTAGCCTGGCCTAGCTGTGTTTTGATGGCCGCGTCGGGACCGAAGATCAGCGGTTTGCTGGAAGCATTGCTATGAGCAATGGTAAGGACGAAGAGTCCGTCGTGAGTAATGCCGAACAGATAAAACCTTGAGCTTGCGCTGTTGCCACGAAAAATGATCCCTCCCTCGTCACCTTTAGTGATCGTCACCTTCACCTGGAGGGCGAAGTTGCTGTAATAGGTGTTCTGGGCGAGGCAGGCCAGGTAATAATTCTTGCTTGGAACGGTGACGTGAAATGCTCCTCCCGAGAACGCACACCCCCCACCCAGGCTGGCATTGCCTATCTCCCAGTTGCCGACGTTGCTGCCGTTCATGGGGTCGCTAAAGTCCGGGGCTCCACTGGTCGCCTGGGTGTAGATGTTCTGCAGCGCGGTGGCCGTTGCCACCACCTGCGCTGTGGCGACAGCCTGTGCTGTAGCGGTGGCATTTGCGTTGGCCAGGGCAGTTCCTGTGGCCTGGGTGTTGGCCAGGGCAGTGGCCTGTGCCTGCGTCGTGGCTACTACCTGCCCCGTGGCGGTGGCCTGGGCATGGAGCTGGGCGGGATGAATCACCGCCGAGTAGAGGATGAGGCCAGCCCCGCTCGCCATGACCAATAGCACTACTATAATAAGCAAGATTGTCGTGAAACCCAGGGAACGACGACCTTGTGGTGGTCTGCCCTGCCCAGGTGGAGTGGAAGGCATAGGATAGGGAGACGGTTGTGCTCCTGGATAGGCGGGAAAATCGGGCCTCGTTACATATGGTGGAGGCGGGGTCGTTGCGGAAAAGCTCTGCTGCGGAGCTGCGTATGGATATGCAGGGGCGCTGGCCATATAAGGTGTTGAACTGGAGGAAGCAACCGTCGGGGCGTCTGGATCACCAGCAGCGGGAGATGGAACATTATAGGGCGTGGGTGTGGAACAGGCAGGGCATGCAGCCGCTCCCACAGGAAGTGCAGCACCACAAAAGCTACAGTGCATCATAAGCGTCCCTCCTATCGCATATACGGTATCAGTATGAGAAACAGTGCCAGGCATCAAGGCAGTGCTATCATAGCATGAATTTATACCTATGCCAAGAAGAGAGTCGCGCCAAGAGGACCTTTTTACTTTTGCTCGCCGTATTGCTGGCGAGCAAAACTCTTTATCTTGAGTGCTAGACCATGCCCAGTTCCCACTTGGCGTCTTCCGTCATACGGTCGGGTGACCAGGGAGGATCAAATGTCAGGTTGCATTTGCAAGACTTGACGTTCTCGACCTCTCCCACGCGCATTTCGACCTCGGCAATGACTTCACCTGCCATTGGGCAGCCCAGTGCTGTAAGGGTCATAGTGACTTCCACGTGACCGGTTTCATTATTGAGGTCAACATTGTAAACGAGGCCCAAATCGACGATATTGACTGGAATCTCTGGATCGTAACATTCATGCAACGCATCCATGACTTCAGCCTCGTTAATTTCTGACATTGCTTGTATCTCCTTATATGTGCCTGGTGTCTAAAAAAGGGGAGTTTTTCGGGGGACACCCCCACGCCCCCGGCAGGAGACGCAGCCT
>WNGK01008646.1_pt1 | contig 16864 bp, 16 predicted proteins | sample 5400601 | NCBI WGS metagenome assembly WNGK01 (sample SAMN13153376, study PRJNA577476) | soil metagenome | isolation source: 60 cm soil or saprolite under Garry oak tree replicate 1 | place: USA:California | collected 2016-06-15
AGAGCCTCAAGGAAAGCCCGCGCGGCGGCCGCCATCTGACGGCTGCTACGCGAGGCGAGCGGAACATCGCCGCCGGTCCATGGACCGGTCTGGGTCGACGCCGAGAGATGGGACATGCCGAAGAATACCGCGCGAGGGGCTTGACGGTTCCGGCTCGCCGGGTATAGAAGTCGAAGCTGAAGAAATCGTGCAAGCTGCACCGATGTGCAACGCGGGAGGTTCGAGATGAAGTTCAGCCGTCGACGTCTCCTCGGCACGTTCACTGTCGGCGCCGGCGCGGTGGTCGTCGCCGCTTGCGGCCAGTCTGGATCCGCTCCGTCCGCTACCAGCGCGCCCGCCGCGGCCGCGCCGCCGGCCAGCGGCGGTGGTGGCGCGGTCACGCTCAACGTGATCTCGTGGAACTCCGGCTCGAGCTCCGAGGCCTTCAAGAGCGCGATCGCCCAGATCAACGACCAGTTCAAGCAGAAGCGATCCAACGTTACGGTGAATTTCGAGACGCTCGGCCAGGGTGCCGCCTGGACGCAGGCGCAAACGTCACGCATCGCCTCCCAGACCGCCGACGTGACGGCGAATTTCGGCTTCGCGCCGCAGGACATCATCAACTTTCAGCCCGACACCCAGTTCCTCGACCTCTCCGGGTTGTCCTCGATCAAGAACTTCGATCAAACCAACGTCAAGCGTTTCATGACCTGGAAGGGCAAGGTCTGGCAGATGACGCTGGCGTATGTGGGCCATATCGTGTGGACCAACCAGGACATGCTGGACAAGTACGGCCTGAAGCCCCCGACGACGTATGCCGAGTGGAACTCGATGTGCGACACCCTCAAATCAAAGGGCGAGACGCCGATTCTGTACGCCGCCAAGCCGTCCACTGCGCTGACCCGCTACACCAGCCTGCTCGAGATGAACGTCGGTCGGCCGAAGCACCCGAACTTCTGGGCTGACCTGCTTGTCACTGGTAAGGCGGACTTCACCACTCCAGAATGGATCGAGACGTTCAAGCGGGCCAAGGAGTTCGTCACCAAGCAATTCGACCCCGCCTTCAGCGGCATCGACTATCCGACCAGCGCGGGCGTGTTCGCGACCGGCAAATACGCCATGTGGCCGGAGGGTTCGTTCTCAGGTGGCGACATCATGGCCGCCAAGCCAACCTTCCAGAAATTGGGTGCGTTCAACGCGACCTTCGCCGACGATCCCACCGCCAATGCCGTCCAACCCGTATACGGCGACATCAGCTGGAGCGGCCTGCGCTACAGCAAAAACCCTGACATGGTGCTGGAGTGGATTGACTTCTTCGGTCAGAAGGAGAACTTCCAGAGCTTCATGCAGGTGCTCCAGTACTACCCGACGCAGCAGATCCAGCTCAACGGTCCGGTGCCGCAAGCCGAGGCGCCACTGCTCAGCAAGACTGCCGTCTCTCAAACCCGCCTGGCGTTGCCCGGCATGACGTATGACAACCAGTGGTCGGAGCTGCTGCTGAACGACCAGTACACGCCGGAGACCTACGCCACGTACGTCCAGAAGAACTTCGACGACTCGCGACCGCAGTGGCAGAAGTATATCGGCATGTTCGATCAGGACTGGGCCAAGCTGTACTTCAGCTGATCGGCGATTCCTTCAGGGATTCAAAGATGAGCCGAACCGCTGGCATCTGGCCCTACGTCTGCCTGGCGCCCGCTCTCGCCGTCTTTTTCTTGCTCGAGATTCTGCCGGCCTTCGCCACCTCGATCTTCTCGCTTACCGACTACACCGGCCTGCCCAATGCCCCGATTCACTGGGTCGGCATTGAGAATTACACGAGCCTGCTGGCTGGCCAGCAGACCTTCCTGCTGCGCGCACTCGGTATTACGGCGATCTTCTCGCTGACGGTCACCGTTGTGCAGAACGGGCTGGCAGTGCTAATTGCGTGGCTGCTTAACTCGAGGCTCCGGGGCCAGATCACGGTCCGCTCGCTGGTCTTCCTCCCAGTCGTGCTCGGCGCGACGATTAACGGACTCACCTGGTACGTGATGTTCAATCCGCTCAGCGGGCCCGTCACGCTGTTCCTCCACGAGTTCGGCGTGCGGGCGAACCTGCTCGGCACCGCTTCGACCGCCCTGTACGCGGTGATCTGGGTGCAGATCTGGGCGAACCTCGGGTTCAGCATGATGGTCTTCCTGGCTGGCATGCAGGCAATCCCAGCCGAGATTTACGAGGCCGGCACGATCGACGGCGCCTCGCCGTGGAGTGCGTTCCGACACCTGACCATCCCACTACTTGCGCCGAGCATCACGATCAATGTGTTACTTGCGATCATCGGCACCATCACGGGCTTCGAGTTCAATCAGGCGTTCTTCAGTAACAACCGGTTGCCTGGATTCGCCTCGGCGATTGCCATAGTCCAGTTTGCGATTGTGTTCGCGATCGCGATGGTGATGCAGCACTACTTGCGGCGACGTGAGGCGGTGCTGTGATCCGACAAGGCGCGGTTGACCTGGCAGTCCCCGAGCGGCGCGCCACCCCCCTCCACATCGGCATCCGCCCCGGGATGATCGGCGGCTATGTAATCCTGGCGCTGCTCGCGCTGATATACCTGATCCCTTTGGGCTTTGTGCTGTTCGTCTCGCTGATGTCGAGCCGTCAGTTCGCCCTCAGCGCCGCGTCGTTCCCGGACCCGATCATGTGGTCGAACTATCCTACGGCCTGGGTGAAAGGCGCCTTCAACACCTACTTCCTCAACAGTCTGGTGTATACGTTCGCGATCGTCTTTGGGACGCTGATCATATCCACGCTGGCGGCATTCCCCATCGCCCGAGGCCATCTGCGTGGGACAAATGTTTTTTACATCGTCTTCCTCTCGGGCATCCTGCTGCCGGCCGGCATCATTCCGCAGTTCTTCATCCTGCAGCAGCTCGGGCTGTACAACACGCAACTCGGCTACATCCTGCTGTGGTGTAGCCGGGTCGCCCTCCCGATCTTCGTCCTGACCGGCTTCATCAAGACCATCCCATCGGAGCTCGATGATGCGGCTGCGATCGACGGCTGCCCGTACATCCGCTACGTGTTTCAGATCATCGTGCCGCTCCTCAAACCGGCTTTGAGCGTCGTCGGGCTGATTCTGGCGATCCGTGTCTGGAACGACATCATCGGGCCGGTGATCTTCCTCCCCTCGAAAGACATCAAGCCCATCTCGGCCGGGCTGTTCCAGTTCTTCACCGAGAACGCCGCCGACTGGACGTTGATCGCCGCCGCGATCCTGATCACCGCATCGCCACTGGTGCTGGTGTATGTGTTCGCCCAGCGCTACATCATCGCCGGCGTGACAGGTGGCGCGTTGAAAGGCTGAGCGGCTTACTCAGACGTAGGTCTTCATCCAGGCAACCGCATCGTTCCATGCGGCCAGCGCCTGTTGCTCGTTGTACGCCTGACCGGTGTCGTTATAGAAGTCGTGGTGCGTCTCTGGATATACATTCACCTGGTGGGTGATGCCCGCCCCGGTGAGCGCTGTTTCCAGACCGTCCCGGTTGTTGTTGGCGAAATCGTTCGGATCTGAGGAGTACACGCCCAGCACGGCCGCCTGAATGTCCGGAACCTGGTCCAGCGGCGGCGGCGCGCCGTAAAACGGCACGGCAGCTTTGAGGCCCTGAATCGCTTCGGCCGAACGCCAGACGATCCCGCCCCCAAAACAGAAGCCATTCATGCCGAGGCGGGTCGCGTCCGCGTCGGGCTGCGTCGCGTAGTAATCGGCAGCTGCCTGGAAATCGCCGACGTGGCGGTTCGGGTCCGCCGACGAAAGCAGCGACGGAATCCGCGCCTTGTCGGTGATGCCGCTGGTGCCACCCTCGCGGCTGAGCAGATCCACCGCGGCAGCCATGTAGCCGAGCTTTGCCCAGCGGCGCGTGACGTCCTGGATCTGTGGCTCGACGCCCTGATTGCGCATGCAGACCATGACGACCGGCAGCGGCCCGCTCGCGGCGCTGGGTCGCGCCTCATAGGCCATGATTGTCGCCCCGTCGGTCTGATTGGCGAACGAGATCCACTGCGTGGTGACAGCGGGATCGTCGGGCGCAACCGAAAGCGGGCTGGCGGAGCTGTTGGCGGGTGCCTGCGCCAGCGTCGTTTGGGCAAGGGCTACCGCGGGCACGCCGAGCGTACCAAGCAGAGCCGCGGTCGAGGCGACGCCACCCGTGATGTACAGCACGCGCCGCATCATGTCGCGCCGGCTCATGTGGCCGACACGGTACTCCTCGACGAACTCGTGGACGAAGTACTCCTCAAACTGGTTCATGGATCGCTACCCCCTGAGGTTCAAGTTCGTGCCACCGAGATGTATACGACCGGCAATCGCCAGACGGTTTCAGGATAGAAGCGGCACCCTGGATCCGTCTACGAAATCGGCTCAGGACGGTGGGCGGCCCACTCGCGGGAATATTGCCGATCATATATCTTAGGCCTGTTGAACGACCTGAACAGGGAGACTCTCACGCTGAGCCGCCGCGCGGCGCTGAGGTTGGTCGCCTCGGGCCTGGGCACCGTTGTGTTGGCCGCCTGCGCGCCGACTGCACCCGCGGCGGCACCGACCGTTGCGACAGGCTCTGCCGGCAACCCGACGCCGGCCACGGCGGCAGGCGGCGGGACGCCCCAGCCCAGGTCTGGCGGAACCTTGCGTTACGGCTCGGACGTCGACGTCAATCGGCTCGACCCGCATTTCCGACTCGGTGACATCTACTACACCGTCTACGACCGCCTGACGCAATACGACATCAATCACAATGTCCAGCCGATGCTGGCCGAGAGCTGGGACATCTCGTCGGACTTCACCTCCATCAAGTTCAATCTCCGCAAGGGCGTGCAATTCCACAACGGCGCCGAGTTGGACTCCAACGCCGTGAAGTTCAACAGCGAGCGCGCGCGAGATCTGCCGAACACGCAGCTCGACGAAGCCAAGTGGTGGACCTCGATCGAAACTCCGGACAAGTACACGGTCATCTTCAAATCCGACAAGCCCCGTCCGCTCGCGTTCGACTTTTTCGAGTTCCTGAACATCGCGGAGCCGACATCGGCCTCGGATCCGTCCAAAGCCGTGGGCACCGGCCCCTTCAAGTTCGTCGAGTGGAAGCAGAATGAATCGCTCACGTTGACGAAGAACACCAGCTACTGGCAGTCCGGTAAACCCTACCTGGACGGCATCGTGATGTCGGTCATCACCGATCCGCAGGCGATGGTCGCACGATTCGAGGCCGGCACGCTTGACGCGGCCGTCAATTATCCCGTCACGGATTACATCCGTTTGCGCAACGACGCGAGCTACACGGCATACGTGTTCTCGGCTGGTAACTTCTCGTGCTTCGGGATCAATTGCCAGGTGCCACCATGGGACAACAAGAAGACGCGTCAGGCGCTGCTGTATGCAGTCGATCGGGTGCGGTGGGCCAACACAGTGCAAAAGGGTCTGGAGTTGCCATCGACGCTGCCATGGCCCAAGACCTCGCCAGCGTACGATGAGGCCAAAGCCACCTCGTTTCAGTTCGACCTCGACAAGGCCGCCGCGATGTTGAAAGCCGCGGGCGTGAGCGACTATACGGGCGACGTGATCATGCAAAACAGCGGTGCCGAGCTGAACACGTTTGGGCAGATCCTCCAGGGCGACTTCGCCAAACTCGGCATCACCCTGAACCTCAAGCCACAGGACCAGGCAGCGTATCTGGACGTGGTCAACAACTGGAAATACAAGGGCTTCTGGTTGGGTGGCGGTTCCTTCGCCCAACTCGACCCCGCCACCGCTTTCAACAAGAGCCGTGCCCTGAGTGTCACTGGCAACAGCTCGGCGTTTACGGCGCCGGTGAACGCGGCGGCGCTCGAACTTGTCGACCATGCGACAACGGAGATTGATCCCGCCAGGCGCAAGCAGGTCTACTCCGATCTGAACAGCATGCTGCTCGACGAGGTGTACATCATCGTCATGTCGCCGACAAGTAACCGCTTGATTACGACGTCGAAAGTGCACGACGTCTCGCCCACGCTCCACTCGGCGCAGCGGTGGTGGGAGGTGTGGCTCGGGTGATTGCGTTATACGAGTGAAGGAGGTTTGAGATGGCAGAGCACGACAGCGCCGAAGCGCTGAGCAGACGCGCGTTCTTAGGAGTGTTAGGCTTGGGCACAGGCGCCGTCGTGCTGAGTGCTTGCGGTGTGCCTGCGCCGAGCGCGGCTCCCACCGCGGCGCCTGCAACCGCGGCCACGGTGACGACGGGAAGTGCAGTCCAGCCGAAAATGGGCGGCAAACTCACCGCCGCCAAACTCGGCGATGTGGCCAATATGGATGGGCACTACTGGTCGCCTAGCGGTGGACTCCACGTCTGGTTGTCGTACGACACGCTCGCCAGGTACGACCAGAGTCTCAAACCACAACCGCAACTGGCCGAGAGTTGGGAAGTCAGCAGCGATCAAAAGCAGGTGACGGTCAACTTGCGCAAAGGCGTCACGTATCACAGCGGCCGAGAGTTCACCGCTGACGACGTCGTGTGGAATCTGCAGCGTGCACTCGATCCAAAGGTAACGGTCGGCATTCTGGGTGGCTTTTTCGGTCAGGAACCGAAATTCACCGCGAAAGACAAGTACACCGTGGTGCTGCAGACGGCGCAGCCCTGGCCGACAGTGTTCGACATGTTCCACGTCGTCAACATGCTGGACAAGGACAACACTGACGTGGCCAGCAACGCCCAGACCAAGGCGGTCGGTACCGGTCCATTTGTCTTTCAGGAGTGGCGCCAGGGCGAGTCCATGCGCTTCACGAAGAACAAGAACTACTGGCAATCGGGTAAGCCGTACCTGGACGAAATCGTCGTCAACGTGCGCAAGGATGCGCAGGCGCTGGTGGCAGATCTCGAATCCGGTGCCGCCAACCTGGTCTACAACACCACGTTGCAAGACTTCGTTCGCCTCAAGTCCGATACCAACTACCAGGCGCAGTTCCTGACACCTGCGGCCGGCATGTACCAGATTCAGCCCAACGTCACCTTCAAGCCGCTGAACGACAAGCGCGTGCGGCAGGCACTCAATTACGCGATCGATCGCAAACGGATTGCCGACACCGTACTGCTGGGGCTGGTTGGCCCTGAAGATTTGCCATGGCCAACAACCTCGCCGGCGTATGAAGCGGCCAAGAACGAAATGTACGCGTTCAATCTCGACAAGGCGAAGTCGCTGCTCACCCAGGCGGGCGTCAGCGACTTACAGCTCGATTTCGTGTACGCGCCGGTGCTGCCCGAATACGCCACCATCGCCCAGATCTTCCAGTCGGACCTGGCGAAGATCGGCGTGACGCTCAACGTCAAAAGCATGGATATCGCGGCGCTGTTCGACACGATCCACCATCAGACCTACAACGGTTTCTATACACTGAACGACTCGTGGGCGGCGATGGAGCCGATCAGCATGCTGTCCGTCGGCGCGAGCCTCAATCCCAAGATCAACAATGCGGGCTTCAGCGACGACCAGTACACGCAGCTGACGGTCAAAACGGCGGCCGAGCCGGACCCCGCCAAACGCAAGCAAATGTATTCACAGCTCAACGATTACATCCTCGATCAATCGTTTGGCATGCCACTCGCACCGAGCACCAGTCGCGTCGTGACGACAGCAGCAGTGCACGGTCTCGAGTTCCGCCTCAACGACGTGATGTATCTCGGGAATGCATGGCTCGGTTAGCTGTTCGGCCGACAACTTTATCCAGGTTTTCGCTGAAGACGCAGTCGGCCAAACTCCTATCCAAACGGACCTGCGTTGCCTTCGCTGCCGAGGGCCCGGGAAATTGAATCGCGAATGTACTGAATGTGCGCGCGCGTATTGACCTCCGCTTCGCGCGCGCTGCCGTCGCGCACGGCGGCGAGGATCGCCTGGTGCTGCGACTGCATCAACTGGAGGGTCTCCGGGCCGAAGAGCGGCTCGCTCATGCAGCGCACGCACAGGCCCTGCACCGTGCGGTGAATGCGCTCGGTCAGCGCAGCCAACTCGAAATTGCCACTCAGGTCATTGATGGCGCGGTGGAAGCCGACCTCAAGGCGGTTCCACTCCACCCGGTTCCGGCGTGTGACCTGCGCCGCGGCGGCGGCTAGCACTGTTTCGGCCGCACGCAGGTCCCGCGATCGCTGACCGGCGGCGCGCCGCACGGCGCGACACTCCAGGATTTCGCGAATTTCGAAGAGGTCCAGAATCTCCCGCAAGTTGAACTCGGCGACGATCCCGCCACGATTTGGAGACAGGCTCACGAGGCCCTCACGATCCAGGCGGCGCAAGGCTTCGCGAACTGGAGTGGTCGAGATCGAGAAGTGGCGGGCCAGCGCCGCTTCGCGCAACCGTGTGCCCGGCAGCAGCTCACCCGAGGTGATCGCCTCGCGCAGGGCTTCGTACGCAATGTCGACCAGGCTCTGGCGCGCGGTGCCAGTTGTCAGACCGGTGAGCTGGTGGAGCTCCGAAGTGCCGGGCATGCTATGTGGGTGGCGCCTCGTTGAGCGCCGCCAGCAACTGGTCGCGGATGAGGTGCAGGTGCGCGCGAGTGTGCAGCATGCCTTCTTCGGCCTGGCCGGCTTCGATGCAGCTCAGGATTTTGCGGTGCTGGCACTGTAGCAGCCACAACGTTCCCGGCCGGCGCATCGGCCGAGGAACGTGCCGACCATACATCGCCTGCAGCTCGCGGCAAATCCGCTCCACCATGTCCGCCAGGAGCGGGTTACCGGCCTGCTCGGTGATGCGGCAGTGCAAACGCAGCTCCAGGCGCTGCCATTCGGCCGGACCAGTGGGCGCCAGGACCTGCTGGTTCAACTCCGGGAAGACGGCGCGGACGGCGGCCATGTCACGATTGGCAGCCAGCGCTGCGCGCGAGACAGCGTGGCATTCGAGGACGGTCCACAGCTCGAAGCGGTGGAGCAGGTCAGCGACCAGCAAATGCGTGTGGGACGCGGCGGGCCGGGCCGCGAGCGCCGAGAGGCCCGAGGATCTGGACACCTGTGCCGCCGCAGATTCTGCATCATATAGAATCCAGCGTCAACCCTCCGCCAGCTGCTGGTGGATCGCCCCGAGCAACCTGACATAGGGTATGCTTGGGTCAATCTGACATGCCGACCGCGCCCGCGCGCAAAAGCCGACGTCCGCGACAGGACGCGGAGGTGGACGCGCCGTTGAACAAGCACGAGCTGGCGTACCGGCTCATCCGCGAGCGTATCGAAGCCGCGGTGTACCAACCTGGTCAGCGGCTCGTCATAGACGCCCTGGCGCGCGACCTGAGTATGAGCCAGGTGCCCATCCGCGAAGCCATCCGTCGCCTCCAGGCCGAGGGCTGGGTCACTTACCGCCACAACTCCGGCCCCGAAATCGCCAACATTGGCCTGGACCAGTGGCAGGCAACCATGGAGGTGCTGGCGGTCCTGGAGGGTTACGCCACCGCGCTGGCGGCGGCCCGCTTGCGCAAGGATGATTTGCAGCAGCTGCGCAAGCACGCCGCGGCCATGCAGCGCGCCATGCAGCAATTCGACCTGCTGCGGTTCAGCGACTCCAATCGCCTTTTTCATAGCGTAATCTATGCGCGGTGTCCGAATCCTGTGCTCGTCGAGCGCATTTCTGAAACGCAGGCGCAACTGGATGCTATGCGCAGCACCTTGTTTCCAAGCATGCCGCAGCGTGGTCCCGAGTCCATCCAGGAGCACCTGCAGCTGATCGAGCTGCTCGAACGGCGCGCCAGCTTCGAAGCAATCGAGCAGCACGCTCGTGAGCACAAACTCCACTTCCTGGTGGCGGCAGTGCGGCAGTTCGAGGAGTGGGCGCGGACTCGGCAGAGCCGACGGTCCGGGACGACGCGCATCAGCGCCGCCTGAGCTGATGGCTGCTGTACCGACGCCCAGATTCCGCGACGCGTTGCTTGCGACGCACGCTCACCTCAGCTAGCATCGCCGGGTTGCCGCCTATCGACGATCGTATAGGAAGGCGACGTCTGACCGATGGGTAGATACATCCTCCGCCGTCTGCTCCAGGCGATTCCGGTCATCTTTTTCTCCACGTTCATCGTGTTCCTGATGATCCACCTGATACCCGGTGACGCTGCCGCCGTGCTGGCCGGCCCGAACGCGACGCCGCAGGCTCTGGCCGCCATTCGCCAGGACATGGGCCTCGACCAGCCTCTGCTGGTGCAGTACATCGTCTGGATTGGACACCTGTCGCAAGGTGACCTGGGTAAATCCACGCTCAGCGGCCAGCCGATCATCAAGTTGCTACAGGCGCGCGCGCCAGCAACGATCGAGCTCACAGTGGCCGCTATGATCATCTCGATGCTGATCGCGCTCCCGCTCGGCGTCCTCAGCGCGACTCACGTACGTGGCCGGTTGGAGTGGCTGATTTCGACGATGCAGAGCCTCTGGCTCGCGATCCCGAACTTCTGGGGCGGCATCCTGGCAATCATCATCTTTTCACTGGTCTTGCGCTGGTTGCCGCCCGGCGGTCGCGTCGCCGACGCCAACGACCTGGGGAACTCGATCAAGTCGCTGATCCTGCCGGCGACAACTCTGGCGCTGTACCTGGCGGCCGGTCTCTCTCGCTTCATCAAGTTCAATCTGTTGGAGGTCTTCTTCGACGATTTCGTCCGCACAGCGCGCGCCAAGGGCCTGAGCGACACCGCGGTGGTTTACCGACACGCGCTGCGCAACGCCATGCTGCCAGTGATCACCATCCTGGGTGTGCAGTTTGCCAGCCTGCTGGGTGGCACGATCATTATCGAGTCAGTCTTTTCTTGGCCGGGCGTGGGTGGACTGATGCTGGACGGAATTTCCAACCGAGACTACGCTGTGGTTCAGGGCGGACTGCTGCTTCTGGTCATCCTGTTCATCGTCATCAATCTGTTGGTAGACCTGACGTACGCGCTGCTCGACCCGCGCATTCGACTCGGAGATGCCTGAACGACGTGGCCGTTGAATCCGCATCCGGAGTGGCCGTCGGACCGCGCGTCACCGCGGCGACGCCGCGGTTCAAGACATCGGCGCACCCGCTCGAAGCCGCGTTCATGCGAACGTGGCGCAATCCACTCGGATTCTTCGGTTTGTTGATCCTCGGTCTGCTGATTGTCGGTGCCCTCGCCGCGCCGCTGATCTCGCCATACGACCCGATCGTTCAGCACCAGGGCAGCGAGCTTTTAGGCCCAAGCACCGGCTTTTTGCTGGGCACCGACGAACTTGGCCGCGATCTGCTGAGCCGCGTCATTTATGGTGCACGTCCGTCGCTCGTTGTGGCGCTCATGGTGGTGGTGATCGGCGGTGGGCTCGGCATCGTGGCCGGCCTGGTCGCCGGCTACCTGGGCGGCTGGGTGAATGCGGTGCTGATGCGCTTCTTTGACGCGATGTTTGCCTTCCCGCCGATCCTGCTCGGCTTCGTGATCATCGCCGCCCTCGGTCCTGGCACGACCCAGGTGGCGTACGCCATCGCCCTGGCAGTCGTACCGAGTCTGGCCCGCGTCGCGCGCTCGCTGGTGCTCAAGGAACGTCACCGCGATTACGTGCTTGCCGCGCGCTGCACCGGCGCGCGCAGCGGACGGGTGATGTTCTTGCACGTGTTGCCGAATGCCGTTTCACCGATGATCGTCAACCTGGCGCTGCTGATGGGCTTCTCCGTGCTGGCCGAGGCCAGTCTGGCGTTCCTGGGGCTCGGCACCCAACCGCCGACGCCTTCCTGGGGCGCCATGCTGAACGAGAGTCGCGCCTATCTCCGCAACGATCCATGGATGGCCATCTGTCCCGGCGTGGTCCTGGCCATGCTGCTGCTCGGGCTCAACTACCTCGCTGATGCATTGCGCGAAGCCTTCGATCCGCGCCGCGTCAACGCGGGTTTCTAGCTCTCAGCTATAGTCGTTGGCGATCCGCCGTAACTATCCGCCAGTTTCTCGGCCATCATCAAGACCGTCGCGTTCAGATTGACACTCGGGCAATCCGGCATGATCGACGCGTCGATCACGCGCAGGTTATCCACGCCGTAGACGCGGCCCTGCTGGTCGACTACGGCGGTCGGATCGCTCGGCGGGCCCATCCGACAGGTGCACGAAATGTGATGGCCGGTCGTGATCGTGCGCTGGATCCAGTCGTCGAAACTGGCATCCGACTCGAGCTCGTCTGGCGTCGGGTGGCGGAGCCCAGCACGGATCGCGTCAAACGCCGGCTGACGACCAATCTCCAGCGCCAGACGCGCCGCATTTCTCAAATTCTCGCGGTCCGACGCCTCCGAGAGGTAGTTGAAGTCCAGGATTGGGTTCTCGTTCGGGTCGGCACTCCGCAGGCGAAGCTGGCCGGCACTCTTTGCATACATCAGGCTACTGGGAATGGTGAACCCGTGACCGCCGTCTGGATTCCGCTGGGTGTGCATGATCATGGTGAGCCAGGCGTCGTCCTGCTGGCCAACCCTGGTGCGCAACTCCAGCTGCCATGGTAAGCCGGTCAAGCGATCGAGGCCGCCCGCATCGAAGGTGTCCCACACCGTTAGAACGAACGGATGGTCGCGTACGTGCTGACCGACTCCCGGCAGATCCGCAAGCGGTCTGATGCCAGCTGCATGCAGCTGGTCTGCCGGCCCGACACCCGAGAGCATCAACAGGTGTGGGGAGCCGATACTCCCCGCCGACAGGATCACCTCATCGGCTTCGATCCGCTCAGCGTGGCCTTCGCTGACCAGTTGGACTCCGGATGCCGTGTTGTCCGTGAAGATGATCCGAGTGACAACGCTCCCGCCACGCACCTCGAGATTCGGGCGCGGCCGACACGGCATGAGGTATCCGACCGCGGTACTGTGGCGAATACCGCGAAAAAAATTGGTCGGAATGGCTCGGTGCACGCCTCGAAAAAGGCCACGCTTGGCGGTAGCCAATTCTCACGCGCGGCGCGGCTGACCGGAATCGGCCCACTCGACCCATGCCATCCATCAGTCGGGAAATCGCAGTCGGCTTCCAGTTTGCGGTAGTACGGCAGGCACTCGTCGAACGACCACGCCGGATTGCCGGCCGCTGCCCAGCCATCGAGGTCGTTGCGTAACGCGCGCAGAAACACGGTCCCGTTGATCGACGAGCTACCGCCGACCATGCGGCCGCGCGGCACGGGCATCTCGAGGTTACGGTCGGTCGCGCGGGCAGTGTACTGCCACTCGTGCGACAGGAGCCGCGCCCCCGCGTACGGTCGGTCGCTGAAGTCGTAACCGCGCACAGTGGCTGGAAGCTGGTCGACGCTGGTGTAGTCGGGCCCGGCCTCCAGCAGGCACACAGAGCGTGCCGGATCCTCCGAAAGTCGGGCGGCCAGCACGGCGCCGGCACTGCCGGCGCCGACGATCAGCGTGTCGTAGTGCCGCGCCATCACCAGGGCTGATCATATACGATCGGCGGGTATGGACCGAGCAACCACCGATTTTTCACGCATACGCCGGCTTCTGGCGCTGTACTGCCAACTGATGGACGATCGGCGCTACGACGAATGGAGCCAGTTGTTCGCCCCCGACGGCGTTTGGGCACTGGGTGGGGCTGAATACCGCGGCCCTGCCGAGGCAAGGGCGTATATGGACAGGTTGCTGCGCGACCGTCCGCAACGCACTGTGAAGCACCTGTGCACCAACATACTGATCGATCTGGACGGCACGGCCGGGCGCGTCAGCAGCGACTACGCCATGCTTGCGCGCGAGCCCGAAACCGCACCCTGGAGCGTCGTTGCTTTCGGCCGCTACGTGGATCGTGTGGTCAGACAAGGAGATGGTTCCGGGTGGCAATTCGCTGAGCGGAGGCTGGTCACTGCATGACCGACGAAGACGCGATTCGCAACACCATCGCGCGGTTCTGTCAGCACCTGGATAGTCGTCGCTTCGTGGAGTGGTCGGAGACGTTCACACAAGACGGCGTGTTCAACAAGCTGAATGGGCGTGCGGCCATCCTCGACATGATTCTGGGAGGCGAGCTTGCCACCAGACCTGAGCTCCGACGGCAGCACGCGGTCACCAACTCCATCATCGACGTGACTGGCGACACTGCCACCGCCACGAGCGACCTGGCGATGTACGACCGCATCGACGATGGGCCCATCAGCGTCAAAACCGGACGATACTACGACCGTCTGGCGCGCCAGGCCGACGGCGACTGGCTGTTCACCCAACGCCGTCTCGAGTGGTTCGGCTCGTGACCTCCGAGGTCGCGAGCGAGAATCTCGCCAGCGCGCAGCTGAGACAGGTTCTCGAAGCGCTGGTGGCCAGGGGTCCGGAGGTAGGCCTGCAGGCCGCCGCCTAGCTCGAAGGACGGTTGGTGATCGACGCGTGGGCGGGTCTGGCAGACCGCGCCGCGGTCAAACCAGTGGACGGTGACACACTGTTCATGTTGTCGTCCACCAGCAAAGGCGTCACGGCAACCTGCGCGGCGGTGCTGGCAGATCGGGGCACGCTCGACTACGATCGCCCGGTCGCCAGCTACTGGCCCGAGTTCGCCGCCCTTGGACCGGACAGCGGGCCGGACGCCGGCCCAAACGCTTTCGGTCATGTGGGTGGCGGAGGCTCGTTCGGCTATGCCGACCCGGATCGACATTTTGCGATCGCGTTCGCCAAGAACTTTTTCACGTACAACACGGGTGCACCGTCGACCCGTCGCAGCGGACAGATCGTCGCCGATGCGGTCTTCGCTGCACTTGGCATGGCCGGAGGCGTTTAGGATTGCCGAGGTCCCGCTGGTTCAGCCGTGCGCCTGCTCGCGCTCGGATTCGACCGCGTTGCGCACCAGAGCCGCGTAGCGATACACCGCATGCGCGAATTTGCCGTAGGGCATCGTCAGAAACAGCCCCGCCACCACCCCCAGATGGACTACTAGCAAGCTGCCCATCGCGGAAGTGTCGCGCAGCGCTAGCAGCAGCAGCCCGGTCAGTCCGGTCAGCAGCAGCATCACCAGAAACGCGACGTCCATGCGCTGCATGCGTTCAACCGAGGCCGATCGATCGGACTGCGACTTCAGCCAGAGCAGGCCCGCGCAGCCGATGCTGAGCGCCACGCCACCGACCGTCCCCAACACCACCACCGGGTGGTACAGCGGGTACGGTGCGGGCACGCCGAGCACGTGGTCGGTGATCGCCGCGAGCGTGGTCGACGCCAGGTCCAGCAGGAAACCGTAGAAGACGAGGTGGTGCAGCCAGCGGCGCTGTTGCGAGAACCCGGCCGCTGGATAGGTGCAGCCGACGCCCTGGGCGCCGAGGTAGCGCAGTCCGAAGACGTCACCCGTGGCCCGCAGAAAAGCGGACGGGCTCATCACCTGATGTAGCGTGGCGCCAGTATCGCGCCAGAAGCGCGCAGCGCCCGCGGCGAGGGCGGCCAGCACGTACACGCCGATGACCAGGAACACCGTCACCATGAGCGCGTAGGGCACCACCCGGTAAAAGGAGCCGAGGCCTGCCTGCGCAGTCCACAGGCTGGCCGTGCCGGCGCCCACCACGTAGATGAGGAATGCCAGAATGCTCACCAGCGTGGCGCCGATCACCAATGGCGTGTTGCGGCGCACCAGGTTGCGCAGCAGGCGCGGCGCCGCGTAGTCGCGGTAGGTCTCGGCCCGCAGCTGCGCAAAGACCTGGGGTGGATTCACCGCGAACGCATGCGGCGGCGCGTACTGACATGCGTACAGGCAGTCTCGACAGTCGTGACACAGATTGGCCAGGTACAGCAGGTCCGCTTCGGTGAACACGGAGCGGCGCTCCATCGCCGGCCAGACGGCGCAATAGCCCTCGCAGTAGCGGCAGGCGTTGCAGATCGTGATCTGGCGTTCCGCCTCCTGGACGATGTCAAGCGGCGGCACGCCGAGCAGCCTCCCTTCCTGCGATGCGCCCAAAGACCGTGCCAATCGTCAAGCCGAAGCCTGCCAGGTAGCCCTGGCCCAGGATGTTGCCCGCCATCACTTCGCCCGCGGCGAACACGTTGCTGGATGGCTCGCCGCCCTGGAAGAGAACTCGCGCGGAGTCGTCGACGGCAACGCCCATGTAGGTAAACGTCACGCCGGTCTTGAGCGGATACCCGTAGAACGGCCCTTCAGCGATCGGCACGGCCCAGTGGGTCTTCGGCGGGTCAAGCCGCTCGGTGTGGCAATCGTCCAGAACCGTAGGATCGAATCGTCCCGTATGAATGGAGGCGTTGTAGGCCTCGACGGTCTCGCACACCGTCGCGACCGGGAGCGCCAGGGCCTCAGCCAATTCGGGCAGCGTCGGGGCAACGAACGGCGGGAAGACTGATGGCATGAACAGTCCCCTGGCTCGGGAGTCGACGATCGAATAGGCGACCTGGCCGGGCTGATCGGCGATGAGCCTGCCCCAGATCGCGTAGCGCTTCGGCCAGAAGTCCTCGCCCTCGTCGTAGAAACGCCGGCCGTCGCGGTTGACCGCGATCCCGAACGGAACGCTATCTAGCCGCGTGACGATGCCACCGTCGAAGGTTGGAGCGCGGGCGTCCAGGGCCACGCCATGGAATTGCTTGGGGTCGCCGATAGATTCGGCGCCGCGCTCAAGGAGCTGCGCCAGCATGGTTCCCGTGTTGTGGGGCGTACCGCGAATCACAAAGTTATCGGCGGCATCGCCCCAGTAGCGGCGCAACCACTCGACGTTTGCCTCGAAGCCGCCCGAGGCGACCACGACGGCTTTGGCAGTTATGTTACTGGGCTCGCCGGCCAGTAGCAGCTCGGCGCATTTGAAACCGCCCTCCGAGATGTCGAGCCGTTGGACATTGGCGTTGTACACGATGCGCACACCGCTCCGGATGGCCGTGGCGTATAGCGCATTCATCATGGCTTTGCCGCCGCCCAGCATGAAGATGTTGGTGCGGGCCAGGTGAAGCGTGCCGCGCAGCGGCGCCTGCCACC
>WNGK01003547.1_pt1 | contig 16861 bp, 14 predicted proteins | sample 5400601 | NCBI WGS metagenome assembly WNGK01 (sample SAMN13153376, study PRJNA577476) | soil metagenome | isolation source: 60 cm soil or saprolite under Garry oak tree replicate 1 | place: USA:California | collected 2016-06-15
CAGAACCCGAAATGGGTTCATGGAGCGTTTCCGCATTCAAACGCACAACCGTGATCGGTTCTTCAAGGGCAGGGCAGACAAACAAGCACTCATTACAGCCGATGCACGCCTCTAGCTCCTCTGCGATCAACGCTACCAGCGTGCGCCCGGGGACAGGAGTGTGGTTCATGCGCTCCCTCCCCTCCAGGCCAGCGCGCCTGTCGTGTGGACTCTCCTGGGGGTGAGCAGGCCGCACCTCGTCACAGAACCCCCGGAGTCGATCAGCTCCTTGATGAACAGGCCATCTTCTGGCTGATCCCGCCCAAGTGAAAGATAGCCAGCCAGTCGATCACCGACGACGACCATCCGCCTGTAGCTGTTCGCGGTGTCCTCCGTGATGACCTCTGACCCCTCCATCGCGCTCAGTGGAGCCCCGGCGGTCAGCACGGTGAGCTCTCCGATCTGTGTTGCGTGCCAGCGCGCCCCAAAGGGCGATGGCCCTGCGTACGCCTTGCTTGCAAGCATCGCATGGGCAGCGTAGCGGCCCTGGGAGACGGCGGCGTGCCACTGAGCGCGCGGAGCATACCCTCCCTGCTGCGGATCCCAGAGCGCGGCGGCGTCCCCCGAGCAGTAAATATCGGTGGCGCTCGTGCGCAATCCGTATTGCACGACGAAGCCCCGCTCGCAGCGCAGCGGGGGATTGCAGTGTGCGGCGAGGTCTGTGGCCGGGACGGTTCCTGTACACGCCAGCACGAGCTGGCAGCGAATCGCCTCGCCTCTCGTCGTGATCACCCCGGCCACCGTGCCGATGTGGCCATGGATCTGCGCCACCTCTGTCGCCAGGTACACCGAGACCCGCGCCCTGTACGCCTGCTCCAGCACGAGTTCGAAGGCGCGGGGGTCAAGCGCGTGAGACATGCCCGCCTGTCCTCGAATGAGCCAGTGGACGCGCAGGTGTTGGAAGCTGGCCAGGCTGAGGGCCGTTTCGGCGGCGTGCCACCCGCCGCCGATGACCACCACTTCCTGCGCTTCGGGCAGGCGGCGGCGCAGGTCGAGGTAATCGCGCATGCGGTGGAGCACGAGCACCCCATCGTAATCGCGGCCCGGCAGGTCAACCGGGAGCCCGACGGGAGCGCTCCCCGTGGCGAGCAGCAGAGAGGTGTAGCCGATCTGGAACCCGCCGGCGAGGGAAAGGCGGTGGCGCTCTGCGTCGATCGCCGTCACGCGCCCGCGAACGGCCTGAAGCTGCTGCGCCTGTTCCATCCCCTCTGGAAAGGCCAGCAGGTGCTCGCGGCTGAGTTTCCCGATCGCAAACTGCTTGAGCGCCGGGGCGTTGATCGTCGAGTGGTTCTGCTCCGTCACAATCAGGATCTTCTTGCCCGGAGCGAGGCGGCGCGCTTCCACGGCAGACGTCATGCCGGCGATGCCGTTGCCGACAATGACGATGTCTGCGCTCATTGGGGGAAGCCGCCCTGTTCGCACAACCGCTGGTACAGCCGTCGTTCCCCTGGTGTGTTCGCGTTTCTTCATCTCCGCGCTCTCAATCCCCCCGCTGCCCCTTGCTGCATGACGCTGCATGGAGTGAGCCCTTGTGGTCGCCGTGGTCACAATAATTGCGGCAGGAAGCCCCGCACTTTGTAAGCGGGGAGGAATGCCGCCCTCCTTCCTGGTACCTATAGCCGTTCTGTCGATGCATAGCTCTACAATAACGATAACTACAGCCTTGAATACGCCCGCTAGCCGTAGCAATGTCGAAGGTATGTACAAGCGCCCGTCCCGCATGGATGCCCTGGTATATTTGCCTCGCAGCGCAACTGCGCAGGTCAGATCGCCGGTTGGGAAGCCTTTGACGCGCTTGTGCGGCTTCCGCTGGCGAGATTGACATGCCAGATCAGCACATCACTGCGCGCACGTTTCCTCCGCTGATGTTCAGGATGGTCGCGGTGCAAAAGCTGGCCGTTGCGAGATACAGCACGGCCTCTGCTACTTCCCACGGCTCGCCCAGCCTGGCCAGCGGTACCCCTCTCTGCGCGAGTTCCATCCGCTCCGCCACCTTGAGATCGGCGCCGAACTCACGCGCACGCTGCTCCATCAGGACCTCGACCAGGGGTGTCCTGGTCATGCCGGGCGCAACCACATTCACGCGGATGCCGTCGGAGGCCAGCTCTCGCGCGAGCATCTTTGCGAAGCTGTGAGTCGCTGCCTTGGCCTGCGCGTAGGGGCCAAGACTCGCATCCGGCTGCAGCGCCTGGTCGGAACCAGTGAAGACAATGCAGCCTCCACCTCGCTGCTTCATCAGCGGCACCGCCACGCGGCAGGCGTACACGTGCGAGAAGCAGTTGATGGCAAAAGCTTCCTGCCACTGCTCGGCGGACAGGGTCTCGAATGGACCCGCAATGAGCGCGCCGACGTTTGGCACCAGGATGTCGATGGCGCTCTCGTACGCGGCGAGAGCGGCCAGCATGCCCTCCTGCACGCCCTGCTCTGTGCGCAGGTCGGCCACCGCCGTGTTGACAACCGTTCCTGTGGTGCGCAGCGCTGCAGCAAACTCCTCCAGGCCAGCCGCGTTGAGGTCGATGAGCGCCAGGCGTGCCCCTTCGCGCGCGAAGGCTTCCGCAATGGCCCGTCCAATGCCACCAGCCGCGCCGGTGATGCAGACCACTTTGCGCCGCAGGTCCGTCCTCATAGTCGCTCTTCCTCCTCTCCTTCGCGGCAGACGAGGATCGACAGCAGCAGGAGCGGCTCCACGCTGGAGCGGTTGACGATGGCGCGCGGCAGACCGCGCGGGATCAGCACGTTTAGCCCATACTCCCAGGAGTAGAAGCGCTCTTCTGCCACCGTTATGGCGGCGTTTCCTGCCAGGACAAACAGGTTCTCGTCGTGCGCCTCCTCGCAATAGTCATGGACGCGGCCACCAGGAGCGATTTCTACCAGCGCTAGTCGCCCCCATGGGGCGGAAAAATGCTGGGAGAGATCGACCGAGGCGACCCGCAGCCGGATGTTTCGCGTCGCAACACTCGCCGGGTGGAAGGCGTCAGACTCCTCGAGTAGGAACGGCAGCGAGGAAATCTCTGCTGGTTGGTAGATGATTTCATCGCGCGGGGGCACGAGTTCTACCACGAGAAAGGCGAGTTCTTCGTGAGAAGACACGTTGCGCACGCTGTGCCGTGTCCCGCGCGGGGCAATGGCCAGGAACCCCGGCGCAACGGGACTGGAGGTGCCATTGGTCGTCAGAATCCCCGTTCCACGGTGGATGTAGTAGAGTTCGTCCGTGTTCTGGATGTGCTCCCCGACCGACGACTCCTGCCCATCTGTGACCGGTGGTATCACCACATACTCGACACTGTTCCAGGGGTACCCAAGATGCGCGGGAATGGCAAGGGCTTTGTTGAACACGATGCCCATGCCACCCAACTGGTCATAGGTTTGAATGGGGCTGCCCGTTTCAGCGATGGAGAGCCCGGTGAGTCGATGGCATTCCATTTTGCTTGTTCCTTCTTTTCTGGTCTTGCCCGTCCAGGGCTGGTACCGCTTCCAGATATCACGCCTTGAGAGCCGCGAGCGCAGTGCGCAGTTCCGTTTCCGAGACATATGCGAGTGGCAGGCCAGGCCGCTCTTCGACCGGCTGGCCGAGGCGCTGCAAGAGCACCATGACGTGATAGCCCTCGCGACGTGGGAGGTAGCCAATTTTGTTGTCGTCGCGGATCACCCTGATGAGCGCGTCGAGGTCCAACGTCTGGGGAAGTGTCGTCGGCGCCCCGTTGCGCAGGAGCAGGGAGTAGTGCTGGTTCACTTCCCTGTCGCCGAGCCACCCGCGTGCATGGGAAATATGCGCCTCGACCAGCAGTCCCAGGGCAATGGCCAGGCCGTGTTTCATCCCCACCAGCGATTCCAGGGCGTGGCCGACCGTATGCCCCGCTTCCAGTACCAGCGCAGCTCCCTGTTCATGGGCGTCCTGGCGCATGACGGTTTGTTTTGCTTCAAAGCACCAGGTAAACACCCGCGCGAACTGTCTCAGGGAGTACTGCGCCTGCGGGTTGAGCAGGGCCATGACCTCTGCATAGAGATGCGGATGGATCGCGACCACATTTTTGACGAGTTCGCACAGCCCCGAGCGGATCTCGTCCTGCTCCAGGCTCTGCCAGAAGGCGAGGAAGACCAGCGCCAGCTCAGGGGCCTTGAACGTGCCCACGAGATTCTTGATGAGCCGATCGAGCGCAGGCTCGCCATTGACGCCTTGTTTGCAGGAGAGGATGCTGTCCGTTGCAGCGAGCAGGGTCGTCGGGATGTGGACAAGCCTTATTCCTCTCACCAGTAAACTGGCGGCCAGGCCCGTGATATTGCCGATGAGGCCCCCACCCATAGCGATGAAGCATGAGGCGTGCGTGCCGCCGCCATGCGCACGAGCCTGGTAGAGGACGGAGAGCGCTGTCTTCATCAGCTTGGCTTTCTCGGAAGGGCGGAGTGGGACGAGCAGGCAGGGAACACCCAACTCGCACACCTGCTGGTAGACCGGCTCGACCAGCTCCGGTGGCAGACCGGCGTCTACGACCAGGGTGAAGTGGTCGGCGTGCAGGGCGGTGAGCCTCTGCCTGAACTCCGCCCAATCTGGGTGAGCGCGCACATAAATAGGGTACTCGTAAGCAATGTGAGGAAGAGCTCCCTCCTTTGTCTCAAGGCGAAATGTATAGGTTTGTCGGCTTTCAACCATGCTTTGCATACGGTTTGTTCCCTTTTCTGCTAGCCGGATACACCGCAGCGGGCCTCTTGTATGGAGACCAGCACTTTCCCCAGGACCTCGTGCCGGGCAAGCGGCTCGAGTCCATCTGGGACGAGCGTATCCAGCGGGATGATGCGATCGGTGATGTGGGTCGCGAGACCGGTCTGGGAGAGCAGCGCTAGCGCCAGCGGGAGATCGACTTCGCAGACCATGCCGTTGGTCGTGACGATGGTCACTTCACGAGGCACAACCCGTCCGAGGGGGAGGGACACAGGCTCAGCAGGAATGCCTACCTGCAGGAGCGTGCCGCCCTTGCGTACCGCCGAAAGCGCCTGGCATACTGCCACGGAAGAACCGGAGGCCTCGATAGCCAGGTCGACACCCCTGCCTGCCGTCAGGTTGCAGATCGCTGTCTCCGCGAACTGATCGGCTTTGATAAACGTGGAAGATGATGCGCCCAACCGCTCGGCCAGTTGTCGCTTGCGTTCGTCCACATCCACGACGATGAGCGAAAGGTCGCCCTGTGTTCGGGCGAGCAGCCCGGCCAGAAGAAAGCCGCCGATGCCGCCGATGCCGAAGAGCGCGACGCTCTGACCGGGCACGATGCCGCTGCGACCAATGGCGTGGATCGCGACCGCGCAGGGTTGCGCAAGCGCTGCGGCTTCATTGCTGCAGGCCTCTGGCACAGCCACGCACATCCTGGCTGGCACCTTCACGCGCTCAGCCAGGCCCCCGTGGGTGTGGATGCCATAGAGCGTAGAGCGCTCGCAGATATTGGTTCGACCGGCCCGGCAGGGTGGACACGTGCCGCACCACGTCCCCGCGCCCGGCACCACCCGCTGCCCGACGCGCAGGCCGGTCACGGCAGCCCCAACCGCCTGGACGATGCCAACGAACTCATGGCCCAGGACGACCGGCCCCTGGTGCTCACTCACTGAATGGGCATGGTGAAGCGGTATCATCTTCGGTCCCGCCACATACTCGGTCACATCGGTTCCGCACAGCGATCCCACAAGCGGGGCAAGGAGCGCTTCGTCTGGCCCGAGCGGGCCGGGTTCGGGCACCTCCTCGACACGCACATCGAGCGGGCCGTGATAGACGGCTGCTTTCATCCTATTTCTTTCTCCTTCTTCTCTGTACAGTCGTACCTCTATAGAGCAAGGCCTGAGCGAGTTCTCGCTCGGCGACTGCGTAGCGGTCAATGAACAATGCCGCGCCGCTAAACACAACATCATCGCATCCGGGCAGGGCTTTCGCTCTCCTTCCTGCGCACCTCCTTATTGGTCGCCTCATGCTTTACCGCTTGCCTGGTGAAGGCCGGTGCGAGCGCCGCAAACATCCCCGTTGTTCCCTGCCCAGACGCCACCTGGAGCTGGTACATCTGGCGGACAAGCGCCCGGTCGCGCCGTCGCAGCCAGCTGCGGATCTCGTCGCGCAAGGGGGCCAGCGCTTCCGGTGAGGGCGGAGTGTACGCCGCGCAAGCCGCAACAAACTGGGGAAAAACAGACGCTTCCTTAGCATCCCCACTACAGGCCGAAAGGTTTGCAGGGAGCTGCCAGAGGTGCCCAGGCTCTGTTCCCTCCCGCTCATCCATCCGGTAGTTGAGCTGCAGGCTTTGCAGCTCCCACCCAGCGCCAAGTAACGGCATGCCCACCAGCCAGGCCAGCAATGCGAGATAGCGTTGTATGATCGCGCTCCACGGGTCAGGCGCCGCGCGCTGCAAGAGGTCTCCAGCGTCAGGGGCATGTGCGCCATTCGTCTTCTCAGCCCCCTGGCTCTCCTCGATGAGGCACATCCCTCGTGTCTGCCCAAGCAGCAGCTGGCAAAACAGCGGCCAGATGCGCCGGTCAAAGGTCTCCCGGAAGAAGACCTCGTCTGCCAGGAGATCACCCGCCTCTCCTTGAGCGGGGGAAGGTGGTGGTGGAAGAGCCAGGGGCAGGCCACCGGCGTGCTGCAGGCGCTGTATGATGGCAGCGCCTCTGCCTTGTGAAAACGCGCCTACGGCCACGATCGATGGCAGCGTGGCAGCGGGCAGCGAGACACGTGAACGACTCGCCAGGGCCTGCGCCATGTAGGTGTCGGGGTTCTGCGCTCGCAACCGCAGCAGGTCGGCTGCGGCCCTGGTTCGGGCGACGGTGGAGCCGACAAACAGCGCTGCAATGAGAGCAACCACCCCAACCAGAGCCATCGCGCCAAAAGAAAACGCGAAGTCCCCCTGGTACCCCAGCAGCGCACCGATCAGGGGAGGCCCGAAGGCCGATGCGGGGGCTGACATGACGGAGACTACTCCTTGAGCCGTGCCGGGCCCCAGGGCGCTTTCTGCGCCGATGTGTCCTGCCTCGTCGAATACGGCGGCGTAGGGGAACGTTGTTCCGAATGCGAACAGGGCTAGCCCCCACCCGGTCACGAGCGGAGCGTGTAGGGGGAGCGCAAGCATGGTCACGCCAGCGCAGGCCAGGGCTGCTCCCGTACGCATCAAAGCGCTATGGGTGAAGAGTTTGCGTGAGAGCAGTATGCCACCCAGAGGGCGAAAGATCATGCCCGCGAGGAGGCCCACGGCTCCGAGCATGGCCGCCGACGCCAGCGGCAGCCCGTAGGAGAGGGCGAAATAGACCGCGAGCCAGGGGGCAAGCGCCTGCCCCAGCCCCAGCGTTCCCAGGTGAACGAGTCCGATTGTCCAGAGGGAAGGGGAACGAAATGCCGCTGCAATACGCCGGGACGTTGAGGCTGCAGGTCTACTCACCTCGTCTCTCAGAGTGAGCAGGCAGAGGACGCTTGCCCCCAGTCCAAGCGCGCCCCAGGCCGTAAACGTTCCCCGCCAGCCGAAGAGATCCAGCAGCGCGGGGGTCGCAAACAGCCCGAGCCCCGCGCCGACCTGCATCGCCCCTCCAAAGAGACCCTGGCCGAACGCCGCGTATTTTCCCCGGCGCGCCGCCTGCGAGCCGGCAACGATGGCTGCCCCGGCGCCCAGCCCGATCACAAACCGGCATAACACCATCCAGACCAGGTTGGGGATCACCGGCAAGAGGCACCCTCCTATCTCGACCAGCAGCAGGGCCCCGAAGAGCACACGGCGCGGCCCGTAACGATCCGCAAGCCATCCCCCAGGAAGATAGGAAAGGCAGATCCCGACATAGAGCAGGGTGGAGAGGAGGCCGGTCGCGCCGCTCGTGATATGCAGCTCGCGCTGCAGCAGCGGAATAAGCGGACCATAGTTGGTAAAATTCGCCGAAATGGCCACCGCTGCCAGCGCCAGTGTGCTCAAGCGCACCGCGGTGCGCTGGAGTTCCGTAGACCTGCTTTCCCGGTAGATGTCTGTTAACGCAATGTTCATTGTTCCTTCTTTCCTCTACTTGCCAGGCGCTCGCGTACGTACATGAGCCCCTACCGGCTCGCCTGCGCTGGCCAACCTTCCCATAGAGAAACCGCTTCTCCCGTCACAACCTGCGTCGCAAAGTCTGCCAGGACCGACCAGTCTTCATTTGAGCGTCCACCGGCCTGCGCAGCCAGCAAGTGCCAGTGGACAATCCGGGCATATGGCAGGGGCGCATCGACTCGCTCTGCCGCCTGGAGGACCAGCTCCACATCCTTCAGCCCCATTGCCACGGGAAAGCGCGCATCGCTGTAGTCCTGGGTCCCGATCATGCTGCCGTAGCCCTCGTAGACCGCTCCCTTGAACAGGGGGGATTCAACCAGCATGCGCAGGAACTGCGCCCGGTTCGCGCCATATTGTTCGACCAGCGCCGCCGCTTCGCCCATGGCCTCGATCGCCGCGGCGATGAGGAAGTTGTATCCAAGCTTGACGACATTGGCGACCTCCACGCGCTCCCCCAGGTCATAGATGTTCGTGCCAAGGGACCCGAGGAGTGGGAGCACGCGCGCTTTGGCCGCGCGGTTTCCGGAGAGAAAAATCGAGAGCTGGGCGGCTTCAGCCACCTCCGGTCGTCCCAGCACGGTTGCGGCGAGGTAGTGGCTCCCCTGCTGCTCGTACAGTTCCGCAAATTGCGCCGACACCTCGGGTGAGACCGTGCTCAACGAGAGGTGAATTCCCCCCACACCAATCCGTCTCAGGATACCGCCCTCTCCCAGGGCCACCTCGAGGAGCGCCCTATCGTCGGGCACCATGGTGAGCACGATGCCCCCCAGTTCGGTGACCTCCCCAAGCCCAAATGCCTGGTACGCGCCCTGCGCGACGAGCGGAGCCATGCGCTCCTCTTGGAGGTCGAAGACCCGCATCGCAAAACCCGCTTTTAAGAGATTGAGCGCCATGGGCTGGCCCATCTGACCCAGCCCGACGAATCCGATACTTTCTGGCATACCTGTTTCCTTCCTAGTGTTACCAAAGACGGCACACGCAACGGCCTTCACGTTTCGGCGTAGACGACAATACCCCGTCCGGTTTCCGGGACGAAGATGTGGTTGGTGAGCGGATCGACGGCCACGCTGTGGGCCTTCTTCACGGTGACCACATTCTCGACCCAGGCCCGTGTAGTGGCATCGACGACCGAGAGCGCCGGGCCAGCGGGATTGGTGAAGGCGGCCAGGTAATAGCGCTGGTCGCTCCTGTCGTACCAGACCTCGTCGCACCCACTCGTCTGCAGAATCGTTGCGACGACCTGACCCGTCAGAGCGCTGACGATCACGGGATGGCCCGAGCAGCCCAGGAGCAGTTCCTGGTTGGCGGGGTCGAGCGCGATTCCGCTCGGGTCGCAGGCGGGGAGCGGGTATTCCCTGACGAGCTGCTGCGTCACCGGGTCAACGACCGCGACGGCTCCACCCGGGTACTGCTTGTTCGCGGGCACGGAGAGGTAGAACAGGTGCGTCTCCGCATCGAAAACGGGAGCCTCCAGGCCGCCACCTGCATTGGCGAAGACCAGCTTACCCACGATGGCGCGTTTTGTGACGGAGATGAACGTGGCGAAGGGGACAGCATCCGAGCCGTTGGTCACGACCAGGATCTGATCCTGTGGATCATAGGCCATTTCATCGGCCCGCTTCGTGCCGCCCGTATACAGCGTGGCAACAATGGTCCGCGATAGTAGATCGATGACCTTGACCGTGCTATCACCGTCGGACGCCCAGAGCTGGCCAAGGTCGTCCACCAGGACGCCCCCGGGCCCCTGGGTTTCGCGACTGCCGTGAAACCCGCTAAAGCCGCCAATCTGCCCGATGAGCGTGTTGGTGCGCGTGTCGATCATGTCCACGCTGGCATTACTCGCATCGGCCAGGTAATAGACCTGGCTCTGGTCATCGACAAATCCGATATCGAATGCCCACAGACCCCGTGGGGGGATGGTTGGTCCGGTTATGAGAGCGATCTGGCGCAGGCGATGCGGCGCATCCTGCGCCAGGTGCTTGCTTACGACATAGGTCACAGACGTGGCAATGGCAGCCAGCGCCAGCAAGATTGTCAGGGACCAGGTAAGCCTGGTTTTCGTACCCGTTCTCACGTTCTCCATCCTTTCAGCGGAACTCCTGCGAACGTCCATACGCTCCGGAATCGGAGCGGAAAGAGTCTGCGAAGTGGAGCACTTTTGACTAACCTGCCACCACTCCGCAGCGTATGCATACGCGCACAACGCAAATTCAGTTTTGGCAGTGACCCTGCTATGAAGCCAGGGCAGGCTCAGGTGCTCCGGCATAGCCGGATACGGGTTTTCTTCCCCCGTTACTGTCCTGACCTTCCAATAGGCATACCAGTATGCTCTATGTCGCGCATCAGGGCCACCGTTGTGGCATTTCTTGCAGCGAGCCTGGCCGCATTTGCGCTTCTCTAACCGGTAACTCATATGCACGTTAGATGGGATTGCTAACAAGGCCCCCTCCTTACCGTCATTTCTTGGTTTACTTCCTCGCCAAGCACGGTTGCCCAATGGAGGGTGCGGGCAATCCCGAATCTGCGCTTGTGCAACAGCCACCACCTGGCATCCCGGTGGCGCTTGCAGAGCGCGATCACAGCTTCTCGCGCCCCTGTATCTTCTCCTGCGTCGGAAAGCAGCGTCTCAAGGGCCTCCAGCCGGATGAGTTGTCCAGCCATGGCAGATCTCGCCAGGCTTGAAGTGAGCTGATCAAGGCCAAGTGCGCGGATTTCTTGCTCGGTCATGTTTGTACATCTCCTATCTAACAACAGCGTTGATTCCAGTGGACAGAGAGGGATGGAGCAAACCGCCGTGCCGCTCTCCGGCCTGCAGAGAGAGCTTCAGAGATGCCAGGCGTACTCACGCACCTCCCAGTCAGTCACCGCAGCGTGGAAGCGCTGCAGCTCTGACTCCTTGACGGCGCAAAATGCCTCCACCAGCGCCTGACCAAGCGCCTCATAGAGGTAGCCGTCTGCACGCAGCGCGGCCAAACTCGCATCGAGGCTACGCGGGAGCGCCTCTGCCTGTGGAATAGCGCCCGACACGTCTCCGTACACCGGTGGAGGGGGGTCGAGCTTGCGCTGGATGCCGTCCAGCCCTGCCAACAGGACTGCTGCCATAGCCAGGTAGGGATTGGCCGAAGCATCTGCGCCTCGGACCTCAATCCTCGCCTGCGTCCCCCGCCCGGGAGGTACGCGGACAAACACTGTACGGTTATCAAAGCCCCAGGTAGCTGCGAGCGGCACGAAACTGTTGGGAACCAGGCGCTTGTAGGCGTTGATGGTCGGGGCCAGGATGGCCATTAATGCCGGAGCATGGTCAAGTACCCCGGCTAGAAAGAACCGCGCGAGCAGGCTGATTCCCTCTTCCGCGTCGGGCTGGTCGAAGGCGTTCCTCTCCTGCTCGTCGTTCAGGCTCACATGCAAGTGGAGGCCTGAGCCCGTCTCATGCGCGAGCGGCTTTCCCATGAAGGTCGCCAACAGTCCGCCTCTGGCAGCGATCTCTTTGACCATTGTCCTGAAGCGGAAAGCCCGGTCCGCCGCATCAAGGGCCTCGCCGTGCAGGAGGTTGATCTCGAACTGGCCCGGGCTGAACTCGGCGCTCGAAGCAAGCGCTTGCAATTCCATGTCCCCTGCTGCCCCCAGCAACGTACGCACCACGCCCGCAGGGTCACTCGGATGCCCGGTGGTGTAGACCATGGCGGGCCGGTTGACATAGGGCTGCAGGCCCTCACCCTCATCGCGCCATAGCAGGAAGAACTCCACTTCGGGTCCCACGATCGGCACCATCCCCATATCCCGGTAGCGGGCGACAACCCGCTCGAGAAGGGCACGCGGTGAGTACTTGCGCATCGGGCTGTCCTCGGCGATATCGCCGAGGCACCAGGCGGTGTCCTTCTCCCAGGAGAGCCTGGTGAGCGTCTCCATTCTCGCGACGACCCGCATATCGGGATAGCCGGCGGTAGGGCCAAAGGCGGAGCCAGGCGTATCGAGCGCATTACTCGCCAGATCCAGCGCGAAGATCGCGGCTACGAATTCGCTGCCGCGCGTGGTTGCGAACACCTCCAGGGGCATATCCTTGCTGCGACACACCCCGTGCAGATCGCTAAAACTCAGGCGCACTACGCGAATGCCCGTACTCCGCAGGTCCTCTATGGATTTCAAGGGTCGTGCGGAGGGATCAGCATGTGCCATCATTGCTCCTCCCATCGGATATCGCTCTCGATCACGCCCTGGTGTGTGTTTGCAAGTGTGATGCAGGTGCGCTCGCCGTCAAGGCGCCCAACGGCGCGTCGCACCGCGCCAATCAGCGCTACGATGTCCTCTTCAGTTGTCATGGAGTGCAGGACGCACGCCCGCAGGACAAAGCATCCCCGCAGCGTCGTCCCTGACAGGAAAGCTTCTCCCTCAAGCTGTACCTCCCGCATGACGACCTTATTAAAGGCATCCAACGCGGCATCATCGCCGCGTAGCCACAGGGGAACAGCGCGAAAACACACGGTGGAGAGTTCCACGGGAGCTATGCGCTCGAGTTCTGGAGTATCGTCAATCAGTTCAGCCAGATGCCGCGCCAGGGCGTTGTGCAGGCTGACAAGTGCCACCAGGCCAGAGCGACCGGCAGACATGAGCGCCATCCACAGCTTGAGGGCGTGGAATCCCCTGGAGAGTTGCATGCTATAGTCGGTAAAGCGGACCTCCCCGAGCGTTTCGCGCAGATAGTCGGGCGGGGGAACGGCGAAGGTCGCCACGAGCTGCTCCCGGTTCCGCACCAGGGCGCAGCCGCACTCATAGGAACCGACAACCACTTATGCGGATCGAGGGTCAATGAGTCGGCGCGCTCCATACCGCAATATCTAGAAGCGATTCGGGGGTCGAGTCGGCCAAAGGCCCCATAAGAACCATCTACGTGAAACCAGAGCCCTTCTCGCTCGCAGAAATCCGCGATGGCAGCGAGCGGGTCAATGGCCCCTGTGTTGGTGGTTCCGGCATTGGCTACCACGCAAAACGGCTGCAGGTCGTCCTCGCGGTCGCGCCGTACGGCAGCGTGTAATGCCGCCAGGTCAAGCTGAAAGTCGTCGGTGCTGGCGATACTGCGCAGGAGATGCTGACCGAGGCCCAGCACCTCGACGGCCCCGGCAACGCAATGATGCGTTTGCTCAGAGGCGTACAGCACGAGCGGGGTGGGGTATCGTTGCAGCCCCTCTGTGCGCGGGTTCCACCCGGCTGCGACAGCAGCGGCGTGGCGTGCCGCCATGAGGCAGACCAGCGTTGCCTGTGTCCCTCCGCTGAGGAGCAACCCCGCGCTTCCCATCGTGGGGAAGTCGACCAGTTCCTTGAGCCAGCGCAGTACAGCGAGGTCCAGGTAGGTCGCCGATTGATCTCCCCCAATGCAGTTGGGGTTGAGCGCGGCTGCCAGTAGTGAACCGAGGACGGCCATCGGGTCAGGGCCACCTGCGATCCAGCCGAAGCCGCGTGGGTGGCCGGTGCCAAAGGTTGGGTAAGGCTGTATGCGTTCCTCGAAGAACGCAACGATCTCCTCGGCTGTGACCCCGTTATCTGGGAGAGGCAACAGCTCGAGCGCCTGCCTCGTCTTTTCTGAGACGGGGCGATAGGGCGAACGTAGCCGAACCTGGTACAGATGCCGAGCAACGCGGTCGATGAGGTAATAGCCCAATTGACGAAATTCCTCCTGCCCCAGCATCGTGGGGAAGGTCAGTTCGATAGAGGAGGGGTCTTTGGTGAGTGGTGTGATGCCCATGTCTCCTGTTCCTTTACTAGACGAGCGCGCAAGCGCTTCCTTTGCTAAGCTGAGCGTACCAACGTGACGCCTCCCTCACGATCTGGTGGGAGGCGCACCTAGTCCCTGGCGTTTAGTTCGACCAGGGAGACGTCAGGAATGCTCCAACGGACATATCGGTGTAGCATGAGGCGGTAGCAGCGAAGGGGAATGAGCAAGCTTTCGCACGGGGAAAGCGAGATTGCCACGCTCTGGTCTTCGTCCTCCCACACCTGTGGCCAGGAGAGCTGTACAACCGCGTACAGGCCGGTCTCGAAACCGGCGGGCAGGAAGGGGCTGACCATGCCACGCAGCAGGCCAAACGCTTGCTCGGCGATGCAGCCGGGCGGGTTGAGCGTGGCTTGACGCGCCTCCTTGCACGAAAGCCCGAGATTCGCTGCCAGAGCGAACCGCTCCGCCCGCCCGAGTACATGGTCGCCGATCCTGGTCACCAGTACCAGGCGACCGCCTAGAAGAAGGGAAACCGTTTTCTGCACGTATATGCCCCCTGGGAGGAGCGCCTGCTTTTCCCTTGCATGCAACGTTGCTGGATGGAGGCCAAAAAGCTGATCTGTCATGTCCAATCCTTCCTCTCGGAAGAGTTGCGCGAGCAGGAGCAAACTGTCTGGCCGCAGCGTTGCAACTCCAAGCGCGGACGCTCGCTCGCTGAGACTGGCATGGAGCTCTGCGCTCGCTGTGAGCCGGAGCGTCTCTCTCAGCGGGGGAAGCAGGTAGGCGATGCAGCGCTGGATTTCCTGGTGATAGCCCAGAATTGCGTCTGGGTCTTGCTCCAGGCGAGCAATATTAAATTGCAGCGGCTCGGTCCGCATCCTCAGCAGAGTTGCCATGTGTTGACGTCCCTTCCTCTTAACGCGGTAAGGCATTCATAGTGCGACAGGGTCAGCGCCAGCACCGCACAGCCTTCCTGCGGCTGCGTGAGCGTACACTGATGGATCCCGGTTCGCGCGTGCCAGGTGTGGATCGACCCGTCAGTACTGCCCGAGGCAATGCTGCTCCCATCGGGCAGCCACACCAGGGCCTTGATGGTCCCGGATACACGTCTGTCGACGCCTGCCTGGTGACTGTAGTAGGTCGCCCACGGCTCTTTCGTTAGCGCATCAAGAACGACCACCGTGTTGCTGTCACGCGGAACGGCCAGAAACCGACCGTCAGGCGACAGGATAGCCGTCTCTCCGTTGCGTTTCCTTTCAGCAGTAATCGTTGTACCGGTGGATGTCATCTGTTCCTCCTGTTGTGCCGCTCTGTCGGCGGAAATATTGCGCGCATCAACGCGCTTGCGAAAGCGGTTCCCCTGCCAGGCAGAGTGTGCCAATCCGCCGTACCACCGCGAGGATGGTCTCGACGTGTTCCTCGCTGAGGTTATTCCTTTGGCGTTCCTTTCTTTGCCTTTCCACTGAACACGCGCGTATCGCGTGGAGAACTCTCACGCCACGCAGTTTCGCCGGTGAACATTGACAGCGATCGTCGTAGGCCACGCGAATAACTGGTCCGTAACCCTGGCAGGATTGGCGATCATCACGGCGACCAGAAACCAGGCAAGGACCAGTCCTATGAAGATGAGGGTTCTATCCACCGTCATGTGGTCGATGAGCAGACCTACGACGGGTGCACATACGGCTGTCATGAGTCCTTCCCCTGTGCTCAAGACCAGGCTGACGTGGTTTTCAAGCGCCTGTTCGTACGCGAGGTAGCCGCCCCTCATCACTATCCCGCGCCCGAACGCCTGGTGGCGTTGCGCGAACACTTCCGTAGCAATGCTCGGCCTCAGACGCGGCAGCAGGACGCCCCAGGCGGTTGCTGCCAATGTATAGATCCCCAGGGAGAGCGCGAGCCACCAGGGATCTTGCAGGTGTGGCAAACCGAGCAGCGCAAGGCTGACCACCATGAGCGCAAGCGCGAGCCACGCCAGCCTCCACGCGAGCGTTCGCAGTGAGTAGGGAACGAGTCGGTCAGGTGCCCCTACCAAGCTGCGACTCCTGTTAAGCAACCACGCGCCGAGGGTGAGCGCTCCTAGTTCCCCTGCAAGCAGCCAGGTGAGCTTGTCCATCTCACTCGTTCCGGCCAGCCCTCCTGCGAAAGGCGTTGGGACAGCACTCCATACGGCTCCCAGCAGGATGGCCGTGCCGGTTGCCAGCAGGGTGGGTACTGCGTGCCCCCGGCGCGCGAGATACGTTCTCCACCAACCGGTTACGCTTGCCCGGAGTTCTAGTCGGAGTGGGGACCAGCGGGCGGGATCTGCTCGCTGGTCGAGCAGTGTTCCCGTCATACCGCCCCAGGAGGGGCGTGGATCGAGTACAGCGGTGAGCAGATCGAGCAGCAGCAGTGGCAGCAAGCAGGCCAGTCCGACCATCTCGGACCAGTGCGGGTAGCTCCACACGATCACGAGGCCGAACGTGAGGCAGATTGCGTTCCTGACGAGCGCCGCTCTTTCTCCAACAGCAGCCCAGCTGCGCTGTTGTCCTAACCAGAGCGAGCTGAGCAATCCCAGAAGGAGAGCCATGCCCAGGAGCGGGAGCGTTCTTGCAGCGAGGTCAGGCATCAAGGATGGGGCGCTGGAGTGGCCGACAGGTAGTGCCCATGTCCGCCATCCCACGGCGCTGCCCACGAAGGCGGCTCCCCAGACGATAGCTGGAGGTGCGGAGCGTCTACGCAGTGCATTGTTCACAACCCCAGCGATCAATGTGCCAACCACCCAGGCGCTGGCGACGCATGCTGTGCGTGCTGCATGCTGATCCTGGCGCCAGGCCTGCGAAAGCAGGAGCATCTGCACGATGGAGATTCCCGCGGCGGCCAGGAGCCAGCATCCATTCAGGATACGCCCGCGCATCACAGTGTCAAGCAGGTAAGACGGCACGATGTGCGATTTCTGGGAGGTGTAATGCATCTTTCTTCAACTCCTCTGTATGTCCGTTGGTACGGGCTGATCTGTGTGTTGGTCCTGGCTCACCACCGGTGAAGCGCTGTCTGATGGCGTGCCATAACCAGGCGCAAACCTCGTCTCGCAACG
>WNGK01003548.1_pt1 | contig 16860 bp, 22 predicted proteins | sample 5400601 | NCBI WGS metagenome assembly WNGK01 (sample SAMN13153376, study PRJNA577476) | soil metagenome | isolation source: 60 cm soil or saprolite under Garry oak tree replicate 1 | place: USA:California | collected 2016-06-15
CTGCTTTCTTTTTCATGGAGAGATCCCACAGCGCAGCCGGGTAGCCCTTGACCCAGTGGGTATACCACCACCAAGTCCATGAATGCTGATCGGAGTCCGGCAAGGTCTTCATGATCTCGACCGCCTTCGCATATTTCGCGAGCATCACCTGGCCTTCGGGGCTGTTCACGTTGTAGCGAATGTACGGCCTCTTCCCTCCGGAAGAAGCCGTGCCTACGCTGTTTGCACCCTCGGTAGAAGTCGCGCTTACGTTCTTCAGACGACCGGAAGAAGAAGTCGCGCTTACGTTGTTCCCAGCAGCCGAAGGAGAAGCCGCATCCACAGTTTTTGCACCTGTGGAAGGCGGCGCTTCTTCCTTCTTCGCACCCGTTGGAGGAGTTGGAAAGAAGAAGTTCAACTCCAGGACGTCGTGCTGTCCGGTGTGGACTTCAAGACGCGGATCGAGGAATGAGAACGCTCCGGCGGACTGAATCATGCCGCTGACGAGATGAAATTCGTTCCCAATCACCGCGCCCGCGATACCATGCCGCGGCATTGGCATCGGTGGCAGCGAGATCCATGAATTGGTGGCCGGCTCGTACGCCTCGACGGCTCGGAACGTGCCGACGAGCTCTTTCGTAGTCACCTCGCCACCCGCTATGTAGATCCTGCGACCGTCTGTGCCCGTCGCGCCGCCGCTGCGAGGCGTCGGCATCCGTTCTTTCGGAGCACTCCACATGTCACTTACGGGGCTGTACTCCTCCACCACATCCGTGTTGGTAGCGGACAAGATGAAGGCGTGGCCAGTGCGGCCGCCGATGACGTAGATCTTGCCGTTCACCGCGGCGGCGTACGCGTGATTGCGCGCCACCGACATCGGCTTGCGGCTCTCCCACTTGTTCGTGGCCGGGTCAAAAACCTCGTTAGTGGCGAGAACCAGAGATGATCCGAAGAACGTGAAGTATGGGTCCTTGGAACCTGCCACCGTGGTTGCGCCGCCGATGACGTAAATCTTGCCGGCGACTTCAACCGCTACGGCAGCGCCGCGTTTCGTCGGTACCGGAGCCAGCGACTTCCATGAGTCGGCCGCCGGATCGTACTCCCACGTGTCGGCGATGGGTTCCCACGCGCCGCCGGTCGGGATCTGGGTGTCCTTTGGAGGCACGAAACCGCCGATCACGTAAACCTTTCCGTTGGCAGCGGCTAAGGCGGCATGGTGGGCCAACCGCGGCATCCCTTTTTTCTCAGTCCATTTGTCGGTAGCCGGGTCGTACTCGTAGTTGAGGCCCGCAGCCTTACCTTCATCCCAGCCGCCGATCACATACATTTTGCCGTTGAGGGCAACACCATAAAGTTCTTCATCCGGATACGGGAATGGTGCGGCCTTCTTCCAGGGGTTTATTGGCATCTGAGCCAGCGCGGCCGTGGAAAAAGCCAGGCTGGCGATCAGGGTAAACATTGCGGTTGCCCGTTGTAGCACTTTTGACATACAAGTCTCCTTTTGAATTTTTGAAATACAAATCAGGTCCTATCGCGACGTCGACTTCGTTCTGAAGATCAGGCCAAACATTAAGTAGTGCATGTCTTTAATTCCCTGTGTGCCTTCCCACATGTAGGACGGCTGAAACGACACATATTTCTCGAGAGGCACCGTCACTCCAGTCTGCACTCGGTTTTTGGTCCACCCGCTTCCCTGGTCGTAGAAGGCTTCGTAGGATGCGAATGGTTTCCATATCTGGCCCTTAACCGCGAGGGGATGCGCGACCGCGATCCGATTTCGATAGCGGTTGATTTCGGTGTTGGTGGAAAGAAACCTCCTGACATACATGTTGCGGTCGGAGATCTCGAACTTACCGATGGAGTGCGCCAGTGTCCCGTCGATCCGAAATTGGTGCTCATCAAAACCGTGAGTAAATCCTGGCGAACGGTTCGCGAGTTCATCAAGCCCGCTTGCGGGGACCGAGTAATAGAGGTAGCTGGGAGTGATCGAAAGAAACTTTGTCAGCCGAAAAGTGGCGTCCAACTGTGCTGCCGGTGCCTTCGCTTCTCCGATGTAAAAGCCGGAGAACTTAAGGTCGATTCGCTGTTGCACAGGAGCAATCAACTCTGCCCAGCCCGCGGGCGCAACTACCGAGCCGCTTCCACGTCCACTAGGTACTTCTACTTCTTGGGCAACGCACAGCCCGCCAAACGAAAGCAAACAGATCACCAGACTTGGCACATGACGCAGCGCGAATCTCATTAACCTTTGCATGTAGTCTCCACCAACATCGCCATCGAGGCATGATGTCGAGCATTCTTCACGACCGGATGCTTCTGTCACATCCAGTGGTGACGCACATTAGAAAGGCAATCGGCGCGCCAAAGTTAGCCCAGGGCTAAGTGCTGGGTTTTCTTGCTGTCCCTGGAATGCGCCGGCGAGATTGCGTGGCCGCTGCCCGCATCTGGGCAGGCGAAGTTGGGCAGCGAGACAGCTGGGCAGTGAGTGAGCAGAACATTCTTAGTTTCACGGACTGCTAAGGGCTAGAAGAGGATCTCAAATGATGTTCCGAAGAAATGTTGGAAACGGCTGAACATTCAGCCGGCAACCTGCTGGATGAGGTTGCCGCCGGGGATATCAAAACGGGCGTCCGCAACGGTCGAAGATATTGCTGCTTAAGCGCTATTGCCCGTCTTCTGCATTGCGTCACGCGACTAATGATTAGATTCCGTAACGTTGCTACGCCGATTTCGTAGCGCGGAATTCAATGATCTTCGCCTTTTGCGAACCTGGCTGGGAAGGGGGATCCCTTTTTGAATATTGCCGGAACGAAAAACTCGATTACCTTCTTCATATATCCTCTCGATTCACGAAAGAGCACTTTGCGTGCCTCTATTTCGGATCGTTTAGGTACTCTGGAATGGTCGAGAGTAGTTTGGTAAGGGCTACTTCTGTGGTGCGATTCATCTGAGAGACGACGCCGGCCACGTTGTGTTTTGAGACAGTTCCAACTTCCGAAACGGAGTTGCTCCAGACTGCAGCGCCAGTGGAAACACGGGTGATCTGTGCCGACATGGCCACCTCAACCTTGGTTCCCGCGTCGCTATCCACTTCTTCCAACTTATCTAGTCTTCCGCTGAGAACGTAGTCCATATCAGCGTGACCGTCGTAGAGTGAAACAGCCGAGTAACGACCGCTGGCGCGCAGGCTGTCCACAACAGCATTGGTAAGAAACACTCGCGGATCTGTGGCCCAGCGGTGATACTCGTAAAAACCGATTTGCTCTGGAGAGGCTCGGTAAACGATGGGTCCTTGCCGCAGATAGCTCGGCGATTGAAACTCTCGAACTGCTATCGAGGCGTGCACGCCTTCGGCGATCGGATCAGGCGCAGGCGGCAGGTTCAGCGTGTAATAGCTGGGATATCGTGCCCTACCGCAACCACTGACGCATAATATGGAAGCGAGTACGAATACGAGAGCCGTTGGAATGTTTTTCATGTTAATGTCCTCTCCTGAGCGCGCTATTTCGGAACTTGGCGCTCCTCGGGCTGCTTGATACGAACAAGGCTCCAGGGACGCTGCTTCAATGAATTTGTGAACTGGTTAAAATTGTCGGTCGCCTCGCGCAAGTTCTCTACCGTGTCGTTGATCTTGTAATCGTTGGCGCGAACAATGACTTGCATAGACTGCAGCAAGCCTCTGGCCTCTTGTAGCGTGGTCTGTAGTTCAACAAGGTCTTGTCGAACGGGGCCACGCACATCCGTTACTGTGCCATTCACGTTTTGAATGGTGTCGTCTGCGTGCTCAGTGACCCTCTGCAGCCGATCTGTAATCTGATCGATCTTTGGTCGTTCGTCCGCGATAAGCTGGTCAATATTGTCCAAAATGGCCTGGACTTTCCTCTGATTGGGCGGACCAGTCATCGTATCGAGGTTCCCCAGCAGATGATTGACATTACCGCTGACCTGGCTCAGTTCTCCCTCTGCCTGGGTGATCAGCGTATTGGCGCTGTCTGCAACGGTTGCGAGTTTTCCGGTGATGTCATCGAGGCTGGCCGCTTCTTGCGACGGCACTACTGAACCTGGAGGAAGCTGCTTCGCATCAATGGTGCCCGTCGTGATCGACAAAGCCGCGCTGTTCATGATGCTGACAAAGCCGAGTTTGGCCACAGATTTTTCATTCAGTGGAGTGCCTTGCTTAACCTCCATGAGAATTTCGATACGGGTTGGATCTGTCGCCCAGGGTCGCACGGCTGTAACTTTTCCGGTATTGATTCCTCCATAGAGGACCGAGGCTCCGGGCTGAAGTCCGCCCGCATACCGCAGGTAAGTGCGGTAAGGCACTGTGCTAACGCCGAACTCTGCGTTTAAAAGATAGATCACCGTAAAGGCGAACACAGCTGCGCAGCTGAGAACAAACGCGCCGACTTTTGCTTCGGTGCTCATAAGTTTATCTCCTGACCTTGCACATATCGTTCCAAGTACGCAGCAATGGCCGGCGCATGCACCGCGTTATCCGGAACGCGGTTCAGAAACTGCTTTACCCGCGGATCCTGACTTGCCCTGATCTCATCCTTTGTACCCACTGCGTGACATCTTCCGTTGAAGAGCATCGCTATGCGATCGGCGATGCGAAAGGCGCTGTCCATTTCGTGCGTGACAACGAGCGCAGTTATGTGAAAAGTCTCTTTCAGAAAGAGAATGAGTTCGTCCAGCTCCGCCGCTACGATAGGATCCAAGCCCGCGGAGGGTTCGTCGAGTACCAGAATCTGCGGATCGAGCGCAAGCGCCCGCGCAAATGCGGCACGCTTCTTCATTCCGCCCGAAAGTTCCTGCGGGTGGAATTTGCCGAACTCCGCCAGGCCCACCACGGCCAACTTCATCCAAACGATCAGATCAATGATTGATGGAGCCAGTGCAGTGTGCTCGCGTAAGTTGAGCGCGACGTTGTCCTCAAGCGTTAGTGAATTGAATAAAGCGGAGCTTTGAAAGGCCACTCCGACCGAACGCCGGACTTTCGTCAGCTCTGCTTGCGAGCAACACGTGATATCTGTGTCTTTGATCGAAATGCTGCCCGACTTTGGCCGCTCGAGGCCAAGAATTTGACGAAGCAGTGTGCTCTTGCCCGACCCGCTCCCTCCCAGCAGCACCGTAATTTCGCCTGGCTCGATGTCGAGGGTTACACGGTCGAGTACACGTCGGCCATCGTATTCCACTACGAGATCGCGCACGGAAATGATGGACATTATGTTTTCCCCACAAAGTAAAAGATGGCGGTGAACACTGCGTCGGCCGCGATGACAAGGAACGTGGATCGCACGACTGCTGTGGTTGTCGAGCGGCCCACCGCATCGGGCCCGCCGCGCACGCGAAGTCCTTCCAGGCATCCAACCTGCGCGATAATCGTGGCGAATGCCACCGTCTTGATGAGCCCAGCGAGTACATCCCGCAACTCGATCGAATGCAGTACGTACCGGAAATAGAGCGGCAGTCCGAGGTGCGTGCTGAAGAACATGAATAGTCCGCCGGCGAGAATTCCGAAGAAGTTCGAAACGATACTGAGACACGGAACCGCTATCAGCGCGGCCAGATACTTTGGCGCTAGGACGAATTCAACCGGGTCGAAGGCCATGATTTTCAGGACATCGATCTCTTCAGTTACTTTCATCGTGCCGATTTCGGCTGCAAAAGCGGAACCTGAGCGTCCGCTGACCGCGATCGCGGTGATCAGCGGACCCAGTTCCCGCGTAAAGCCGACCGCGACGAGATCGATGACGAAGTGCAAAGCCCCGAAGCGCCGTAGTTCGGACGCTCCTTGCATCGCAAGGATGAATCCGCTGCACATGGCCAGCAGCATAACCATCGGCATCGCGGCAAATCCGATCTCGAAGATCTGGTGAACCGCTGAACGCCACCGATGCCGGTTTCCAACCAACGGTAAAGCCGGACGCATTCCACGCACGGTTGACCACCACTGAATGCTTAAGCTCCCGATGTAGTCGAGATAACTAAGAGTCCCTCTGCCCGTGATTTTCAGCGCATTCGCCATCACGGGGCCTCGCACTGGCTTGCATTTCGCACGCTGCCATCGAAGAGCGACAGAATGCGCGTTGATTCAAAGAGCTGCAGTAAGCCACCCTGCAACCCCTGCAATCTCAGCCGGGTCTTATTGGCGCGTGCGATCTTCAGCGCCTCGATGAGCGTTGCTATACCGGAACTGTCGAAATGGGTAACGCCGGATAGATCAACGCACACTAGTTCTGGACACGGGGACTGCAACAGAGCGAGAAGCCGGTCGCGGATAGCTGGTGAAGAATCGATATCGATTCGACCGGACAAGTACGCCAGAGTGCTATCTTTACTCGCAACGATGTTGATCTGCGCTTTGCCGATGCTGTCGAGGTTATCGCTCACGAATGAACCAGTCTTTCTCCGGCATGAGCCTGCGACGCGCTCTGCGAGCAAGACTTTTTGCCAGCAGAAAACTGAAGTGCAACTTGATAACCAACCCAGCAGGCATTCATTTGCATGAACGACGTTCATTCGCAAGGAACAGAGCTTCCAGCCAGATGGGCAGTGCATGACGTAGCGTGGGCAGTGACCACATAAGGGCAGTTTTCTCCGCCGATAGCACGAGCGCGCAGTCACTTACATCCATGAGACGTGGTAAGCGAGTTGCACTCGTCTGGGGATGAGCAAATTTCGAAATCGTCTTTTTGTGCATCAACTAGCGGGGGTGTTTATCGTCGCGCTGGCAACATCAATCACCTCGCTGGCGCAAACGTCTGAAGCCGCCGACGAATCATGGACGTCTGCTGGCCAAAACTCAACCGCCAACGCCAATCCATATCAAACCACGGAAAGCCACGTAAAGTCGGGAAACCGGACACTGGACAAGAAGACGGTGGAAGTGCGCGGCTCGGACGGAGCATATCAACTGTATTATCGGACCGAGATTGAAACAATTCAGGAAAGCCCTACTCTAACGAGATGCATCACGCGCACCTACCATCCCAATCTGGACCGAAATGAGCATCTCACGCAGATCATTGAAGCCGAGGCACGCGGCTCAGATGAGGGATCGCGTATCGTGAAAACCATCTCAAATGCTGACCTCGATGGAAAGTTCGAAGTCAAAGAACGTGAGATCTCAGTCACAGAAAAGAGTCTTAATTCACAAAAAACGCAAACCACTCGTTACCTTCCCAACACCGCCGGTGAATTCGCGCCCAGCATGCAAATTAACGAACAGCAAAGGCAAAGCCCGAACGGCACCATTGAAACAAAGAAAGAAACGTTATTTCCAGATTTGAGCGGCCGGTGATACACCTACGAGCTTCGTGAGCAAATCGTAAAAGATGACTCCCAAGAGCGAATCACCGACGAGCGTCTCTCGCGCCGCGACTATGAGGGCAACGTCTCCCCGGTTTCCGAGGTTATTAGTAAGGAAAAGAACGTTAACGGCGCGCTCACGACTACGACTGAGAATTTTGAACATGTCCTCAGCACTTCCGCCAAATCGGACACAAATCAGGGCGCCAGCAGGAATCTCATCGCATACTCTATGCAAGCAGTTCTGTTGATAAACAGAGCCGAGTCCCTCGAACCATAACCCGCCTGCTCAGCGCGGCGCGGCAAGCGCCTCGGGTTCGATTTTCAGTGCGCCGCCATAGACAGCAACTTCCTTATTGACGTTAAAGTCGGTGGGAGCGGTACCGGTGATGAGCCGCGCTCCACGGCTGGAGGTTAAGACCTGGATCGCGCATTGGATGAAAACCAAAAGTCGGTTCTGAAAAGTCACGAGGTTCATCACGTGGATACAGGCCCACACAATCCAGGCAAGCAGACCTGAGAGATGAACCCCGAAGGCATTGGCCACTGCCGCCCAGCGTCCAATAACCGCCAGCGAGCCCTGGTCGAAGTACCTAAAAGGAGGGAGATCCGGCTGACGTTTCACTTTGCACAAGATTGCCTTGGCCGCATACTGCCCTCCTTGCACGGCCACCTGCGTCACTCCCGGCAAGGGTTTTCCCTGCGCGTCGACAGAGCAGGCAAGATCCCCGATGACATAGATATCAGGATAGTTCGGAATCGTCAGGTCAGGTTTTACCTTGACTCTTCCACCTTTATCAGTGTCGGCCTTGCTGCGACGAGCGAGAATTTGTCCAAGCGAAGAGGCCGTAACTCCACCCGCCCAGATCACCGTCCTGGCTGTTATGTGATCCAGGGTTTCATCGCGTTGGATTGTCAGTCCTTCCTTATTTATGTTCCTGACCCTGGCGCCGCATTTTACAGTCACGCCCCGCGCAGTAAGGGACCGAGTCGCCTTCTCAGCGAGGTCTTCTGGAAACGACATGAGCACTCTGGGCGCTCCGTCCAGCAAGATGATCTGGCTTTCTTCAGGACGAATGGAGCGAAAATCGTTCTTCAGTGTTTGTCGCGCTATCTCGGCAATAGCTCCAGCCAGCTCGACACCGGTCGGCCCAGCCCCGACGATTACAAACGTCAGCCACGCACGGCGTTGAACTGGATCCAGGATCCGCTCTGCGACCTCGAATGCGTACAAAATCTTATGGCGGACGAGAGTTGCTTCTTCAACACTCTTCAACCCGGGCCCCCATTGTTGCCACTCGTCATGGCCGAAGTACGAAGTTTGCGAGCCGGTTGCAACGATTAGCGAGTCGTAGGCGAGAACTGCGCCATCAGCTAGAAACACCTGCTTTGAGTCAGGGTCAACATCTTTCACTGAACCCAGAAGAACACGAGTATTTTTCTGCTTGCTTAGCACGCTTCGCAGCGGAGCTGAAATCTGCCCCGGCGACAGTGAACCGGCGGCAACTTGAGAAAGGAGGGGCTGATAAAGATGGTAATTGCGACGATCGATCAAGGTCACGTCGAACAAGTCTGACTTCAGCGCCTGGGCGGCACGAAGCCCGCCAAAACCACCTCCGACTATGACCACTCGCCACGGCCTGTTCACAGATATTTCTCGTTTCATACTTGCCTCCGGTCTGTTCACATCCTCACAAATAGAGGTTGATGCCGAAATGCGCCAAGCACCGGCGCATCGATTCATTTTGAAAATCTCCTTTGTGAATTAAGGAGATGCGTGACGGTGAACGGAATTGCCTCACCCATCGACCCGCTCACGAAAGGAGGTGATTTCCAGTTCACATCCAGTTGTGACGCGAATGACAAGAAGCAATCGGCGCGCCAAACTTATGCCAGGACAAAGCGCTGGATTTCCTTGCTGTCCGTGGAATCTCCTGCGGAGATTCCAATGGCCACTGCCCATATCTGGGCAGAGGTTCAGCTTACAAGCGACAGTACAAACACAACGCCGAACGATCTCATCATGGTCGCCATTCCTCCGAGGCCACGGATAATGTTCACTTATTTGCTCTGAGGCGGATAATTCTTGAAAAGATTGGCCACTGCCTTTTGCAGGTTTTTGTAATTCTTGTTGGGGTCCTTCTTAAGGTCGATGGTCTTGTTGGCATCTCCGCGCCAGATCAGCTGCTTTTTTCCGGCGTCATAAAGGTCCACGAACAGCATTCCAACCGGAATCGTCGAGGTCTGGCCCCTCACTGTACCGTTATCGAATCCACCCCATCCTCCGGGGCCACCGCGCGTGCCCCAAGCCGATAAGTTGACACCCTTTTCTAGGTTGATTAAGGCGTGGTAACCGACGTAAAGGTCCGCGCCCTTTTCGACTTTGGTGAGACCTTTTTGAGCGAGCTGTTCGTCGACTGCGCGCTTGATGTCGCGGTCAACCAACTGGTCCGCTACCGCCTCCGGGAGATCGACCCATTGGTACGTTTTGTAGCCGGAAAAGTTGGCGCCTCGGTCATAGTTGTAGTGAACATCCTGGCCGTAGGCACAAACGACGGTAAATAAAAAAGCTGCGAGAAGTATGAGTCGGTTCTTGAGCATCACTACTTTCTCCTTCGTGTTAAACAATCCGTGAAGGCGGATCGAAGCACACTGCATTCCGGCTCACCGGCGCACGTGCTGAAGCTAATGACACGCTGCATCATCCTGGAAAGTACCGCTAGCGAACATCTGCGCGAGGAATTGACCGCAACCGAGAATGTTTTGCGCCTCCTCATCATTCTTCAGCCCGTTTTCCGATGTGGTCAGGTTCGCCGCACTCAGTGAGTTCCGGGCCTCAACAAACGCTTCTGACCACGCCTGCACATTGTTGAACTCGTTCCGTAGCAATTCGAGCCCGCGATTATCGGAGTCAGTCGAGGCGGCCGATGCCGCCAATGCCACGCTATCTGCAGCGCGACCCTGATACGCGCGAATGGTGGTGCCTGACATGGCCCTTCCAACGGGGTACCCATTCTCTACGATCACCTTCAGCATCCCGCCCCACTCTCTTATTGAGGCCATCGCCTCGATCGCCCCCTTCATAAAAGGTCGAGAAAAGCGTTCGGGAGCATTCTCAGCAGACTGGTCCGCAGCATCGCGCAGAGACATCCTCAGAATGATTCGATTTCCCTCGAAACTGAGCGATCCACTTGTGATCCTCGCCAGGTTTTGCACATCCACGAGCGAGCGTCCCTGGAAGCGCACGACTGTTGCTTGCCCGGAGTAGCCCTGGATGGCAAGATTTTCTCTTTGTGGTTGCGTTTGTGCCGACGTCACGAACACCGCCGTCAGCACTGCCACTACCATCCACGCACGGGTCTTCATAAGGCGAACCATTTAATCTCTCCTACTGACAATCGCCGCCGTAGCCGCGAGTATTTTCATCTGGCACTGCTCTCACGCCTTACTGCGGCTGTTCAGTGGCATGCGGTTGAGTGACTGTGGTATCCCGCGCTTGAGTGAGCGGAGGAAGACCAGACTCCAGATTCATGTCTGCCAACAAGTCGATACGGCGGTCCAATTGAACAAATTTCGTCACCGTAAGCCCTGGCAGCACCTTGTTGAACTTCTTGAAATAGGTTTTTCTTCAACGCGGTTAAGGGAGACTCGTAGTCAAACATTCGTTCTGCCATGCCCTTTGCTTCGGCATCGGTCAGGTTCGGATACTTGTCGGCATATTCTTTAATAACTGCGACACGGGAATCCTCCAACGTGGACCGTTCGTCCTCATACTGGCGATAGATCGGCCAGAATGCCGACGCCTCCTTGTCGCTGAGGCTCATCGCGGTGCCGACGATGTTGGCCCTCTCCGCCCGCGAGTTAGCTCGTGCGACCTCGATCGCCGAGTTGTAACCGATCTCCTGAGTTTGCGCGCTGCCAAGAGTAGAAAACGTGAGCATCGCGATGGCGGGTGTGAGCAGTACGGACTTGCAGATCATGATTTGGCTCCACTGCCGCTTTTGTTATGAGTGATCGCGGGCACAGCGGCTGACTGCGTTCCACGGCTCTTCGTTTTTCAACCAAGTTGTCTGAAAAAGCTAAAGAATTCCAGCGGGGATAGAAGGCACGTCGAGTGCCGAAGTCGTCACTGTAATCAAATCATTGTTTCTGAGCGCGTTTTCGCGTGTTTTCGATCGTCAAGCCTGCGCTTGGCTGCCCCAGCGAGGGCAGTGCCTCAATCTGGGCACGGATGAAACTTCTGGGTGACAACCTGAAGCAACAAAATGAAAATCGGCGAAGTGAACGTGAATGCAGAGTCAGCGGGTTGGCAGGCTTCAACGTGGCACTTTCCAACTGAATGATGTACGCGGCGACTTCATGCGGACGCAGCACGCGGCTTCGTGAATGCGAGCTATTTCGCACGTCGTAGTCCGGTGGTCCCGTGCAGGGCCACATCGAGGTGACTCTACTCGATGAGAAACATCAGCGTTTCTCTCGATGAGCACCCGCGCAGCTCCGGCGCGCGGTTGTGAAGTTTGCCCACTCCCATTCCGGGAGCCAGTTTCTGCGGCATTTGCCGTTACATTGAAATTCCATCATGCTTCCGCCACACAGCGGACAAACCAGATTAATGATGGACGAAATGATGCTGGCGCTACGTTCACCGGGAAGTGTCTCGAACTTTGGCATAGTCTGCTCCTCAGTCGTGAGAGGTCGATCTCTGAATTTGAACCGCTCCTCGCAAAACCCACGCTACATTCGTAAAGAACACGAAACTTAGCATTGCGATGTCTCGGTTCGAAGATCAGCTTGCAAACCTCATGCCAATCAGGACAGACAAGTTGATTGGCGGATTTCTCGCGATTTGCGGATTTCGCGTGCTGGCCAAACTGCCCGCAATTTGGCACTGCCGGACCTTTCGCGGTCATCCCGCATGATTTAGTCATTTGCGACGCCGTGTGCGGATCGCAAGGAACGCAGATTCAACTCCTCACATATTTCCTATTTCCTATTGCGATTCCGATGTGGCATTGCGCATGCAATATGACCGTAGTTGGAATGAGAGAGACCATGAAGAACTTCAATCTAAATTGCTTTTTCACGCTAGCTTTGTGCGTGTTGACATCGACAGCGTGGGCCGATTCGTTGGAGCTAAAGAATGGAAGTCTCAGCAACGGCAAGTTCGTCAGTGGAACCGAAAGCGAAATCAGCTTCCAAGTAGGTAGCTCGGTGCAGAAATTCAGTGTCGGAGACCTTGTTTCAATCAAGTTTGGCCAACACGCCGCTGCTGACACAAGTGCTCGTCAATTCATTCCGCGTCCCGCGAACTCCAGAACAAGCGCTTAGAACGCGGCGAATGTCACTGTCCCCGCCGGAACGCGCATTTTGATACGCACGGTCGACGCCATCAATGAGGCCGAAGCATGTTGGAAACCGCTTTCAGGCCTCGCGTCAGAACCATTGAGCGTTAATGGGGTTTTAGCTGCCCCGAAGGGTGCGGACGTCTACGGCCGGCGGGCTGAGTCGAAAAAGTCCGGAACGTTCACCGGCAGATCAGAGCTGCAGCGCGAGCTGACTGGCATTGTGGTGAATGGCCAAACCGTGCGCTAGTCACGGGCCAGTATGCGCTGTCAGGAAACTCTAGAACTGCTAGCACGGCAAAGAGAACGATTGCCGGTGCGGCGGTCGGAACCGTCATCGGCGCGATCGCCGGCGGCGGTAAAGGCGCGGGCATCGGCGCGGCTGGTGGCGGTGGAGCTGGAGCTGGGTCGGAGATCATTACCAAAGGCGATCAGGTGAAAGTCCCCAGCGAAACACTGCTGTATTTGACGCCGTAGCAAGAGGTCACGCTGCCAACATCGCGAGGCTAAGCTGAGCAGCCGAGCGGGGAAATAGGTATGGAGTTGCGACGAACCGGCGACAAACACGAAGCAGTCGAAGTGAGCCGGCAATAGTTGTTGAGCTCAGACTGCCGGTATCCGTGAGAAATTCAACATTAGGAGTGACAATGAACCGAAAAGCTGTTCCCTGGTATTTCAGTCCGAGTAAGTGCCTTCTGAAAGCGCGCCCGTTGGCGGCGTTGCTGATCTTACTGCTGGTTTCCGTGGCGCCGGGAGTTGCTGAAGATGTCAGTCAGCAAATCAACTCACCATCGAGTCTTCGCGCCACCCATCTTCTTGGATTCGCAGGCACCCGTAACAACGCCAAAGGGACTCTTTCCATTAAAGGCGACGCTCTGCAGTTTCAGAGGAGCGGGAAACCTTCCACGCAGGTAAAGATAACTTCAATTCAAGATGTCGCCCTTGGCGATCAAAGCAGGCAACTGGGCGGAATACCGCTGACTTTAGCCAAGGCAGCGATTCCATTTAGCGGTGGCCGTGCCGTGAGTCTCTTTTCTCACAAGAAGTACGACACCCTGACTCTTGAATACGTTGACGCCGAGGGCGGGTTTCACGGAGCGATCTTCGAGCTCAAGAAAGGGCAAGCGGAAGCGTTCCGAAATGAGCTGGTGGCCAAGGGAGCACGGGCCATCAATACCGAGAGCACACCCACGAAGCAAACCGCGGAGGCCGTGAATGAAAGCAACTAGAACAGCAATATTTCTTTTGGCAGCAGCATCCTTAATGATTGCGTACCCGGGCCGGCTCTCAGCGGAAACGGCGGGGCGACGGAGCGTTCAAGTGAGCCAGGTAAATGCCGGGGCCACATCTGTAACTCCATCCTTCCAGGCGGCGATCTACGAGAACCTTGTAGAAGAGTTGAGCAAGACGAAGCGGTTCAGAGACGTGCTTCGCGACGGTGACCACAAGGCCGGCGACGTGGCCGACCTGCTGGTTCTCAAAACGACCGTCGAGAAATACTCGCCAGGCAGTGAGACTCTCCGGGCAGCGACCACGGTCGCGGGATGGACGAAGTTAACGGTGCATACTCAGCTTTCCACGCGAGATGGCAAGGTGGTTCTCGAACGCACAGTGAGCGGCAAGGTTCGTTTCTTCGGCAGCAACTTGCGGGCGACACACAATCTCGCGCGGAATATTGCTAAAGCTGTGAAGAAGTCGCCGCTGGCCAATCCTGCGCCGCCGGCTCTTGCTACTGTAACTAACTCCAGCTCGAGCGATGACGTTGTTGTGGTCGAATTCCGTTAAGTTCAAGGTCGGATAGCCGAAGGAATTGAACCAGAGGAGCGCAGCATGGGCCGGAAAGAAATCTCAATGCGCAATACGAAACGTGCTCTCGTTCTGATTACCGCCGCCTTTGCTGTCTAATGCACGTCGCGTGCCGCTGTCCCGCGCGCTAACCTGTTGACAATTCAACGTCGCTGTAAACCTCTTGGACCGAATGTTGGCAGTGTCAATGGCATTGGGCAGTTCGCTCTCAACGATTCAGTATGCCGCTGCCGCGGCTTCTTCCTGCGCTGGCTTGGCAGAGGGCGTGAGGCGAGTCTCGATAAGACTTTGAACTTGTGACCAGACCCGAGGGTCGCAGTCGATAGCCGTGTGGCTTTTAAAGAAAACGCGGTCATACCAGGGGTACGCGCGGCATGCAGCAGGTTCCTTTCCGTACTTGAACTCAAAGTTGCCGAGGATCGTGGTGCGAGAAGGATCAGCCGCCACGATCGCTGTACGTCCGTGAATCAGGCCCTTGGTTTGATAGAAATTGACGCCTTCCACCACGTTCCCGGGAATGACTGAGTCGTCCTCTCCGTTTTTGCGGACGCTATCAACCTGGATGGTGAGCACAACCGGTATGCCCTCGCGTTCCAGTTCGCGGGCAACATATACGACCGTTGATGCTCCCCAACTGTGGCCGAATAGAATGATGCCCGCGGCGGGAGCTGAAGATTGCGGAAGCATGTTCCACCCAAACTATTCCACCACTCAACAATGGCTTCGCGTGCCTGGACTGCGTCGCGGTTTTTGAAAATTTCGACTTTGACTTGATCGCCGTATTTTTCCTGGAGCGTGCGGGCTGAGTTGAACCTCCGAGTGCCGTACATCATCGGCATGAACGAAGCCTCCAACGAAGCCAACCACAAGGGTTGGAATCACGTCGTGGAGTTGCGAGGCAGCGATCGGCGCCTGCTCTACCGGAACGCCGGAGGCGCCTCGAGCAGCATTGGTTGAGTTGATCAACAAGAACGCGCTTACCAGGGCCTGTGACGCCGTAGCCGCTGAACGCGTGCGCCACGGTTTCCGGAGCTGCTCGTCAGCCGTGATGATCCTCATTTGTTCGACGGAATAAGGTAGCTCTCTGCCGCAGTCCAGGCAAGCCACACAGACCTGCCCTGCCGGTTTGCGGTGCGGCCAGGTTATGCGACGATGAACGCAATCAAAGAAGTAAGCGAATATCCATTTGAGCCAGCGCATAGTCGTATGCCTTACGCCTGCGCACAACCCACGACGAGTGTTTGCAGCGGGACCAGGCTTCCGAGCTGTACGGACGTTAACTGCACATAGGCGTGCCGCAGATGCGACCGAAATTCTTTCTGCTTAATGTGCGCCAACGCCGCGGCTTCGTTCACCGGATACCCGAGTACGTGATGCAAAACAAAGGCGATGCGCGAACCAGCATCGAGCGCGAGAATGGGATTCATGCCGGCGTCATCCTTGAACGGCAAAAGCCTGCTCGAGCCGGAAGCCTTGTGATCCGCGTAAACGATAACTTCAAAGGCGGACGACTCCCGATCTACATCGCCGATGGGTTCATGCCGCAACTGTTGCAGCGAAAGTTCAACAATGCGTTGTAAGAGATTCGTGCCGGTGGTGACTTCGTCCCGGGAGTCATCGAGTGCTTTAACCACAACCGAAAGCGACACACTCGGGTCGAGCGTCAGCAAATAGGCAGAATAAGTAAGGCGCTCGATCTCGAGGTCTACTTTCTTCTCTGCGGCCAGCGTCAGTTGTGGCGTCATGGGTTCACCTCCGACGCTTAGTGAATAGGCAACTCAGGTGCCAAATAGTCACGAACGGCAGGTGAGCCGTAAGCTGCTGAAAATGTGTGATCCACCTGACACGACTGGCCGGTTCAGCGGTTCAAACTCCGGGTGCGTCGAATCTGCTCGACAGCAGCCTGACCGCTAATGGGCAGCAACAGGGCACAAGGCATACTGCTGCGAATTGATCCCGAACTTTTAATTCGAGAGATTAGCGGTGCCATCCTTCTCGTAGCCGAACTACAGGCGGTTTTTGCGTGGAATCCATCTTTGCCGGAACGATCGTTGCGTAGGAGTCTGGCTGGCGGGGGCAGAGGCCAGAATGGCGCTCGCTTTCAGCGCTGTCCAATAACTTCTTGAATGAGGCTCATTCTCGTAGGTTATAGCGAACGTATTTGGGCTGATCCGCCGTCTAGGTCGAACCGACCGGGTTATTCAACTTCTGCTTGGAGTTTGCGCGCTTGGTGACAGTGCCGAATGCTCCGGCTTTGCGTAAGTGTCTGGGAAGAAAAGAAATACCAGCCACCTTGAAGGCGAGGAGATGCCAATTGATGAACCCGGTTTCTCCGGCGGAGACCGTACCAGCCTGGATATGCCTAAGCCGGAGGAAGATCTGGTGCAAGCTGTCGCCGCGACTGGCAAGCCTCTCGTTATTG
>WNGK01011987.1_pt1 | contig 16860 bp, 14 predicted proteins | sample 5400601 | NCBI WGS metagenome assembly WNGK01 (sample SAMN13153376, study PRJNA577476) | soil metagenome | isolation source: 60 cm soil or saprolite under Garry oak tree replicate 1 | place: USA:California | collected 2016-06-15
TGGGCAATTTCTATACACATGGATTTTTGCATTTTTTGCACACGCAGGGCATACCCCCGTTTTTAGTTCCCGTGCCGTAAGCCCCCTTGCTTTAGCTATGGAGATGTAAAGCACGCTTACCTTAGATAACGCTGGTATTGCATCTAAGAAATGTGCTATACTGTCGAGTATGAGAAAAACGTTTCTGTACCGGATGTATCCGAGCAAGCACCAACGGAAAGCTCTTGAAGCTACGCTTGAGGAATGCCGTTGGCTGTATAACAACACGCTGGCATACCGCAAAGAGGCATGGGAACAAGAGCAACGCAATGTGTCGTATTATGACTCGAAAGCTCGCATTCCCCTGCTGAAAGTGGAACGTCCTTCTCTGAAATCGGTTCACTCGCAAGTCTTGCAGAATATCACGGAACGGGTGGAACTGGCTTTCCAGGCTTTCTTCCGGCGTGTCAAGAACGAAGAAGAGCTGGGCTATCCTCGTTTCAAAGGCAAAGGGCGTTATGACAGCTTCACCTATACGCAATCTGGATTCAGCATTGTCTCTGCCTCCCAGGCAGCCTCCCACGATAATCGGGTGTGCCTCTCCAAGATTGGCAGTATCAAGCTTGTCTATCACCGCCCGATCAAGGGCAAGATCAAGACGCTCACCATTCATCGTTCCTCGACTGGCAAGTGGTATGCCTCTTTCTCTGTCGAGTGTGATCCTGAGCGACTGCCTCAACGCACCTCTCAGGTTGGCATCGACGTAGGACTCAAGACGTTTGCCACGTTCTCGGATGGCACTGAGATAGAGAACCCACGCTTCTTCAGGAAAGAGGAAAAGGCACTGGCAAAAGTGCAGCGCAAGCATAGCAAACTTGCTAAAGGCACGCCTCAGCGACACAAGCATCGCAAAGTCGTTGCACGAGTACATGAGCGCATCCACTTCCGCCGTGATAACTTCACCCATCAGGAGAGCCGCCGTATCGTGGACTCCTACGGTGTCATCTGTGTGGAGGACTTGCCCGTGAACCGTCTGACCCACAACCATTGTCTCGCCAAAAGCATTGCAGACGCCTCGTGGTCGGAATTTTTCAGCAAACTCTCTTGCAAAGCGGAAGAAGCTGGCAGAAGATACGTTGCTGTCAACCCGGCCTATACCACCCAGACATGCAGCAATTGTGGACATCGCCAGAAGATGCCGCTCTCGGAACGTGTATTCGATTGTCCGCGCTGTCATGCTCATCTGGATCGAGACCTCAATGCGGCAAAGAATATTCTTGCTGTGGGATTACAGAGCATCGGTAGCCAATCCGTAGAAGCCCCTGCCTTCAGGCATGGGGAGTAATCACTTCCGTAGTATTTGATGATGGTGCCATGGTTAATACGACAAGTGTCGCAAGTGTCACAACGAGGACAAATGGCTCAAATGTCCCAACGAAAATATTTATCTCTACCAGCATCAAGCAAGGAGCACATTTTGTGAATAGACATTATGGCAGTCAGAGCATGATCGCACCACTGCGCACAGTCATGGTCAGGCGACCCGACGAAGCTTTCGCGGTGGACGATCCGGTGATGTGGCATTATACGCATCGCCCAGATCTGGAGCTAGCCCGGCAAGAACACGACGCTCTGGTAGGTCTGCTGCGACAGGCCGGAGCAGAGGTGATCTACCACGACGAGCCACATCCTGATCGTGCTGACGCGATCTTCGTCTTTGACCCCGCCATTGTGACAGATAACGGAGCCATTATCCTATCCATGGGCAAGCCACAGCGACGGGGCGAGGAGGCGGCCATGGCTCGCAGATTTGAGGCACTTGGTATACCATTACTCTATACCTTATATGGCGAGGCGCGGGCCGAAGGGGGCGACCTGCTGTGGCTTGACCATGATACGCTGGCAGTGGGACTCGGCTTCCGTACCAATACCGAAGGGCTGCGCCAGCTTCGTGAAGCCTTATCGGGTATAGGGGTCTCAGTCATCCCCGTGGAGTTGCCCTACTACACCGGTCCAGAAGCCTGCCTGCACCTGCTCTCGCTGATCAGCATCGTCAATCACAACTCCGCTGTGGTCTATCCACGGCTGCTCAGCGTGCCGTTCTGGCAAGAGCTAAAGCGACGGGGCTTTGGCCTTATCGAAGTTCCCGATGCAGAGTTTGCCACTATGGGCCCCAACGTGCTGGCCCTGGCCCCTGGGAAGTGCCTTATGCTGGCGGGCAATCCGATCACTAAGCGGCGACTGGAAGATGCAGGTTGTGAGGTCGTTACTTATACAGGCAATGAACTTTCCCTCAAAGCCGAAGGTGGCCCAACCTGCCTGACAAGACCTATTCTGCGGGATGATGAAAATATATCAAATCCTACATCTTGACATAGCCACTGGATGACTCTAGAATTAATACAGTCACAAACGTATGAAGGTAGGATAAGCTCAAGATGAGGTGAGCAAATGGCAGACCGCTCAGGTCAGCAGCTAGGCAACTATCGGCTCATTCGCCTGCTTGGCAAGGGTGGCTTCGCCGAAGTCTACCAGGGTGAACATATCTATCTCAAGACCCCTGCGCCATCAAAGTACTGCACACCCAGCTGACCAGCGAAGATATGGCAGGCTTTCTCAATGAGGCACGCACAATCGCTCACCTGGTGCATCCCCACATCGTGCGCGTCACCGACTTTGGCATAGAGGGTGACACTCCTTTTCTGGTGATGGATTATGCTCCCAACGGCACACTGCGCCAGCGTCATCCCAAAGGGACACAGCTCCCACTCTCTCTCATCATACCCTATGTCAAGCAGGTGTCCGGGGCACTACAGCACGCACATAATGAAAAACTGGTGCACCGCGACATCAAGCCAGAAAATATGCTGCTGGGGCGTCAAAACGAGCTTCTGCTGAGTGATTTCGGTATTGCTTTGGTGGCGCAAAGCTCGCGCTATCCGAGCCCGCAGGAGATCGTTGGCACCGCTGCCTATATGTCTTCAGAACAGGCAACTTTTGTGAGGCCATGGCCTGCTCCTCAAATTATAACGCCGGCTCCTCCAGGTCCATATGTTCCTCCCATATACGCACCGATACACGAGCAGAGCATGCCGCCCTATGGAATTCCTTCCAGCGGGTCAGCTCAGAATTATCCTGCTCAAGCGGAACTCGCCCTGGGAACGGCAGGGCAAGAGAAGTTGAATGTGTGGAACATAGGAAAAAGACAGTTAGTGGCTATGGCAGTGGGTGCTCTTCTTTTTGCCGCTCTCTTCTTCCTCTCCAGCCTCTTCGGGCTAATTTATTTTGCCAGTATTGCCAGTATTGCCCTGGCCTGCGTCACTCTTCTTTTTTTGGGGACGGTCTTCGGACCCTGGGCAGGTCTTTTTACCGGAGTGGGTGGATTGTTAATCGTTGGGCTACTAGAAAATCAGCGCATCTTCGATATCTTTTTCGGCAAATTGGAACTGGGTTTCGCTATAGGCGGCTTTATTGCCGGGTTGACGCTGTTCATAACCAGGGGACGTTACAATAACGCCCAGGCTATCGCCACAGCAGGGGGTATCAGTATCACCGGGTCATTCATAGGTACGTATATTGCTTACTTTCCCTATATTGGTATCCTGGACTTAATTTCATTTAGTGTCATCCCCAGTCTGGTCCTCCTTCCTGCCTCGCTGGCTACTTATAACGCTATAGTCAATCGTTTAAATCGGGCATAAAGCATCCCGTTGTAGAAAATCCAGACAGGTGAACAGATGAGCCTGTTGACATCTTCTCTACATTCTCCTACAATTGACCCACCTGATATTAAAGACAAACACTAACAAGAAAAGGCATGAAAATGGCGGATCGCTCTGGTCAACAGCTTGGCAATTACCGTCTCATTCGCCTGGTTGGCAAGGGCGGTTTCGCCGAAGTCTACCTCGGCGAACATATCTATCTCAGCACTCCGGTCGCCGTCAAAGTGCTGCATACTCAGCTGGAAAGCGAAGATATGGCAGGCTTTCTCAATGAGGCCCGCACTATCGCTCGCTTAATACATCCTCACATTATCCGAGTCACCGACTTTGGCCTGGACGCTGAGACCCCCTTTCTCGTCATGGATTACGCTCCCAACGGTACCCTCCGCCAGCGCCATTTGAGAGGCACAAAACTACCACTTACTACCATCGTACCGTATGTCAGGCAGCTTGCCGAGGCATTACAACATGCGCATGATGAAAAGCTGATCCATCGCGACATCAAACCAGAGAATATGTTATTGGGACGAAAGAATGAGGTCTTGCTCGGTGATTTTGGCATCGCAACCATTGCTCACCGGACGGCAACCCAAAACACGCAGATGATCGCGGGAACCGCTCTATACATGGCTCCTGAATTGTTCAGAGGCAAGTCTTACCCCAGCAGTGATCAATATTCTTTAGGGGTAGTAGTCTACGAGTGGCTTTGTGGGGAATCACCCTTTAGCAGTGGCGATTTCATCCAATTGGGCTATCAGCATACCTATGTTCCACCCCAACCTTTAAGTGAGAAGCTTCCAACGATACCTCGTGATGTTGAACAGGTGGTAATGACAGCACTGGCAAAAGAACCGAAGCAGCGGTTTGGAAGCGTGCTGGCCTTTGCCAATGCTCTGGCACAGGCTAGCCAGTCTGAACAACCCTTTATTGTGAAACCTCGAAGCCAAACTCCTGAGCCACAAACAAGTTCGCAATCTGCATCTCCCAGACCTTCCGAGCAGATCGCTCAGGTACCATCATTTCCCACACCACAACCTATAGTAGCTTCATCTCTTTCGGAAGCAAGTGCTTATAATAATCAGGGGCAGGTTATTTCTGATGTGCAACCTGTGACCGAACCGCCTCAAGAGGAACTGCCAGTTTCTGAGAAGAGGCAGGTTATTTCTGATATGCAACCTGTGACCGAACCGCCTGAAGCGAAGCAAATAGGTTCTAAAGATAGTAATACGCGAGTGTGGAGCATAGGAAGAAGACAGATAGTGGCTATGCTCATTGGAACACTACTCTATGCCGGGCTGAGTCACTTTGCCATTGTTGTGGGAAACTTCCAGGCTGGTTATCTTTTTGTATTGCTGCCGGCAATCATTATTCCCCTCTTCTTTGGAGAGCTTTTCGGCCCCTGGGTTGGTCTTTTTATAGGAGTGGCTGGCTTCTTCATTGGTAATTACTTTCCTGGGTCTGATTTGAATGTAGCTGACGACAACATTCTAACTGGTGGCTTCTTCCAAGGTGTTACTTTGGAAGAAATTCTAGGTGTGGCTCTGATAGGTTTCATCGCAGGGTTTACGCTGCTGAGCACCAGAGGACATTACAATAGTATCCGCAACATTATCATTGCTGATGTTATTGCCGCTATTGCGGTACTCCTTGGTTTTAGTCTGACCGGGCTTGTAAGAGCGGATCTGAATTTTTTCGTTATCGTTCAGGCAGTGCCTGATATCATTTTTACCCTGGTTCTGCTCCCCATATTCTTGATGATCTACAACACTATAATCAGTCGCAGAAAACGCGCATAGTATCCTCATTCCCCGCTACCCTTCACAGGAATAAAACGCATCCAAATTGTGTTAACATAAGCAAAGAACGAAGTGGAGAAGTGAGGAGTACCCCGACTATGGCAAAACAATACGATGTGATCATTATTGGCTCTGGACCGGCAGGCTATACAGCCGCGATCTATGCTTCACGCGCTAACCTCTCGGTGCTCATGTTCCAGGGCTACCAGGTAGGTGGGCAGCTGATGGTGACCAGCGACGTGGAGAACTATCCTGGCTTTGAAGAGGGTATTCTTGGCCCCCCGATGATGGAGAAGTTCGAAGTCCAGGCCCGCCGCTTCGGGACAGAGATGATCCCCGAAGATGTGACAGCGATCGATTTTAGCCAGCGCCCCTTCAGGCTCACAACTGATTCGGGCGAGTACCTGGCACGTACCATTATTATCTCGACTGGGGCGAGCGCAAAGTGGTTGGGACTGCCGAGCGAACAGCGCCTGCAAGGGCGGGGCGTAAGCGCCTGTGCTACCTGCGATGGCTTTTTCTTTAAGGGTAAGGATGTGGCCGTGATAGGTGGTGGAGACACTGCCATGGAGGAGGCTAACTTCCTGACACGCTACGCCAATCATGTTACGGTTATTCACCGCCGCGATTCGCTGCGGGCCAGCAAAATCATGCAGGATCGCGCTTTCAGAAACCCTAAGATTAGCTTTATGTGGGAGACCGATGTCACCGAGGTCCTGGGTGATGACGCCATAACTGGTCTACTGCTGCGCAATGTGAAGACAGGCGAAGAGAGTGTCCTGCCGGTTCAGGGATTATTCCTGGCCATCGGGCACGAACCGAATACCGGCCTGTTTAAGGGCGTCATCGACATGGATCAGAAGGGATATATTGTTCCGGTTGAGTATACGATGACCAATATTCCCGGCGTTTTCGCAGCGGGCGATGTTACCGACCATCGCTATCGCCAGGCCGTTACCGCCGCCGGCGATGGCTGTCGTGCTGCCATTGATCTTGAACGGTGGCTTGAGAGCCAGGGTGAGGATGTCGGCGTCGAAAACTGGAATTAATCTTTTACCTGCAATTTACCTGGCAGCCGCAGAGGCTGCCAGGTTTCTTACCAGATGGCACTATTGTGCTCAAGCTGGATACTGGTCTGGTGGTCACTCCTCTTAATACTGCAGGGAAAGCAGAACGTAGTACGGAAGCTGGATCAGCCAATGCACTGCCGATACTGGCCGCGGGGCAAATGCTGGAACCTGCTGCAACGAATACAACTCTTTTAGTAAGCCCGGCAGGAACCTTTAACGCCGATATAGCGGTAAGTGACAGTTGGGGCTTAGGGTCCCACACGCTTCACGCTACCGAAAATCTAGGCGCGCGGAGTGCAGAGCTAGGTTTCAGCATTATGCCCAAACCAGCCATGCTCGAAGTGCATCCTTCCTCTCTTGACTTTGGCAAAATAGCGACGGGTAGAAAAGTATTTCTGTCGTTGATGGCCGGGAACCCAGGGGGACGGCGGCTCACCTGGCTAGCTGATACAAAGGGAACGGTGTGGCTAACGACGCCAACACACACCGGAACGATTGAACCGGGCAGTTTACGGCAATCGATCTACATTGCTGTCGATACCGCGCATTTGAAAGTAGGAAGTTACCCGGCGGAGATTGCCAGAATGGGACCTTCAGCTTCACAGGACCGGCAAATACCGCCAGTGTGAATTGGGGATGTATACCGCCACCAACGCTGGAAGCCAGCTTAGGCAATTGTTCTTACAATGCGGGCTGGAGTTGCCTTGCTACCGTGAGCAGCGCTTCGAATAACACGAACACCGTGAACTGGAACGCATTCGGCAATGGGGTAAACGGCATTACCTTCAATCCACCCGGCGGGCCACTTACTCCAGGCCAAACGGCACAGGTGACCATTTCAATACCGGATACTGTCTGCCCGGCTAACGCTACCTTTACTTTCTCGGGCTCGGAAGGAGAAAATCCCGTTAACGTACCATGGAGCTGTGTGGCACCGATGCTGACTGCCAGCGAAGTGGATCCAGGAGGTGCCTGCCTTAACAGTAATGATATCTATACATGTACTGTTACCCTGGCCCTGCCCCCAGATTCACAAGGTGATCTCGGCTGGTCGGCATTCAGCAGTTCAACTGGAGTTACCTTCAACCAGTCAAGCGGAACCGTACTTCCAAACCAGCCACAACAGGTGATTGCTACACTTCCTGCCAGCGATTGCCCGGGTGGCACCTTCACCTTCTCAGATAGTGGAGGAAACATCACCACTGTATCCTGGACCTGTGGAACGGCAACGGCGACTCCGACGGACACTCCGACAGCGACTCCCACAGATACACCGACGGCAACGCCAACAGATACGCCCACTCCAACGGATACACCGACGGTGGCCCCAACGGACACTCCAACGGATACGCCCATTCCGACGGATACTCCCACACAATAGTTACGGTCGTCTTGACATTCTCCCTTCTGCCTTCAGGCGACGTGAGAATGTCAAGAAAGATAACAGGTACCTCGTAATTACCACTGCTTGAGGAGATGTGCCACCTTGCCTTTTGGCGTTAGCTCGTAACGAATGCGATCCGGGTTGATATCCTCGACCTCGGGAACAACATCCGCCGTCACTACCGTATCACGAGGATGAACTATCTTCCAAACGTTGGCAACGACACCAGGTTCTTCCTGTTTATACACATACCGGCGAGCAATCTTCGCTCTTTGAGCCACATGTTCAGCATGGCCAAGAGTCTCTTTAGCCTGCTGATCCTCTAGATATGGGTCATACAATTCCTGGCAAACGTCCCTCGATACCTGTAGTAACAACCGGCGAACGACCCTGTCGTTTATGGCTTTGATAGTTGATATAGGCAATGATCATACCAATGCTTGCCACTGAACCTCCAAAGGCCGTAGCTAGTGGTTTGGATACGAGATTCGTCATCCACGCAGTGAGTACCAGCACGGTGGTCAGTATACCTAGCCAAAAATCGAGCGAAGACCAAAAACTGAGCGGGCTCGTACGAGCAGAAGGAGTTGTCGTTGCCCCACCTTGTGCAATGGATACGCCAGTCAAAGCATGTCTATCTGGAGGCGTATTCTTAAGGGTCCCTTGAGAGGAGTCGTGGGAAACATTGCCAGGAGGTACATACTCATCATGATCGTTACGCTGCCAGTTGGCAGGCCATTGATAGGCTTTGGCTCGTACAGCCTTGCGTTCTCGATAGCGCACGATGTCCAGGCCAAGACAGGTCAACGTAAAAGCTCCCAAAAGACCAAAGGCGTACATGTCGCCAAGAATGTTGATATTTCCTCGCACAAGCAACAGTACCGCGATGGGAATACCGGTAGCCAGAGCAACGGAGTAGTGAGGCGTTCCACGTAACTTATTGCGTCGCAACACAAAAGCAGGAAAGAAATCCATGCGCGAGAGTGCCATAAATACATGGTAAGACCCAATAATGGCCGTGTTGCTGGCAAATACCAGGAGCGCACTGGCGCTGATGGCTACCTCGGTTTGCAAGAAGATACTTCCCCAATGCCCGGCAAGGAGCGAAATAAGTTGGTTAGACAGCACGGGATCACTTGCTTCACGCGGTTGCAAAAGAGTCGAAAGCATGGTCAGGACAGGGCTGGTCACGCCAATCGTTAATACTACGAGCAAGAGCGCTATTCCTGCTACCCTCTTACGTGGCGTTTTCATCACTGGAGACAGTTGTGAAATACTCTCTAAACCTGAAAAGGCCAGGAATGAGCCAGCAAAACCAGTCAAGATGGAAACCACCGTATGGTGTTGATGCGCAAACATCCTGGGGAAGAGTGACAAAAAATCAGAGAAGGATATGTGGGTAAAGACGGTAATAAGAATCGCCACATCGCTGCCGAAGGCGATGACCGCACCCACCAGGCTAACTTTGGCGCTCTCGCTCACACCCACCCAATTCAGGATACCTAACAGCACAAGTACGCCAATAGTAATCTCCAGGGTAAATGGCCCAATAGCGGGTAGCACTACACTCAGATAAAGCATACCCGAAAGACAGCTGATGGCTGCTGTAAGAAAGTAATCGACCAGGATAAACATGCCGCCCAACGCCCCCACCCAGTGATTCATGGCCTGCGCTGCTACCGTCACAACGCCACCGCCTTGCGGGAAGCGATTGGTCACCTCAGCGTATTTCAACGTTAGTAGCACAAATACGGTCATGGTTAAAAAGACAAAGAAACCTGCCAGTCTCCCAACAGTTCCATAGAGGATACCAGGGACATAATAAACAGAGGTACCAATATCCGCAAAGACAACTGCCCAGCAGAGGATAGGACCAAGTAAATGCTTACCGGCATGTACTTCTTCCTGGGGGGCTTGATCTGACGTTTCTTGTGTCGCAGCGTCTTGCGCCATAGCAATGCAGTTCCTTTGTCCTTCAACGAGCAATATTTTCTAGCAGGCCATTTTCCCCTCTGTCCTTCAACGAAAATTATTCCCTATCAGGTTAATTTCTACTAACAACACGTTTGCGCATCTCTATATGATACTGATTTGCGTTCGTGTGTATGAACCTTAGAGAGTAGTATACAATAGAAACCACTCTTTTTGGCAGGCGCAGGTCTTGTTATTCTATGAGAGCTTTATTGCTTCTGAGAAGTGGCTACAAGCGATTTGAGATGCTACATATGCAGTTGAATAAACACAACCATTGTTACTTCAGATGCATTGAAACGTTTGAATACAGAGATGAGCAGAAAGCACGTTTTTTGTAGGAGAGGGATCCATAGTGAGCCCAAAGGCCAACCATTTACCGGCAATTAAGTAGCCAATTGTGCTCTGGAGGAAAAAGATAATGAGCGGTAGTAGCTTCGAACTCATCATGCAAGAAGTGCTCAATCAAAAGCAACATTTGGAGGAATTAATCGAGGAAAACCAGGATTTAAAGCGTCAACTTGCTGATTTGCGTGGAGGTCGCGGTATTTTCCTTGATATTTTCGGCAAGCAGTTCGCACTCATGGGCGGACCGGCTGTTACTTCTTCTCAAGTAGTCTCGCCAACACAAGATTCTCCTGCCAGCTACCAGGAAACTATAAGCATGGCTTTAAGCGAGGCGCCAATGAGCACTATTCCTGAAACCCCCCTGCCCAGCTACGACGAATTTGAGCAAACAGCAAACTACTCCGATCAAGAAGTAGAAGAGGTAAGTGAAGAGGAAGTGTTACAAACAGCGACGCCTTCCTCTACATTTCTTGAAGATATGCTCATTGATGAATTCGCAGCCGCTATCACCAGTCCGATGACAGCGGCAGTCTGGCAGGGAGCCGTGACCAGGAAGGACGAAGCGATCGATGAAGAGGAAAAAGCGGCACTGCGGAAGGAACTCATCGGCAGCTTCTTACTGGAATAAGGAACCTGTCGACAGTCATCCCGAATTTTTGAATCGGGCGTTCTTCAACCACACATCAGATCCGGGATGACTCCTGTTTGGGAGCGAGGAGATCTGTACTTAGATCCGGAAATCCCTTGTAACCTGAGTGGCTGGCGGCGACGTATCGGTGCGTGCTAACATCGTCAGCGTAAAAGAGCTATTGTTCTGCGGCATAAGAAAGGTTACCGTCCCGGTTGTGCCGGTCGTGCCAGCAGCAACATCTATGGCAAAAGTATCACTTGTTGGCGAATTGACGATATCGCCCGACTTCAGACGTGCATACGTAGACATCTCAGGGTAAAACACACTTGAAGTCGGATTTCCTAATTTCAATGTTACCACAATATAGCGCATGCCACCTGCAGCTTGCTTTCCATTAGCGCTGAATCTCGAGGTCACAGTTGTTAGTGTCCAGTTCACTCCCGCGTATTGGAAGGCCATATTTGGGCTGATTGTCTTTGCTTGATACTTGCCCAAATCGGCATTTCCCGTTAATGGAACATCCTCCTGTACCTCATTCGCACCCCCTAAGCGCAAAGTAAGTTTAGTGATATCCATGCTCGAAGACAGAGAATAATCCACCCAGCTGGTTTGTGTGACTGCCTGGGCAACCTCACCAATATCATGCTCACGAGAAGGAGTTACACTTGTTCCATCCGGCAAAATTAAATGGAAGTTATCACTATATGAAAGGAAGATTGTGCCGGCGGTAGGATTATGCTCCTTCATATTGAGACGCAGCAGAACCGGTGAGCTCGTGTTGCTGTCATCAGAAAAGCTACCGGCTTCCTGAGCGTTGAGAATGGTGATATCGACGCTTGCATAGGTCAGAGCTGCATTTATATTTTTCGTTGTCAAGGGCACTGTCACCGTGCCATTACTACCAGTGTTATTACCTGTACCGGTGTTGCTAGTAGTAGTAGTGTGTACACTATTAGCGGTAGAAACTAACCACCTGTAGCCCAGGTAACCGGTACCACCACAGACAGCAAGGACAGCGAGTATTATCAAGCCAACACCACAACCAATCTGGCTAAGTACACTCCTTGAGGCATCTTTTTGTGGCTGTGTGTACGCTGGCAGAGGTTGGTAGCTCTGCTGCTCCGCTGGCGAGTTTTGTGGTGCCTGGGGCGGATAATAGGTATTCGGAGACCCTTGTGCAGGCTGACTATATGAACTAGTCGGTGGAGGCGGAGGTGTTGAAAGCTGTGTAGATAAATCAGGAACTTGCGGGTAGTGTTCTCCGCTCGATGCCGCAGCAGTAGGAATGCTGAATCCAGCATCCAATGGTCCACCACAATTGGAACAAAAGCGCTGCCCAGGGGTGGCAGGAGTACCACAATGTGGACATGAAGGTGGAAATGCCTGAGCCATAAGCTCTCTCCTTTTGTTAAATGTATAGGTGTTCTTCTCTGAAGAAGGACAAAGCTGTGCTTTGCCTAAGTGTAACAGCAATCATAAAAAAAGTCTATCAGGCGTATTCGTCAGGCAAATTGAAAATCTGTAGTGGCCTGCTCAGTTCCACCTTGCGGCAGCAGTATTAACGTGTATGCACTACTGGACTGGGGTGCCAGGAAAGTAACCGTTCCAGTTTTGCCAGTTTCTCCTGCCTCAAATAAGACGGGCAGGGTGGTACTTTTTGGTGAAGCAATAGTACTGCCAGATTTTAAGCGGATGTAGTCATAGGCTGAACCAGGAATAGCCTCCTGTGACAGCGTATTATCCACTTTGAGCGTCACTATGATATAGGACATTCCCTTGCTAGCTTGCTGCCCGGCTATACTCAGTTGTGAAGTTGCACTCACTAAGGTCCAGTTTAGCCCCAGGTAAGTCATCTGGCCATTGAGGTTGACGGTTTTTGGAGCATAGTTTCGTAAATCGGCATGTCCTGTCAAAGGAATGTCCATTTGCGCCTCGTTCATAGCGCCCAGGCTTAATGAGAGCTGACTGATTTTCATGCTCGTGGGTGCTGCAAAATCCAGTGTGCTCTCCTGGGTAGCTCCAGGCGCAATACCTGCTCCAGCCTGCACCAGTGTTGGGGCAACAGTTTTTCCCCCCGGCAAAACGAGCCGCGCAACATTCGCGTAGATCCAACTCACGCGAGTTGAAGTTTTATTCTGCTCCTGCAGATGCAGGCGCACCATACCCGTGGTAGTCGTATTGGGATCATCGACAAAGCTCTGGGATTGCTGGGCAGAAAGAATAGCAATATTCACACCGGCATAAGTCACTGTAGCATTGACGGCCATCGTTGCAATCGGAGGTTGCACGTCACTGCGGCCAGCGCTATCAAAGCCCGGCAGATGGAGCCCCAAAAGCCCGGCGCCAGCGTAAGTGCCTATACCTGCAACAACAAGAAGCACAAGAAAGAGTAGAACACAGCCGGTTCTGCCTGACATGCGTTTTTTAGGAGAGCGCGGAAATGACGCGGATGGCCTTGCCCATACTGGTTGGGGAGACTGTTGAGCTGTTTGCGGCCCCGTTTGCGAAAATCGCTGTCGGGGTTGGCCTTGCGGCACTGTATCAACCTCAGAGGGTGCAGCAATCAGTACTCGCCCGCAGTTGGCACAGAAGCCCTGGCCTGCCGTGGTAGGTGTGCCACATTGTGGGCAGAAGCGCGGACGAGCCTGTGCCATAGTCTACCTATCTCCTTTGCTCCAGATCAATGTTCAAATTCCTTATGAACTCATTGTAGCATAGCCAAAGAGGTTCACTATGGCACAGTTCACATCTCGCAGTGCTATTTGCTCACATGATATCGCGGCAGATCACTTGGTAGAAATCTGCCAGGTTGGGCGTTCCCAGGCCAGTGGGGTAATCCCATCCAGGGGTGGCAGGATAGTACAGGTTGTTTCCACGGGTCACATCGTAGAAGGGCTGCATGCCGTCATTCCTGTCGGCAGCCAGGTAGAACATACGCGGCGAATAGGCATACTTGTCAATTTGATGGATCAAGCCCTCATTGACCAGGGAGACACCGGCCGCCCAGATAGGCGAGGCCGCACTTGTCCCACCAACGCCACCCCACTGGCCGTTGAAGTAGACGGCCAGGTCAAAGGCCGCTGCGGAAATCTCAGGAATCTGGCGATGGCCATTGGAGTACTGGTTATTAACTCCACTGGCATTCTGCCAATCTGGACGAGGATAGACCTGGCTGAGTCCTCCACCACTCCCCCAACGATTCTTACAGGTGAAAGGATTTGATCCATTGGACCATACAACCTCACTCGTGCGCTCTCCATTCCCACCTACAGACAAGATAGTTCCACCAACTGCTGTTGCCCATGGAGCACTGGCAGGAAAGCTGACTGAGAGACTGCGGAAAACACGGTCAGTAAAAGCTGCACAGTCACCACTGGCTACAAAGACTGTCATATGCTCCACTTGTGTGAGTATCTGAATGCTCTTCTCGATGGCAACACGATCATTCGAGGTAATCTGGCCTTCGGCATCACCGAGGCTAATACTGACAACACTGCCTGAACTGGCATTATTGGTATTATCATCAATGATCTGTTGGAGTTCATCATTGACCTGAACCCAAACATCGTTGTTTGAGTTGCCATCCGTCTCATAGTCAGCAATGTGCACAGAGCGAGCCAGGCCCGCCACCATCTCGATGTCCAGTGTAGACTCTCCAATTGCCTGTGTTGGGGCGCCATCGATATCAGCCACATCCAGCTTGCCCTGGAAGTTAATGCAATCAAAGTAATTCTGGACATCATTCTGATCAAACGCATCGATCTCGACCAGGTTTACTGTCATGTTTTCGCCGTGCCACCCGTGATTCCAGAGCTGATCGTAGCCATAGGCATGAGCCACTTCCTTTGGCAGCAGAGTCTGGCCTGAGGGATTGCAATCCTGCCCAGGACGACGCTTCGAACTCGCTTGCTTGAAATGCTGGTAGATGTGACCCGTCTGCGGCGGAGTACTATAGTTATCAAGTCCAGTAATGGCAGCGATGGAATCGACAAGAAATTTTGGCAGTTTAGGCGGTGTCGCAGGAGCAAAAAAGGTACGGTTATTCAGGCGATGAATGACGAAACGCGTCTGCAACAAGCCCGCAATGGTTTTGGCCTTGGCGGTAATGGTAAGGTGGGTATGCAATTTACTCAATTTCAGCCCTATGCCGCCGGTATTAAAGAAATCCTTGATTTTCTGATAGGTGGCATCGTCAATACCTATCTGATTGGCAAAATTCTCCAGGTTTGAACGCTTTCCAGGCTGTATTTTCTGGTGATCAAAGTGGTCGAGCACGCTCTGGCTGACCTTGAAAGTGACTCCAACGCGCATCTGCGTATTATCTGGCAGTGGGCCAACGACAGGCGAGTTAAGCGCTGCAGGCGGTAGACCTAAGTCGATAGTAGTAAACTGCAGTGGAGCGGGTGTGCCACAACCTGCCACTGGCGCGAGTACGAGCAGCAACCCCAGTATCCTAAGTACCCTGAGAACACCCACCGGTATTCGGCCATTGATGTGGTGGGTCAATCTATAGAGAAGAGTCATTACGAGGTCCTCCAAAACAATAGTAATCGTGTTCGCAAGCATTACAGGCGCCTGTAAGCAAATGTGTTTACTGGTAACACGGTCCATCTTAGAGAATCAGTTCAGCCCGGAGTATGGTATAATGAGTGAGCAATTGGAAAAGATATTCTACTCAAGGATAGATCATTATGCCAGAATTTAAGGTAGAAGCTCCTTTTCAGCCCACAGGTGATCAGCCGGAAGCCATCGCCCAGCTTGTCGAGGGCATTAGAAAAGGCCATAGGATGCAGACACTGCTGGGTGTGACGGGCAGCGGCAAAACGTATTCGGTAGCGAAAGTTATAGAGCAAGTACAAAAACCGACGCTGGTGCTTGCCCCCAATAAGACGCTGGCAGCGCAGCTTTTTAGCGAGTACAAAGAGTTCTTCCCCAACAACGCTGTAGAATACTTTGTCTCCTACTACGACTACTATCAACCGGAAGCCTACATACCCCGTACGGATACCTATGTCGAAAAAGAAAGCATGTTGAACGAGGAGATCGAGAAGCTGCGCCTCTCCACGACACGCAGTCTCTTTGAACGACGCGATGTCTTGATTGTGGCCTCTGTCTCCTGCATCTATGGCCTGGGCAGCCCTGAAGAATACGGAGAAGTAGTACTTACCCTCAAGGTAGGAGAAGAACGCCGGCGCAACAAGATCCTACGCCACCTGACAGAAATTCAGTATGAGCGTAACGATGCCAATTTCATTCGTGGACGCTTCCGCGTGCGCGGCGATGTTCTGGAGGTATTTCCCGCCTATGAGGATGTAGCGGTACGCATTGAATTTTTTGGAGATGAGATCGAGCGTATGACCGAGATCGATCCCCTCACAGGCGAAGTGTTGGGTAAACGTCAACGCCTGGATATCTATCCGGCCAAGCACTGGGTGACAACACAGCAGCGCCTGAACAAGGCCATTGAGTTGATCGAAAGCGAACTGGAAGAGCGCTTAGTCGTGCTCGAAGCCGAAGGTAAACTGCTTGAGGCCGCACGTTTGAAGCAGCGCACGAACTTTGATATCGAGATGCTGCGCGAGACGGGTTTCTGCTCTGGTGTCGAGAACTATTCACGTCACCTGGCGGGCCGCGCCGCAGGCGAGCAGCCGTGGACTTTGATGGACTACCTGCCTGAAGATTACCTGCTTGTGGTGGACGAGTCGCATGTAGCGCTGCCACAGGTGCGCGGTATGTTCGCAGGTGACCGCTCACGCAAGCAGGTACTTGTCGATTACGGCTTTCGCCTTCCCTCGGCACTCGATAACCGGCCATTGACCTTTACAGAGTTTGAGCAACAGATTAACCAGGCACTCTTTGTTACTGCCACACCTGGCCCATATGAATACGAACATAGCGAAGCCGTCGTGGAACAGGTGATTCGCCCCACAGGCCTGATTGATCCTCAGATCAGTGTGCG
>WNGK01003551.1_pt1 | contig 16859 bp, 15 predicted proteins | sample 5400601 | NCBI WGS metagenome assembly WNGK01 (sample SAMN13153376, study PRJNA577476) | soil metagenome | isolation source: 60 cm soil or saprolite under Garry oak tree replicate 1 | place: USA:California | collected 2016-06-15
TGCCGAAGCCATCATGCCGCTGATCGCGCGCGTGATGGACGCGGCCTTCGTCGATTTTGCGCTGCTTGATCGCATTGCCGTCACGGTCGGCCCGGGCAGCTTCACCGGGCTGCGCGTCGGGATCGCGGCCGCGCGCGGCATTGCGCTCGCGGCAGGCAAACCCGCCATTGGTCTTTCGACACTGTCCGCGCTTGCCGCCCCGCATGTGGCATCGCGCGCCGGATACACCATCATGGCGGCGATCGATGGCCGCAACGAGCAGGTCTATTTCCAGGTGTTCGCGCCGTCCGGTTCGACGATCGTCGCGCCGCGCCTCGATCGTGTGCGCACCGCGGTGCGCACCGTGCCGGCCGGATCGGTGGTGATCACCGGCTCGGGCGCGGAGCTTGTGGCCGCGCACTGGCCGAGCGCATCGCCGGTGCCGCGCGTCGAGGTCCACGCCGCACCCGACATCGGCTGGGTCGCGCGGCTTGGCGCCGCCGCGCAGGACGAGAAAACGCCGCCAAAGCCGCTCTATCTGCGCCGTCCCGATGCGCGCCCGCAGGATGGCGGCCGGCTGCCGCGGCGATGAAGGCGTTACTGAAGCGCCTGTTCGGGCGCGCCGCGCCAACGCTTGCGCCCGCGCATCCGCGCGACGCGCCGGCGCTGGCCGCGCTGCATGCGGCATCGTTCAATCGCGGCTGGAGCGAGCAGGAATTCGAGCAACTGCTCACCGACCGCAACGTGATGGCCGACCGCGCGGTGAGCGAACGCACCAGCGTTGGATTCATCTTGTCGCGCCGTGCCGCCGACGAGGCCGAAATCCTCTCCGTCGCGGTGGCACGCGCGTGGCGCGGGCGCGGCCTTGCGCGCCGCCTGCTCGATCTGCACCTGCGCCGCCTTGCCGGGCTCGGCCTGCGCTCGGTGTTCCTGGAGGTCGACGAGAACAATACGCCGGCCCGGCGGCTTTATGCCCGCGCGGGCTTTGGCGAGGTCGGCCGCCGCCCAGGATATTATGCGGGAAGTGGCGGGAATACGACCGCCGCCTTGGTGCTGCGCCGCGATCTGGTCTGACGATTGGACGCGCACACAGGCCAAACCTATGATACCGGATGCCGGACATTCGACGGGCCCTATGTCGTGACCGAGCCGAAACTGAACTTCATCGAAAAGCAGTGCGCCGCCAAGGGCATGCGCATGACCGAGCAGCGCCGTATCATCGCGCGCGTGCTCGCGGGCTCGGCCGACCATCCGGACGTCGAGGAATTGTATCGCCGCTGCGCCGAGATCGACCAGCACATCTCGATTTCGACCGTCTATCGTACGGTGAAGCTGTTCGAGGATTCGGGCATCATCGAGCGGCATGATTTCCGCGAGGGGCGCGCGCGCTACGAACAAATCCCCGACTCGCACCACGACCATCTGATCAACCTGCGCAACGGCCAGGTCATCGAATTCCAGTCCGAGGAGATCGAACGGCTGCAGGCCGAAATCGCCCGCAAGCTCGGCTACAGACTGGTCGACCACCGGCTCGAGCTTTACGCCCTCCCGCTCGACGACGAGAAGACCAAACGCTGATGCTGCGCCTGGTGCTGGTCCTCACGGCTGCGGCTTTCGTCACCTTCCCGCTGATGCCGGTGCAATGGCTGGCGATCAAGCTGAACTGGCCGCTGCGACGCCGCATCCCGGTGTTCTATCATCGTGTGATGTGCCGCCTGCTTGGCATCAGAGCGCGCAGTATCGGTGCCCCGATCAATGAGCGGCCGCTGCTGATCGTCGCCAATCATTCCTCCTGGATGGATATCTCGATCCTGACGTCGCTCACCCCGGTGGTGTTTGTCGCCAAGAGCGAGATCGCACACTGGCCGCTGTTCGGGCTGCTCGCCAAGCTGCAGCGTTCGGTGTTCGTCGAGCGCGACCGGCGCCAGAAAACCGGCGAAGTGAACGCCGAGATCGCGCGGCGCCTGGCCGAAGGCGACCCGGTGCTATTATTCGGGGAGGGGACGGCGGGCGACGGCAATCGCGTGATGCCGTTCCGCAGCGCGCTGATCGGAGCCGCGCGCGACGCGATCGCGGCGTCCGAGCACGTAGCGCAGGTCTGGATCCAGCCGGTCTCGCTCGCCTATGTGAGCCAGCACGGCATTCCCTTCGGGCGCCATCTGCGTCCGCGCGCCGCCTGGTATGGCAAAACCAGCCTGGTGCCACACCTGAAACGGGTCGCCAGACAGGGCGCGATCGATGTGGTCGTCACCTGGGGCGAACCGGTCCGCTACGACCCGGAAACGGACCGTAAGGTGTTGACCAGGCAGCTGGAATCCTCAGTCCGCCGCTTTACCATCGCGGCCCTACGCGGCGCGGGCCCGGTGCCTCAAAAAGCCGCTTAGCGGTTGCGGCCGTTCCCATCCGGCACAAAAGGCGCTAAGACTCATCGGTGCCGTCGGCCTCGCCGATTTGAACAATTTTATCTGATGACAGAATGGTTTAGCGGGTCTACGGGCCCACGAACGCGATGACAGGACCGCGCAAGCTCTACGTTAAATCCTACGGCTGCCAGATGAACGCCTACGATTCGCATCGTATGGCCGATCTGCTGGCGCCGGAGGGATATATGGAGACGGCCGAACCCGAGGACGCCGACCTCATCATCCTCAACACCTGTCACATCCGCGAGAAGGCGGCCGAAAAGGTCTATTCGGAGCTCGGCCGCGTGCGACAACTGAAGGAAGCCGCCGCGCAAGGCGGGCGACGGGTCACCGTCGCGGTCGCGGGCTGCGTCGCGCAAGCGGAAGGCAGCGAGATCATCCGTCGCGCGCCCATCGTCGACCTTGTGGTCGGGCCACAGAGCTATCACCGCTTGCCCGATCTGCTGGCGCGCGCCGAACAGAATGAGCGCCGCAAGGATCAGATCGTCGAGACCGAGTTTCCGCCCGAGGACAAGTTCGATCACCTTCCCGCGCCGACGAAAGCCGCAACGCGGGCGCGCGGCGTCACGGGTTTTGTGACCGTGCAGGAGGGCTGCGACAAGTTCTGCACCTTCTGCGTCGTGCCCTACACGCGCGGCGCCGAGGTGTCGCGGCCGGCCGAAAAAATTCTCGCCGAAGTGCGTAACCTCGTCGCCGGCGGCGTACGCGAGGTCACGCTCATTGGACAGAACGTCAACGCGTATCACGGCGCAGGACCGGATGGCGGCGCGTGGAAACTCGGCCGCCTGCTGCTTCGCGTCGCCGACATCCCCGGCGTGCTGCGCCTGCGCTACACCACGAGCCATCCGGGCGACATGGACGACGATCTTATCGCCGTGCATCGCGACCTGCCGCAGCTTGCGCCGCAGCTCCATCTGCCGGTTCAATCGGGATCCGACCGCGTGCTGCAAGCGATGAACCGCCGCCACACGCGTGCGAACTATCTGCGCACCGTCGATCGCCTGCGCGCCGCGCGGCCGGACCTCGCGTTGACCTCGGATTTCATCGTCGGGTTCCCGGGCGAGACCGAGGCCGAGTTCCGCGACACGCTGTCGATCGTCGACGAAGTTGGCTACTCGGATTCGTTCTCGTTCAAATATTCCCAGCGCCCCGGCACGCCCGGGGCCACGATGGCCGATCAGGTCGCCGAAGAGGTGAAAACCGAGCGCCTGCACCGCCTGCAGGCCGCGATCAAACGGCGCCAGCTCGCCTTCAACGCGTCATGTCGGGGTCTTACCTTCGACGTGCTGATGGAAAAGCCGGGCCGGGATGCTGGCCAACTGACCGGCCGCTCGCCATATCTCCAGCCGGTGCAGGTGATGGCCCCGGCTTCTCTGCTCGGTACCTTGATACCAGTTACGATCACCGGAACTATCTCGAACAGCCTGTTTGGGGCGCTCGCGGGGGCGCCTCGAATCGATGCAGAATCAACCCTCGCCGCAGCAGGAGCCTGAATCGTTGCGCACCGTTCCGACTGCCAATGGATTGGTCGCCTCCGTTCCGGAGGCGGATGACATCGCGACAACGCAGGCCGTGCTCACGTTCGACGACAATCGCATCGCCTCGACACTGTTCGGCCAGTACGGCCAGAACCTCGCGCTGATCGAACGCAAGCTCAACGTCGTGGCCGACTCGCGCGGCAATCAGGTCACGCTCGAAGGCTCGCGTGATGCCTGCGAGCGCGCGCGTCGCGTGCTCAACAGCCTGTATGAGCAGGTCAAGCGTGGCCACGATCTCACACAGGGCGACGTCGACGGCGCGATTCGTCTCGCCATCGCGCAAGGCTCGCTGTTCGATTTCGAAACCGCCGATCGTCCGGCCTTCGAGCAGATCAACGTGCGCAAGCGCCCGGTGCGCGCGCGCACCTCGGGCCAGGATGCCTATATCCGCGCGCTCAAGCGTCATGAGCTTGTCTTCGGTGTCGGCCCGGCCGGCACCGGCAAGACCTGGCTGGCGGTCGCGCACGCGGTCGCGCTGTTCGAGCGCAAGGAAGTCGATCGCATCATCGTCTCGCGCCCCGCCGTCGAAGCCGGCGAGCGGCTCGGCTTCCTGCCGGGCGACATGCGCGAGAAGATCGATCCCTATCTGCGGCCGGTCTATGACGCGCTGTTCGATCTGATGGATGCGCGCATCGTCGAGCGTGCGATGCAAAGCGGCGAGATCGAGATCGCGCCGCTCGCCTTCATGCGCGGCCGCACGCTGGCGAACGCGGTCGTCATTCTCGACGAGGCGCAGAACACGACCTCGATGCAGATGAAGATGTTTCTCACGCGTCTTGGTGAGAACAGCCGCATGATCGTGAATGGCGATCCGAGCCAGATCGATCTGCCGCATGGCCAGACGTCGGGCCTGTCGGAAGCCGTGCGGCTGCTGGCCGGCGTCGAAGGTGTCGGGCACGTCACGTTCACGTCCGAGGACGTGGTGCGCCACGAACTCGTCGCGCGCATCGTGCAGGCTTACGACAGCGACGCCGCGCGCAAGCGCGAGGGCGGCAGATGAGCGCCGCGGACAATATCGATGTGATCGTCGAGTCGGCGCAGTGGGACACGCTACCAGACGCCGAAGCTGTGGCGCGCGACGCCATCGCGCAGGCGCTTGCCGCGCTCGATGGCCGGGCGGATGCCGAGCTCGCCGTGCTGCTGACCGACGACGCGGCGGTCCGGCGACTCAACGCCACATGGCGCGGGCTCGACCAGCCGACCAACGTGCTGTCATTCCCGGCCGCCGAGGCGCCGGATTCGCGGCACCTCGGCGACATCGCCATCGCATTCGAGACGACCGCGCGCGAAGCCCGGGACGAAGGCAAGCCGCTGGCCGACCATCTTGCCCATCTGGCGGTGCATGGATTTCTCCATCTGGTGGGCTACGATCACGAATCGGATGCCGAGGCGGAGACGATGGAGCAGCTTGAGCGCGATATTCTCGCGCGCCTGAACGTGCCGGACCCATACCTCGCGCCGATGAGCGCCGAAGCGACCGGGGTCTGATCCAGCCGCCATGCCTGACACCGACGCGCCAAGTCGCAACGATTCACACAGCGCCAGTGTGCCACTGGAACGCGTGAACCTGCCCGCGGTGATTCCGCCTCCATCGCAGCCGGAGCCGGCACGCGATCAGGGCGATAGCTGGCTCACACGCGTGATGCGCGCCGTGTTCGGCTGGAAGCCGAACTCGATGCGCGCCGATCTCGAAACCGTTCTGGAAAACGGCGCGTCGCTCGAGAGCGGCTTCTCGCCCGAAGAACGCACGATGCTCAAGAACATCCTGGCGCTGCGCGGGCGCAGGATCGACGACGTCATGGTGCCGCGCGCCGACATCATCTCGGTGCAGCAGGACATTCCGCTCGGCGAGCTGATCAAGGTGTTCGAGGGCGCCGGACATTCGCGCCTCGTCGTCTACAAGGAGACGCTCGACGATCCGGTCGGCATGGTGCACATCCGCGACGTCATCGGCTACATGGTGCGCCACGCGCAAGTCGCCCCCGCCGCCAAGGCGCGGCGCAAAAAGCCATTTCCGGCGGACCTCGATCTCAAGGCGATCGATCTTGCCGTCGCGCTGTCGGCCGCCACGATCATTCGCGAGATCCTGTTCGTTCCGCCTTCGATGCCGGCGATCGACCTTCTGGCCAAGATGCAGACGACGCGCATCCATCTCGCGCTCGTCATCGACGAATACGGCGGCACCGACGGCATCGTGTCGATGGAGGACATCGTCGAGCAGATCGTCGGCGATATCGAGGACGAACATGACGACGACGAAGTGCCCTCGGTGGTGCGTCAGGCCGACGGGTCGTTCCTCGCCGATGCACGCGCGCCGCTCGAGGATGTGGTCGCGATCGTCGGTTCGGAATTCGATGTCGCGGACGTCACCGACGAGGTCGACACGCTGGCCGGCTACATGATGACGCGGGTCGGGCGGCTTCCCTCGCGCGGCGAGGTGGTGCCCGGTCCCGGTGACTTCGAAATCGAGGTCCTCGACGCCGATCCGCGCCGGCTGAAGAAGGTGCGCATCACCCGCCACAAGGGCCGTCCCGGACGGCGCGAGAAAAGCGCCGGACGGCGCGATACGGGTGCGCGCGGCGAAACCGCGACAACGATATCCACTTCGCCGGAATCCTCGCCCGACAAAGGCATATCGTGAACGAAGCGAGCGCGCGCATCGCGCGGCTGTCGCACCGAATAGTGCTTGCATGGGGCTGGCGGCGGGCATTGATCGCGTTTGTGGCAGGCGCGCTGTCGGCGCTGGCGCTGGCGCCGGTGAATGCGTTTCCGGTGCTGTTTCTCACATTTCCGGTCGCCATTTGGCTGATCGAAGGAGCATCCGCGGGCCGGCTCGGCGGCGTGATGAGCGCGGCGATTGCCGGCTGGTGGTTCGGGTTCGGCTATTTCGTCGTCGGACTCTACTGGATCGGCCTCGCGTTTCTGGTCGACGCCAAGACCTTCGCGTGGCTGTTGCCGTTCGCCGTCATCGGGCTTCCCGCGGGATTGGCATTCTTCACCGCCCTCGCATTCGCCGCGGCCCGCATGCTGTGGACGCGCGGACCGATGCGCGTGCTGGCGTTGGCGGTCGCGCTCACGGCGACCGAATGGCTGCGCGGCCATGCGCTCACCGGCTTTCCGTGGAACACGATCGGCTACTCGCTCACCGGACCTTTGGTGCTGGCGCAGGCCTCCTCGCTGATCGGGCTGTGGGGGCTGACATTTCTCGCCGTCTGGCTGTTCGCAAGTCCGGCGGTGCTGGCCGACGAGGCAAGCGATACGCGCCGGCCATGGCTCGTGGTGGGGATCCCGCTGGCGATCGTTGCGCTGTTCGCCGTCTACGGCGCGCTGCGCCTGCAGCGCACGCCGACGCAATACGTTGACGGTGTCAAGCTGCGCATCATGCAGCCGAATCTGACGCAGGACGAGAAATTCAATTACAGCGCCAAGAGCGAAGTGATGCGCCGTTATCTTGCGCTCTCGGATCGCTCTGCCGGCCCGGGGGCCACCGGCGTGAAAGACGTGACGCACCTGATCTGGCCCGAATCGGCGTTTCCGTTTTTTCTCGCGCGCGAGCCGGCCGAAATGGCGCAGATCGCCAATCTGCTGCCGCCGAACACCGTGCTGATTGTCGGAGCGGCGCGGCCCGCCTCGATGGCGCCGACGCCCGGGATCGTGCGCGCCTACAATTCGATCTACGTCATCGATCACGATGGTTCGATCCTGTCGACCTACGACAAGATGCATCTCGTGCCCTTCGGTGAGTATCTGCCGTTCCAGGATTTCCTCGAGAGCCTCGGCTTGATGCAACTCACCAAAGTGCGCGGCGGATATATTCCCGGCACCGTGCGCAAGCCGACAACGGTGCCGCGCGCACCGTCCTTCCTGCCGCTGATCTGCTATGAGGTCGTGTTTCCGGGCGAAGCCGCGCCGCACGGCGAGCGACCGGGCTGGCTCGTGAATCTCACCAATGACGGCTGGTTCGGCCAAAGCTCCGGTCCCTATCAGCACCTGCAACAAGCGCGCGTGCGGGCGATCGAGGAAGGCCTGCCGCTGGTGCGCGCCGCAAACACCGGGGTGTCGGCGGTGATCGACCCGGTCGGGCGGATTGTCCGGTCATTGGGCCTGGGTGTCGAAGGGGTGCTTGATTCAGCTTTGCCGCAGCCTCTCGCCGCGACCCTTTACGCGCGCATCGGCGACGGCCCGGCGGGTCTCATGGTACTGGCGGCGCTGGCGCTGGTGCTTGAACGCCGCCTGCGGCGACGGAATTGATCAATTTGTAATGAAATTGATCATGAAATAATTTCTGCCTAAAAAAATATACGGGTGAAGGTTCTATCATACCTCAAGTTCCACATGCGCTCTGGTGGTAATATGGTTCCGTAGCGCACCTGTCCATTGCTGGTCTGGTGACGGCATTGCTTTCTCGCGTCGCGTGCATGAGGTTGCATGGCGCGTAGAGAGCTCGACAGGAGAATCGCATGCCCAAAAAGGCACCTAACCCGATCGACAAGCACGTCGGGAGCCGGGTTCGCATGCGACGCATGATGCTGGGCATGAGCCAGGAGAAGCTTGGCGATGCGCTCGGTCTCACGTTCCAACAGGTGCAGAAATACGAAAAGGGCTCGAACCGCATCGGCGCAAGCCGCCTGCAACAGATTTCACTGATTCTGCAGGTCCCGATCTCATTCTTCTTCGAGGGCGCACCGCCCCCTCCAGGCGATCAGTTTGGCCTGGGCGAAGCACCCTCGCCCGCCTATGTGACCGACTTCCTGGCCACCTCTGATGGCCTCACTCTGGTCAAGGCGTTCATGCGCATTCCCAATTCGAAGCTGCGCCGGCGCATTGTCGAGCTGGTCGAGGAGATGGCGGACGGCACCGCGGAACCGGCCTAGAGCCTTATTGTTCTTGGCTGAATCGGAGCGAGGCTCTGGCTTTTTGTTTGCGCATGATCTTGTCCGACCTGCCCACGCCCGCCGAAGCATTGGTCCACACGACTAGGATTATGCCAAGGCTTCGCGCAGGCGGGAAATCGGTTGCCGCTTTTCGGGATCATGCTCTCAGGGGCCGGGCGGGATTCCTCCACCGCCGCAGCCCACGACAGCCCACATCTTGACCGCGCCGGTTGACGCTGTAAGAAACGCCCCCGCCGAGCCGCGCCCGCGGTCACGGATGACCCGCGAGGAGTGACTGACAGTGTCCCGCAAGAACTATCTCTTCACCAGCGAATCCGTGTCCGAAGGCCACCCGGACAAAGTGTGCGACCAGATCTCGGATGCGATCCTCGATGCGTTCATCGAGAACGATGTCAAACTAGGCATCGCCGATGACAGCTTGGTGAACACGCGGCTTGGCTGCGAAACGCTCACCACCACCAATAAAATCGTGATCGCGGGCGAAGGACGCGGCCAGTCCCCGTTGTTTCACAAGCACGGCGACAAGGCGGTCATCAATCGCGAGATGATCACCAACATCGCGCGCGGCGTCGTCAAGGACATCGGCTACGACCAGGATGGCTTCTCGTATTATGGCGCCGACGTCGAGGTGCTGCTGCACGGCCAGTCGCCCGATATCGCCATGGGTGTCGACGCCAAGAAGAAGAAGCACGGCGAGGAGGAAGGTGCCGGCGACCAGGGCATGATGTTCGGCTATGCCTGCACCGAGAGCGAGATCTACGAAAAAGGCTCGTACATGCCGGCGCCGATCTTCTTTGCGCACCGCATCCTGCGCACGCTCACCGAGCAGCGCCGCTCGGGCAAGCTGTTCGACCTGCAACCCGACGCCAAGAGCCAAGTCACCGTGCAATATGTCGACGGCAAGGCGGTCGGCTGCACCAAGGTCGTCGTCTCGACACAGCACAATGAGAAGAGCCGCAACGGCAAGAAGTACACGCCGGGCATGATCAAGGACCTGATCGGCACCGCAGTCGAGTCCTCGCTGCCGAAGGGCTGGATGCCGAAAAAGCCGTCCGACTTCCTCGTCAACCCCACCGGCAACTTCGTCATCGGCGGTCCGGACGGCGACTGCGGCCTCACCGGCCGCAAGATCATCGTCGACACCTACGGCGGATATGCCCCGCATGGCGGCGGCGCGTTCTCCGGCAAGGACCCGACCAAGGTTGACCGCTCGGCGGCCTATGCGTCGCGCTACCTCGCCAAGAACGTGGTCGCGGCCGGCCTCGCCGATCGCTGCACCATCCAGGTCGCTTACGCGATCGCCGTCGCCGATCCGATGTCGCTCCTTGTTGATCTGCACGGCACCGGCAAGGTCGACGAGCGCAAGCTGGAGAAGATTTTGCCCGAGATGTTCCGGCTGACGCCGACGAATATCCGCCGCACGCTCAAACTGTGCCGGCCGATCTACCGCCGTACATCCGCCTACGGCCACTTTGGCCGCGCCCCGGACAAGGACGGCGGCTTCTCGTGGGAGAAGACGGATCTCGCGGCCAGCCTGAAGAAGGCGTTCTGAAGCAGAAACGACTTAAATCAACGCGAATGGCCGGGCTCGCCCGGCCATTTGCTTTCTTGGCGCGTGTTGTGTTTGACCGGGTGCGATGACCAATGATCCGCCATATCGGCAGGGCGCATTCTTCGGCCGGCGCAAGGGACACCCCTTGCGCGCGCGTCAGGCGGACGTGTTTTCGACACTGCTGCCGCGCCTCGCGCTCGATCTGACGGTCGCACCGCCCGCCAGTCTCGCGACGCTGTTTCCCCTCCCCGTCGACGACGTTCGCGTCGAGATCGGCTTTGGCGGCGGCGAACACCTGCTGGCGCAGGCGCAGCTTCATCCGCGCACCGGCTTCCTCGGCTGCGAGCCCTTCGTCAACGGCATGGCGAAGGCGCTCGCCATCATCGATACGCAGAAGATCGCCAACATCCGGCTGCATCCGGCGGACGCGATCGAGTTGCTTGACTGGCTGCCGGACGCGTCGATCGCGCGCGTGGATCTGCTCTATCCCGACCCGTGGCCGAAGCGGCGGCACTGGAAGCGGCGGTTCGTCAATGACGAGAGCGTTGCGAAGTTCGCCCGCATCATCCGGCCGGGCGGCGAATTCCGCTTCGCGAGCGACTGGGCCAACTACGCCGACTGGACCCTGCTGCGCCTGGCTCGCTCGCCCGACTTCACTTGGCAAGCCGAGCGGGCGGATGACTGGCGCAAGCCTTGGCCGGAGTTCATCCGGACGCGCTACGAGGCGAAGGCCGTGCGCGAGGGGCGCACGCCTTGTTATCTGATTTTCAGGCGAAACTAGCTACTTCTGCCAGCGCGGAGCGGTCGGTTCCGGAGCGCGCAGACTCGTGTCGTGCGGCTTCTTGAGCAAGCGGAAGCGATCCGGATCGAGCTTGAGTGCGACCGTCGGTGCCTGCGGGACATGCGGCAACGGTGTCGCGGGCAGCGCCGCGGGCAGCGAAGAGAACTCGTCGCGCGCGTCGAAGTCACCGCCATCGAGCCCCTGCTTCAGACTCATGGTGGCGCCGCGCCAACGGTCGATGATGGCGTCGATGAAGTCCTCGTTGACCGCCGTCGTGGGATCCGTCGAGGCGTTGATGACCGCCTGGCTCTGCGGAATGAGGTGCTCGGGGAGTTGCTTGAACTTCAGCCGGGTCGGCAGGGCGACGCCTTCACCGAAGGCCAGCACCTCGCGGGTGCCGAGCGAAGGCACGAAGGCCAGGAGATTTGCGGCAGCATCCGATACTGCCGAGCGCACGATCGCCTGATCGCGCTCATTCGCCATCCGCATCGCGAACAGGGTCGAGCATTGCGAGATGATGGTGGAGTCGAGTTCGGCCGGGCGCTGCGTCACCAGCCCGAGGAACACGCCGTATTTGCGGCCTTCCTTGGCGATGCGCGAGAGCGCCTTGCGGGTCGGACCAAAACCGATCGAACGGTCGGCCGACGCATAGCGGTGCGCCTCTTCGCAGACGAACAGCAGCGGGAACGCGCCGTCGCTCCACAGGCCGAAATCGAATGCCATGCGGCCGAGCACCGACACCACCGAGTCGACGACTTCGGCGGGGAAGCCGGCGAGCTGCATGATGGTCATCGGCATGCCGTTGGCCGGCAGGCGGAACAACTGGCGCAAAGTTTCGCCCATGGTGTCGCCGCCGACATTGGCATTGTCGAACATGAAGGCGTAACGCGGATCGTTGCGCACCGTGTCGATGCGGGTGATCAGCTTGTGATAGATCATGCGCGAGGAACGGTTCTCGAGCTTGCCCATGCGATCGTCGATCAAAGCGACAAGATCGGCGAGGCGATAGGGCACCGGCGTATCGCCGGTGTAGCCGGTCGTTTTCGGATCGGTGCGCTTGAGCGTCGGCCGATCTCCGCTGCGATATTGTACGGTGTAGTTGCTCTTCGCCTGCGGGATCAGCTCCGCCAGGACCGCGATCTCCTCATCGACGCCCGGTCGGCCGCCGAAGAAGACGTCGATCGTTTCCTCGAAATTGAACAGCCAGAACGGCAGCTTGAGATTGCGCGGATTGAGCACCTGCGCGCGGTCGCCGAAGCAGCGCGCGTATTCGTTGTGACCGTCGAGCAGGAATAGCCGCAGGTTCGGACGCGCATCGAGGATCTGGCTCAAGATCAGCGCGACGCCGCTCGATTTGCCAACGCCCGTGGTGCCAAGGATGGCGAAGTGCTTGCTCAGCATTTCGTCGACATTGACGTAGGCGCCGATTGTCGGGTCCTGCTGCAGATGGCCGATGTCGATCGTGTCGGAACCGGAGATATCGTAGATCAGCCGCAATTCGTCGCGCGTGATCAGGGCTGCCGGATCGCCGATCGCCGGATAGTCCGTGATGCCGCGCTGGAAGTAGTGAGCGCCGGTGTCGCGCTGCTTGATCTCGCCCATCATGTCGAGGCGCGCGGTCGCGCAATAGCCCTGCTCGCGCGCCGCGGACGAGGCTTCGAGCGATACCTCGGTGACCATGCCGATCAGGGTCGACTGGGCGCGCTGGATGCGCAGGAATTTGCCGACCGTGATCGAAGCCTCGCTTTTGGGATTGAGGCTTTCAACCGGCAAACCGACGCCGGCCTGCGATCCGCTCACGGACAAAACATGCCCACAGGTCGGATTCACAGCCAATCCGGTTGAGCCAGAAGTTTGGCCAGCGCCCACCGTTGCCTCCACAACTTGAAAAACAGGGCGGCCACCCCAAGCGAGCCGCACTCTCGCTGGGTGTAACAATTCACGGTCTAGGCCGGATTAATGACCCACCCCTGGGCTCCTTCCCCCAAGGGAAACTTTTCCGTAATCTTTAACAAGGGGTTAATCGGGTTCCGGCAAAGGCCGTCTCGTGTCCCGAAACCGAAGTTCGCAAGACTATGCAGAGCACTCTGACGCGAAGGTCGGAATCGGAGCGCCAGCCAGGCGAGACGGCGATGAAGTGCTTGCGGACCATTGCATTTTCCCGCCAAGGCGCTATATGGGAGGTGTCCTGCAGTTAAGGACATCTCATAACGGTCGGAGTATCCGATCGGTTCTTGAGAGTGGGCCCCGCCCGGGACCCGCTCTTTTTTGTTACCTGAAACCCGGCAAGAAACGCGATTAAGTCCGGACGGGCATGGTCGAAACGATCGAAACGCAACAGATGGCGGCGCAAGACTTGTCTGCGCAAGAAGATTTGACCGAACCTCGCCTCATCGTCGAGCAGGGGATGGCTGCGCGCGTCGCCGCGATTGCCGGGCCGGTGCTGATCGGCCTTGGGTACCGGCTCGTGCGGGTAAAAATTTCCGGCGCCGCGAGCCTCACCGTGCAGATCATGGCCGAGCGCCTGGATGGCAGCATGACGATCGAGGATTGCGAGGCTTCCTCGCGCGCGCTGTCGCCGGTGTTCGACGTCGAAGACCCGATCGACCGCGAGTACCGATTGGAACTTTCCTCGCCCGGCATCGACCGGCCGCTGGTGCGCCGCTCGGACTTCGTGCGCTACGCCGGCCACGAGGCCAAGATCGAAATGGAAGTCCCGCTCGGCACCCAGAAGCGGTTCCGCGGCATCGTGCTCGGGGTCGAGGGGGATGCGGCCCGGCTGCGTCCCAGGGACGCCGAAAGCGAAGCCGCCGATGTCATGCTGCCGATCGCCGACATGGCGGAAGCGCGGCTCATGCTGACCGACGCGCTCGTCACCGAGTCGCTGCGGCGCGGCAAACAGCAGGCGCGCGGGTTAGCGCCGGGCGAAGAGCAGGCGGCCACGAAGCCGCGCCACGCAAATCAAGCGCGCGCGAATGCGCGCCACGCGAATAACAACAACCGTTCGCACGCCGAAAAGCTGCACGCGAGCGAGAACGAAGGAGAATGACCCATGGCCGTCAGCGCCAACCGGCTTGAGCTGCTGCAGATCGCCGACGCGGTTGCCCGCGAGAAGTCGATCGACCGCCGCATCGTCATCACCGCCATGGAGGATGCGATCGCCAAGGCGGCGCGCTCGCGCTACGGCAGCGAGACCGAGGTCCACGCCGAGATCGATCCGAAGACCGGCGAGTTGCGCCTTGCGCGCCACATGCTGGTCGCCGAAACGGTGGAGAACTCGTCCAACCAGATCAGCCTGCAGGAGGCGCGTCTGCGCCATCCGGCGGCGCAGATCGGCGACACCATCGCGGATACCTTGCCGCCACTCGAATATGGCCGTATCGCCGCGCAATCGGCCAAGCAGGTGATCGTGCAGAAGGTGCGCGAGGCCGAGCGCGACCGCCAATACGACGAATACAAGGATCGCATCGGCGACATCGTGAACGGCGTCGTGAAGCGCGTCGAATACGGCAACGTGGTGGTCGATCTCGGCCGCGGCGAGGCGATCGTGCGGCGCGACGAGATGCTGCCGCGCGAGACCATGCGCAACGGCGACCGCATCCGCGCGTTCATCTATGACGTGCGGCGCGAGGCGCGCGGACCGCAGATCTTCCTCTCCCGCACGCATCCGCAGTTCATGGCCAAGCTGTTCGCCCAGGAGGTGCCGGAGATCTATGACGGTATCGTCGAAGTGAAGGCGGTTGCCCGCGATCCGGGCTCGCGCGCCAAGATCGCCGTGATCTCGCGTGACTCCTCGGTCGATCCGGTCGGCGCCTGCGTCGGTATGCGCGGCTCGCGCGTGCAGGCCGTGGTGAACGAGCTGCAAGGCGAGAAGATCGACATCATCCCGTGGTCGCAGGACATCGCGACCTTCGTGGTCAATGCGCTCGCGCCCGCCGAAGTCGCCAAGGTGGTGCTCGACGAGGACCGCGAGCGGATCGAAGTCGTGGTGCCGGATCAGCAGCTTTCGCTCGCGATCGGACGGCGCGGCCAGAACGTGCGCCTTGCCTCGCAGCTGACCGGCTGGGACATCGACATCCTGACCGAGCAGGAAGAATCCGAGCGCCGCCAGGCCGAGTTCGAGAAGCGCACCAAGATCTTCATGGATGCGCTCAATGTCGATGAGGTGGTCGGACAGTTGCTCGCATCCGAGGGCTTCACGTCGGTCGAGGAACTGGCCTTCGTCGAGGTGAAGGAAATCGCCGGAATCGAAGGCTTTGACGAGGACACGGCGAACGAGCTGCAGACCCGGGCGCGCGACTATCTCGGCCAGATCGAGGAAGAGCTCGACGCCAAGCGCCTCGAACTCGGCGTCGAGGACGCCCTGAAGGAGATTCCGGGCGTGACCACCTCGATCCTGGTCAAGCTCGGCGAAAACGGCGTCAAGACCGTCGAGGATCTGGCCGGCTGCGCGACCGACGATCTTGTCGGCTGGACCGAACGCAAGGATGGCGAGACCAAGCACGAGGCCGGCTTCCTCGATGGTCTTGAGCTGTCGCGCGAGGACTGCGAGGCGATGATCATGCAGGCCCGCCTCAAAGCCGGCTGGATCACCGAAGCCGATCTTGCGGCGCCTGCCACCGAGGAGGCCGCGGAGGCGGCCGAACCCGCCCAATGAGGGCGGAGACACAAAGGAACTTATGCTGGCGCTTGCCGACAACGACGATACCGACGCGGGACCACGCCAAGGCCGCAACCCAGGCAAAGGCGGGACCGAGCGGCTGTGCGTTGTCACGCGCGCCGTCCTGCCGATCGACGCGCTGATCCGCTTTGTGGTCGGGCCTGACGGCTCGATCGTTCCGGACCTCAAACGCCGACTTCCGGGCCGCGGTGCCTGGGTGACGGCGCGGCGCGCCGTCGTCGACGAGGCCGTGCGGCGCAAGATTTTCGCGCGCAGCTTCAAACGCGACGTGAAAGCCGCGCCCGAGCTTGGCGCCCTGGTCGACCGACTGCTGGAGAACGCCGCGCTGGACGCCCTGGCGATGGTCCACAAGGCCTCCCGGGTGGCGATCGGGTTTTCCAAGACCGAGGCGGCGGTAGCCTCCGGCCCCGTGGTTGCGATCCTGACGGCCTCTGAGGGTTCGCCGGACGGAGCCCGCAAGATCGCCGCGGCTGCGGCCCGGCGCGAAACTGGCGAAAATCCGGGCAAAGTCCCCACAATTGCGACGTTTACGTCGCCGCAATTGGATTTGGCATTGGGGCGGTCAAATGTGGTACATGCTGCCCTGCTCGCCGGCCCAGCGAGCAAAGGGTTCCTTGCGCGCTGCCAGAATCTTGAACGCTTCCGGATGATCGATCCGGACGGTTGCGAGACAGCGCCCCGCTAGAGTTTCGCGATCAAGCTTTCGACTGCAGGCTTTCGACTGTGTGACAGGTTCGTAGGTTCAGGATTGGATTGAATGACGACTGATACCAAAACTCCCGGCGACAAGTTGAGCGTTACGCCGACCAAGACGCTGACGCTCAAGCCGCGCTCCGAAACGGGCGTGGTGCGCCAGAGCTTCAGCCATGGCCGCTCCAAGGCGGTCGTGGTCGAGAAGGTCAAGCGCCGCATCGAAAGGCCGGGCGAAGCCAAGCCAGCGGAGGCAGTGCCCGCTACGCCTGCACCGGCAGCGCCGACCGCCGACCGCGGTGCCACCGTCCGTCGCGGCG
>WNGK01005932.1_pt1 | contig 16857 bp, 13 predicted proteins | sample 5400601 | NCBI WGS metagenome assembly WNGK01 (sample SAMN13153376, study PRJNA577476) | soil metagenome | isolation source: 60 cm soil or saprolite under Garry oak tree replicate 1 | place: USA:California | collected 2016-06-15
ACGGGCGCGATTGGCGAAATCTTTGAGATGGTTCAGGCCATCAAGGTCGCGGGAGCCGAAAGGCACGTGGTCAAACACTTTCAGACGTTGAACGACCAGCGACGGCTATCGATGCTCAAAGATACGGTGCTAACACAAATGCTCGACTCCACATTTGAGAATACGATTGGCCTGGGAACAGGGTTAATCCTGATCCTGGCTGCGCAATCGCTGGGAAGCTCAAGTTTCAGCGTGGGAGACCTGGCGCTCTTCATCTACTACCTGGCCTTCGTGACGGATTTCGCGCACCTTTTCGGTATGATGCTTGCCCACTACCGGCAAACGAAGGTTTCGTTCTCTCGCATGGTAACACTGCTGCAAGGCGCTGCGCCTGCAATGCTGGTCAAGCACGCCCCCCTCTACCTGACAAAGCCCGTACCAGAGATGCTCGGCCCATCCGTAGGGGCGGGGGCAGGGTTGCGCGGGGTTGGGACGCTTGCGTCGCCCGCCGTCGGGGCAGCAAAAACCACCCACACCGGCACAAACACCCATCCAGATAACCTGGTAGAAGTGAAAGGACTCACCTACCGCTACCCTGACACGAGGCGTGGCATTGAAAATGTGAACATACACCTCCAGCGAGGATCTTTGACGGTGGTGACGGGGCGCATCGGGTCGGGGAAGACAACGCTGCTGAGGACACTGTTGGGCCTGTTTTTTGTGCCGCCGCACAGCGCCTATACATCGCAGATACCGCAGTTGTTCAGTGAGACGTTGAAGGAGAATATCCTGCTTGGTTTGCCTGAAGAGCAGGTTGATCTGCAGACTGCCATGCAAACGGCGGTAATGGAGCAGGACGTGACAGACCTGGAGAAGGGGCTGGATACGGTGATTGGCGCACGAGGGGTGAAGCTCTCCGGCGGGCAGGCTCAACGTACAGCCGCCGCGCGTATGTTTGTGCGTGAGCCGGAGCTGCTGGTGTGCGATGATCTTTCTAGCGCGTTAGATGTAGAGACGGAGCGTACACTGTGGGAACGCCTCTTTGCGCGGCGTACATGCACGTGCCTGGTGGTTTCGCATCGCCGCCCGGTGCTACAGCGCGCTGAGCATATTATCGTGCTCAAGGAGGGGAGAGTCGAGGCCGAGGGAACGCTGGAAGAGCTTCTCAATTCATCTAAGGAGATGCAGAGGCTGTGGAGTGGAGAGTTTGTTGCGCCAGAAACGGCTTGAAATAGCGCTTGCCTACTATATTTTATGTTCCTCCGCATACTTTGCCCGTATTGTCCGAGCCTGCGCGTCTAGTTCAGCAGACTCTCCTTGCCGATTCATCTTCTGCAGCAGGTCGGCATAGTTCTCCAGAGCTTCCGCCACGTCGGGATGTACTGACCCTAAAACCTGCTTACGGATCGCTAAGACACGCCTCAAGAGTGGTTCGGCTGCACTATACTTGCCTTGAGCATAGTAGAGCAAGCCTAAGTCCGTAAGGCTATACGATACATGGGGATGCTCCAGGCCCAGCTTGCTTTCGCGGATTGACAGTCCACGCAGCAGCATTGGCTCCGCCTGATCGTATTTCCCCTGGAGCCGATAGAGGCCTCCCAGATTATTGAGGCTCAGAGCCATATCGGGATGATCCGGCTCCAAGGTTAGCTCCCGAATGAGTAGCGCTCGCACGAAGAGTGGCTCAGCTTCAGCATATCTACCCTGTATACGATAGAGCATTGCCAGGTTGTGGAGCTTATATGCCACCTCAGGATGCTCTGGCCCCAACGTTTGCTCGTTGAGGCTCAACGCTTTTATGTACAATGGCTCGGCCTCAGCATATTTGCCCTGAACATAGTAAAGGAGCCCTAAATTACTCAGGGCAGAGGCTACATAGCGATGCTCCGGCCCAAGCTTCCGTTCCCAGATGTCCAACGCTCGTTGAAAGAGGGGTTCAGCCTGAGTATACTTACCCTGCTCCTGACAAATCGTACCCAGGTTGTTGAGGGAGTCTGCAACATCAGGGTGGTCTAATCCCAGAAATTTCTCACGGATTGCCAGCGCCCGTTGTTCAATCGATTCGGCCTGGGTGTACTTACCCTGGTAGAAGTATAGTACAGCCAGAGCGTCGAGTATCTGGGCTACTTTGCTATCTTCATGTCCCAGCGTCTTCTCACAAATTTCAAGGGCCTGGTAGTAGAGAGACTTGGCTTCTGCATATCTCGCACGTTCCTGCAAGTATGTTGCCATACGAGAGAGCAGTTGTCCGGCTTCTTCAAACAGCACGTCCCGCTGTTTGATCAATGCTGCACACACCTGTGCCTGCGGCAAACAGCGTTCACAGGCCTGCCATGTTTCAAACGTCCCATCTGGAAAGACGCGATTGACGGCCCGCACTACACGTTCTGCCCACCGGCGCTGCGTGTCCTGATCCATTCCATCCTTGAGGACCGCCTGAACTAAGCGATGGATATTGAGTATCTGGTTCTCTGGGTCGCGGCGCAGTAGAGAAAATCGACGAAGTTCGCCGATAGCCATATCCAGGGCTATCAGGTCAGCAGCAGCTATCTCTAACAAGGGACCAAGATCAGAAGCTCCGTCGGTAATAATCTCCAGGGGAATAGCATCGGGATGGAGAAAGGCACAGAACCTCAGCAAATCTGCGGCAGCAGGATTAGCCGTCTGCACCTTCTCGAAGGAGAGAGCCCACGTCGTTGCCACCGGCTCAGGATGGTCAGTGGCTGACGTACCACGCATACCCAGCAGTACGGATCGGTGCTTCTGATAGCGGTCCAGGTAACCTGCCAAACCGCATTCTGTCTGCTCGATGTAGGCCCCGGCCTGATCGAGAGCGAGTGGCAATCCATCCAGCGCCTGTGAAATATCTATAGCCTTGTTCCAATGAGTGTATGAGACGTTATCGCGTGGAGCACCTATTGCAAGCTTGTGGGTACGACGAAGCAGGAAGAGCGCTCCTTCTTCTGGCTCCATTTTCTCGATTTCAATGCGCTGAGCAATCCTTCCGGTAACTTGCTCACGTGTTGTCAGTAGAACATGACCCTGGCCCAGGGAGGGAAGGAAGTCGTTAACCATCATGAGGTCGTCGGCGTTATCGAGAATCAACAGCCAATCGTCGTTCTCTTGCAGCCAGTGCTTGAAGGCGTCGAGCACACGGTTTTGATCTTGTTCATCCTTCTCTGGTAGTTTCAAGAGCGTGACCATACTCACTACGTCCGAAACGAGCGTTTCATGTGAATCGGCCCTGGCCCACAGGATTGCCTTATAGGCATCATGATAGCGGTAGGCATATTCGACCGCCGTCTGGGTTTTGCCGACGCCGCCCAGACCGCTAATTGCCTGGGCTTGTGTTAACGCGATAGCTTTTCCATGGGTGAGCGCAGCATGCAGCACGTTGAGAGTAGCTTCGCGGCCAGTGAAGAATGGATTGCGCCGATATGGCACGTTCCAGATGGACAAGATAGGAGCTGCTGGAGGCTGCGACGCTCCAGAGGCTTCAGGCAGGGTAGCTTGAAGGCGCGGCGAGAGGCCAGAATCAATGGCTTTATCGGTTTTGTCGGCTCCACCAGGCATCAATCCTAATTCCTGAGCATTCTTCTCGAAGAGTTCACAGAGTTTCTGACGATAGTACGGTTGAGGAAAGGTAACACCACGTTCCCATCTTCCTAATGACTTGGGATCGCTTCCAATCTTCTCAGCCACGTATTCCCGCGACCAGCCACGCTGTTCGCGTGCATGTCTCAACAGAGCATTCGGTGTGGTCTGCTCCGACTTTTTCATAGCAGAAGTATCCCATTCTGCTCTCCCATTATCCAGTGATGACCGCCACTTTCAGATGAGAGCTGTTACCGTTCCTTATCCTGCTACACTCTACACCGATGCATAGATATACCTCGGCATTGGTATTATACACGACCCACATACCTGATTCTAGCCAACTATCTACAGAAACAAAAACCGCGTTCCCTGGATGACCCCAGGTTGTCCCCTGGATGAGGTTCCCTCAAGGCGCGCAGTCAAGCATACTCTCAATAGAGATTAAGAGTCAAAGTACCTATTCAACAGCGAAATGGAGGTAACCAATGTTTTGTACTCAGTGCGGAACGAATAACCCCGATTACTCGAGCTTCTGCCGGGCTTGTGGACGACAAATTGAAAAAGAAAACTCTGTACCGCAACCTTCCTCTGCGTACAATATCGTACCACCTGCCTCAGAGGTGTTTTACGCACCAGGAGCGGATAGTGTTCCCACCGAAAGTTACTCAGCGCCACCTTCGATGCCGGTCCCAGATGCTGGATTGCCGGGCGGTGCCTACGTGGACATGCCAAACGCGCCGCCACCGCCCCCCATACCACCTGCTCGTCCCTCTCGCTTCAAGGAACTGGCAAAGCCACTGCCTCTCTGGGCATTTATTGGGACGATCATTGTTGTAGCAGGCTTGCTCATTCTATTGCAGCTGACGGGCGCTGATTGGGCTGTTGGAGCGTATCATGTCGCGATAGCGGCTGGCATCACCGCGTTGCTTATCGCGCTGGCGGCTGGTATACGCGGCTTCGCCGGTATGGCTGCTCGTAACAACTCCAAACGGGTTGTGCAGTTTGTCAGCGCAGGAGGGGCCATCCTCCTGCTGCTGGCGTTCTGTCTTGCAGGCTTTACACAGCAAGCCACGCTTCATGGATTGCAAGCGCATAACCTCGAGGGGCAGCAGCAGTGGCAGACCGCTATCAACGAGTACCAACTGGCGGGTGAAACTGCTCCCACGTCGGATAACCTTGCCCGTGTCTATAATGAGTGGGGAGAACATTTGACAGCACAGCAGCGTTATGAACAGGCCTTTACTAAATTCGACGTAGTGCTCAATAGCTATAGCTCCCTGAAGGATGAGGTCAAACGCGCGCACGAAGGTAAGATTAAAGCGTATCTGGGTTGGGCGAAGCAGGCAGCAGACCAGCGTGACTATGCTACCGCTACCACCCGCTATGACCAGCTATTGCAGCTGGACTACTGTGATGTTAGCTGTCAAACGCAGGCGAACACCCTCGATGCTACCGCCTACTACAACCTTGCGGAGTCCCAACTGACCGCTCAGGATTACAATGATGCGATGAGCACTTTTAATGTAGTGGTTACGCGCTTTCCAAACTCGGCTGAAACCGCGAAACTGCATGGAGATTATGCGAAGGCGCTTTTTGGAGAAGGACAGCAACAATTGGCCTCGTCATGCCCAGGCGCGATTCCTACTTACCAGCAACTCTCAACCCAATTTGCTGATACTCCTCAGGGGCAACAGGCGGCGGCGGCGCTCAAAGCTCCCCAGCCGGTAAAAGGCCACTTCATAGGTATTGTGCCACAGAATCCGTCGCTGACCGACATTGCAGTTCTCATGAAAGGTCTCTACAATAACTTCCCTAGAGATCGGTTCTTTGCCATGCTGGGCAGTGCGCCCACAGCAACCATTCAAAGGGATGGCTCTTTTACTTTCCAGCCTGTACAACAAGGAACATATGACCTGGTATGGGGAACGAATAACAACGCTGATGGCGCTCAGTATTACATTTACTCGTTCCCTCCCAATCCCCTGGTCATTACCGTTGGCCCCTTGTGTGCATACGATTATGGGGATATCAATCAGAATGTTCCGGCAGCGCCATAATTAAGAACATGCCTATTCATACCGTAGCACATCCAACGGCCTTACACGTACAGCGCCCCAGGCAACCAGCATCGCCACCATCATCGTCACCACAGAGGTGGCGGCGATGATGAGCGTTACCAGGCCTGGGCCGATACCCAGATCGACAAGGAAGACAAATTTGCTAAGGGCAGTGACGGCTCCTACTACCAGCAGCATGGCGACGAGAGAGCCGAGCAGGCCGACCAGGCCGTTTTCAATCAGCACGGTAGCGAGGATCGACCGGCTGGTGTGACCGACCGATTTGAGGATGCCGATCTCGCGCCGCCTTTCAAGCATGGCCAGGGCCACAGCGTTGGCGATGATGATCAGGCCGGCGATCATGGCAAGAGAAGCAACCGTGGTCAGCATGATGATGAGATTGTTGAGGACCTGGTTGACGAAGGTATCGATATCGACCACGCTGAGAATAATAGCCGCGGGTACTGCTTGCAGCAGGCTTTTGCGCAGCGCGGGTACGTGGTCGGCATCGACCTTGAGGGAGAAGACTTCCAGGGTGAGCGATCCACCCAGTTGTTCCACGATTTTGGAGTCGGCCAGCATACCGGCGAAGTTTGGATTGCCTGAAGGCGTAGAATTATCGTAAAAGCCTACTACTTTGAGCAGCTTGACGGTATTACCATCGGTACTCTGCACAGTGATGGTATCGCCAATACGCAGGTTGACCGGGGCCATCTGGAGTTCCGCGTTGAGGATGACCAGGTTCGAGCCGGCATCCTTTACCTGTAAGTTGCGGCCGGTTTTCAGCACGATGCTTGGCAGATTGTTCTTGCCGCTGCTCAGGTCAAAGCCTTGAATACTGGTCAGATCACCGACGATATCTTGCCGGTCGATCTTATCACCTTTGCGCACATTTCTCAGTATGGCGTTGATATCCTGACCATTGATGAAGATGGGATAAACTTGCGGCACCAGTGGATTCACCTGTGTTTTGCTGGTATCGATGCCTTGCAGATGCGTAAGCTGGTTATTGATGGTCTGCTTCTGGTTTGGGGATACCACGACGAAGACGTTGTGCGTGAAAAGCGTACTGAGTGTGCTGTTTACGGCATCCTTGATGCCCTGACCCAGGATGAGAATCAGGCCAATGGCGAAGACGCCCACAAATAGAGCGGTCAGAGTTGTGGTGGTGCGCAGTCGCTGCCTGCCCAGGTTGCGATAGGCCAGCATGACAGAGGTTTTCCATGCACGCGGGGCGAAAACAACCAGGCTATTCACTATCGTTGCCAGTAAATAGACCAGCGATCCGCCTACCAGAATAATGCCCATACCGGCGAACACGACCAGCACATAGGTGCCGATGAGGCTATTACCAAGCCTTACCGCAAGTTGATTCATGACCTGACCCAGTAAGAATAGCCCTACAAAAATCAGCGCGGAGAGTACCGTAATCCCAATTGCCATGAGCATCCACAGCAGGATGCGTGGGCGCGGCTTTTCGTAGACGGGCAATTTGGAGATGGCAAGCACCAGCAGGCCAAAGCCGAGCGCGAGCGCAAAGATCAGGCCCGCACCTCCATAAACGGCTATAGCTGCCGTCGTCACGTCACCTAGAATGCTGGAGGCCAGCGCGACAAAGAGCAGGGATAGCAATAGGAGAAGGAGTACGGTCAGGAGCCGTGAGGAGAAGCGTCTACGCTCGCTGATCTCGCGCAGCACAGACAGGGGGCGTACCTGGCTGGCCTGCACAATGGGCAGCAGGCCAAAGATGAGCGCGGTTGCTAAGCCAATCACCACGCCGGAAACGAGCGTCAGGGTATCCAGGACGATGGGCAGGTGAATGAAGAAGGCGCGCTCGACGAGTCCGCGTACTAGATAGCTGACGCCCAACCCGATGAGCGTGCCAACCATACCGCCGGTGATGCCCAGGAGGGCGGTTTCCAGGCCAAAGAGGGCATAGAGGTCTCGCTGGCGATAGCCGGTGGTTTTGAGCATGGCGATTTCGATTTGTCGACGACGCAACAAAACCTGCACGGTGTTGATGATGCCGATACCGCCGATGAAGAGCGCCAATAAACCCACGATGCGCAAAAAGAGGCGAATCTGATCGACCTGGGCCTGGCGCTGCTGCAGCAGATCGGTAGCGGTGTTGACGCGGGCCGAGGGAAACTGCTGGCCCAATTGTGTCTTGACGGCATTGATGTTCGCGGCAGGTGCGGTCATGTAGATGACGCCGTACTGAGATGGTTCCTTTACACCTGTTGGACCGGGCACAGCATCGAGTGTGGCTTTTGCGATGATGACCTGTGGGCCGCGAAATACGCCATCTTGCTGAAACTCGGCGGCGACGGTGATGGGCACAAAGCGGCCATCGAGCGTTTTGACACGATAGGTGCTGCCGATGTGCGCGCCAAGATCGTTGAAGACAGTTGAACTCATAGCGACATTCTGGCCCGTTACCACACTTTGCAGCGCGAGATTAGCAGAGGGGGCGACGAAGTTGGCCTGACCAACCAGTGGGAAGTTGGGCGAGACGGCGATAAAGGCGAATGTTTCCTCTCCGCCGGTGGGAAGCGTGATACTGCCGCCTGGATCGTAGGCGGTAGCATAATCGGTGATGCGCCCCTGTTGTTTGAGCTGATCAAAGACTGCCAGGTCGCGCTGGCGCAATGGGGCAACGTCGGCGTTCAGACGTATATCACCACCATTAGCATCGACGATATTGCCAAGCAGGGCCTGGTTGACGCTCAGACCCACAAGTTGCAGTCCAACGATGGCCATGACGCCAACCGCGACACAGAAGATGGCAAGTATCGTTCGCTGTCCCCCACGCACCAGCGAGCGCGTAGCATAGGACCAGTAGAGTCCAAGTTTCATCGATCTATCGCATCCTTCTAACTAAAGGGGAGCGTCATTTTTGCATGGCCGGTTTGCATGGCTGGGGCAAGCCCAGCCACTACTATAGACGGCAAAGCGCGCCGACAAGTATAGTAGTGGCTGGGCTTGCCCCAGCCATGCCCTCTCCGCACTGTTCAATGTAAAAAAATGACGTACACTCTTCTTCAACACATGCATATCTATGGATTTTGCTTCACCACTGCGTATGATAGTGGAGTTATGCCAGGTATGCAAGGGCTACGCACGCACGAAACCCTGTGTCCTTTGTTCTACGTGTTAGAAGTGAGTTTGTTACACTCATGCATGTTCTAAAAGGAGATACAGTTATGGCAGTGACAGTAACACAGTTCATTATCTGGCTGATTATTGCGGCTTTGATCGGTATTATTGGTGAATTCATCGCCGGGCGGCGCGCGCCTGCTGGCATTATTGGCTCAATTGCGATAGGATTGCTCTCCATCTTTCTGATCGTCGGCTTCTTCCACTTTCACATTATTGGTGAGCCAACTGTGGAAAATGTGCCGATTATCAGTACCATCATAGCAGCAGTCATTCTTGTTGCCGTCTGGAGCAGTGTAGCATACCGGCGGTGATGTCTACCTGCAAAGTTGGGGCTGTGCAGGAACTACTGGCGAGGATTCTACTTGATTCCGGTACGGTTCCACACCTCGATCAAGAAGCTCTACGCTGGGCCGCCGTCACCCATGACATCCAGAGAAAACATGATTATGAAGCGCTGCTCCGCAACAATCAAGCACACGGCATCAGAGCAGCAGAGTGGGTACGCGGTCGTTTTCCCCGTTTGTATCCACATGTTTCGAGAGAGACGATAGAGCATATCGCATACATCAATTACTGGCATGATGTACACCAGAACGCCGTGATCAGCTGCATTTTTTGTATTGAGTACTATGACTGGGGCAAGCCCAGCCACTACTATACTTTTACAGAAGGCATGCCTATCGTATATAGTAGTGGCTGGGCTTGCCCCAGTCATGCTGTAAAAGTATAGTAGTGGCTGGGCTTGCCCCAGTCATGCATCAAAGAAACGTACTCGAAGAACATGACTACTTTTCTGTCAATCGTCGCATAATTTCAGGGTGTTGTACCCATCCAATGCCTCGTTCGGTTGACTGATTGTGAGCCTCTGGATGCCGGTAGTAGTCTTGTTCACCAGCCGTCTTGTCAGCCTCGACATTCAGGGGATTGGCCTGCGCCCAGGCATCTTTGCGAATACCTGTGACCTGCCAGGATACCTTCATTCCAGGCTTTCCGCCCGCGATCTTCATGCGGTTTTGCGCAATCTCTTCGGCTACGTGTAGATTCGGGGCAGGCGCACCTATAGCTGTGAGTTGGTAACGGAAATCGTGGTTAAGCGCTTCAAACCAGGCTGGAAGTTCTATAGACGCCTCTCCCTGAGCATCGAGTACTACTACCCCGTCATAGATATTCTTTCTATTTGGCGCTTCAACAAATGAGTGGCTGAGATATTTTTTAGCAGGATCCATTGGATGGTCTATTTTGAATCCCCCGCCACTTTTCGATACCGCGCCGATTACATCCAGATCACCGAAGAAAAGACCCGCAAACTGCCCTCCGCTAAAACCCATCACTCCTGGAGACCGTTGACTGACCCCAACCACACCGGCGCTTTCTGTACTCAATCCGTATACAGCAACACCGCTATTGCTTATACCGAGCATCCCAGTTCCGCTATCACTCCGACCAAATACGCCTGCGTCACTTGAACTCGCGCCAGAGACACCAGTACCGCTCGAACTCTCACCTAACACCCCAATGCTGCTGCCTCGACCATGTACTCCATTCATTCCCGTACCGGAGACGCCATCACCCGTGTTTCTCGTATTGGTACCGACCACACCGGTTCCCTGGTTACTGGTTCCAGCTACAGCTATACCCTGATCGTTCTGCCCGAAAACTCCTATGCCGTCAGCCGCAGAAGTTGAGCCATAGACACCCGCAGGACCTCCTCCTGGGCCGGCCTCGACTGTAGCCAGTATGCCCACACAGTCTCGACTGTTACCAAGCACACCCGCATAGCTGCCATCGCCGAAGACACCATAACCAAAGATGCCGGTGCTTTTCCCATATACACCATATCTCCCAGTGCCATTTGTGGTACCAACCACCCCATGCCCGTCAGCGGCATCACCGCGCACAGCCACCGCCTCGGAAAGAGTGACACTGCTCCCATTCCCCTGCTTCCCTTCCAGGGCAACCGTCCCACCTGCATTGCTTGTATTATTCGCCTGTAAGCCGACACCGGTTGAACTATTGATAACTCCTCCTGATGTAAGTTCTACCGTGATATCTCCCTGGCAAACGGGCCCACCAGCAATACCGTTTTTCGTATTGACACAATGAACCATAATCATCTCCTTATATGATCGTATAGTGGGGTTTTCAAGCACCTCTTCGCAACTATATCACCTGGCATCGAGAATCGAACTCGGTTTGAAAAGTGTTCCGAATGAATTGATTCGATGGAGCATGCAGCTCGCTTTCCATCTCCATCTTCACGAACAGTATAGCATGCCCACTCCCCTTTTGAATGGCCTCTATCAGCGTATAGTTCCACCACAAATCGGAGGTTAGCCTCTTCGTATAGAGACCTCCTCATTAATCACTTCACGCCGTTGGGGAGTTCAAACTGACAAAGGGGCTTGCGAATTCCAGGCTGGCCAGGTCCACCAGATTGGGTAAATTTTACGAGACAAGCATATTCCCATTTCATAGGTATCACCTCACGTGTACATTTGGGAATTCCGATGGAATTCCCAAATGTACACGAAGTTGACCAACCTTATCGAGGTACTACAGGTGCTCCTTCTCTGGATCAGCAGTATCAATCAGGTCGAACGCGATTGGAGGAGTCCCGCGATGAGTAGCTCAACCATGCGGCGGGCATCGTAGCGCGGGTCGTTGTCGGCGCCAACGCAGAGGTTGCCGATGGCACGCATCAGTTCGTAGGCATCAATATCGGCGCTGATCTCACCGGCTTGGGCGGCGGCGGCGAGCAACTGAGCGCAAACGGGCACGAGGCGGTCTAGGAAGTAGGCATGCAGCGCGTCGAAGCCGACGCTGTCGGGTTGCAGGACCGCGGCAAGTCCATGCTTCGTGACCAGGAAATCAACGAAGAGGTTGACCCACTGACGGAGTGCAGCGTGCGGCGAGCCACCATTCGCCAGCAGGACCGGACCAGCCTCGGCGCAGGCCTCGACCTGATGGCGGTACACGGCAACAACGAGATCCGCTCGCGTCGGGAAGTGGCGGTAAATCGTCCCCATTCCGACGCCAGCCGCAGCTGCGATGTCACGCACCGGCGCCTCGACACCGGACGTGACGAACACGGCGGCGGCGGCGGCGAGCAACGCCTGCTCGTTGCGCTGCGCGTCGGCCCGCTTCTGCCGGGCTGGTTGCCCCGCTCCCTCGTCGATGGTGGTCATCGCTTCATTCCCTCTCTCAAACAATAGCTTGACAAACGGAGCAATGTTCCGTATAATAGTATCGGAGCAGCGCTCCACTTTATCAGTATACTATGGAGGAATACAATCATGCAATACCGCACCCTAGGCCGCACCGGCATCACGGTCAGCCAGCTGTGCCTCGGCGCGATGATGTTCGGCGCCTTCGGCAACCCCGATCATGACGAGTCGATCCGGATCATCCACAAGGCGCTAGACGCCGGGATCAACTTCATCGACACCGCCGATGGCTACTCCGCCGGCGAGTCAGAAGAGATCGTGGGCAAGGCGCTGGCGGGCGGACGGCGCGCAAACGTGGTGCTCGCCGTCAAGTTCGGCCCTCCTTTCGGCGAGGACCCCAACCATCGCGGAGCGTCGCGGCGGTGGATCACGGAGGGAGTCGAGGGCTCGCTGCGCCGGCTGCAGACCGACTGGATCGACCTCTACCAGGTGGGCGTTCCCGATCCCAACACCGATATCGACGAGACCCTCGGCGCCCTGTCTGACCTCGTCCATGCGGGCAAGATCCGCTCCTTCGGCGCGTCGAAGGTTCCCGCCTCACAGATCGTCGAGGCCCAGTGGACCGCCGAGCGCCGCGGCCACGGACGGTTTCGTACCGAGCAACCTCCCTACTCTCTCCTGACCCGCGCCATCGAGTACGACGTGCTGCCGACCTGCCTGCGCCACGGAATGGGCGTAATGACCTACAGCCCACTGGCCAGGGGTTGGCTGTCGGGCAAATACCGCAAGGGCCAGGAGGTCAGCGGCCCGGGCTCCGCCGCTCGCGCCCAGCGCTCCGGGGACTATGACTCCACCAACCCAGCCAATGCTGCCAAGCTCGACGCCGCCGATGCCCTCGGCGCTCTCGCCGACGAGGCCGGGATGACCCTCATCCAGATGGCAGTCGCATTCGTCACCCGCCATCCCGCGGTCACCTCCGCGATCATCGGCCCACGCACCATGGAACACCTGGACACCTACCTCGCTGCCGACGGGATCGACCTGTCGAGCGACGTGCTGGACCGCATCGACCAGATAGTTCCCCCCGGAGTCACGATCAACATCGCCGACAACATGTGGAACATCGGCACGCCGGCGCTCAGTGCGGCATTCCGCCGCCGGTAGACCAGCCCCGGCCCGGCCAGTACTACATCATGAGTGCATCGACTGAGAGCTTGCGCCAAATGGGTCAGCGACTGAGTCGGTCGGACTCGGGTGACTCGTTTGTAATGCAGGCACGGATGTTCGCATCATCGAGATGTTCCAGCAACCCGATTGTAAATCCCACAATGAAACTGGTGGCAGCGGTACAATTATCCTGACCAATGTAGCCACGCTCTTTGAGGAAGAAAGATAGCTCGTTTAGCCTCTCAAGCGAGAAGAGCAGACCAGAATAATTATCCTCCTTCACCAGTTTCATTGTGGGATTTACATCCGAGGCAGTCGGAGCTTTGACAATGCTGGTCGCTTAATCTTCCGATTAGTTGCTCCCACTCGTTGGAAGTTATGAAGCCGGGCTCTTCCTGGCTGGGATAGACCGCTGCCGCAGCAGGGCGGGGTTATCCAGATCGCTCGGATCACTGGGGGGAGCGATCACATAAGTGGGGAGGGCTGTTTGTTGGATCAGATCTGCCGTCAGTCTCGCGTAGGCTTCCAGGCCCGTGACATCCTTCGCAAAGTCTCCAAAAATGAGCAGGGCAATATTTTTCCGACAGTGAGTACATTGTTGTAAGCTGGTCGCCACCTCACTCGTCGATAAAATTTCTCTTTTGAGACACCAATCTCAAAATTCATACAGAGAAAATAAAGCATTTCGCTCTCGGCGGGATCGTTTTGGGCCAGGCATCTCCCCCTGCCTTTCGCTCAAACGACGGTTACTTCAAGCGTACCTGACCCTTTGAGTGTTTGCAAAGATTTGAGGGCATTTTAGCCCGTTTGGACGCCCAACCTTTGCCAGTTTGAACTCCCCAACGGCGTGAAGTGATTAATGAGGAGGTCTCCTTCGTATACTGTAGGGGCGACCCTCACGGTCGCCCTGGCTTCCAGCCCCCAATTTGTACACTGATACCTTCTTCATCTCCTACAAATTGGCGGTAAACCATTCTCCTGGACGTTGGGAATAGAGCACCTCTGTTATTCGTGAAGAACTTTTTATCAGCCCCGAAATTTCCCGAATAGCATCCATTTTCTCACCTGTCACATGCGTCACCAGCACGTACACCCTCGCTTTTTCGGGGATATTTTTTAGCCCGCCTCGGTAGCTCGTCATCAGATGGGCTATCACGGCAGGGGTTAGTATGTCTCCCTGGTTAATACCTGTCACCTCCACTATACGTTCTGGTCGATGTGCAATCTCCCCGTTTAGAGGTTGGTTGATAGCTTCAGCGCTCATCATCAGTAAAGCCACATTGGTTTGCGGTGGCACAACAGGTTCGTGTTCTGCAGGAGCCTTGATCATGAGGTGACGCGCGCCATCAGCTTCTACGATGACAGCGTCGGCTACGTTTTGTTCGAGTAGTAGGTTGTACTGATCGGGCGGAAAGCCGAGCAGTTTTCCCCGTTCATTGCGTGCGCTGGCGACAGTAATGCGCTGGTGACGCTTCCAGCTCGACTGTAGAGCATTGAGCAAGGTTTGGATATCGGGTAAGATGATGAGAGTGTCTGTTTCGTGGCGTTCGGGTAAAAGGCAAGGGAGTACATGGTGGTGGTTTTGCCGCCTGCTCCGACAATGGAGATAAGGGGTCTGGCTGGCAAATCAATGAGATGGGAGAGTAAAGTCATCGGAACCTCAATACTAATACTGAATGCCACAGGAAGGACAATCTGCTGTACTTAGGAAACGATCCGTAGTATCAAGTATTTGGTACATCCTCAAACAAGTCGGTAGCTGGCACGTCCAAAACAGCCGCGATCTTATTCAGCGTAGATAAACGCACTTCATAATAAGGGTTTCTCCAAATGCGCCGTATTGTATCGATAGGCACATCGCTAGCCCGACTTAATGAAGATTGATTATACCCTTTTGCTATAGCTATTTCCTTGACTCTCAGCTTTAACATACTTTCACTATAGCAGACACCCCACGCTTGACATAGATGGCAATTTAGCACTAGAATAAAACAATAGGATATAACTATAGCAAATATGCGCCAACAAAAAATCAGATAGAGAGGCAACAAAATGAGCAAGCTAGATTTACCGACACCTCAAAACATCGATAGAGAAAGCTTACGCATAGGCTACGTGATTTCTTACGCCGTTCCTGGTAGTAGTTTGGTTCTACATGGCTCTATCATTCACATCGGATTAGGTCTAGCCGCTCGTAACGCTGTATGGGTGAGATGCATCGATGGTCACAACAAAGGGGGGATTGAATGCGTCATGTTGGACACTATTGTAGGAGTGATGAGTTATGCCTGAGAGCGAGCTTCCCACTGTTGGAGCTATTATTTTCTACAAGATGCGTTCAAGTGACTCACCAGTTGAACCTGATAGGGAATGGAGAGGGAGAGTCATCAAGGCCTACCCAAAAACATCGTGTGCTATGGCAGGGGTGAAAGTCGAGTCATTAGAAGAGGGACATGAGGGAGAAACAGAACTGGTTCTGCTCTCCCAAGTCGTAAGGGTTGCCGCGTTTGAGAACTTCTTCAAGGGGTAGGGAAACGGGCGGCCACGAGGGCCGCCCCAACACAATACAATTTGAGCTACGTTTTGTTTACATTGTTCAGTAACGTCTGACCCTGAGAGATAAGCGATTGGGCCTGCGAATCGCTGAATGGTTGGTTGTTATATTCAGCATTTTCAAGCAAGGCGATCATCTGGGCAGCGAGGGCATCACGCTGGTTGCCAAACGATGCCAGTGCGCTTTCGAGCTGGGCGTACTTGCTGTCATCGGACGCACTGCCACTCTCCAACGCCCTTGTGGAAATGCCCAGCGTCGCCAGGCCAAATTGCCCAACACAGGCATCGAGCTGCTTGTACATCTGGGAGAGTGCGACGAAGCTGGTGCTCTGCTTCACGGCTGATGGCTGTGCATATCCCGACAGGTCCTCGACCAGTACTCGCCCATCATGGCCATAGTCATCCTTCAAGCCGACCAGCGTCATGATAGTTGGGCGGATATCGGTATGATCCGACCAGGTGGTGCTATCGACTCCTGTCTGATCGACACCTGGGCCGACCATGCCCAGCCAGGTTGTGGTGATGTCGGATTGAACATCACCGTGGTTCCAGGCGAAACCCGGTAGCTCCGTAACACACGGGGAACTGCAGTTGGCCGCAGCCGCAAACAGGAAGTAATTGGGGTCGGCAAACATTGTCAACGTGGGTGTACGCGCCGGGTCAGCTGTAACCATGTGAATTAACTTCATCTCCACCGAGTCGGCCAGGAACTTGGTGAGCGTATCAGTGGCTTTTGTAATCGGATCCACCGCCGTCAACTGGCCTATATCGCGGTCAAAGGTACGGGTCACGGAAGCATCACGAGCCGGATTGCCATTGATGTAGATGGTGGGGGCAGAGTCAGAATGCACCTTAAAAAGTGTAGTGTTGCTCCGCTCTGTTGCCAGCAGACCTGCCAGGTTGGCATTGATCTCACCGATCTGGCTGTAGCTACATGGAGTGGTCACGCCATTGCAGCCGGCGGGACTGGGAGCGCCACCTACGAAGTGATCGCCCTCGTCGGCGGTGAAGACGAACAGGGTGTTGCTCGAATTGATGCCGTCACTCGCTAGCCGGTTGAAGAATGTACCGAAAGCCTGGTTGTACGCCTGGAGTGCTGCAACATAGCCACTTTGGCCGGGGCCGTAGGACGGGCCGCTAGGGTGCTTGTCATGGGCGTCAGAGATATAGGCGTAGGTGAT
>WNGK01003553.1_pt1 | contig 16855 bp, 14 predicted proteins | sample 5400601 | NCBI WGS metagenome assembly WNGK01 (sample SAMN13153376, study PRJNA577476) | soil metagenome | isolation source: 60 cm soil or saprolite under Garry oak tree replicate 1 | place: USA:California | collected 2016-06-15
GGCATCTTCGACGATACCTGCTTCACCTGGAAGCCGCGCTCCTCGAGGTACACGATCCCTTCCGGAGCGATGGCGTCGATGATCAATACACGCATGTTCTTATGCTATCACGCGAGGCGTTCGGGGCCCGCGCGCGAGCAGCGGGCGGGTGGCGGGCAGGCATTCCCTCGGACGCTCAACCTCCTCGCCTCGCGCGCCACACTAGCGAAGGCGTCTCCGCCTGGCCCCCCATCCCCCGAGACGGGGGTCGCTCGCCGTCCTGCTTCGCAGGCCGGCTCGCGCGGCGGAGGCGCCCTGCGCTTCGGGGCGCGCTACGGCTCGTCGGATTCGCGTCCGAGGGAATGCCTGCCCGCCACCCGCCCTCTCCGAGAGGTGAAGACAACTCGCGTTGTCTCGCCGTGCTCCCGAGGCAGACCGCGCCGCGCGACTAAGAGGCGGGAACGGTGGCGCGGTGCTGGCGGAGGAAGCGGAGGAAGTCGCGCCCCTCGTGGAGGCGGCGGCGCATCAGCTCGCGGTCGCGCAACATCTCCGCGCCGAGGGAGATCATCTTCCGCGGGCGGAAGTAGAAGCGCCGGTACACCAGGTCCACCGACTGGAAAATCTCCGTCCGCGAGAGGTGCGGATAACCGATGGCGCTCGTCTGCACCCCCGCCTCGTCCACGAGCGCCTCCGCCTCGATCCAGCCGTTGCGGTGCGCCTCGGCGTAGAGGGCGGTGCCCGGATACGGCGCGGCCAGCGAGACCTGGATGGTCGCGGGATCGATCTCGCAGGCGAAGCGAATGGTCTCCTGGATGGTCTCGCGCGTCTCCCCGGGCAGGCCGAGGACGAACGTGCCGTGGATGGCGATACCCAGGGCTTTGCAGTCGCGCGTGAAGCGCCGCGCCACGTCGAGGCGGACGCCCTTCTTGATGTTGTTCAGGATCTGCTGGTTGCCGGTTTCGTACCCGACGAGGAGGAGACGCAGGCCGTTGTCCTTGAGCACCTTCAGCGTCGCGTAGGGCACGTTGGCCTTGGCGTTCACCGACCAGGTGATCCCGAGCTTGCCCAGCTCGCGCGCGATCGCCTCCGCCCGCGGCAGGTCGTCCGTGAAGGTGTCGTCGTCGAAAAAGAACTCCTTCACCTGGGGGAAGAGCCGCTGGGCCAGCGCCATCTCCTCGGCCACGTGCCCCACGCTCCGGGTCCGGTAGCGCTGGCCGCCCACCGTCTGGGGCCACAGACAGAACGTGCACTTGGACCGGCAGCCGCGCCCCGTGTACAGCGAGACGTACGGATAGCGGAGATAGCCGATGGCGTAGTGCTCCACCGTCAGGTCTCGCTTGTAGATCGGCGTGACGAAGGGCAGGAGATCCATGTTTTCCAGAATCGGCCGCTCCGGAGTGTGCTCGACCCGCCCGTTGACCCGATGGGAGAGTCCGCTGACGTCCTCGAGGGCCCGTCCCTGCGCCACTTCCTGGATGGTGAAGTCGAACTCGCTCCCCGCCACGAAGTCCAGGGCCGGGCTGGCGCGCAACGACGCCTCGCGCGCCACGGCCACTGCCGCGCCGACCATGCCGATGAGCAGGCGCGGGTTCTCGGCCTTGAGGGCTTCGGCGACCGCCACGTCTCCCGGGAACGACGGGGTGCTCGTGTGCAGCACGCAGAGGTCGTACTGTCGCGCGAAGGGCCGGACATCGTCCAGGGCCAACCCGTCGGGCGGCGCGTCGATCAGCCGGGAGCCTGGCACGAGCGCGGCGGGCTGGGCGAGCCAGGTCGGGTACCAGAAGGAGCGGATCTCTCGCTTGGCCTGGTAGCGGGAGCCGGCGCCACCGTCGAAGCCGTCCGGAGAGGGCGGGTGGAGGAAGAGCGTGCGGAGATAGTCGACGGTCATGTCCCCGTCACCTTAGCAAAAGCGGCGCGGCCTCACCACCCATTCCATCGCGCCGGACGCTTCTTCACGAACGCGTGACGGATGCCCGTGCTACCATTCTGCCGCTGTGGGTACGGCCGCTCCGCGAGTCCTCATCCTCTCGGCCAGCTACGGCTCCGGACACAATGCGGCGGCCCACGCTCTCGCCGCCGCCCTCCAGGCCCTCGGCGCCGAGACGCGCATCGTCGATCACTTCCGCGATCTCGTGCACCCTGCCTTCGATCGATTGAGCCGCCGGCTCTACGGCGCCATCCTGCGCCGGGCACCCGCGCTCTGGGGCTTTGGCTACTGGGTCGGTGACCGGCTCACCCCATCCTCGGGGCTCGTCTTCGGCATGGGCTCACTGGGAACGCCGCGGCTGCGGGCCCTCCTCGAGCGAGAGCGCCCCGATCTCGTGGTCTCCACGCACCCGACGCCCGCGGGCGCCTTGTCGGTCCTGCGCCGCCGCGGCGTCACGCGGCTTCCCCACGCCCTCGTGTACAGCGATTTTGCCGTCCACAGCCAGTGGATCCCCCCCCTGGTCGATCTCCACTGCGTGCCCGCGGAGAGCATCCGCGCCGACCTCATGGCTCGCGGCATCGCCGCCGATCGCGTGCTCGCCACCGGCCTGCCCGTGCGTGCCGAGTTCGACCAGCCCGTGGACCCCGGCTCCGCGCGCCGGGCCCTCGGTCTGGATCTCGAGCGCCCGGTCGTCCTCGCCATGGCGGGCGCGTTCGGCTGGACGGGCGAGCTGCCCGCGGCGACGCGCGTGCTTCGTGACCTTCCGGTGCCGCTCCAGGCGGTGATCGTGGCCGGTCATGACGACGCGCTCCGAGCGCGGCTGCGGGAATCCGTCCGCGGTTCCGGTCGCCGCGTGCGCGTGCTCGGCTACACGGAAGAGATGCGCAAGCTCATGGCCGCCGCCGATCTCCTCGTCACCAAGGCGGGAGGCGTGTCCCTGGCCGAAGCCATTGCCTGCGATCTTCCCGTCGTCTGCTTCGGGTCTCTCCCGGGCCACGAGCGGCGCAACGAGCGCTTCATCGTCGCCGCCTCCGCCGCGCTCAGCGCCCGATCGGCCGAGGAGCTGGGCGTCGTGGTCACGCGGAGCTTGACCGAGCCGGGTCTTCTCGACGATCTCGCCAAGCGCATGCGGGAGATCCGGCGCCCCGGCGCCGCGCGCGCCGTGGCCGAGGCGTTGCTCGAGCGGCTGGCCGGCGCCCCCGCCGCTCGCTCGTGAGCCTCGGGGCATGACCGCGCTCATCCAGGTCTACCTGAGGGCGCTCGGCCTGGTGGGGCAGTCCGTGGCGATAGGTGGGGCGGTCCTCGGGCTCCTCGTGCTGCGACGCTGGCTCGTCCGCGAGCCCGACGTCGAGCGCGACATCCGACGTGCCCTCCGGCTCGTCGCCGCTGGCGCGGGGCTCGCGGCGGCCTGCCAGGTCTTCTCCTTTCTCGTGATCGTGGCCTCCACGGCCGGCCCCGAGGGCTGGCCGATCGGCCGGGCCCTCGAGACGCCCCTCTTCTTCGCCGCGCTGGCCCGCACGCTTCTCCTGGTCTGCGTGATCGCGCTCTGCGCCGTCGTGCGCAGGAGGCCGCGCTCGCTCGGTCCCTGGATCGCGCTGGTCGCGCTCACCGCGGCAGGGACGGTGAGCGCGGCGTGGATCAGCCATGCCGCCGGACGGCTCGCCCGTGGCCCACTCATCCTCACCCTCGATGCCGTCCATCAGCTTGCCGCGGGCCTGTGGGTGGGCGGTCTCGCCCATCTCCTCGTGCTCGCATGGGCTCGTGCCTCTCGACCCTGGCCAGCGGAAACGCTCCAGCGATTCTCGCGGCTGGCCCAGGGCGCGGTGGCGACGCTGGCCGCCGCGGCCATCGGGCTGTGGCTCCTGTACATCGGCGGACCCGGCGCCGCTCTCGGGACGGCGTATGGCGCCATGACCTTGACCAAGGGCGTGCTCTTTCTCGGTCTCCTCGGCCTAGGCGCGCTCAATTTCTTCGCCGTGCGTCGCCTTCGTCGCGACGCAGAGGTGCCGCCGCTCACTCTCCGCCGGCTCGTCGAGGTGGAGGTGGGCGGGGCGGTGACCGTGCTCTTCCTGGCGGCGGCGCTGGGCTCCACGCCTCCCGCCGTGGACCAGATCGCCGACCGCGCGACTCTCGCGGAGGTGGCGTTCCGCTTCACGCCGAGGTGGCCGACGCTCTCGACGCCGACCTTCACCGAGCTCGCCCAGGCATCGGACCTCACGAACAGAGAGGCGCCCCGCACCACCCAGGACAGCCTCTGGTCCGAGTACAACCACAACGTCTCCGGGCTCTTCGTGCTGGCCATGGGCCTCCTCGCCATGATGGAGCGCACGGGCCACGCGCCGTGGGCGCGCAACTGGCCGCTCCTCTTCGTGGGGCTGGGAGCCTTTCTCCTCTTTCGCAGCGATCCCGAGAGCTGGCCCTTGGGCCCGCAGGGCTTCTGGCAGAGCTTGTGGGATCCGGAGGTGCTGCAGCACCGCCTCCTCGGCTTGCTGCCCGCGATCTTCGGCGTCTTCGAGTGGCTCGTGCGCACGCGACGGCTGCGAGACGAGCGGCTTGCTCTCGTCTTTCCATTCGTCTGCGCGGCGGCGGGAGCGCTGCTCCTGGCCCACGCCCATACGCTGCAGAACGCCAAGGAGGCCTACTTGATGGAGGTGACTCACCTGCCCCTGGCCGTGGTGGGCATCGTCGTCGGTTGGTCTCGATGGCTCGAGCTCAGGCTCCCGGGCCGGGACGGCGCCATGGCCGGGAGGATCTGGGCGCCCTGCCTCGCCCTCATCGGGCTTCTCCTTCTCTTCTACAGGGAACTCTGAAGTCGCGAGATTGCCCATTCCTCCGAAGCAGAATGTTCCGCTTCGAGCCCCCTGGTTACGCCCGCGGCGGAACGTTGCTCCAGAGCCAGCGTCCCTGGCGGGACGCCAGAAGATGCACGCGCCCCCGCGGCATTCTCGCGACGAGGCTCCTGTCGGGTTCGCGGGTCGTCACGAGCAGGATGGGGCGGCTCGAGAGCCACTCGCGCCTGAGCCGGTCGGCCGCCCAGAAAGTCTCGGTGGCCTCTGGAAAGGTCGACCCGATTCCGAGCACGCTGCGCCGTCCCTCCACGAGCACCGGCCGCACGCCCGAATAGAGCTCGAGCGCGCCGGAGTTCTCGAGCGGCCCCTCGTGGACGAGCACGAGGTCAGGCTGCCAGCCGAGCCGTATCTCCGCCGCCATGCCGGAAACCGCCCGGGCCGTGGAGACGAGGGCCAGGGCCTGGCCTACGCTCGGCACGACGGCGAGCATCGTGGCGGCGACGGCGACGGCCGCAAGCCGGCCGGCCCGCCACGCGGCTGTCACGGCCAGCGCCGCCGCTCCCAGGGCGAAGACGAGGGCGGTGCGCCCCACAAGCGGACGCAGGGCCGGCCACGCGGGGAGCGGCGCGACCTGAGTCGCGACCGCCTCCTTGCGCGAGTAGACGTCGGTGGCCGAGAAGATCGTCTCCATGAAGGCGCGCCCGTCGGTGAGGGCGGCGGCTCCCAGGACCGCGGCAAGCAGCGCGAACATGGCCAGATGCCAGAGGGCGGGACGTCGGTCTCGCCCGTCTCGCCGCGACCACCATCGCGCAGCGAGGAGCGCGATGGCTGGATAGGCGGGCAGGCCGTAGTGCGGCAGCTTGAAGGCCGAGAGCGTGAAGACGAGAGCGAGAGCGACCGCCCAGACGGCGAGCGCCACCCACGGGATGTCTTCGGCGATTCTCCAGGCGCGGCGCCGGGCGAGCTGCCCGACCTCGAGCACGGCAGTGACCGTCCACGGAAGGGCTCCGAGTCCGGCCACGAGGAGGAACTCGAGCGACGAGAGCGACACGTCCTCGTCGGGGAAGCGGCGCAGCTGGACCGCGTTGAGGAGATGATTGTCGACGACGGTGTACCAGAGAAAGCCCGGATTGCGCATGGAAGCGAGCGCATACCAGCCCAGCCCCAGGACGAGGAGCGCGGCCAGGCCAGGCGCAGGCAGCCAGCGGCCGATCGGGCGCAGCCGCCCGGCCAGCGCGAGCGCCAGCGCGATGGCGGCGAGCGGTCCCGCGAGCCCGATGACATCCTTGGCGAGCGCGGCCACGCCGAGCGCCGCGCACCCGACCACCGCCCAGCCCCGAGTGCCCGGCTCTTGGGGCGATAAGGTTGCGGTGGGGGGGCCTGGGGGAGGAGCGGCGCCGCTCCCCCCCAGATCCAACTGCCCTGGGGCTGCCGTGTGAGGCGCAGCCGAAGGCGAGCCGAGCCAACCCCCAAGACGAGCGGCGCCGCTCCCCCCCAGACCCAACAAAAGCCCGGTGAAGCCCCACTGAATGGCGGCGACGAAGAGCGTCTCGGGCCGGACGTAGCGGCCGAAGGCGGCAAAGAGCGCGCACGAGAGCAGGGCTGCTCCGGCCAGGATGCCGGGCCCGGGGCCGAGAAGGCGGGCGCCGAGGAGCGTCGTCCCGGCAACGGCCGCCGCCGCCCCCAGCACGGCGGGAAGGCGGGCGACCAACTCCGAGACGCCGAAGCCCTTGAACCCCGCCGCGATCAGCCAGTAGAGCAGGGGCGGCTTGTCGAAGTAGCGGACACCGGCGAGGCGGAGGGTGAGCCAGTCGCCCGAGACCGCGACCTCGCGGGCGATCTCCGCGTGCTGCCCCTCGCCCGGATCATCGAATGGCGCCGCGCCCAGCCACGGCAGCAGGAGGGCGAGGGTGAGCACCGCCATCAGGCCCGCAATACCCACGGGCGAGCGGAGAATGCTCACGCGGCTCGAGGAGCGCTACGGGCTGGTCTTACCGTCATGAGGCGACGAGCCGCCCCTGATCGAGACGCAGCACGCGATCGGCCCGGGCGCTCGCCTCTGTCCGGTGGGTGACGAGCATCACGGCCGTGCCGCGGTCGGCGGCGAGGGCGTGGAGCTCGTCCAGGATGACGCGGGCATGATCGTCGTCGAGATTGCCCGTCGGCTCGTCCGCGAGGACGAGGGAAGGGCGGTTCAGCACGGCCCGGCAATAAGCGACGCGCTGCTGCTCGCCGCCCGAGAGCTGCGCGGGAAGATGCTCTGCCCGGTGAGCGACGCCCAAGCGCTCCATGAGCCCGAGGGCATCCCGGCGGGCGTCGTCGCGATCGCGGCCGATGTAGCGCGCGGCAAGCAGCACGTTGTCGAGCGCCGTCAGGCCCGCGAGGAGCAGGAAGGACTGGAACACGTAGCCGATGGAGGCGCCGCGCACGCGACATTGGGCGCGCCGCCCCAGATGGCTCACGCGCTCGTCGCCGATCCAGATCTCTCCCGCGTCGGGCGGCTCCAGCAACCCGATCAGGTTGAGGAGTGTGGACTTGCCGGAGCCCGACGTGCCCGAGACGGCGACGAGCTCGCCGCCCTTGACCTCGAGATCCACCCCGTGGAGCACGGGGACGGGCGTGCCCCCCGGGCCCGTGAAGGTCTTGCGGAGTCCCCTCGCCTTCAGCACCACGACAGAGTTCAGGTACCCCGCCGGATGGCTTCGGCGGGTGAGAGCCGCGCGATGCGAAGGGTGGCGTACGCGGCGGCGAGCCCGCCCAGCACGACCGAGAAGACGACGGCAAATGCCAGCAGACGAGGCGAAAAGAGGAAGAGCTGCTGTCCCTCGCGGATGACCCGCGTATCGACGGCGGTGCCGATGCCGAGGGCCAGGAGCACGCCCACCACGCCGCCCGACAGGCTGACGCCGAGCGCCTCTCCGAGGACTTCGCGAAGGAGGTGAAGGTCGGTGGCGCCCAGCGCGCGCTTGACGCCGAAGTCGCGAATGCGCTCGAAGACGGCCGCCGTCACGGTATTGGACAGCGACAGTCCGCCGATGAGAAGTCCCAGCACCCCGATGCCCAGGAGAAGGGCGGAGAAGAACGCCGTCGACTGACGCAGGAGCCGGCTGACCTCGCCGGGAATGGTGACATTGACCTTGCCTACTGTCGCCTGGATGCGTCGCGCCACGGCGTCGGGATCCTCACCGTCCTTCCACCCCACCGCCGCTCCTGTGTTGAGGTCGTTACGCCGCAGGCTGCCCGCGCCGAAGGCCTGAACGAGGAGAGGATCGCGGCGCAGCCAGAGATCGCGCGCATCGTCGATCCCCACAAGGGCGAAGCGATCCGGGGCCGTGAACGTCTTGTCGAGGATGCCGACCACGGCGAAGTCCTGGCCCCCCAGGGAGACGGAGCTGCCCACCCCGAGCTTGCGCGAGGCCGCGAAATCGGCTCCGAGCACGGTCACGCGCCGGTCTGCGGCGCGAAGGGGGCGACCGGTCCGCACGGGCAGCTCGCGATAGTGGCGATTGGGAATGGGCACGCCCAGGTCCATGCCGAAGACCAGCTCCTGGGTGAGCGTGAGGAACTGTGACGTGCTCGTGACGAGCGGCATCATGACCTGGGCCTGGACGCCCGAGACACCGGGCACGGCGGCGATCTCGGCGATCTTGGCGGCCGAGAGCAGGCCACCCGCCGTGAAGCCCGTGCCCATGCCCATGCCCTCCCCGGCCACCGAGATCTGACCGAGGACGAAGCGGTCGCCCCCATCGATGAAGCGGGTGATGCGCTCGGCCATGGCGCCGAGGGCAACCAGCCCCGCCACCCCGACCGCGATGCCCACGACCGTGAAGGTGTACCCGCGGGGAAGAAGCTCGCGAAGCCTCACGCGCGCACGCGATGTCGCCCTCTCGCCCTCACCACTCGAGCGGGGACTCGATGGGCAGGTGGCGGCGCCGGCGTCCCCATCGATTGAAGCGGGCGATCATGCCCTCGTCTCGCCCTGCCCAGACCGGCGCGCCCCCGGTTCCCGCGTCGTCGCCACGCGGGCCAGACGCTCCTGCGAATAGGCGGAGCGCACGAGAGGAGCGACGAGATCCACGCCGAGCCGGCGGAGAGCGAGGGCGGACTGGACGGCGGCGGCCAGGCCCAGGACGGGAAGCATGGCCGACGCGAGGGCGGCCCGGCGCATCACGCGCGCGCGCGGATCGCTCCACCAGCGTCGCCACGTCTCGGCGATCCGGTTGAGCGTGAAGACGCCGAGCGCCGAGGCGAAGGCGCCTGGATTGTGGCGGTACGGCGCGGTGAACCTCGCGAGCTCCGCGTGGCGCGGTCTCCGCCGCGCCGCCGTGAAGGGGCGCACGAGAGCGCGGGCGACCAGGCCGGCGTCGCGGGCCCATCGGCGCAAGCCCTGGACGACGAGATAGCCCGTGAGGGCCACTCCGTCGCGAAACGGGCGGAAGCGACTCGGCCGGCTCGCGGGGGGGAGCGAGCTGAGGGAAACTTCCCGGATCGCATAGCCCGCCGCCGCCGCACGCACGAGCACCTCTGTCTCGAACACGAAGCCGCCTCCACGGGGCGACACGCGCTCGAGAAGCTCGCGCGGGTAGACGCGGAAGCCCGACTGCGTGTCCGCGACGTGCTGGCCGGTCAGCCAGTCGATGAAGAAGCCCGCCACTCGAAGGGCGTGCAGTCGCGCCGGCTCCATGAGGCTGCCGCTGCCGCTCAAGCGGCTTCCGATCACGAGGGCGTCGGGCTTGGGCTCGGACGCCGCGAGCAGTCGCGGGATATCGTCGGGATCGTGCTGGCCATCGCCGTCGAGCGTGACCACGCGCTCCGCCGTGCGGGCAAGGGCGCCGGCGAAACCCAGGCGGAGGGCCGCGCCCTTGCCCAATCGCCCGCCCGTCCTGAGGATGACGGCGCCGGCGGCGGCGGCCGTCTCGTCGCTTCCGTCCCACGACCCGTCGTCCACCACGATGACGGGGCCGTGGAGGGCCGCCCGCTCGACGAGTCCTCCGATGGTGGCCGCCTCGTTGAAGACGGGAATGATGGTGACGTGATCGCTCATGCCGCGCGGCCGATCAGGAGCGCGGTGCGGCAGCCACCCCGCGCGAGGCCATGAACCATGACGAGCGTTGTCGGGGAAAGAGCCACCTTGTTCAGGCGGTCAAGGGCGGCGGCCACTCGGAGAGCGCCGAGCCCGCCGTGCTGGCCGAAGCGAGAGGCAAGCGACCGGGGTTCGGGAAGGCGATCGGCGGCGAGAAGGCCGAGCTCCCAGTCGTCGAGGGCAGGATCCCCGTTGCCCGAACCGTAGCACGTCCCGACGGCCGACGGCGCAACGCCCGCCGAGACCAGGGCCCGGAGCGCCGGCGAATGGAGATCACGACGACGGCGGGGCGCGGTGTGTGGAGCCACGGGTACATTCCCCCACGCGGCCGACCGGATCTCGGCGTGGACGACCGCTCCGCGCGCGCGCGCCGATTCCAGGTCCTCCAGGACGAGAAAGGTCGCCCCTTCGCCGAGCACCACGCCGTTGTGGTCCGGCTCGTAGGGCCGGCAGCCTTCCGTGCCGCGGCCGGCCGCGGGCGACAGCATGCCCATCTCGCTCAATCGCCGGTAGACGTGCGCGAACATCTCGTCGACGCCGCCCGCCACCACGGCGAGCGCGCGGCCGTCTCTCACGAGGGCAGCCGCGCGCGCCACCGCCAGATCTCCCGCCACAGTGGCCTGGTTGACGGTGATGGACGGGCCGCGGGCGCCGATCTCGATGGCCGCCACCGCGGCCATGCTGTTCATCACGGTATTGGGGAAGATCATCGGAGAGAGCCCCGAGGGGCCGCGCTTGAGATAGCCGGTCACGAACTCCTCGCTCGACCGGAAGTCGCCATGCTCCGTGCCCACGACGAGGCCGAGCGCAGGCCCCCGCGGCACGCCGGAGTCCTCGACGGCGAGACGAGACGCGACCACGGTCAGACGGCAGATCCGCGAGAGCCGGCGCGCCGCGCCGGGATCGAGGAGACCTTCGAGCGCGGCATCGTCGACCTCGGCCCCGAGCCGGCTCGGCCAGCCCGCGGTCTCGAAAGCGCGGACCGGACGGATGGGGCTCGGCGCGCCCGCGAGAATTTGGGCCACCACCGCGGTGCCGCCGATTCCGCCCGCGCTGACCGAGCCCATCCCGGTGACGACCACGCGGCGGGAGGCGCTCATCGGCCGAAGACCAGGCTCACGTTCTGGCCGCCGAAGCCGAAGGAGTTGGACAGGACCGCGTCGAGCTCGACCGCCCGAGCCGTCTCGGGTACGCAGTCGAACGGCACCTCCGGATCCGTGACGCGCAGATTGGCGGTGGGGGGAACGAGTCCATGCTGAAGCGTGAGCACGCTCGCCACCGCTTCCAGGCTGCCCGCGGCCGCCATGGTGTGGCCGACGAGTGACTTGGTCGAGCTGAGCAGCACGCGGCCCGGGCCGAAGACCCGCGCCAGGGCCAGCGCCTCCACGCGGTCGTTCTGCGGCGTGCCCGTGCCGTGGGCGTTGACATAGCCGACGTCGCCGGGGGCGCGCCCGGCCGCGGTCAGCGCCTCCTCGATGGCGCGGACCATTCCGTCGGCGCTCGGCTCGGGCGACGTGACATGGTGGGCATCGGTAGTCATGCCCGCGCCCCAGAGCTCCGCGTAGGCTCGTCCGCCGCGCGCGCGACAGTGGCCGGCCTCTTCGAGGACCACGAAGGCTGCGCCCTCGCCGATCGACATGCCTTTCCGGTCGCGATCGAAGGGACGGCACGGCTCGAGGTCGAGAAGGCGCAGGGCATTGAAGCCCATGAAGCAGACGCGCGTGAGCGCATCCACGCCGCCGCACAAGGCGAGGGGGGCTGCGCCGGAGCGGATGAGATCGAGCCCCAGCGCGAGCGAGGCCGCGCCGGAGGCGCAGGCCATGACCACGGTCTCCTTGGGCCCGCACAGGCCGAGGCGAGAGCTCAACGTCTCCGCGTGCGTCGAGGGCAGGATGGCGCGGAGGGCCCCGATCCTCGGCGAGGGGCGGCCCGTGCGCGTCTCCTCCCAGTACCACGCCTCCGCCTCGAGCATGCCGCCGCCCACGGCGCCCACGAAGAGCCCCGCGCAGGCGCGATCGGTCGGCGAGAGGTCGGCGTCGGCGAGCGCCTCGCGCGCGGCCGCCATCGCCAAGCGATCGGCGCGGGCGCGCCTCCGCGAGGGGCCCAGCGAGGCGAGTACGTCGGCGGGCACCTCCGCGCCGATCCGGGAGCGAAAGCCTTCGGTGTCGATCGCGGTCAGCGGGCGGATCGCGCACGTCCCGCTCGCGAGCCCGGTCCAGAAGGTCTTGGCGCCGGTCCCGTAGGGGCTGACGACGCCCAGCCCGCTGACCACCACGCGGGTCATGCGGTCTTGGAGAGGATCCAGCGCGAAAGGCTGTCGAAGGAGCGGAACTCGTCGGCCAGATCCTGGCCCTCGTCGATGACGATGCCGAAGCGCTCCTCCATGGCCACGGAGAGCTCGATGAAATCCAGCGAGTCGAGCCCGAGAGAGCCCTCGATGCCCTTGGGCAGGGTGGTGTCAAGCGTCATCTCGGCCGCCCGCCGCGGGTCGAACTTCAACCGCTCGACGATGATGGCCTTGAGCTCGTCCAGGATTTCCTTCTGCGTCATCCCCTCTGCCTCCGATCAGGCCGCGCGTCGGCGCGCCCGGTATGGTGCATGACTCCACCGCAAGCTCGTGGTCTCCCCGCGCCAGGCCGCGTGAATCTCTACCGGTCCCTGTCGCCCCGACGCCCGGTGGAGGGCGAGGGCGGCGAGCGGCTCGCAAGCGAGCATTTCTCCCAATCGCCGCCGGGCACCGCCGGAGCCACCGCGCCGGCCCCGACCCCTGCTGAGCGTCAGCGCGCCCTCCCCCGGCTCGAGCCAGAGGCCGCAGGCGGCCTCGACGAGGGGCCCGTCAAGTCCGCCCGCCCGATCATAGAGGTCCGCGCATTCCTCGAAGATCTCGACGCCGAGCACGAGCACCCGTCGGCATGTCCCTGCCTCGAGCATCTCGGCGGCGTGAGCGATGGCGTCCGCGCCCGCCGTGGGCCCGCCGATCAGGATGCCGTAGGGTCCCCGGATCCCGTACTCGATGGCGACTTCCCCGGATATCGCGGCCGGCGCGGTGTACGGGAAATACACGTTCGAGCCGCGAGGCTCGATGTGCTTCCGGTTCGAGGCCGCATAGGCCGCGGCCGTCACGAACACGAACCCGGTGTCCTCACCCGCAATGGCCTCGGGCCCCTCTTCCGCATCTTCGAGCATCGCGGCGACGGCCGCAACTCCAAGCACGCATTCCCGGGGCGAGCGGCGGAAGCGCTCGGGATCGAGGGCGGGCCGCTCCAGGCTGAGCACGCGACGTCCCCCCGCGGCGGCCACAGCATCCGGAGGCACGGCGCCCGCCCCCACGCCCCAGCCCGTGATGAGCCCGATGGCGCGGATCGCCGGCCCTCGCATCACGCTGTCCCCTGCAGCACCAGCGCCGCATTGCATCCGCCGAAGCCGAGTGACGTGCTGAGCGAGAGGCGAGGCCGGAGCGCCCGTGGCGCGCCCTGGATGAGATCGAGCTCGCAGGCGGGGTCGAGCTCTTCGAGGCCGAGGGTGGCGGGGACCTGCCCATGGCGGCCCGCGAGCAGGCAGAGGATGGCTTCGAGGGTGGCCGCGGCCCCCATGGTGTGGCCGATGGCGCCCTTGATCGAATTGACGGGGACGCGGCGCGCGCCCAGCACGCGTCGCAGCGCCTTGGCCTCGCTGGCGTCGTTGAGCGTGGTCGCCGTACCATGCGCGCTCACGAAATCCACGTCACCCGCGTCCACGCCGGCTTGAGCGAGCGCGCCCCGCATGGCTCGCTCGATCCCGCGGCCCTCCGGATCGGGCGCCGCGATGTGCGCGGCATCGCTCGCGCTGCCATAGCCCAGCAGCGTGCCCAGACGCTTGGCGCCCGCGTCACGCTCGCGGCACAGCAAGACCAGCCCCGCCGCCTCGCCCAGGAGCAGTCCGCTCCGTCTCCCGTCGAATGGACGAACCCTGTCCCGGGTGAGCGATCGGAGGCCATTGAAGCCCCGCAGGACGAAGCGGCAGAGGCCGTCATAGCCACCCGCCACCACCATGTCGGCCTCCCCTCGGCGCAGAAGCTCTGCTCCGAGGCCCATGGCCGTGGCCCCCGAGGCGCAGGCGGTGGCGACGGTGATGGCGGGGCCGCGGGCGCCCAGCCAGCGCTTGAGCGCATGCGCCGGCGCATCGTAGAGGGCGCGGGGCAGACGGCCAACCTCGTCGCCCGCGAGCGCTCGCTCGCCCTCTTCGACACCCCCCAGCGCCGTGCCCACCACCACGGCGAGACGCTCCGGGGCCACGGGAAGAGGTCGCGCGCCCGCCTGACTCAGGAGGTCGTCCGCGGCGGAGACGAGCAGTCGGCTGGCCCGGCAATCGGGCACGCGAGACCACTCGATCGCACGGGTGAGCTTCTTGATCTCACCGCCGTTGCCCACGCGGAGATCGTCCACCGGGAAGCGCTCGATGCGCGAGATGCCGTCGGCACCGGTGAGCAGGGCAGACCAGAAGGCGTCGACATCCTGACCGATCGGCGTGCACACGCCGCCGGCGAGAATCGCGATGCGCTCCAGTCTTGGCGTCGGCCGCCCTTCCGACGAGCTCCCGGCCAGGTCCTGGACCGCGCCCATATTAAAGGAGAGGGGTGTGGTACATCCGGAACGCCCGTATATCGCCCGGATTGGTATCGAAGACTTCCGACGCGAAGAAGCGGCGCGCCACGCGGTCAAAGGCAATGGAGCCGGGCTTGGAGGGATCGTTGGGGTCGTAGACGCGCAGCTCGAGAAAGCGCCCCTCGTAGACCCGGTAGTCATAGACGATCACGGTGTGGTTGAGCTCGACGATGGGGAAGTTGGTGACGAGAAGCTGCACGGGCCGCCCCGCCTGGATCTCGGCCATGGTCTCCAGGACGACGCGCTCCTGTCCCGCTGCCGTCACGGGAAAGGTGACGCGCCAGTTCGTCCAGTGCACCCATCCCCAGAAGCGGCCAGGCAGCCCCGCCTTGACCGCCTGCTCCTCCGTCTTGGAGAGCTCGTAGAGCGAGGCGAAGCCCGGAATGACCACGCGCTCCTCGAGGGGCAGCGGATCATGCCACGGCGGCCGGGACGTCGCCCGGCGCACCAGCTCGGTGTACTCGGCCGAGGTAACCCGGGGCGCCTCCGGCGCGAAGCGCGCGAAGTGGTGGAACTGCGTGATGGCGCGGGCCATCACGAAGCAGTAGTTGGCGTAGAGATCGGGCTTACCGGCATTCTTGGTTCGGCTCTCGTTGGGAAAGGCAAAGGTGTCGACGCCGAAGCGGAGGACGGGGAGGGGCGCGGGGCGGCCCATCGAGGCCTCGAGATGCCCCGCCGAGGCGCACCCGGTGAGGGCGACGGCGAGAAATAGCAGAAAGGGATGCCGAGCGCGTCGACGCATCGCTTTCGTCGATTCTAGCGTCACTCAGCCCTGGATGGAATAGCCTCCGTCCACGGGAATGGCCGACCCGGTCACGAAGTCAGAGGCCGGGCTCGCCAGGAACACGGCCACGCCCGCCATGTCCGCGCCCGTGCCCCAACGCTTGGCGGGGGTGCGGCGCAGGACATTGTCGTGGAGCCCTTCCACCTCCCGACGGGCCCGCTGGGTCAGCTCGGTATCGATCCAGCCGGGGAGCACGGCGTTGACCTGGATGTTGTCGAGCGCCCACGCCGCCGCGCAGGCTTTGGTGAACTGCACGATGCCGCCCTTGGAGGCGGCATAGGCGGGGGCGAAGGAGGCGCCGAAGAGGGACATCATCGAGCCGATGTTGATGATCTTGCCGCCGCCCTGCCGCTTCATGACCGGATGCACGGCGTGGCTGGCCATGAAGGCGCTGGTGAGATTGGTGTCGAGCACCTGGCGCCATTCGTCGAGGGAAAGCTCGTGCGGGGGCTTCCGGATGTTCGTGCCGGCATTGTTGACGAGGATGTCGAGCCGACCGAAGCGCGTCATCGTCTCCTTGACCATCGCCTCCACCGAGGCCTCCTCTGTCACGTCCACGGTCACCGACTCGGCGTCGGCGCCGAGCGCCTTGAGCTCGGCCACGGCGCGCGCGCTCTTGTCGCGATTGCGCGCGGCGACCACGAGCGCCGCCCCCGCCTCGGCGAGCCCGCGCGCCATGCCCAGCCCGATGCCGCCGTTGCCCCCCGTCACCACCGCCACCCTGCCCTTCAGGTCAAATGCGCCCACGCCGCGTGACCTCCTCTTGACTTGCCTTCTCGTGCTGCAGGTGGGGCGAGTGTAGCATCCCGTGAAACTTGCTTCAGACCGGCGCCTCGCCTAGCATGGCGACCATGTGGCAAGGATCCGTGGTCTCGATCCACATCACGCGGGCGGCCGGGCAGCCCATGGAGACGGTGGCCCAGGCGCGCGCGGTCGTCGGGCGCGGCCTCGAAGGCGACCGGTACTTCCTCGGCACGGGCTACTACTCGGACAAGCCGGGCGCGGGCGGCCGTGAAATCACGCTCATCGAGACGGAAACGCTTGACGCGTTGCCCGCCGAAGGCCCGATCAAGATCTCCGCGACGGAGAGCCGCCGCAACATCGCCACGACCGGGGTGCCACTCAATCACCTGGTCGGGCGCGAGTTCTGGGTAGGCGACGTCCGCCTGCGCGGCACGCGGCTCTGCGAGCCGTGCCGGTACCTGGACGGCCTCACCTACCCTGGCGTCATGGCCACCCTCGTGCATCGCGCAGGTCTACGCGCGCAGATTCTCAACGACGGTGTCATCCGTCCAGGCGACACGGTCAAGCCGGCCTGATCTCCCACTCGACAGCGAGGAGGAGTCCAATGGACTTCGAGCGTCGTGACTTCCTCAAGCTCACCGCGGGCGCCCTCACCTTCAGCCTGGCCGCGGAGGCCGCGTGGGCGCAGACCAACAAGATCGAGGTGCACTGGCTCGGTCAGTCGACCACGAAGATCACCACGCTCACCGGCAAGGTCATCGTCATCGACCCGTTCATGGTCAACAATCCGAAGACGCCCCCGGGCTGGAAGAATCTCGACGCCCTCGGCAAGGTCGACGTGATCCTCGTGACGCATGGCCACGGCGATCACACGGGAGATGTCGCCGAGCTCCAAAAGCGCACGGG
>WNGK01003554.1_pt1 | contig 16855 bp, 13 predicted proteins | sample 5400601 | NCBI WGS metagenome assembly WNGK01 (sample SAMN13153376, study PRJNA577476) | soil metagenome | isolation source: 60 cm soil or saprolite under Garry oak tree replicate 1 | place: USA:California | collected 2016-06-15
GGCCTCACCTATACGTTCAATCTGCGCCCCAACGTGACCTTTCACGACGGGACGCCGTTCAATGCCGAGGCGGTCAAGTTTTGCTACGAGCGCCAGCTGAACGAAGAGGGGCCGTACTACAAGACGGGCACGTATCCGTACGTCAAGGGCTTCCTCGGCAATGTGCAGGGCATCGAGGTGGTCAACCCGCTCACCGTGCAGATCAAGCTCAAGGCGCCCCTCACGCCCTTCCTCCAGTACCTCGCGCATCAGTCGCTCTTCATCTACAGCCCCGACGCGCTCAAGAAATACGGCAAGGACATCGTGAAGAATCCCGTGGGCACCGGCCCCTTCAAGCTCGAGACGTGGGAGCCCGGGGTGAAGGTCGTCCTCGCGCGCAATGATCAGTACTGGGGCGGCGCGCCCAAGATTCGCCAGGCCATCTACGTGCCCATCATCGAGGCGCAGGCGCGGCTCGCCGCCATCAAGACGGGCGAGATCGATCTCACCATCGACGTGCCGCCCGACAGCCTCGACAGCCTCCGGAAGGATCCCAACATCACGGTGGCGGAGGCCAATTCCTCCGCCGTCTGGTACGTAGCCCTCAATACGCGGCATCCGATTCTCAAGGACAAGCGGGTGCGGCAGGCGATGAACCTGGCCATCAACAAGGAGGCCATCGTCCGCGACATCCTCAAGGGCACGGCCATCGTTTCCACCGGACCGATGTCGCCGGTCTACGGTCCCTTCCGCGAGGAGAAGACCACACGGTATCCGTACGATCCGGAGAAGGCCAAGGCGCTCCTCAAGGAAGCGGGCTATCCGAACGGCTTCGAGGTGACCTTCTTCGTCCCAGAGTCCGGCTCGGGCATGCAGCAGCCGGTCGAGATGGGCACGGTGATCCAGGCGCAGCTCCTCGCCGTGGGCATCAAGGCCAAGATCCAGACCATGGAGTGGGGCGCCTATCTCAAGAAGTATCTCGACGCGCCCGACATGGCGGAGATGTCCTGGAACCCGTCCATCGGCGACCCTGACCACGTGACGTACATGCTGCTGTCATCGGATCGCTTCCCTCCGGCGTTCAACGCGGGCTTCTTCCAGAATCCGCGCGTGGACGAGCTCTTGCGCAAGGGCCGCACTACGGTGGGTGATGCCGAGCGCGTGGCCATCTACAAGGAAGCCCAGCGCATCATCGCCGACGAGGCTCCGTGGATCTTCATCGACCATGGGCGGCAGATCATCATCCACCGGAAGCGCGTGCAGGGCTTCAAGCTCCACCCGAACTTCGACCTCGTGCTGTCGCAGGTGTGGCTGCAGTAGGGGGCGGCGGGCTTCCCGCCTACGCCCTCCGCCGTCTGCTCCTCGCCGTCCCCGTCCTTTTCGGGGTCTCGGTGCTCGTCTTCGCCGTCCTGCACCTGGCCCCGGGGGATCCGGCTGCCATCATGCTCGGAGCCCAGGCGACCAAGGAAGACGTGCAGCGCCTCCACCGAGACCTCGGCCTCGACGAGCCGCTCGTCGTCCAGTACGTCACGTGGATAGGGCAGGTCGCGCGAGGTGATCTCGGCCGCTCCATTCCGCTTGGCCGCGCCGTGCTCCCCGAGGTGCTGCTCCGCTTCAAGGCCACCCTCCTCCTCACCGCGGGCGCCCTCGCCATCGCGGTGGTGCTCGGCCTCGTGGCGGGCATCGTGTCGGCGGTGAAGCAGTATTCGTGGCTCGACCGCCTGAGCATGGGGGTAGCCGTCACCGGCGTCAGCCTGCCCGTCTTCTGGACGGGCATCATGCTCATCATCGTGTTCGCGCTCCAGCTTCAGTGGTTCCCGTCGAGCGGCATGAGCTCGCCCTACGACAGCGGGGTGACGGACGTGCTGTGGCACCTCGTCCTGCCCGCGGTCACCCTGGGCACCGCCTCCGCCGCGGCGCTCGCGCGTCTCACCCGCTCGAGCGTGCTCGAGATCATCCGCCAGGACTACGTGCGCTCGGCGCGCGCCAAGGGTCTGGCCGAGCGCGCGGTGATCGCCCGCCACGTGCTCAAGAACGCCATCAACCCCATCATCACCGTGCTCGGCGTGCAGATCGGCTTCCTCCTGGGCGGGGCCATTCTCACCGAGACGGTCTTCTCGTGGCCGGGGCTCGGCTCCATGATGGTGCGCGCCATACAGGCGCGGGATTATCCGCTGGTGCAGGGCGGGGTGCTCCTCATCGCCACCACCTTCGTGGTGGTCAACCTCGCCGTCGATCTCCTCTACGCCATCTTCGATCCGCGCATCCGCTATGACTGACGTCGTCCGGATCTTCCGGCGAAGCAGCGCGGCCCTCTTCGGCCTCGGGCTGGTCGCGGTCATGGCCGTGCTCGCCGTGCTCGCGCCGTGGCTCGCCCCGCGCGATCCCGACGCCATCGACACCGCGCGCCGGCTCGCCCCCATCTTCACCGCCGGCCACCCGCTCGGCACCGACGAGTTCGGCCGCGACCTGTTGAGCCGGCTTCTTTTCGGGGCCCGCATCTCGCTCGTGGTGGGGCTGACCGCCACCGCGCTGGCCGCCCTCGCGGGATCGTTCTGCGGCCTTCTCGCGGGCTTCGTCGGCCGCTGGGTCGACCAGCTCATCATGCGCTCCATCGACACGCTGATGGCCTTTCCCTACTTCCTGCTCGCCGTGGCCATCATCGCCGCCCTCGGCCCCGGGCTCGTCAATGGCATGGTCGCGGTGGCCGTGGTGAATATTCCCTTCTACGGCCGCATCGTCCGCGCCACCGTGCTCGCGGTGAAGCAGACGGAATATGTGGAGAGCGCGCGGGCGCTCGGCGTGTCCGAGCTGCGCCTGGCCCTGACCCACGTGCTGCGCAATTGCCTCGCCCCGGTGATCGTGGCCGTGACCCTCAACATCGGCGGCATGATCACCGCGCTGGCCGGCCTTTCCTTTCTCGGTCTTGGAGTCCAGCCGCCCACGTCCGATTGGGGCAGCATGCTGGCGGCGAGCCGGCAGTATCTCAACGTCGCGCCGCACGTGGCGGCGCTGCCCGGCATCGCGATCTTTCTCACCGTGCTGGGCTTCAATCTGCTGGGCGACGGGCTGCGCGATGCGCTCGACCCGCGCCTGCGCTGAGGTGACCATGGCCGAGACTCCGGATCCCGAGACCGACACGCTCTTCGAGATCGTGCGCCAGCGCTACGGCGCGCGGCTCACGGACGATCAGCTCGACGACCTGCGCAAGATCGTGCGCGGCCAGGTGGACGCGGCACGTGCGTTGCGCGCGGTGAGGCTTACCAATGCCGATGAGCCCTTTCAGCGGTTCGCCGCCTACAGGGCTGACGACCCCCTCACCCTGCCCTCTCCCCGGAGGGGAGAGGGCAGATCATGAAGACCGATGTTCTGTTCAGGCCGGTGAGAGCGCTCGGCGAGCTTGTGCGGGCGCGTCAGGTCTCGCCCGTCGAGCTGGCGGAGCTCTATCTGGACCGGCTCGAGCGGATCGGCCCTCGGTACAACGCGGTGGTCACCGTGATGCGCGACCACGCGCTGGGTCAGGCCCGCCGCGCCGAGGGCGAGATCGCCGCCGGCCGCTGGCGCGGGCCGCTCCACGGCATTCCCTACGGGGCCAAGGATCTCCTCGCCACGGCGGCCGCGCCCACCAGCTGGGGGGCCGCGCCGTATCGGGAGCAGCGCTTCGACTTCGACGCCACGGTGATACGAAAGCTCGAGGCGGCGGGGGCGGTGCTATGCGCCAAGCTGGCCATGATCGAGCTCGCCGGCGGCATGGGTTATCGGCAGCCCAATGCCTCCTTCACCGGGCCCTGCATCAACCCGTGGGACGCGCAGGCATGGACCGGCGGATCTTCGAGCGGGTCCGGGGCGGCCGTGGCGAGCGGGCTGGTGCCGTTCGCGATCGGATCCGAGACCTGGGGCTCTATCCTCTCGCCGGCGGGCTACTGCGGCCTCGCCGGGCTTCGTCCCACCTACGGGCGGGTGAGCCGGCACGGCGCCATGGCCCTCTGCTGGACGCTCGACAAGCTGGGCCCGCTCGCCCTCACCGCCGACGACTGCGGCCTTGTACTCGACGCCATCGCGGGATCCGATCCCGACGATCCGACGGCGAGCGATCGCCCGTATCGCTACGAGGCGGCCGGAAGCCGGAACTTCCGCTTCGGTGTGATCAAGGACGTGTCGGAGGGCTGCGAGGACGCCGTGGTCGCGAACTTCACCCGTTCCCTGGAGACGCTCCGCACGATCGGCACCGTGGAGGAAGTGACGCTGCCCGAGCTTCCGTGGGAGCAGATCACGCGGGTCATTCTCCAGGTGGAGGCCTCCGCGGCCTTCGAAGACCTCATCGAAGCGGGAGGCATCGCGGGGCTGGCCGCGCCGGAAGTGCGGTATACCCCGTATGCGCGCGATGTCATTCTCGCCAAGGACTATGTGAAGGCGCTCCGCCTGCGCGGCGTGATGGTGCGAGAGGCCGATCGCGTGCTCTCGCGCTACGACGCGCTGGTGGCGCCGGGGCGGGTCAACGAGGCGCCGTTGCTGGGGCAGGAGTTTCGGAGCGCCATTGGCGCGACGGCCAAGGATGTGATGGGCGCCATTGGCAATGGCGCGGGGCTGCCTGCGGTGTGTGTGCCGAATGGCATCGGGGCGCGGGGGCTGCCCACGAGTATCCAGTTCATGAGCCGGGCGTGGGAGGAGAACTCGGCGCTGGCTGCTGCTCGCGCGTACCAGGCGTTGACGGACTGGCATGGGCGGCACCCTGTCGTGGAGTAGGTTTTTCCCTTCCCTCTCCCCCACCGGGGGAGAGGGCAGGGTGAGGGGGCCGGAGGTGAGGCCGCGTCCGCGGGTGGAATTGGTGGAACCGCCCCCTCACCCTGCCTCTCCCCCGGTGGGGGGAGAGGGGAAGGGGAGGCTTCGCGCACCTTTCAGGTGCGCTTCAGCGTTTCTTGGTGGATGGGGAGGGTGCGGACGCGCTTGCCGGTCAGCGCGTAGATGGCGTTGCATACGGCGGGGGCTACCGTGGGCACGCCCGGCTCGCCCAGGCCGCCCGCGGGCGCGCCGGAGTCGAGGATGTGCGTCTCCATGACGGGCGCCTCGTTGATCCGCAGCATCGGATAGTCGTTGAAATTCGATTGCTGCACGCGCCCGCGATCGATGGTGATCGCGCCGTAGAGCAGCGCGGTGAGCGCGTAGATCGCCCCGCCTTCCATCTGCGCCTTGACCTGGTCCGGGTTGACCGCGAAGCCCGCGTCGATGGCGCCCACGAGCTTGTGCACGCGCACCTTGCCGTCGGGCGCCACGGAGACTTCCGCCACGTGCGCCACGTAGCTCCCGTAGGAAAACATGACGGCACAGCCACGCGCGCGGCCCGCGGGAAGCGGCGCGCCCCAATTGGCCTTGGTCGCGGCCAGCTCCAGCACCGCCTTGTGGCGCGGGGACTTGGCGAGGAGCGCCCTGCGGAACTCCACAGGATCCTTGCCGGCGGCCACCGCCATCTCGTCCACGAAGCTCTCGACGATGAAGCCGTTCTGCGACGGCCCGACTGAGCGCCAGAAGCCGATGGGGATGCCGAAGTCCTTGTCCACCCATTCCACGTGCACATTGGGAATGGCGTACGGCATGTTGCGCACGCCCTCCACCGCGGCGGGGTCGATGGTGCCCGCCTGGGCGCGTCCCTTCTGGATAAGGATGCCCGGACCCACGATGCGATTCCACCACGCGATGGGATTGCCCTGCGCGTCGATGGCGGCCTTGAACACGTTGTAGGTGGAGGGACGATAAAAGCCGTGCTGGATATCGTCGGGGCGGGTCCACATCACCTTGACGGGCGCACCCACCGCCTTGGACGTCTCGAGGGCGTCCACGATGAAGTCCTGCTCGCCGCGCCGGCCGAAGCCGCCGCCGAGGTACGTGGTGTTGACGATGACTTTTTCCACGGGCAAGCCGCTGATCCGAGCCCCCGTCTGCTGCGAGCCGCCGGGGCTCTGGGTGGGCGCCCAGATCTCACACGAATCGGGCTTCACGGAGGCGGTGGCGTTCATCGGCTCCATGCACGCATGCTCGAGGAACGGCACTTCGTATATCGCCTCCACCGTCTTGACGCCGGCCGCGAGGGCCTTGTCGGTGTCGCCGTCGTTGCGTGCGACCTGACCCGGCTCCCTCGCGGCATCGGCGTAGCCCTGGCGGATGCTGGCGCTGGTGACGGACGCCCCCGCCCCATCGTCCCAGACGACCTTGAGGGCCTGGCGCCCCCGCACGGCCGTCCAGAACGAATCGGCGACCACGGCCACGCCGTTGGTGACCTGGACGACGTTCTTCACGCCCTTGATCCGCTTGGTGGCCGTCGCGTCGAACGACTTGACCCTGCCGCCGAAGACGGGACAGCGCTCGATCGATGCGATGAGCATGCCCGGCACGGCCACGTCCATGCCGAACACCGCCGACCCGTTGACCTTGAGCGGCGTGTCGCGGCGATGCATCACCTTGCCCATGTAGCGGAACTTGTCGGGCGTCTTGAGGGTGGGGTTCTGAGGCACGGGCAGCTTCGAGGCCTTGTCCACCAGCGCGCTATAGGGCAGGCGGCGTCCGCTGGGCTTGTGGACCACCGTATCGAGGTCGGTGTCGACCTCGGCCATGGGCACGCCCCACTCGTTGGCCCCCGCCTGCGTCAGCATCTCGCGGGCGGCCGCGCCGGCCTTGCGGAGCATTTCGATGTGGTCGCGCACGCCGCGGCTGCCCCCGTAGGACTGCGCGCCCGTGACGGGATTGCCGTAGAGCTTGGGATTGGCGGGCGCCTGGATGACACGGACCTTGCCGAGGTCGGTGTCGAGCTCGTCGGCCACGATGGCCGGCATGGTGGTGAGCGAGCCCTGTCCCATCTCGACCACGGAGTTGATGATGGTCACCCGCCCGTCGCGGTCGATCGAGATCCACTGGTTGGGCGCGAAACTGTCCGACTGGGCCATGCTCGCGTTACGCCCTGAGAGGGGAAGCTGGAATCCCACGACGAGGCCCGCGCCCACGGCGAGGCCACCCTTGATGATGGCGCGGCGGCTGAAAGCCACCCGAGATGCCTTGGCGGTAGCCATCATGCGCCTCCCTTCTTGATCTGGGCCGCGCGATGGATGCCCGCGCGGATCCGCTGATACGTCCCGCAGCGGCAGATATTGCCCGCCATGGCGTTGTCGATGTCGTCGTCGCTGGGATTCGGCGTCTTGGCGAGGAGCGCGGCGGCGGCCATGATCTGACCGGACTGGCAGAAGCCGCATTGGGGAACGTCCAACTCGATCCACGCCTTCTGCACCGGATGATCGCTCTTGGGCGAGAGACCTTCGATGGTGGTGATCTTCTTGCCTGCCGCCGCGCTGAGGGGCGTCGTGCAGGAGCGCACGGGCTGACCGTCCACATGAACCGTGCAGGCGCCGCAGAGCGCGACGCCGCAACCGAACTTGGTGCCGGTGAGGGTGAGCTTCTCCCGGATCACCCACAGTAAGGGCATGTCGGCCGGCGCATCCACCTGGCTTCGCTTGCCGTTGACGGTCAGCGTGATCATGACGTCCTCCTAGCTCTTGAGTCCCGGCATGGTGAAGCCGGCCTGGTCGAGGTCGGCGGCCAGCGAAGTCTTCTGCGATGACGTGAGCTCCACGAGGGGCGGCCGCACCGTGGCCCACGACGCATCACCGCCGTAATGCGCGATGGCGGCCTTGAGCGCGGGAATCATCGGATACTTCGCGAAGATGCCGCGAATCGTATTGAGCCGTTCCTGCTGGGCGTCGGCGTCTCCCGCCTGCCACGTCGCGAAGAGCCTCGCGATGGCTCCCGGATTGACGTTGGCGGTGGCGCTGATGCAGCCCACGCCGCCGTGACGCAAACCCTGGAGGAGGAAGGTCTCGCTGCCCGGGAATACGTCGAAGCCCGCCTTGGCGAAATTGTCCAGATACGCCTTGGTGTTGTTCCAGTCGCCCGAGGAATCCTTGACCCCCGCGATGATGCCCGGATAGGCCTTGAGGAGACGCTCGATCAGCCCCACCGTGATGCCCACCTGCGAGACGGGTGGGATGTGATAGAGGTAGATGCGCAGACGCCGATCGCCCACGCGCTCGATGACCTCCGCGAAATTCCTGAAGAGCCCATCGTCGGACACGCCCTTGTAGTAGAAGGGCGGGAGCATGAGCACGCCCCCGCAGCCGAGTTTCATGGCGTGGGCGGTGAGCCGTACCGAATCGGTGAGAGCGCAGCATCCCGTGCCCGGCATCATGCGGGCCGGGTCCACCCCCGCGCTCACCAGGCGGTCGAGCAGCTCCACCTTCTCTTCCGTCGAGAGCGAGTTGGCCTCGGAGTTCGTCCCGAATACCGCGAGCCCCACGTTCTGGCTGAGGAGCCACCGGCACTGTCTGACGAAGCGCTCCGGGTCCGGGGAAAGATCCGGCTTGAACGGGGTGACGACGGGGGAGAGAACGCCGGCGATGCGGTCGGTCATGCTCAAGGTCTGGTCTCCTTGAATTCGAGGGTTACTGTCGACGCTCATGCTACATCCTGGCCGGAAGTCCGTCTAGACGAGGCCCCTTACCAATCGAAGACCCTGAGCAGGTTGTGGAAATCATCGGTCCACACGCCGACCCGGGGGCTCGTCTCGAGTTTGGCGGCCGTCCAGCCGGGGTCATGCGTCAGATTGCCGAACGCTCCGGGAGTGCGGGCGAGCACGGCCCAGGTGGAGGAGGTCGCACCCTCGCCCGAGGGGTGGAGGTCGTGTCGGAGAAGCCGGCCGTCGAGCTGGGCATCCTCGGCGAGATTGGCCACCACCGGCTCGAGCGAGAGATACCGGTTCGAGAGGTGGAGGACGAGCAGACCGCGGAGGCTGAGCATGTCGAAATAGAGCCGGAAGGCTTCCCGCGTCAGCAGGTGCACGGGGATGGCGTCCGAGCTGAAGGCGTCTACCACGATGAGGTCGTAGCGCTCGCCCGGCCGCTCCTTCCGTACCTGGTCCATGCGGATACGGGCGTCGCCCATCTCGATGCGCACGGTCGCACCCCGGCTGATTGCTTCAGGCACATATCCGAAGTAGTAGCGGTTGGTCGCGATGTCGCGCACCTTGGGGTCGATCTCGTAGAACGTGACGATGTCGCCGGGCCGGACGAAAGCAGCCATGGTGCCCGTCCCCAGACCGATCACGGCCACGTGGATGATGGTGCTGCGTCGCTCGAGCTCGGCCATGACGAGCGCGATGGGACTGCCGCGGTGGTAGTAGGCGATGGGCTCCTGGCGCAGCTTGGGATCGAGGCTCTGGCGCCCGTGGAGGGTGGTGCCGTGCCAGAGCTCCGTGTAGCCGGAGAGATCGTTGTCGCGCGTGACGCGGAGGACGCCGAAGAAGCTCCGGGTCTCCAGGATCTGATTGCCGTTGCGCGCGTCCACGAAATCCCCCACGAGCAGCACCGCCATGAGGCCCAGGGCGAGGGCGAGGGGGCGTCGCCGGAGGAAGAAGAGCGCGAAGAGGGGTACCCCGTACCCGAGCAGCTTGTTGATCTTGAGCTCAATCGGGGTGACCCATTCCGCCACCGTCGCGGAGGGAATCCAGAACAGACGGGTGAAGAACGCGGTATCGAGCCTGACCGTCACGAGGTCCGAGTAGAGGATGAGGGTCATCAGGCCGACGGCGAGAGCGAGCACGATGGCCGCCACCACCGCGCGCGGTGCCCACGATTTGGGCCGGCGTGGCCCGCCCACGAGCAGACAGGCGAGGGCCATCACGAGCGGATACTCCACGAGCGAGCGGAAGATCAGAGGCGCGACCAGGGCGTTGAAGAGCCCGCCGAGCACTCCGCCCACGGAGATCAGGAGGTAGAACTGGGTCAGGTGCCGCGACGATGGACGCGTGAGGGCCAGCTCGCCGTGGCAGGCGAGGGCGACGAGGAAGAGGAGCAGGAAATGCCAGAGCACGGTGATCCAGATGCGCTGCTTGAACCCGGAGAGGATGAGAAAGAAGACCACGAGCGCAACGGGGACGGTGGCCACCACGACCAGTCGATGGAGGACGGCCGGCCACCGGCCGAAGGCCAGGATGAAACTCAACAGGTAGATGGCGAGGGGCATCACCCAGAGCAGGGGCACGGCGGCGATATCGGTGGTGACGTAGGTGGTGGCGCCGATCATGAGGCTCGACGGCACGAAGGCGAGGGCGATCCAGCGGAGGTATTGCGCCCCGCTCGGCGGGGGCTCGGGCGGCGCCTCCGCCATCGTGGATAGATCCGGCTCTCCGTTCGGCGTCGCGGGGCCGCGCGGCCAGAGGGCGAGCATGCACAGCGCGATGAGGAGGGCGAGGGCGAAGTAGCCGAGGCTCCAGAGGCGGGTCTGGGTCAGCCAGCCCTCGCCTCTCAGATGGAGTCGTGGCTCGATCAGTGTTGGATAGCCGAGGAGAGCGAGCATGCTGCCGAGGTTGCTGGCCGCGTAGAGGAAATAGGGATCGCGCGCGGCCGGGTGGCCCGTGTGCGTGAACCACTTCTGGATCAGGGGCGCGGTGGCGCTCACCACGAGAAAAGGCAGCCCCACCGAGAGCGAGAGGAGGAGCAGTACGTCGAGGATCGGATTGGACTCGCCCCCGCGCAGGAGGGCAGGATTCACGGCGAGCGGCAGGACGGCGAGGGGGAGGGCCAACAGGGCCAGATGGAGGAGCATCTGACGGCGGACGCTGAGCCAGGCCGTGCTCGCATGGGCATAGGCATAGCCGCCGAGGAGCGCCGCCTGGAAGAAGACCATGCACGTGCTCCACACGGCTGGAGTGCCACCGAGGAGCGGCAGGATCATCTTGCCCACCATCGGCTGCACCACGAAGAGCAGGGTGGCGCCGGCGAACATCGTGACCGAATAGAGCAGGAGGACGGCCATCAGGGCGGAATCCTTACCGGGCCACCGCTGGCGGCTTCCGGGGTAGCACGACATTCATCATGGCACCCGTGTCCACCCACGGTGCGTGGCCGGCCCACGTCGTGAGGTGCTACCCATGTAGGTCATCCGGAGGCGCGGTGTCAAGAGATGCGCGTCCTTGACACCCTTTTTCCACGGACATACCATCACTCCGCTTCCTGTCCGGTCAAAGCCGCCGCGGACGACGCAATCCACCCAGGGTAAGGAGGACTCGATGCGGAAGACTCTTCGGTCCATAGCGATACTACTGGCCATGCTCGGGGTCGTGGCGGGGCCGGAACTCGCCGCGCGGGCGTGGGCGGCGGGAGAGCGGGACGTCACCGTCGCCCAGGGCATCGACGCCGAGTTCCTCGACGTGCAGATGACTAACAACATCGTCACCCTCATCATCAACACGTCGATCTACGACACCCTCCTCACGCGCGACAAGCAGCTGCAGCTCGTGCCGAGCCTCGCCCTCTCCTACAAGCTGGTCAGTGAGAAGATCTGGGAGGTCAAGCTCCGCCAGGGCGTGAAGTTCCACAACGGCGAGCCCTTCGACGCCAATGCCGTGAAGTTCTCCTTCGAGCGTATCAACCGCCCGGACTTCAAGTCGCCGCAGAAGGGGTGGTTCGCCACCATCGAGGCGGTGGAGATCGTCGATCCCTACACCGTGCGCTTCCACAACAAGATGCCCGACCCCGCCATGCCCGCGCGCATGACCCTCATGTACCAGCTCGCGCCGAAATACGTGGCGCAGGTCGGCGACGCGCAGGCCAATCTCAAGCCGGTGGGCACCGGGCCGTTCAAGTTCGTGGAGTGGGTCAAGAACGACAAGATCGTGGTGGAGGCCAACGACGCGCACTGGACGGGCAAGCCGGCGGTGCGCCGCGCCACCTGGAGGCCCATCCCCGAGCTGGGCGCGCGGATCGCCGCGCTTCAGACGGGCCAAGCCGATCTCATCGTGAACGTGCCCCCCGACCAGCTCCAGCAGCTCGCGTCGACGAAGTCGGTGCGGGTGGAGAAGATGCCGAGCTGCCGGATCATCTACTTCGGCCTCGCCCAGATCAAGGGCGGGCCCATCGCGGACAAGCGCGTGCGCCAGGCCATCAATCACGCGGTGGACGTGCAGGGCATCATCGACAGCGTGCTCCTGGGCAACGGCAAGCGGATCAACTCGTCCATGCCCCCCAATGTCTGGGGCTATGACCCGTCGATTCCCTTCTACGAGTACAACCCCAAGAAGGCCAAGGAGCTCCTGGCCGCCGCGGGGCAGACGAACATCCAGCTCACCCTGCAGGCGCCGAACGGACGCTGGGCCATGGACAAGGACATCGCGCAGGCGGTGGCCGGCCAGCTCACGGAGAACGGGATCAAGACCAACGTGAAGATCATCGGCGAATGGGGCAGCTACGTCCGCTCTGTGCTCGACCACAAGACCGAGGACATTTTCATGAACGGCTGGTGCCTGCCCAGCCTCGAGCCCGATCACTGGGTGACGCCGAACCTGCACACGGGCGAGCCCGTCTCGCAGTACTCGAACCCGGACGTGGACAAGGCGATGGAGCAGGCGCGGGCGGAGATGAACGTGGAGAAGCGGAAGCAGCTCTACAGCCAGCTCCTCAAGATGATCCGCGAGGATGCGCCCTGGCTCTTCATGTACCAGCAGATGGATATCTACGGCGTGAACAATCGACTGAAGTGGACGCCGCGAGGCGACGAGTCGATACGCCTGACCGAGGTCGGGTTCTAGCTCGGCCCTCGATGCACCCCCTCACCCTGCCCTCTCCCCCTCGCGGGGGAGAGGGGGCCTGCCTTTTCCAATCTCCCTCTCCCCTCCGGGGAGAGGGCAGGGTGAGGGGCGGGGTGGGGGGCGGGTAGGTATGTTCCCCTACCTTCTCCGCCGGCTCGGGCAGAGCGTCCTCGTGCTTCTCGGTGTCTCGGTGATCGTGTTCGGTCTTCTCCATTTGACGGGCGATCCCACGCGCCTCCTCCTCCCCCTCGAGGCGCGCGAGGAGGACGTCCGCCAGCTCCGCGCCCTCCTCGGTCTCGACGATCCGCTGGGGGTGCAGTACCTTCGTTTCCTCTCGCGCGCCGTGCGCGGTGACTTCGGGGTGTCCTTCAAGCACCAGGTGCCCGCCCTGACCCTGATCTTCCAGACCTTACCCGCCACTCTCGAGCTCACCGCGGCCGGCCTCGCCCTCGCGCTGGTCGTGGCGGTGCCGGCCGGCATCGTGGCCGCCCTCCGTCGCAACTCGCTCATCGACGCCGTCTGCTCCGTGGGCGTGCTCCTGGGCCAGGCCATGCCCGTGTACTGGCTCGGACTCCTCCTCATCCTCGTGTTCGCGGTCAAGCTCGGCTGGCTGCCCGCGGCCGGACGCGACGGGCTCGCCTCGCTCGTGCTGCCCGCATTCGCTCTCGGTGCTTTCTCCATGGCCCGCATCGCGCGCATGGCACGCTCCGGCATGCTCGAGGTGCTCGCCCAGGACTATGTGCGCACGGCGCGCGCGGTCGGCGTGCGCAACTTCCTCGTCACCTACAAGTACGCGCTCAAGAACGCCGCCATTCCCCTCGTCACCATCGTGGGCCTCGAGTTCGGCGTGCTGCTCGGTGGCGCGGTGATCACGGAGACGATCTTCGCGTGGCCCGGCGTGGGCCGGCTCGCCGTGGATGCCATCTTCAGCCGCGACTACCCGCTGGTGCAGGCCATCGTGGCCATGCTGGCCACGCTCTTCGTGGTGATCAACCTGGTAATGGACATGGTCTACACGTATCTCGACCCGCGGATCGTCTTCGTGCGGAGCCGACGGTGAGCGAGGCCGCCGGCGTGGTTGTGGCGGCGGATGTCCGGCCCGCCCCCGGTGCGATCCGACGGCGCCTGAGCTTTCGCGCCGTCTTTGGCCTCACGGTGCTTTTGTGCATAGGCGGGGCGGCCCTCCTCGCCCCGCAGATCGCGCCGTGGGATCCGGCGCGTCAGATGCTCCTGAAGCGCCTCCGGCCGCCCATGTGGGAAGCGCGCGGCCTGCGCGAGCATCCCCTCGGCACCGATCACCTCGGCCGAGACATCCTGAGCCGCATTCTCTATGGCGGCCGGATCTCCCTCGGGGTCGGGCTCTCCGCGGTCACGCTCTCCTGCCTGCTCGGCGTGACCCTGGGCCTGCTTGCGGGATTCCACGGCGGCCGTACCGACGCCTTCATCATGCGGGTGGTCGACGTGTTCCTCGCCATCCCGTACATCCTGCTCGCCATGGGTGTCGTCTTCGCCCTCGGGCCGAGCCTGCTGAACGTGATCCTGGTCATGGCCATGACGCGCTGGGTGCAGTTCGCGCGCATCGTGCGCGCCGACGTGCTGTCGATTCGTGAGCGTGAGTTCGTGAGCGGGGCCCGGGCCCGCGGTAACCGCTCCACACGTCTCCTCCTCCGCCACGTTCTGCCTAACGCGCTCACGCCTATCATCGTCGTGGCCACCCTCGAGCTCGCCTTCATGATCATCTACGAATCCGCCCTCTCCTTCCTCGGCCTGGGCGTCCAGCCCCCCACTCCCACCTGGGGCTGGATGCTCTCCGACGGCCGCAACTACGTGGCCACCGCGTGGTGGCTCGCCACCTTCCCCGGCCTCGCCATCATGCTCACCGTGCTCGCCGTCAATCTCCTCGGCGACTGGCTACGCGACACCCTCGACCCGAGACTCACGGTCTAGTCGCCTGAAAATGATCGACGTGAGGATCGAGGTGACCATGACCGGACGGGTGGCGTCGGGGGAAGGGGTGACGCGACGGGCGGAGTGGGCCCTTCGCGAGTGTGCGCAGCCCGTAGGACTGCGATTCACGAAGGGTAGGGTGGCGAAGCCCGTCGCGCCGCCCCTTCCCCCGACGCCAGGACCCGTCCGTCTCGCGCGAATGGATTCGGTCTGACATGCCGCCGCTCCTCTCAGTGGAAGGCCTGGAGACGCATTTCGCCACGGGGCAGGGCATACTGCGAGCTGTCGACGGTGTGAGTTTCAACATCGACAAGGGCGAAGTGCTGGGCCTCGTCGGCGAGAGCGGCTGCGGAAAGAGCGTCACCTCGCTGTCGATCATGCGACTCGTGCAGCCCCCGGGCCGGGTGGCGGCCGGACGCGTGCTCCTCGAGGGCGAGAATCTCCTCGCCATGGACGACGAGACCATGCGCCGCGTGCGCGGCGCGCGCATCGCCATGGTGTTCCAGGAGCCGATGACATCGCTCAATCCCGTGTTCTCCATCGGCGACCAGATCGCCTCCGCCGTGCTCGCCCACGGCGGGGCCAGTGGCCATGAAGCATGGAAGCGCACCATCGAGATGCTCGATCACGTCCAGATCCCCGCCGCGCGCCAGCGCGCCCGCGACTATCCCCACCAGCTCTCCGGCGGCCTGCGCCAGCGCGCCATGATTGCCATGGCCCTCGTCTGCGGTCCCGCGCTCCTCATCGCCGATGAGCCGACGACGGCCCTCGATGTCACCATCCAGGCGCAGATCCTCGATCTCCTGCGGCGTCTCCAGGCGGAGCGCGGGATGGCCGTTCTCCTGATCACCCACGATCTCGGGGTGGTGGCCGAGCTCTGCCATCGCGTGGCCGTGATCTATGCCGGACGGATCGTCGAGATGGCCCCCGTGGCGCGCCTCTTCGCGCGGCCGCTTCATCCCTACACGCGCGGGCTGCTCCAGTGCCTGCCGCATCCGAGCCGCTTCGGCCAGCCGCTCGCGTCGATTGAGGGCGTGCCACCCGATCTGCGACAAGGGGGGGCCGGCTGCCGCTTCGCTCCGCGCTGCTCCTACGCCGTGGCGACCTGTCGCCTGCAGGAGCCTGTGCTCGAAGAGCGGGAGCGAGGACACTTCGTGGCCTGCCCGGTGGTGGAGTGATGACGGGGCCGCTCCTCGAGGTGCAAGAGCTCGAGAAGCAGTTCGCCGTGGGCGGCGCGTGGCTCGCGCGACACCGCCGGATCATTCGCGCCGTGGACGGCGTGAGCTTCGCCCTCGAACCAGGAGAGACACTGGGGCTCGTGGGCGAGTCGGGTTGCGGCAAATCGACGACGGGACGGCTCATCCTGCGGCTGATCGAGCCCAGCGCGGGACACATTCGCTTCGAGGGGCGCGATCTCGTGGCTCTCTCGACGAGTGAGCTATGGGCCGCGCGCCGACGTATGCAGATCGTCTTCCAGGACCCCTTCGGCTCGCTCAATCCACGGATGCGTGTGGGCAGCATCATCGCCGAGCCGCTGCACATCTACCGCCAGGCCGATGCCGCAGGCCGCCGCCGGCGAACCGCCGAGCTGCTGGAGGTGGTTGGACTCGATCCAAGCTTTGCCGAGCGGTACCCGCACGAGCTCTCCGGAGGGCAGCGCCAGCGCATCGGCATCGCGGCCGCGCTTGCCCTGCAACCGAGCCTTATCGTGGCCGACGAGCCGGTGTCGGCGCTCGACGTGTCCATCCAGGCTCAAGTGCTCAATTTGCTCATGGATCTGCGGCGGCGATTCGGCCTGACCTATCTCTTCATCTCCCACGACCTGCATGTGGTCCTGCACATGTCGGATCGGGTCGCCGTGATGTACCTCGGCGAGATCGTGGAGATCGGCTCGCGCGACACGATACACCGCGAAGCGAAGCATCCATACACGCGGGTGCTGCTCTCGGCGGTGCCGGTGGCCGATCCCACTCTACGGCGCGAGCGGATCGCCCCGAAGGGTGAAGTGGCAAGCCCGCTCGACGTGCCCGAGGGGTGCCGGTTCCACCCGCGCTGCCCGATGGCCTTTGACCGCTGCCGCGTGGAGCGCCCGGCGCCACGCGACTTCGGGGCCGGGCATCTGGCTTCCTGTCATTTGTATTAAGTCAGGGGGGAGCGGTCGCCGCTCCTCCCCCGACACCCCCCCACCGAGGGAGAACGAGGAAGGGGTCGCCGCTCCCCCCCGACACTCCCACCGAGGGAGAACGAGGAAGGGGTCGCCGCTCCTCCCCCGACACTCCCACCGAGGGAGAACGAGGAAGGGGT
>WNGK01003556.1_pt1 | contig 16854 bp, 23 predicted proteins | sample 5400601 | NCBI WGS metagenome assembly WNGK01 (sample SAMN13153376, study PRJNA577476) | soil metagenome | isolation source: 60 cm soil or saprolite under Garry oak tree replicate 1 | place: USA:California | collected 2016-06-15
TTCGCCGCTGCAGCCCCAAGCGACTATAGGCCATCAAAGCCAGCTGGCAGAAAAATCAGCACGAGAAAGGAGAAGACCGTCGAGCTGGAGCTTGAGGCCACCCCGAAGATAATACGAGAGATTCGAGTTGCGAGCCCAAGTTCGTTTCTTGTAGCGTTCAAAACGGAACACGGCGTCTCGAACGAGCAACTCTTGACAGAAGCGTTTGAGATACTTAGCGAGAAAAGCGCGGATCTCGTCGCGGCCAACGATGTCTCGATTGAGGGCGTGGGGTTTCAGACTGACACCAACGAGCTGTTCGTTGTTGACGAGCGAAAGAAGGTCACACACATCGCCTTGGCACCGAAACGTGAGGTAGCGCGGCAGCTGTTGGACATTGCAGTAAAGAGATTGAAACACTAAGGTTAGGGTCCCTCTAACGTCGAAAAAGATTGTTCGAGCCATAGCGGTGCAGACTCGACCTGTAGCGACCTCAGTCAAAGAAACGATTTTCCGGGCGGTCAAACAAGCAAAGAAGGCTGCAGAGAAGGAAGCGGACATTATCTGCTTCCCAGAACACTGGTTGCCTGAAAGGACAATTCCATCACCCATGAGTCCTCTTCCAGGGTTGCAATCGATTGCTGAGGAGTACGGTGTTGTCGTTGTGGGAGGAGCTTTCTACGAAAAAGTCAAAGGGCGATTATATCTCAACAGCCCAGTCATCGGTCGCGATGGAGAAATCATAGGACGACAACCCAAAGTTCACCTGTTTCACTTCGAGAAAAAAATTGCTCGTCCAGGAAACGACTATAAGATCTTCCAATTGGACGGGTTCAAGATCGGAATCCTCGTTTGTTATGACGTTGACTTTCCAGAAGCTTCGAGAATACTTACGCTTAGAGGCGCGGACTTGTTGATGTGTCCCTCAAGAATTGTGAAACAAGGAATCGAGCCATGGCATCAATACGTCACAATTCGATCGCTTGAGAACCGGATAGCAGTTGTTGCACCAAACGTCTACTCTCCGCCCCTATTCACTGGACACAGTATGATCGTCAGTCTCAGAGAAGACCCGAAGATGAAGATATCTCACCCGAGAACGCACGTGCTCAAAGAACGGCGAGAGGGAATAATCATTGAGGATATTGACCTCGTTCTTCACGCTCGACTGCGTAAAGAACGGTTCGCGGATCGCCGGCCCGAAACATACGTTTGGAATTGAGAGATACTGGCCCATAGCAAGATCCGCGCAGTCGTATTCGATCTAGACAACACTCTCATCCAGTCCAAGAAGGGCGCTCTCCAGGCGCTTCGAGTGGTCGCAAGAGTCTTTGCGAAACGGTTGAGGAAAGAAGGAATCCGCTACTCCGAAGCCAGTCTCTTCAGGAAACTCCGGCTCATCGATCTAGAAATGCACGGCCGAAAATTCCTCTACAACAGGGATGTCTGGTGGGAGACCTTGCTCAAACAGCTCGGCTTGTCCAAGCTGAAAGGTCCATGGATTCACGAGACAACTCTCCGCTATTGGAAGATATACGCTGGAGCAAGTCCGCTGTTCTATGACACGATGCCGACGATTCATCGACTGAAGAAGACAGGGTTTAGGCTTGGAATGGTCTCCGATTCTGACGGTACCCCGGGAATGAAGATGAAGAGAATTCGCCAGCAACCGTTTCTGAAATCTCTAGAGGCAATTGTTGTTGCGGGCGAGGATACACCCAGTGTGAAACCGAGCAAGAGACCCTTCGCTCTGGTTGCAGAACGACTAGGCTTGCAACCCAGGAGTTGCGTCTACATCGGTGACAATCCAAACACCGACATTGATGGAGCGAAGGGAGTTGGAATGATGATGATACTTGTGAAGCGTCGCGGCCCGAAGGGCGGACACCCAGACTATCTCGCTCGATCGTTAGGTAATGCGGCTTCACGTGTATGCTGATTACTGTAGCTCAGTGATGAGTGTTTTGAAAGGTTTCCTTCCCATCTTCCCTGAATAGTGATTGCGGCCCTTTCTATGAGTACCGCGCATTGGAATGATCTCCCCTCGCATTGTCTTCGAAGTGTTTAAATAGGCTTCTCAACCAATAACCATGTGTCATTAGTCATGAATCAAGAATTCAAGTTTCAATCGCTGAGCGCAGACGATAAGTGTGAGGAAGCTAGATGTCAGTGATCGTCACTCGCAATAGGGTGTGGGATTACGCTCAAGGTTTTCTGTCTAGAGCAAATGGGGTCCAGGTGGCCTCCCCCTGGATATCGCCAGGTGTGGCATCAGTCCTCGCACGAAGGATTCCGCGTGGGCATCTCCAAATACTGACTTTTCCGACATCTGAGAATAGTGAGTCCATTAGGCTTTTCAGAGAATATGGACATGAAGTCAGCGTTGGTCCAGTCCACGCGAAACTGATAATCCTTCAGCGCCATAACCAGCCGTGGCATGCAATTTTTGGTTCCGAAAACCTAACGGGGTCGCATTACGACGAACTTGTGGTCTCATCCACTAGTTTGGCTCTTAATTCGCAGCTTGAAACAAGTTATTCTAGATTCCGATCGAGGTGCGTAAGGCTTTGCTAGAGAACTACGGTCTGGCAAGAGGATATTTCACGCTCAACCCCAGAGAAGAACACGACGTTTACCTGGGTCCTAGGTCCAGAGATGCGGACCTCAGTATTGGCCACCTACGGCGAACTATGAGGGCTGAGCGGGCACCTAAGGCAATAGTGTACGGGGTTTTTGGTGTTGGCAAGACACAGTTCACCTACTATGTAATGCATAAGCTCTCGGACCTTTCGAGGTCCGTATACGTCGAATGTCCTCCCTTCCACCGAAGATCTAGATTCACTGAATTACATAATGTCATCATGAGAAGGCTCGGTCGAGAGTATGTTCTTTCTCTACTCGACAAGGCGTTTGCTTCTACTGGGGGCTCTCGTAGTCTTTCGAAAACACTCAATTTGGAGGAGGACCTCGTCAGCACAATCAGAAGCGGATTCGAGTCTGATCACCGGGCATTGCTCTGGAGGTACTTGACGGGTGAAAAACTCAAGAGTTCCGAAGTCGATGGAATCGACGCGGTTCGAGCACAGATCTACGAAGATGATGCTGTTTCGATTCTGAATTCTGTTGCACTACAGGTCAAAGCGTTCGAATCGAAGCAGCTTCTTCTGTTCATAGACGAGATAGAGAACACTGAGCCCTTGTCTGGGGATAGTCTCGGAATGTTCCGTGAAGCTCTCCGAGGCCTAGTTGACGAAGGGAATTCGGTCGGTGTAGTTTTCACCGCGTCAGGGCGTGAAATGGCTGATCTGCCGGTCTGTATCACCGATGAATCTGTGAAAAGAAGAATTGGTATGCCGAATTACATCAACTTCAAGGAATATACTCACGATGAATTGAAACAATTCATTCATGAAGTTATTCAATACAGACGAGCGAAGGATTTCGATGCCTCTAGTGCCGCTAGAAGAGTACGGGTCCCCGGTGAAAACGTCACTGTACTGAGTTATCCGTTCACAGAGGAAGCCATTAGTAGCATAGTACTCGCAGTTACGAATCTTCGAGATACGGGCCAAACTGATGCTGTAAGGCCAAAGGAAGCTTTGTCGGTGATGGATAATGCTCTTGCATACGCCCTAGAGAAACGGGCCCCTGCTATTGATTCTCAGCTAGTCAGTGTCGTTTCAAAGGTACAAGAGACGGAAGAAGTTGAAAAGTGACAGTTGCTATTTCGCGGTCCGTTCTAGAAAACGCAGGTAACATCTTCAGACTTTACCTCGCCGTAAAGGCAAGCAGCGTGATCTCGAGGGACAATCGCGAGTTGCAGTGGGAACTAGCCCTCAAGAGTCTTGGAGCTGATCTCTCGCAGAAGGGTCAAGGCTTGAAGAAGCCACGCTCTTTCGAGCCCGATCTTAGTCTCGCTCGGGAGCTGGATCTTCTCGAGAGAAGTGGAAGATGGCTCGTAACCATTGGGCCCGGAAAGGCCTTTCTGAAACTGTGGGAGAAATTCGAGAAGAGACCTCCCATCCTGCTACTCCTCGTCCAAATGCTTCGGCACGATCGAACGTTCCTTCTACCATTTCTCGATCGGTCTCAGGGTTTGGGACCCCGCGAGTCAGGTAAGGTAGCAGGGGAGATATGGGTTGACTTGTGGAAACAACACAAGCGGGAAATGGCATTGATGGAGCCCCCAATGCCTCGGGTTATTACTGACAGAACTGGGGTGGCTTATGCTCGCGGGCGTCTCAGACTTCTATTTGGAACCGACGGACTCGGTCTCAATGAGAATCAGGCTCGCCGGTTGGTTTTGGAGTTTCTCCCCTACGTTAAAGATGATTTGCCTGAGGATGTATATCTCAGGGTCGCGGCTTCCATTTGGGCTACGACTCCGCAGGAAATCGCCAACGGATCGCTTCCGGATCAAATCCATCTTGCCTTCGATCTCCTCGGTCCTGCTGCTTACGTTTCCAGCATTGGTGCGTTCGCAATTATCAACGAACTCAACTTACCTGCACAAGGTCTCTCATGGAATCATTTCATTAGTTACCTACGCTCTCACTCAGAATACTCCCTGCATTCTGGGTTCAAGAAAGACGAGCTGCTATTCACCATTCTTCCTCGCATGAGGGAACCAAATTGAAAGGAAAGACTAGGACTAGAAGCACAACGCAAACTGAGCTTTCTTGGAGAGATTGCCCTATGGGTAATGGGAGGTCACCCCGAGATGTGCTCCACTCCCTATCTCAATCGCTTGGAATTAGCAAGGGTGATGCCCATTATGCGCTCACACGTGCGGAGAAACTCAAGAATACTGTTCCGAAGGGGGTCAACATCCTCCATCTAGTCCTCGCCTCCACTTTTCTATATGTTAGATACGGTCCAGCAGACCGATATCCAGTAGACCGACTTGAGTTCTGCGAGAAATGCGGTGACATTGGGCTGAAGATCACCCCTCGTGATTTGTCTCGATTGTCCCGACTGTACATTGAGAAAGGACTGTACAGGGTAACACTTTCTCCAATCCAGCTGTTGGGAAGGGTTTGGAAGAAGGTTGGGTTGGAGTTGAACTTGACTGATGCTGTAAGGGAACATGCCCTACAGTTATTGTCCATGGTAAATGTCTCTGGCAGGAAGCCAGAAGTTCCCGTAGCAACCGCCATCTATCTTGGAGGCATTCAACTAGGGATCGAACTGAAGCAGAAGGATGTGGCCAGAGCTTTGCATGTAACCGTTGTGTCGATCCGCAATTGTCTTTTTCTCTTCAGATAAGGGGACTACACGCTCATGTCAAAAAATGCATATCTAGAACTTGAGGCCACCAGGGGTTATGCGGAAAGCGAGTCCCAGCGGGCTACTCGCCTCCCCATTGTATCGAGATCTCGAGGGTGAGAGTAAACTCCTGGTAAAGGATAGTCGAAACTTAGATGAGAGAGACATCAAGAACAATTCCGTCCACCTTGTTGTAACTTCGCCCCCCTATCCTAAGGTTAGGCTTTGGGATCCAATGTTTCTGTCCTTAGGAATCAACACCTTCGAGAAATCACACGACTATCTTGAGAAAGTATGGCGGCAGTGTTATCGAGTCTTGGTGGATGGTGGAATCCTTTGCGTCAACATTGGTGACGCTACTCGTACGGTTTCCGCTGAGGAACTGGGTTACGAATCTCAAGAGCCAATGTTCAGGCTTTTCCCAAATCATGCGTTGGTCATGGATCGGTGCGAAGAAGTTGGGTTCGAGGCTCTGCCCTACATCCTTTGGAAGAAGCCGACCACTCGTCCAAAGTACAAGGGAAAAACTGTCTACTTGGGCTCCGGGTTTCTTCCACCGAATGCGTATGTTACGCAAGACGTTGAATACATTCTCATATTTCGTAAAGGTGGTCGTCGAAAGTTCGACCCTGGAGACCGGCGAAGACTCGAAAGTCAATACACAAAGCCGCAGAGAGACAAGTGGTTCTCCCAAATTTGGACTGGAATAACGGGCGCGAGGCAAACGATTGGAGATTCCGAGAGACGAATCGCGGCATTTCCAGAAGAGATTCCCAGCAGATTGATTCAGATGTTTTCGGTAAAGGGTGATACGATCTTCGATCCTTTTTTGGGATCAGGAACGACAATGAAGGTTGCTGCTGAACTTGACCGCTACTGCATTGGCGTTGAGGTTGATGAGACCCTTTTCTTGACTATCCTTCACCGGATTGGATACTTTGATGAGAGTAGTGGCATCCGGAGGCAAGGGGTCGAGTTGCCAACAGAAATGATATCAAGATTCCATTTGGAGCTTGATAGGGGTTTGGCGTAATCTCCCCCGAGTTCACCCAATGTATTCAGAGCTGCCAGAATCCTCTGAGTTCTTGTCGCTGCTCTGTTTGAGTGCGGTTTCGATCTCTTTCGCTTGTCCCTCCAACTCTGTCATATCGATCTGTAGTCCCAGCTTCTTTACTAGGACGCGTAGGATTATCATTGCTGCGCGCGGGTCGATCATGAACCCCGAGGTTTCGCCTGAGAGAAATAGGCCTTTGAGATTTCGGACTTTCGCGAGTCCCGGTATGAGTCCGTTCATCCATGTGACTGCACCGCTGTCGATGATCTTTACACCTAAGTCTTCGAGTTCTTTGACTAGGGCTAGTTCGCTTGCGGCGCCGTAGACTTGTGGATGTTCAGCGATCTTGCCGGTGATGAACGCGCCAACAGTTACGATTGTTTCGACTCCGAGTTTTTCGGCGAGTTTTACGACGGCTTCTGAGAGACGGAAGGCTCCTTCAGGTAGGATTGGTTGCGCGTCTCCGGTATACAGGACGAGGTCGGGGCCGGAGTCTTTGTTGATCCAGTAGAATATTTCGTGCTTCATCAGGTCAGAGGTTCCGTCTGGCTTGAGGAGCAGGCGAGGTGGAAGATAGTCCGAGTAGAGATAGCCCAAGGGGATTGCTTTGAGCGTCTTGATAAGCTGGTCGAGAACGATCTTGGCCACTCTTCCGCTGTCCGGGAGGCCGGCTATCAGTACAGGAGTCTTTAGAGTTGGAGCCTCGCTAAGATGGAGATCGATACGTTCTCTCAAATTCTGATCAAGTCTTTCGAAGCTAGCGCGCAGAAAGTTGCCTCAGTCGGAGCTGATAGACATTCCCATGCTAGCGTCTCTACTGATTTGAGTGAAAAAAGTCTCTACTTTCTCTCCGTAGAATGTTTATATTCGAGGACCCTGGAGGCAACCCTCTCTGTTCTTTAGGTGTCCAATTGGCAAAATTCATGCTGTCACTCCGCGATGAAAGTTTCGAACTCCTACAAACAGAAGCAGAAGACCGAGGCATATCGATCCAGGAATTGATTAGAGCTGTGATAATTCCTGACTGGGTCAAACTAAACACTGCGACAAAACCCGCTTCCGATAACGGAAACAACGGGCTTCGAGCATACAGATCCACGTCTCCGGCGCGCGACCCGGAACAAATGTTCCAGCCTGCCATGAGCAGGATACGCTAACACACTCAATCACACCTTCAAGATCCTTCGACTCTTTCAAAGATCTTTCAAGGATCTCCATCCGTTCTCAATGGAGATCAGATCACAGTTCCAGGGTGCGCTTCGTTCTATTTTGTTGATATTTGCGAGATCAGTTTTTCCAGATTCAAATGGTGATATCGCCGGTGAACGATCAAGATAGCGAGGCAGCTTTCACAGATCGTTGCAGAGTATCCCGCGGCTTCGATCCGAATCAAGCTCTCCGCGGGGAATTGCTCTCTCCTAAACGCACAGGTCGCAAGCATCAGCTATCTCAGCTTTAGCAGGACTTTTTGTTGGCACCACCATGTCCTTAAGCATTCAAGCGTCCTAGTCGCCCCATTCTCACTACTCGAGGCAGTGAAGCTGTTCCCAGCAACAAACTCCACAACTCTTATGGAGTATCATTCGTAGTCCAACAGGGAAGCGCAATGGGAATAGTCTCTGACATTGAGAAGACCTTGCAGATTCCCCGGCTAGGGACCGCCCTACTGGCTATCCTCCTCGGTGCCTTGCTTCTAATGATTCCTTGGTTATTGAACTACCTAATCGCGGTAGGCCTAATCATCTGGGGAATCTCGGAGGCGGTCAAGGCGAGCAATACGTCGAAAAATTCTACCCCGACGAAGTAGGTCTCAATACAGCCAAAGTACGACGCTAGGAACCGTTCGTGCATCCGGCCATTAGAAGATACAGGAAGAATGATGAGGTCGAGGTTCTCCAGCTCTCGCAGAAATATGCTTCATGGGACTCCACCCCAACCGAAGCTGACATTCAAGGCTTCCACTCGTCCGAGCCTGACCTCTTCCTAGTAGCAGAGCTCAACCAAAAAATAATCGGTTTTGTCTACGGCCGTGAATCAAAGAGCGTTCCAGATGAAGTCCTGAGGAAATGGAAGGCAACAAGAGTCGGATCCGTCGAGGTATTGGCAGTCGAGGAAAAGTACAGACGGAGAGGAATCGGAACCCAGCTTCTGAAGAGCCTCTTTCAAGCCTTCACCGAGAGGGGAATCGACACGGTCACATTGTCAACACCCGCTGAGGAGATTGCGGCAAAAAGACTATATGACAAATTGGGATTCGAGACTAGAGGCTATTTCTTGAAGAAGAAACTCTAGCGGAATTGAGAGAATAGGCAGCTAGACTATTTCGCTCGCGACTCGACTCTTCTTCGCGTCCTCATAGTTCGAGACTTCAATGAGGTTCAGATCAGGGTCCCGAAAGTACACGGACATCATCTGGCCGAGCGCACCAGTTCTCTTGACAGGGCCCACTAGTATCCTGACTTTCGATAATTGGAGACGGTTTACAATTTCATCTATAGGGGTGGTCGTGGTGAAGCATAGGTCGGCTGAGCCAGGGGTAGGTCTGTAGGCTTTCGGTTCGAATTCCTTGCCAGCCTCATGGAGATTGATCTTTTGGGAGCCAAAGGATAGAGTTTTGCGGCCGTTCTCGAAGGTGACTACCTCCATCCCGAGGACGTTTGAATAGAATGCACAAGTCGTTTCGACATTTCTGACCGTTAGGACGAGATGGTCAAGCCGGTCGAGTTTCATGGATGCTGTCTCCTATCTGGTGCGAATGTCTCCATAGAAAAAGGGGGTTTGAGCGAAGCCAAAGCTTCGCTCATCGAGGATTACTGTCGTGACTAGTTTTGTGCGATTTGCGGCTCTTCTGTCCGACTGGGATGCTCGCCCTGAGCGAACATTGCCATGGCTTGTTTCTGTTTCTCGTCTTTCTCTTTCTTAGTCATGTTCACTTGTTGGGATACCGACCAGTGGTGGCCGTATGGGTCGGTTAGTTGGCCGTAGCGTTCGCCCCAGAACTGGTTGTCTAATGGCATGGTGACTTTCGCTCCTGCGTCGACTGCTTGGTTCCAGATCTTGTCAACGTTGTTGATGTAGATGTGGAGTGTGACGGGGCTGTTGCCGAGAACATCAGGGGATTGAGGGCCGTTGCCTGGGAATGTGTCGGACAGCATTACTATAGAGTCCCCGATTCTGATGCGGGCGTGCATGAGTTTTCCGTCCGGGACGGCTTGTCGTGCTAGCTCTTTTGCGCCGAAGGCTTTCTTGTACCAGTCGATAGCAGCGGCTGCTCCGTTGATTGCGAGGTACGGTGTTACGGTTCGGAATCCCGGCGGGATAGATGCTTTCTTGGACTTAGCGGGTTTTTTCGCTTTTGCCTTTTTTGATTTGGATTTAGGCATGGTTGGGGGCTTGTAATGCCGTAGACTAAAACTTTGCTAGCGCATTTTTCGGTTTGGCGGGATTTTGCTTCCCTCCGTAAGATAGGAGGCTTCGAACGGGGAGAGGATTCGAAGCGTTGAGGAAGTCTATTATCCACACCGCATTCAATGTCAGATAAGGTGATAACTAGAAATGGGACTATTTGGGAAGAAATACAAGTGTAGCACTTGTGGCGCCAAATTCAAAACCGAAGCTGATATGATGGAGCACAGCAAGATGCACATGAACCAGGCTGCTCCGAAAAGCGCCAGCTTCAAGTGAGCTCTCCAATTTTCTCAAGCGCCGATCGACATCGTCGCTCCTCTCCTTTTTTTTCCGGAACGTTAATCACGTCAAGAAACATTCGAGCACGATTTCTATCGGTATCTTTTGATGTAGAAAGGTTTCCCATCGAAGAGCAATGCTTAACGGACGCCAAGCCCTCTAGACTAATGCGCTTTCGATATGGGCGAGGAAGATCCTTCAAACCCGACTCCCCTAGGGGAACCTGCAAGACTGAATTCCTCGGATGCCCATGGGGATGTCCATACGCTAGGAGACGTTGTTCATGGTAGGATGTTATGCGTGGCTCACGGCCGGATGTGCTATCGAAGAATCTCGAGGGTTGGCCTCGGCGAATGGATCTGCCCCGACGAACGGCATGGGACGCCCATCAAGAGTTCCTAAAAGGACGCATCTCCAAGGCTACGAAATAAGAAGCGAGTATGCGGGATGGATTTCCATCCATCCGTGGGGTTGAGTCGAGAACATAAGGTCCCGTCACGGTGACATTCTGGTTTACCATGGGTATAGGAATCTGGTTAGTGTAATTCTCACACGCTAGAACCGCGTCCTGTTGGTTAACCATAGTCGCGCAGATTATCTCAGCCAACAGATCGCCCTGTCGATAATCATTGTTTACACTGTTAAGCAAATTGGCATATTGCGAGTCAACATGGAACCATACGTGATAGTCTCCGTCATCTTCACTGATTACGCTGTCCACTATTCCAGAAACTGTCACGCAGTCCTTGAACACTTGTAGCCTTGCGGGATTATAGACGTGGCTTCTGATGTTGTTGAAATCTCTACACAGAGCGGGTTCATTCATTATTGGCTCACTTGCAAAGAATATGACCGTCCCGACGGCAGCTAACCCGAGAAGGATCGCGGCGATGGTTGGCCACGCCTTTATGTTAACCAAAGCGTTTCCATCCACCAAACCAGATAGGCTTTAAGCCATCCAAGATAGAAGACAAACCGGGTGGAGTATCTATGGTTGTAAGGTCGTTTGTCCGAGCAATTATCTCGCTTGTAGGAGCAGTGCTTCCTCTCATTTTTCTATCCGGTTTTTATTCACCCTAGGATCCTATCTTCCTAACCTGCCTGAACTTGTTCGGCAAGGGAAGCTCGCTACGAAATCTACTCGGAATACAGGCTAGTCCTGCTCTGCCTATCGGAGCCGCCGGGCTGACCCGGGTTCTGCACTTACGTTGTCCTACAACGAGTATTGAGCATCGCCCAGGCGGCAACCTATTCGCGGCCGAACATGGACATGTCGCAGATGATGCGTCAGGTCCAAAACATGACGCCTGCAGGAATGGGCGCGCAGCGGGGCAACACAGGTCCTGTGAGCCCGCCGAATGATATGACTCGGTCGCAGTTCTTGATATTGATAAAGTACCAAGAGGGCTTTGGAAAGCCAAAGGAGATCGCAAAAAATCTCTCAATGGACAAAGGTCAGGTTGAGAGGGAGACGAATGTTTTGAAAACGAAGGGCTATCTCACTGTAAAAAACAAGCTTACCTCCAAAGGGCTTGAAACACTCTCCTAAGCTGCGTACTGGTTTCTGTTCAGACCGAGAGGTCTGGCCATTATCGGTTGGTTGACGGTCTCTGAGCCGAGCCGCCTAGAGCACGTTCCAGAACCTATCACGTTCGGAGTGTTGTGATCGCTTCCAACACAACTTCTTCTGCTTTCTTCAATGCGTCGGCTAGCTCTGGTCGGTCGATAGCTGGCTTCCAGTCTCTCCACAGCTCATCGCTCACGACCAAGAAGTTGCAGACCTCCACGTTCCGATACACGCCCAATGCGTACATTGCGGAGGTTTCCATGTCCACTCCTAAGATGTCTCGTAGCCGATATTTCTCGATCGTGGTCACCATCTCCCTGTAAGGCGCGTCGGTGGTCCAGAGCGGACCCGTGTACGCTGTCATGCCCTTCTTGACACGTGCTTTCTCGAGCGCTCGAACTAGTCGCTGGGCTGGGCGAAGCCCTTCATCGCTCGATAGGTAATGAGGCGATGTCCCTTCTTCTCTAATGCATGAGGTCGGAATGAAACAAGTCCCGACTGGCGCTTCAGGCTGAATACTGCCCGCTAGCCCCAGTCCCAAGAAGACCCTTGTCCCACAAGCGATCAATTCCTCCATGACCATGACAGTTGCAGGCGCGCCCAACGGAAGATTAACCAAAGAAATCTTCTTTGCACCAACCTCACCATTATACAACGGAAATCGCGGTCCCCACCACCATGATGGCGAGGACACGGCACCTGTTTTCCCAGCTAGAGACTTGACGGTACCAAGGTCCCAGGAGCCAACCACGATGGGAGCTACCCCGACTTGCTCGACAGAGACTCCCCGCTGGGAAGCCCAGAACTCCACAGCCATATCGGCCGAGAGATGCTCGCTCATGGAATTGACAACTTGCTACCTCTGATAGGCTTTGCGAGGATTGTTTTTCAACATCAGTTAGGTTAAGATTGGTAGAGAAGCTTCGTCCAGAATGAAACTTGCAGTTCTAAGCGACTTCGATGGCACGGTTACGCTCAATGACACGTTCGAGAATGTTCTAGTAAGATTCGGAAAGGGTGACTGGAGAACCGTCGACGACCAGTATGTGAGAGGGGAGATTCCACTCGAAGAATGCGTCCAACGACAAGGTGCAATGGTCCAGGTTCCAAGGTCCGAGATATTGAGCTACCTAGATGGAGTGACCGAGTTCAGGCCCAACTTCGACAAGCTCATCGAATTCTGCACGACAAACCACTTTCCACTAGTCATAGTCAGTGCTGGCCTGGATTTCGTCATCAAACATTTTCTAGCGCGCGAAAAGTACCAAGATAAGGTGGATTTGTTCGCGGCATCAGCGAAGTGTACGCCGACGGGGGTCAAATTCGAATGGCCTAAACTGAAGAGCAACCGATCAATCAACTTGAAAGACGACATGGTCAGATATTACAAGCAGAAGGCCGATACCGTTGCTTACATCGGAGATGGACGGTGGGATCTTCACGCGTTGAGAAACGCTGACCGCCGATTCGTTATCAAGAACTCAAGACTTGCAGAACTTTGCAAAGAACAGGACGTCCAGGCGACAACAGTCATCGACTTCCAAGAAATGGTCATCTCGCTTCAGAATGGAGCGTCCGAACGAGGCTCATGGCAAGGAGAGTGAGTAGCAAACGTCTCCATTCGGCCCTTTCTATTGCGTTTTCAGATGGACCTGTCCAGGTTCGATTATCCAGGCCCTAAACAATCCGAGGACCTAAGAGTCAAGTTTGCCTCAGAGAACAAAATCGGCTCGGCGGCGGAAGTATGGTATGAAGGTCTAAGCAACGAAGAGGGTTCTCCCTGGGCAAATTATCTGAAGAGATGGACACCTGCAAGCGCGGCAAAATGGTTTCTTGACTCGAAGAAGCGGCTTGGCGCGAAGATGTTGGTCGCCGAGGAGCAAGAGGTGATCGTTGGAATCAATGGGATAATCTCCGAGACAAATTCAGGTAAGGGCCGGTTTTTCACTGGGATAGTCGTCTCGCCTAAATATCGAAGACGAGGAATCGGTTCTCTACTACTGCACCAGACCTTATCAGATCTGAATAAAGAGGGCCTTCGATGCGCGGAAGTGGAAACCATCCAAGGAATACCGGCCGCGAAATATCTCTACCCGAAATATGGGGGAAAGGGCATCCAAGTTCCAGTGTAGAAATCCTGATCTATCTGGCTAAGACTCAGATTGTAATTCTTGTTTTGTCTTGTTTGCCTTGTCCGTTAGGATGTCTATCGCGGCCTCAAGCCTCTTGCATTTTTCTTTCTCTGAGAAGAGAGCTGCAAGCAGCTCGTTGATTTTGCTAAGTGCATAATCCATGCTCCGGTTGATCTGGCCCAATGGCGCATAGTCCAGGCGGCGTGGCATGGTAGCGAACAACTGGCGTTGGGCAGCGTTTATCTCGCTCATCTTAGCGTTGTCCGTTGCGCCGAGCCAGGTTACTTCTCGCGAAGCTTTCAAACTCTCATACAACTGGTTCTGCAGGTCGATGTACGCATTCCAGTAGACCAGCCACGACTCATTGAACTCGTCGAACGTTTGCTCTATTCGTTTACTCTTCTCCGCGTCCGAACTAACTGACAATGGTAACGGTTGGAAGAGACCGCGTCCGGTAAATGTGTTGCGGGTTCTAGTAGCGACTGTTTATGAGTAGCGATGAAGGGCCAAACCAACTGGTAATCTTAGTGGAACATGTCTGCGATAGATGCGGTGGTCAGTTCGAATACAGTGAACTCAATTCTCAGGAAAAACAGATCCTCGATCCCGCTGGCAAGTGGAAGACAGAGCGCACCTATCGGTGCTTTGACTGCGAGAAAGAAGCCTTACTCGGACTGGGTCCCGCTTAGAAACGCGGTATGGCACATTCAGCTCGGCAAATTGAACTATTTCTTCTTCAACGCGGCAGATTCGACCTTACCGTGGACCCTCACAGTCCCGACTCGCAAGGATGAAGTTGCGAGTTCCATGGTGACATCGAAGTTGAAAGCATAGTCTTTCTCAGCCATTTTTTCCAGGACTTCTGCAAGCGAGGACGGCGAAGAGTCATTCTTCTGGGGCATGATGACCGAGCTTCGCTACTCATCTCAAGTATAAAGTTCTATGGAGGCGTAATTGCCTACGGGAAATTAGCTCAGCCTGTAGAGTTTGTAGCCTACGAGGATACTCAAGATTACAAGAAATACGAAGCCACCTATGTTGAACAGCCCGGATAACATTGAGCCAGCACTGAATGTTGGAATGAACAAGAGACCCAGCACACCGCTCGCCATTCCGGTATAGGCTGTGCTCTTCTTGAACGTCTGGCTCTTCAGCATCGCATAGCTTGCAAGGATTATCGCAGAAAGCTGGAGAAACGTAGCTACGAGAGCGGTGAGGTTTGCAAGGTTCATCGTTAGCTGTCCCGTTGCCAAGAATGCCGCTCGCGAGTCGCCGTTTGTCGAAACGTATGAGTTGCTCAAGCCGATCAGAGAAAAGCGAAGAAGAATATCAACCCCGACATCTACTGCGACAAAAACCATGTTGAAGATGGCTGCGATCAATGTGACGGTACGGTTGGCCTGTCTGAGGGCGAAATAGAGTGCAGGGAACGCTATGAGGTAAAGAAGGTCACTTACCAGGTAAATTCCCCAGGTCATGCCGAAGAAGAGGCTTTGAGATTGAATGGATGTAAGACCCGACTGGATGGATGATGGGGCCAAGCTTGGAATTAGGAGAGGTATCAGTGGCAGAGTGATGAGGACTAAGACGCCCGCGATGATGACGCTTATTGCGCCTGCCCGGTAGTAACCGCCCCATCTCTTGTCAGGGCATCTCTCGAGTGCTGTAGTCGTCATTGGTACTTCGATAAGCTATTTGTTAGGTTTCTAACGGTTACAGAGAGGAAGCTGATGGGAGAGCTTGGTTCGAAGCCGCTCTCGTCTGCCTTCGAGACCCTAGATTATCTAGGCCAAGGCATCGTTGTATAGCGCGTCTAGGACCGAGTAGGCTTCCTCGGGGGTTGAAGGATTAGCTGGCAGAATATCCTCAGCAATAGATCGTTCAAGGATCTGGCGTATGCAATACCTGAGCTTTGTCGGAGTCATGCTCGCCTCCACGTTCCACATAGGATGATCCATGTTAACGAAGACCGTTCGGACCCCGTTCTTGTCAGTCTCAACATACGCCTGACCGCGATCTCCCCCGTGAGCAATATCGAAGGCCAGGACCTGGTCTTTCAGATGTATCACACTACGGGTTGCGTCTCTAGAATGGGTCTTCGACTTCCGCTCTTTCCGGTGTTCGGACGCGTTTTCTTTCTTCCCCACACGTTGCGATTTTTGGCTGGCCTTTGACGATGTTTTTGCCGTCAACACCGCTTTCGAGAGTATCTCGATGTTTCGCCGGAGACTACGGCGCAATCTCTCTGCAATCTCCCTGTTCAGGTATTGTATGCTGCGAAGTTCTCTCCGGCTGGCGGTCTGTCGCAGGAATTTGTAGACTCTGTTCCGGACAAAGCCCCGCATAGCCTTCTCGAACACTCGCCACTGTGCACTGTCTCGCTCGAAATCGTTACCACCAGGCAATCGCCGGAGGAAGTCTGCGTTAACCCAGCCCTGAATGCGGCTCAACCCGTGGATCCGGTACTGGTCGAGACCGAAGAACTGGTGCTGGAGACAGGTGATATGTTTCTGCTGGACGCTCATACCCGCTTCGGAGATTCCAGCACGGATCTTTGAGATGGGAAGAATCAACACTTCGCCAGTAATCTTCCCGTATTCCGTGGCAACATTGACGGGAAGGAGAGTCGCGCCGCGGAGTTCTTCGGGCTTCACCGTTTCGCTGTTGACAAAGACTTCGAAGGGACCATACCCTCGTAGAGCGAGGACGTTCGCTCTTGCAAGGAGGGCTCTCCGGACGTCAGCAGGGTCAGTTTTCTTCGTCAGGGATCGGATCCTGATTCTCAAACCATCATGGTCTAGCGGTGCTTGGATTACTCGCAAGGGCTTCCAGGTGGACTGGTCGGTCGGGGCCCAGTGACGGTCGATAAGACTCTCTGTCAGCATGATGGTCCGGTCGAAGCGTCCCTTGTGGACTTGTAGCTCTAGCTCACGACCTAGGGTCAGCCAGGCGAGACTGCCCATACCATACGACTCTCGTATTGGACGCTTGTATTTCGGAGAGAAACCCTCGCCGGTTGTTTTTCCCTTTGTAAGAAATTCGCGCAGACCGTCTAGGTCCATTCCGTGGCCCCACTCCTCGTATTCGATCTGGGAGCCTGAGTCTGAGATCTTGATCTCGACCCTTGTTGCTTCGCCCCACATCCACGAATTGACAACAAGCTCTACGAA
>WNGK01003557.1_pt1 | contig 16852 bp, 14 predicted proteins | sample 5400601 | NCBI WGS metagenome assembly WNGK01 (sample SAMN13153376, study PRJNA577476) | soil metagenome | isolation source: 60 cm soil or saprolite under Garry oak tree replicate 1 | place: USA:California | collected 2016-06-15
GGCTTGCGCGTTGCGGCAGTGATTTTGGAGCACTCCAACCAGCGTTAGGTGCCATCATGTTTCTCGGACCGATGCGCCCCTCCTTCGCCGTCGCAGCCGTCGTTCTCCTCACCACGCCGCTTGCCGCTCAAGAGGCTGCCGCCCCGGCGCTCACCGTCCATGCGATCTGGGCCACGCGGGAGTTCGCATCCGATCTCGCATCGCTGCAATGGACGGCGGACGGGGCTGCCTACACCACGAGCGATGAAGACTCGGCGGGCAACACCGACCTCTACCGTGTGGACGCGGTGTCCGGGAAGAAGGAGCGCCTCGTGCGGGGCGCGGATCTCGTGCCCCCCGGCGCACGGAAGCCGATCGCCATCGAGGAATACAAGTTCTCGGTCGACGGGACGAAGCTCCTCGTATTTGCGAACAGCGCGCGCGTGTGGCGCCAGAACACGAAGGGCACGTACTACGTCTGGGACCTCGTCGCGAAGCGGCTCATCCCCGTGAGCGCGAAGCCCGGCTACCAGATGTTCGCCAAGCTCTCTCCCGACGGCCGGCTCGTGGGCTTCGTCCGCGACAACAACATCTACGTGAGCGACCTCGCGACCGGCGTCGAGACCGCGCTCACCACCGACGGCGGCGAGGACGTCATCAACGGCACGTCCGACTGGGTGTACGAGGAGGAGCTCGACCTGCGCGACGCGTTCCGCTGGAGCCCGGATGGCAAACGCATCGCGTTCTGGCGGTTCAACCAGTCGCCGATCCGGCCATTCTATCTCATCAACGCCGACTCGCTCTACCCCGAGCTCGCGCCCGTCCGTTACCCCAAGGCCGGGACGCCCAACTCCGAGGTGAAGATCGGGGTGGTGGACGTGGCGACGCGGGCGAAGGTGTGGGTCGATCTGGGACCGGACAGGGAGAGCTACGTCGCGGCGATGGACTTCGCGGGCTCTGCGGACGAGATCTGGCTCACGCGGTTGAACCGGCATCAGAACCGGCTCGACCTGCTCCTCGCGGACGCGAGGAGTGGCGCGTCGCGGTCGATCATGACCGACGCCGATTCGGCGTGGGTGGACGCGAACCAGCCCCGATGGATCGACGGCGGGAAACAGTTCCTGTTCGTCTCCGAGCGGGAAGGCTACGACCAGGTCTATTTGTTCAACCGCGACGGCGCGCTCGTGCGACGGGTGACGCCGGGGGGCTGGGACGTGCAGGACGTGTACGGCGTGGACGAGAAGAAGCAGGTCCTCTACTTGAGCGGCGCGATCGACGGGCCGCTCGGGCGGCAGCTCGTGCGGGTGGGGCTCGACGGCAAGGGGCTGGCGCGGCTCTCGACGGAGCCCGGAACCCACAGCGCCGAGTTCGCTCCGACGTTCACGCTCTACGTCGAGACCTACTCGCGGGCCGGCGTCCCTCCGGTGCAGACGCTGCGGCGCCCGGACGGCAAGCTGGTCCGCAGCATCGCCGACAACGCGAAGCTCCGGGAGAAAGTGGCGGCGCTCGGGCTCAACCGTCCCGAGTTCGTCTCGGTGAAGACGCCCGAGGGAGTCGAGCTCAACGCGTGGCTCATCAAGCCGAGAGGGTTCGATCAGGCGCGACGCTACCCGTTGCTGATGACCGTGTACGGCGGACCGGGCTCGCAGACGGTGACCGACAGTTGGGGCGGCCCGAACTACCTGTGGCACCAGATGCTGGCGCAGGACGGCTACCTCGTCGCGAGCGTGGACAACCGCGGCACCGGCGGCCGTGGGGCGAAGTTCATGAAGATGACCTACCTGCACCTCGGGCGCTACGAGGTGGCCGACCAGATCGCCGCGGCCCGTTGGTTCGCGGCGCAGGCCTTCGTGAACCCGGACCGGATCGGGATCTGGGGGTGGAGCTACGGCGGCTACATGAGCTCGCTCACCATGTTCCGCGGGGCGGGCGTGTTCAAGGCGGCGGTCGCGGTCGCGCCGGTGACGGACTGGCGCTTGTACGACACGATCTACACGGAGCGCTACATGCGCACGCCGCAGGAGAACCCCGACGGGTACGCCGAGAGCGCGCCGCTTGCGTACGCCGACAGCCTGAGGGGGAACTTCCTCCTCGTGCACGGCACCGGGGACGACAACGTCCACTTCCAGAACAGCGTCCGCCTCGTGGAGCGGCTCGAGGCGGCGAACAAGCAGTTCGACATGCGCATCTACCCCAACAAGACCCACGCCATCGCCGGGGGCAACACGCGGGAGAACCTCTACGGGCTGCTCGCGCGGTGGCTGAAGAACAACCTGTAGCCCGCGCCGCGCTCGCGGTCCTCACGCTGATCAACCTGTTCAATTATCTGGACCGGTGGATCGTCGCGGCGCTCGCCGAGAGCATGAAGCACTCCGAGCTGCAGCTTTCGGATACGCAGCTCGGTTGGCTGATGACCGGTTTCATCGTCGTCTACATGCTCGCCGCGCCGCTGTTCGGCTCGCTGGGCGACACAAAATCCCGGACGCGCCTCATCGCCCTGGGCGTCGGCGTCTGGAGCGCGGCCACGGCGCTGGCGGGCTTCGCGCGGGGGTATGCGTCGCTGTTTGCCGCCCGCGCCGCGGTCGGGATCGGCGAGGCGGCGTACGGGACCATCTCGCCGGCGCTGCTCGCCGATTACTTCCCGCGCGAGCGGCGCGGGCGGGTGTTCGCCGTCTTCTTCGCCGCGATCCCGATCGGATCGGCCCTGGGCTACGTGGTGGGCGGGCTTGTGGACCGCTACTTCGGCTGGCGTCAGGCGTTCTTCGTGGCAGGGATTCCCGGCCTCGCGCTCGCCGCCCTCGCGCTGCGGTTGTACGATCCGCCCCGCGGCGCGCAGGATCCCGACGCTCCTGCCGCCGCCCGGTCCCACACCATGGGGCTGGGCACCGCCGGCCGTGCCGCCTATGCCCTGCTGCTCCGGAACCGTCCGTACGTGCTCACCGTGCTGGGCTACGCCGCTTACACGTTCGCGATCGGCGCGCTCGCCTTCTGGACGCCCTCCTTCCTGGAGCGCGCCCGGGGGATCCCCAAAGCGGCCGCGACGGTGCAGTTCGGCGCGATCGTGGTCGCCACCGGGTTCCTGGGCACGTACGGCGGCGGCTGGCTCGGCGACTACGTCCTCCGCTTCTCCAAGCAGGCCTATCTCTGGGTGTCCGGCGCCGCCACGCTGGTCGCGGCGCCGCTCACCCTCGTGGCCCTCGCGGCGCCGGCGCCGGCTCTCTACTGGCCGGCGATCGTCGCGGGGGAGCTCTGCCTGTTCGCGTCGACCGGACCGGTGAACTCCGCCATCGTGAACGTGGTCTCGCCGCACATGCGGGCGACCGCCGTGGCGACGAGCATCTTCGCGATCCACATCCTCGGCGACGTGCCGTCGCCGGCGGTGGTGGGGGCCATCTCCGACGCCCGCTCACTCGCCGAAGCCATGCTCCTCATTCCCGTCGCCGTGCTGCTCGGCGGCGCCATCTGGACTTACGCCGCCTGGCGCGGCGAGAGGGCGGGAGGCGGAGAGCCAACCCCGTGAGGGCGTTCTTCCGAGGGCTCTTCGGTCTCGTTCTCCGCATCTTCTTCCGCCGGATCGAGCTCTCGGGCTTGGAGCGCGTGCCCAGGGAGGGGCCGGTGATCTTCGTGTTGAACCACCCCAACGGTTTGATCGATCCCGGGTTCCTGCTCTGCCTCGCCCCGCGGCGTGTCTCGTTCCTCGCTAAAGCGCCGCTGTTCCGGATGCCGGTGATCGGAATCTTTTGCCGGGCGTTCGAGGCCATTCCGGTGCATCGGCGTCAGGACGAAGGCTCCGATCCGTCGCACAACCGCGAAACCTTCGAGACGGCGCGGGCGGTGCTCGCCCGCGGTGGCGCGATCGCGATCTGTCCCGAGGGCAAGTCGCACAGCGATCCGAAGCTCCGGCCGCTCAAGACCGGCGCGGCGCGCATCGCGCTGGGCGCCGCGGCGGCCCTCACGGGCCCGGCGCCGGTCCGCATCGTCCCAGCGGGCCTCTACTACCGGGCGAAGCGGACCTTCCGGAGCGCCGCCCTGCTCCATTTCGGGGAGCCCTTCGAAGTCGCCCGCGTGCCGCTCGCGCCCGGCGAGGAGCCGCCTGCGGGACCGGTCCGTGAACTGACCGCGCGGATCGAGCGGGCGCTCGCCGACGTGACCCTGCAGGCGGAGCAGACGGAAGCGCACGCGCTCGTCGCGCGGGCCCAGCGTATCCTCTCGGCCGCCGCGGAGCCGCCCGCGGAGCCGCCGCCGCTCGCCGCCGAATTCGAGCTGCGGCGGCTCCTCCTCGAAGGCTACCACGTGGTGCGGGCGCAATGGCCGGAGCGGTTCGCGGCGCTGGCGACCCGGATCGACCGATACGAGGCGGCGCTCGCGGCTGCGGGACTCGACCCCCACCACCTCACGCCGCAGAGCTTCAAGCTCGGCCGCATCGCGCGTTACGTCGCCAGAGCTGCCCCGTACCTTCTGGTGCTCTTTCCGGCGGCCGTCCTCGGCGTGGCGCTGCACTATCCCGCATACCGCGCGGTCGGCTTCGTGGCGACGGGGATCGCGAAGGGGGGCGAGGATACCCTCGCCACCACCAAGGTGCTGGCGGCGATGGTGCTGTTTCCTCTCACCTGGATCGCGGGGCTCGCCGTGGTCTGGCTGTGGCTCGGCATGGACGCGACGCTGCCCGCGGCGATCGTCCTGCCGCTCACAGGGTACGCGGCGCTGATCTTTTCAGAGCGCCTCGATCGCGTGGTCGGTGGAGCCCGGGCGCTCGGGCTGTTCGTGTTCCGCCGACGGGCGTTCCTCCGGCTGCTCGAGGAGCAGCGAGCGATCCGCGAAGAGATCCTGGCGCTGGGAAGGGAGATGGAGGTGGTGTAGGGGCGCAGCATGCTGCGCCCCTACGTTGATTCCGGACTCACCTGCGGGCCTCGGCCATCACGGGGCCTGCGTCGGCGTCTGCCATCCCTTCACCTGCTCGACGAAGCTCCGGGCGAGGGTGCCCAGATCCACGGGAACGACCGACGAATCCTGCTTCACGGCTTCCACGCGTGCCAGGTTGACCGACGCTTTCTGGTACGTGCTGTCGATGGCCAGTGCCGCGCGGTAGGCGTCCGCGGCCTGGACGAGGTGGCCGGTGCGCTCGAGGGCCAACCCCAGGTTGTTGTGGAACTGCGCCACGGTCGAGTCGATCTCGGTCGCCCGTGCCAGCGGTGCCAGTCCCTCCTCGAACCGGCTTTGATTGATGTAAAGGAAGGCCAGGTTGTTCATCGACCAGGCGTCGCACGGATCGAGGACGATCGCCCGCTTGAACTGCTCGATCGCCCCGGCCGGGTCGCCAAGCTCGTCCTTGAGGCGACCGAGCAGGCGGAAACCCTCGCTCGAGGTGGAGTCGATCCGGAGCGCCGCTTCGACGTGCGGGAGCGCTTCCTGCGCCTTGCCCTGCTCCATCAGCACGCGGCTCAGGTTGATGTGGCTCTTCAAGTGGGTCGAGTCCTTCTCGAGCGCCCGAGTCAGCGCCTCGACCGCCCGATCACGGTCGCCCGCCTTCCACGCGGAGAGGCCGAGCATGTAGTAGCCCCATACGTTGTCGGGTTGCTCCGCCGTATAGGTGGTAAACAGCCGCAGCGCTTCGTCGTAGCGTTTCTCCTGGAAGGCCGAGTGCGCGTCTTCGAAAGAGACCGGGCCCGTGACGGCGGGCTCCGTCGTGGTCGACACGCTCGGCGTCTCCGGAGCGGGCGGGGGCGACGCGCTCTTGACCTCCGCGGCGCTCGCGTCAGCGGTCTTTGTCTTGTCGCTGCAGGCGCCGGCGACGAACGCGGCGATCAGGCAGACCGCGAGCGCGCCGAGCATGAGCGTTCCATGGGGCGTGGTCTCTTTCGGGGTGAGAGTGAACGGTTTCCGCATGGGCTTCTCCTGGTAGGGCGCGCATGGCGCCGGTTCGTTTCAGCTGTGGGCGTCCCTTGCTTAAGCAGAAGGGAGGCCAGCGTGGCATCGTGCGTCATCGGCGCTCACGACAAGAGGTTGGATCGGACGGGTAGGGCGCTTCGTGTTCAGGCGGACACGGGATTTCAGAGCTTCGTGTGTGCGGCTGGACACGAACCTCACCCGTAGGCTCGTCTTCCCGTTGTCGAGAGGGGGAAGCTCGCCCCCTGACGGACGGGCCCCGCGGCATTGAATGGCAGATGCTGGAAAAAGGTCGTTGAGGGGTTGCGACCGGTAATCGCACGGGCTGAAGCCCGGCCTCGACTGCGGGGTCCGTCCTGAAGGACGGCGGCGCACCAGCGTCCTTCAGGACGCGCTCGGGCCGAGGGCGCCCTTCAGGGCGTCCGATCAATCCGCATCGGACCTCTCAGGAGGCTTTTCAGACCCCGCTCTAATCAAGGCGGCGTGTTGGTGTTAAACTTTCGTCAGGACACTTTCCGGAATTCCACCATGACTGCGCCGACCGTTAAGCAAAGAGTCCTTGAAGCCACGACCTGGCGCGTCGTTCCGGAAGTCGGTGACGAGAATCTCGGGGAGATCGCGCGGACCGGTGTGCGCGACCGGTCGACCACCCGCACTCTTCCATCTCCCTAAAGGCGGGCAACGCGGCCGGGATTATATTGAAGCAGTCATGCAGGAAGGCTCCATGAAGCGTGTCGCGCCTGTCGTGCATAGCGATCCCGAGATCCTGGGCGGAACGCCGGTTTTCGTCGGTACCCGTGTGCCCGTCCAATCCCTGTTCGACTATCTCGAGGGGGGAGAAACTCTTGACGAATTCCTCCATCAGTTCCCCTCCGTCACGCGTGAGCAGGCCGTCGCAGCACTAGAACTGGCGCGGGACGCGCTGGTGACCGGTGCGCGTCCTGCTTGACGAGTCCCTTCCACACGATCTTGCTGACGAGCTGCCGGGCCACGACGTCCGGACCGTGAGCGGTCACGGTTGGGCTGGTCTGGCGAACGGGGAGTTGCTCCGACGGGAGCGCGCCGAGTTCGGCCATCATTCTGATAACCGCTTCCCTGGCAAACTGTGTCACGCAGCACTACTTCGTTACAGTTCTTCCCCAGGAACCTCCCTTCCACGGGAATCTCACTAGTGCCGCGTGCCAATAAGGGCGGTTGGAAAACCTGTTCGCGGGGTGAGCGTGCTATCGCTCCTTGTTCTACTCATCCTGTTCTTTCCCACTCCCCAGAGCGCGCAAGCATCGCAGGCCGCCCTTCCTCTGGACTCCGGACGCACGTGGGAATACTTGGGCTCGGCGCGCTGGACCGGGCTCGATCAGCGCGTCGACACCGCCACCATCCGATGGACGATGCAGATCCTCACAACTCGAGGGGGGCCCGGTCTGCGAGGTGCCTTGGTTCGCGGCTGGATTCAGGAACTGGCCTGGTACCAACCCGGACAAACCCCCGGCTACAGCATCCTTCTCGCTCGAGGCCACCGCCTGTATCACGTATCCGCCTCGGACTCTGCCAGTGCCCTCCTGACTCTTCAGCGCGCCATCGAGCCGGGCGCCCCTCCACCCCAGGGATGGGAGCTCATCGTCGACTCCGCTCTCGCCGTGGGCCATCTCTACGGGCAGCTTGCCGAGCGGGGGGATCGATCGGACACCTTCTACGCCTGGTATGTTGAATCCGGCCAGGCGATCCGCCCTCACTCGGGGTGGTCGGTTGCGAGCCCCACGGTCCTGCAATGGCGCTTGGTCTATCGGACCGCGCCGGATCACCAGGTGCTCGATGTCGTGCCCGGCCTCGGGATTACGCGCTACGTCTACGGACATCACGGCACGGTCGCGGACTCAGACGTGGAGCTCGTCTCCGTCAGGCAGGTGCCGTAGCTGCATCACCCCCGACTGATCCCGTGCCGCCGCATGATCTTCAGCAGGCTGGCGTGGTCGGCGAGGCCAAGCTCTTGGGCCGTCTTGGTGATGTGCCAGTCATTGCGCTCGAGCGCGGTCACGACGATCTGCCGCTCCGCTTCCGCCTTCAACGCGTGGAACGTGGTGGCCGCCCCCCCGGCCCCTGAGCTCACGCGCCGTGTGAACGCCGCCTCGCGGATCTCGGGCGGCACGTCATCGATGCCGATCACGTCGCCGTTCGCCGCGATGATCATCCGCTCGACGGCGTTGCGGAGCTCGCGGACGTTGTTCTTCGCCCAGTCGTAGGCCAGGGCGCACTCGAGGGCTGCGGGGTCGAGCTTCTTGGGGCGCACCCCGAAGCGGGCGCAGGTGGACCGGAGGAGGTGCTCGACGAGAGCCGGGATGTCCGACCGGCGCTCGCGCAGCGGGGGGACGCGGAGTACGTGGACGTTGAGGCGGTAGTAGAGGTCCTGGCGGAACCGCCCCGCCTGGACCTCGGCGTCGAGGTCGCGGTTCGTCGCCGCCAGGACGCGTGCGTCCACGGCGACGGTCCGGTTGCCGCCGAGCCGGGAGACCTCCCGTTGCTCGATCACCCGCAGCAACTTGGCCTGCGCGGCCGGAGGCAGCTCGCCGATCTCGTCCAGGAACAGCGTCCCGCCCGAGGCGGCTTCGAAGGCTCCCTTGCGAAGCGCGTGCGCGCCCGTAAAGGCGCCGCGCTCGTGACCGAACAGCTCGTCTTCGACGAGGCTCTCGGGGAGCGCGGCGCTGTTGATGGCGATGAACGCGCCTTTCGGGTTCGGCCCGAGACGGTGCAGCTCGCGGGCGACGAGCTCCTTTCCCGATCCGCTCTCGCCCACGACGAGCACGGGGCTCGGAATCTTTGCCACGCGCGCGATCGCGTCCTGGAGCCGCTGCATGGCCGGGCTCGCGCCCACGAGCGGCGCCTCGCCGTCGAGGCGCTCGCGCAGGGCGGCGACCTGGCTCGCGAGCCGCTGTCGCTCCAGCGCCTGCTCGACCTCCTGCACCACCCGCTCCATGGGCTCGGCCTTGTCGATGAAGCCTCGAGCGCCGAGCCGGATCGCCTGGACGCAGCGGTCGTAGTTTCCGGTCCCGGTGTAGACGATGGCGGGGATGCGGAAGCCGTGGCGCTCCATCGCCCGCAGCACCTCGAACCCGTCCATCCCCGGCATCTCGAGATCGAGGATCACGCAGTCCACCGCCTCGGTCTCCAGGGTGTCGAGCGCCTCCCGGCCGCCGTGGGCGACGAGCGTCTCGTAGCGGCCCACGCGCTTCAGATCGTAGGCGTACTGCTCTGCGAGGGCGGGGACGTCGTCGACCACGAGGACCGTCGTCACGCCCTCTATCCGCGGCTGAAGCCGCGACTCGGCGCCTGCCGCTCAAGCGGCTTGAGCCGCTGGTGCCGAGCCGCGAGTTTACTCGCGACCACGCGTGGCGTCTCCAATCTCTCCCGGCAGCTCGACGATGAACTTGCTCCCCGCTCCGGGCTCGGTCTCCACCCGTAGCGCGCCGCCCGCATCGAGCACGAGCCGGCGTACGATGGAGAGTCCGAGGCCGGTTCCGCCGAGCTTGGTCGTGTAGAAGCCTTCGAAGGCCCGGTCCAGCTCCTCCCGCCTCATCCCCTTGCCGGTGTCGGCGACCACGATGCGTACCGCGGGCACGCCGTTGGCGCCATCCGCCGCGCCACGCGCGGTCGAGACGGTCACTGCGCCAGGGCGCGACTCGAGGCTGTCGAGCGCGTTGCCGACCAGGTTCTCGAGGATCCGCCGCAGGACGAGCCGATCGGTTCGTACGGGAGACAGGTTGTCCGCGAGCTCGGTCCGGAGCTTGGCCCCGCCGGCGTCGCCCAAGCGGCGAACCGTTTCGCGGACCGCCTCGTTCACGTCGCACGGCTCGCTTGCGGGTTGCGGGTAGAGCCGTGCGTAGTTGCCGGCCAGGCTCTCGAGGTAGGAGATACCCGACTCGACGGTCCCCTGCCGGTCGTGGAACGCGGCGGCCAGTCGCTCCGGGCCCTCGCGCGCGGCCTGCACCAGGTGGCGGAAGACGTTGCGGATGGGGATGAGGCCGTTCTTGACGTCGTGGTTCACCTGACGGGCGAGATCGCCGAGCGCGATGCGCCGCTCGGCCTCTCGCAACCGGGCGGCGCCGGTCCGCAGCCGCTCCGTCATCGCGCCGAGCAGGCGCGTGAGCGAGCCGATCTCGTCGTTGCGGTCGCTCGCGAAGGCGACGTCGAGGCGATCCATGTCGATCTCGGCGGTCTGCTCGGCGAGCCGGCTCAGCGGGCGGCTGATGCGCGACGAGAGCCAGCCCCCGAGCAGGAGCGCGATGCCGCCGCTGACTGCCACGGCCGCGAGCAGCCGCCGATCGACCCCGCGACGCAGCGCCGCCAGCGATGCGAGCGAGTGCGTGACGACGATGCGCGCGGGGACGAGCCGCCCCTCCCCGGGGTCTCCCTCCGCGACGAACGGCACGGCGAGCTCGCTGACCACCTGGGTCGACGAATCGATGCGCGCGAGCGTGTCGGGCGGCAGCGCCACCGAAACCGTGAGCTCGGAGTCCCGCGTCAGGCGCGCAACAAAAGCCGAGTTCACGGCCACGCCGCCGACCAGAGTGAACCGTTTCCCGCCCAACCCGCCCAGCCGGAGCGAATCGACCCGGGCGAGGGCGACCACCGGCCCCTCGGGCGTGCGCGCCTGGACCAGAGCCATGCCGCCCGGGGCGGCGGCGAGCAGTCGCGGGAGATCCGGCTCGAGACGGTCGAACTCGTTCCGGAAGTGACCCGAGCTGACGATCCGCCCGCTGTCGTCCTGGATCTGCAGCATCGCCAGCCCCGCGAGCCGCATCGCGTTGCCGGCGTAGTCCAGCAAATAGGCGCGGTTGCCACCCCGAAGGGCCGCCGCACGGAACCCATTGTCGCCGGCGGTCGCGTCGCGCAGGGCTTGCAGGCGGCCGGCGATCCCGGCGCTCTCCTGTTCGAGATCGGTCCGAATGACGCTGACGAGCGAGGCCACGCGGCGGCCGTACTCTGCGGTGAGGCGGTTCACCATCAGCGCACGGATGGGCAGGCCGAACACGACGAGGGGCACGAGCAGCACCACCCCGAAGCCGAGCAGAATGCGGGTGCGGAACGTCATCGCGGCGCGAGGCGGAGGGTGCTGTCGAAGCTGAGGCTGAGGCGCACGCTACCGCGCCGCACGATCGCGGCGGGGCGAGTATCGAGCAGCGGGATCACCGCCGCCGGAGAGCCCCGCGCCAGCAGGGGAATCTGCTCCGCCTCACGGCAGCGATCGAGCGCCCGGCGACGCAGGGCGAGGACATAGGCGTCGCCGCCGGCGTCGAGCGCCGCGGCGAACGCGTCCGGGGCGAGCCCGGCCGCGATGCTGCTCGGTCCGAGCAGGGAGCGGGCGACCAGGCGGGCGGCGAGATCCCGGGCGATCGGGTCCGTGCGGTCGTAGACGATGCGGCGCGCGGCGGGCGAGGACCGTGTGGGAGCCGCGTCGCCGGACGCCGGCAGGTGACACCCGGTGAGACTCCACCACCAGAAAAAGCGGTCGGCGGCGCGCGCTTCCACCCGTACCGCGCGCCGCAGGTCCTCGAGATCCGAGCTCGTGAGGCTCACCGCCGCGGGCGCGAGCAGCACATAGGTGCGATCCCACTCGAGCGGGACGGCCTCGAGCTCCGGCCGGCTGGCCGCGTAGTCGAGCACGGCGGGATCGCTCGTGACGAGCAAGTCCACGCCTTCGTCGAGGGCGTCGCGGGCGCCGCCGGCCGGAAACAGGCGAAAACTGATCGCGGGGAGCTCTCGAGGCTCGGGCATCGGCGTCGCCCTGATCACCCGCTCCGATGCGGTCTCGCTCGTGACCCAGAACGGTCCGGTTCCGATCGGCCACCCCCGGTCGGGCGCAGCCTTGGAGACCGCGAGCGCGGGGTCTGCGAACAGCGGCGCCAGGGAGTCATACGAGGGTGGGAGCAGCACCGTGAACACCCGCTCGCCCATCACGGTTGCGGCGTGGCCAAGTCCCCCGGACCACGTCAACACAGAGGATCCGGAGTCGCGTGCGATCCAGCTCGCGAGTACGTCCTGCGCGGTGACCGGAGAGCCGTCCCAGAACCGGGCGTCGTCCCGCAGGGTGAAAGTCCAGCGCCGGCCGGTCTCGTCCGCGCTCCAGGAGCGGGCCAACCCGGGCACGATCCGCCCGTCGCAGTCCACCTCGAGCAGGGTCTCGTACAGCTGCGGAAACACGAGACGCTCGGCGTCGTTGCGGGGTACCGGCGCATGGGCCGGGTCAACGGGCTCAGTGAGGCCGATGGTGACCGTGTCCCGAGCGGGCGTCGGAGCAGCGGCAATGGCGCATCTCGTCCCTGGCGGCGCGCCGCCGGGCGCGGGAACGGCAGCCCGCGGAGCGGCGGGGCGGCAGGCTGCTGCCAGCAAGCCGGCGACAAGGATTTGGCGGTGCGACGGATTCACGGGCGGGCTCCGGGGGCGCTTCTACAAGGATAGACAAGCAGTCTCGCAGCCACCAGTCATTCAGTGCACTTGCAAGACGCCAAGCCGCAAGCGGTTTCCAGCCCGAAGTCGAAGAGGCGATCCTCGATCTCGTCCTCGCCCTTGAGTATTTCCATCTCGACGAGCTCGCCCAGTTACAGGCGACGCGCGAGGAGTGCGCGCAGACGGTGTATGGACTGCTGCGAAAGCTCCCCGACGGACCCAAGCAACCTGGACGCTAGCGACAGTCAACCGCTTGCGGCTTACGGCTTACGGCTGGCTCCTGTTGCGTGAGGCAATGTATGGTTCCCAGCCCCCACACCAAATCCACCGCGTGTATCCCCACCACCGGCCGATCTGCGAACAGCTCGGCGAGGATCCCCAGCGCGATCCGATCGTTTGGATCGTTGAACGTCGGCACCAGTACGGCGGCGTTCGCGATGTAGAAGTTTGCGTAGCTCGCCGGGAGCCGCCGGCGGTCGAAGAAAAGGGGCGTGGGCATCGGCAGCGGAACGACCTCGACCGTCGAACCGTCCTCGAGCCGCATTCCCGCGAGGCGCTCGCGGTTCTCCTCCAGCGCCCGGTAGTTCGCATCGCCGGGATTGGTCTCGCGGCACAGCACCACCGTGCGCGGGCCGACGAAGCGGCACACGTCATCGACGTGGCCGTGGGTGTCGTCGCCCGCGATTCCCTTGCCGAGCCACAGGACCTGCGTGACGCCGAGGTAGTCGCGCAGCGCGGCTTCGATGTCGGCGCGCTCCAGCGCCGGGTTGCGCGCCTGTACCGTGCGGTCGAGCAGACACTCCTCGGTCGCGAGGAGCGAGCCGCGGCCGTTCACGTCGATGCTTCCGCCCTCGAGCACGACGTCACGCCCGCCGGCCCGCGCTGGAAACAGGCGCAGCCCGAGCCGCTTGGCCGCCTGCACGGGGATCCGGTCGTCGTGCTTCCAGTCGGGGTACTTCGCCCAGGCGTTGAAGCGGAAGCGCGCGACCGCCACTTCGGCGGTCGACTGGTCGCGACGCAGGAACACCGGACCGAAGTCGCGCGTCCAGCCGCGGTTGGTTGGGAATCGGAAGAACTCGACGCGTCCGCCCCCGAGATCGATGCCCACCCGCTCCAGTACGCGCCGGGCCTGACGCGCGTGGGCGGCGGAGTTGACGAGGATGCGCGCGATCTCGCCCGGCGCGAGCTTGCGCACGATCTCGCCGTACACCCACTGGACCGTGGTGATCTTTCCCGGCCAGTCGCTCCGGTTGTGCGGCCAACCGAGCCACGTGGCATGGTGCGGCTCCCACTCGGCGGGCATGCGAAAGCCGAGGGCGGCGGGGGTCTCGGCGGGAGCCATTCGGGAAACGGGAAAGGGGAAACGGGAAACGGGAAACGGGGCCGGAAGGGATGATCAGGATGGCTGGTCGAGAAACCGGCTGCCGAGGCCGGCGTAGGCATCGATCCGGCGATCGCGCAGGAACGGCCAGCCGCGGCGTACCTCCTCGATCCGTGCCAACTCCACTTCGCCGACCAGCAACGTCTCGCGGTCGGCGGGTGCTTCGGTGACCACCGCGCCGAACGGGTCGGCGAGGAACGAGCTTCCCCAGAACTCGATTCCTCCCGCGTCGTCGCCGCTGCCGGCCGGCTCGTACCCGACGCGGTTCACGGCCGCGACGTACAGGCCGTTCGCGATGGCGTGGCTCCGCTGGATCGTCCGCCAGGCGTCGAGCTGCTGCGGGCCATGGCTCGCCTTCTCCTTCGGGTGCCAGCCGATGGCCGTGGGATAGAACAGGATGTTCGCCCCCTGGAGCGCCGTGAGCCGCGCGCCCTCGGGGTACCACTGGTCCCAGCAGACGAGCGTGCCGATCCGCCCTACGCGCGTGTCGAAGACGCGGAAGCCGAGGTCTCCGGGCGTGAAGTAGAACTTCTCGTAGTATGCGGGATCGTCGGGGATGTGCATCTTGCGGTACAGGCCGACCAGGCGTCCGTCAGCATCAATCACGGCCGCGGTGTTGTGGTAGAGACCAGGGGCGCGCCGCTCGAAAATCGGGGCGATGATCACGACTCGGGCGCGCTTCGCCACCTGGCCGAGCGCGTCCGTCGTGGGCCCGGGGACGGGCTCCGCCAGGTCGAACAGGGCCACGTCCTCGCGCTGCGCGAAGTAGAGAGACCGGAATAGCTCCGGGAGACACACGAGCTCTGCGCCGGCGGCCGCCGCCTCCTCCACCCGCGCGACCGCCTTGTCGAGGTTTGCGTCCGGATCGGCGGACATCGCCATCTGGGCGAGGGCGATCTGATATTTGGCCGGGGGCTGCGGGCCCGTCATGGGGGAGAAGACTACGTCCGCGGGGCCCTTTACACCACCGACGTCGCCCTATCGATTCCAGCCGATGCGCAAGCTCCTGATGACAGTCGTCGCCGTCTTCGCCGCATCCGCGGCCTCCGCGCCGCAGCAGGGCGGGTACCGCGTCCTCCGCCGTTACCCGCTGGGCGGTGAAGGGGGCTGGGACTACCTCACCCTCGACACGGCCAGCCGCCGGCTCTACATCGCCCGCGGCACGCGCGTGATCGTGATCGACGCCGATTCGGGCTCCCTCGTAGGCGAGATCCCCAACACGCCGGGCGTGCATGGGGTGGCGCTGGTCCCCGAGCTGCACCGCGGCTTCGCCAGCGCCGGCCGCGATCAGTCGGTCAGGATTTTCGACACCGGCTCGCTCCACCCGCTGGCGCGGTTGAGGACGACAGGCGGGAATCCGGATGCGATCGTCTACGAGCCCGCGACCCGCCGCGTGTTCACCTTCAATGGCGCCGGCGCGAATGCCACGGCCATCGATGCGGTGTTGCCCGGCGTCGTCGGCACTGTGGCGCTGGGGGGCAAGCCTGAGTTCGCCGTCGCGCCGGGCGACGGGCGCGTGTTCGTGAACATCGAAGACCGCGCGGAGCTCATCGCCCTGGACGCGCGGGCGCTGGCCGTGACCGCCCGCTGGCCGCTCGCGCCGTGCGAGGCGCCGACCGGCCTCGCCCTCGATGCCCGGCACGATCGGCTGTTCGTCGGGTGCTCGAACCGGCTGATGGCGGTAGTGGACGCCGGCGGCGGCCGCATCGTGGCCACGCTGCCGATCGGCGCCGGTGTAGACGGCGTCGCGTTCGACCCTGTGAGGGGCCTGGCGTTCAGCTCGAACGGGGAGGGCACGCTGACCGTCGTGCGCGAGGTCACGCCCGACAGCTTCGTCGTTGTCGAGAACGCTGCCACCCAGCGGGGCGCGCGGACGCTGGCACTCGACCAACGGACCCACACCGTGTTCGTCGTGACGGCCGAGTTCGGGCCGGCGCCGGCCCCGACGTCGGAGCAACCCCTTCCTCGGCCGAGCGTGGTCCCCGGGAGTTTCGTCGTACTCGTGCTGGGCCCGTGAGCCGGAGCCCCGCGCGGCCGTGAGCGACGATCTTCTCCGCTCCCGACTGAAGCTGTGGTTCACGCTGCTTGACCCGGTGGACCGGCGGACGTATCTGGCAAACGGTCTCGGGCTCATGGCGCTCAAGTACGGCGTCGATGCGGCGGGCGTCGGCCTCGTGACCGGGCGCTTCTGGTCGCCGCTCGATTACCTCCTGCCGTTCTGGTTCCTCCGCACGGCCAAGCTGGCCGGCGCACCGGGGTGGTTCTTGCCCGCCCTCGTGCTCTGGACGCTGCCGTTCCTCTGGATCGGGGTCGGCATGACGCTGCGGCGGGCGGTGGACGCCGGGCGGTCACCGTGGCTGGCGCTCGCGTTCTTCGTGCCGCTCCTTAATTACGTCGTCATGCTGGCGCTGAGCACGGTCCCCACGGCGCCGGAGCCGCGCTGGAGCGCCGGCGCCGACGTCCCGGCGGTGGACGCGCGGCTCGCCGGCGCGCTGCACGGGGTGGCCGCCGGGCTCGCCGTCGCGATCCCCACGATCCTCGTCAACGTGTATCTGTTGCACCGTTACTCCACGTCGCTTTTCCTCGGCACTCCCTTTACGCTGGGCGCGGTCGCGGCCTACGTCTTCAACCGCGACGGCCCGCGGGGGACGAGAGCCACGATGCAGGTCGTATCCCTGAGTCTCCTCCTCCTCGCCGGGGCGGTGTTGCTCTTCGCGCTCGAGGGCCTCCTCTGCGTCGCGCTGGCGCTGCCTTTGGCGCTCGTGATCGCGATCCTCGGCGGCATCTTCGGGAGGGCGATCGCGCTCCATACGCCCGGCCGCCCGGCGCATGTCGCGAGCCTGGTGCTCGCAGCCCCGCTCCTCGCCGGCCTCGACCGGGTGCGCGGGCCGACCGCGCTGTACGAGGTGGACGACTCCGTCTCGATCGAGGCGCCGGCGGCCACGATTTGGCACAACGTGGTGAGCTTCAGCACGCTCGCCCCGCCGACCGAGGCCCTGTTCCGGCTCGGCATCGCCTACCCCCGGCGGGCCCGGATCGAGGGAACCGGGCCGGGCGCGATCCGCCGTTGCGAGTTCTCGACCGGCACCTTCGTGGAGCCGATCACGCGGTGGGAGGCGCCCCGGCGCCTGTCGTTCGACATCACCGCGCAGCCGGTGCCGCTGC
>WNGK01004037.1_pt1 | contig 16852 bp, 18 predicted proteins | sample 5400601 | NCBI WGS metagenome assembly WNGK01 (sample SAMN13153376, study PRJNA577476) | soil metagenome | isolation source: 60 cm soil or saprolite under Garry oak tree replicate 1 | place: USA:California | collected 2016-06-15
TTCCGGTGCGGTGGTGGCGTTCTGCTCATCTTTGATCCTCGCAAGAGCGGCGCACCGGGGAGAGATGTTCCTTCCCACGGGACTTCAGGCGCCGGACACATTGCGTTCGGTGCCAAGCCCGAGGATCTCGATGCATGGAGGCAGCAGTTGCGTAAAGCTGGAGTCCCTATCGAACGGGAAGTGGATTGGGACGAGGGCGGTCGTTCGATCTATTTTCGTGACCCGGCGGGCAATGTTGTTGAGCTCGCTCCTCCAACCATTTGGGGTGGCGGTTGGAGATTTTAACTCACATGAGGCCGCCTAACCATGCGCTGCAGCGAACGGCGGCGGGCCGTGGCGGTTACAATCGACGTGCCTCATGCCCGCCGTCGCTGAGCTTGGGTCGTCAGGTGTACCGATCTGCGACGGCACGAATCTATTTCTTAATTCGTGCGATCAGTGTATCAGCAATTGTCGCCGGCGTTTCGGCGACCGCGATCCCGGCTGCTTTCAATGCTTCGATTTTTCCGGCAGCGGTGCCTTTGCCGCCTGAAACAATCGCGCCGGCGTGACCCATTCTCCGCCCCGGCGGCGCGGTCATTCCAGCGATGAACGCCGCGACCGGTTTCTTGCAATTGGTTTTGATCCACGTTGCGGCTTCCTCTTCGGCTGAGCCGCCGATTTCGCCGATCAAAATCATTGCCTCAGTATTTTTGTCATCACTAAAAAGTTTCACGGCATCGAGATGGGACAATCCGCCAATCGGATCGCCACCAATTCCAATACAAGTTGACTGGCCGTAGCCGCGCGCAGTGAGTTGCCAAACGGCTTCGTAGGTTAACGTTCCCGAACGCGAGATCACACCAACGTTTCCCGGCTTGTGAATGTAGCCGGGCATGATTCCAATCTTGCAGGCGCCGGGCGTGATAATGCCCGGACAATTCGGTCCAATCAGTCGCGTTCGTTTTCCGCGCATCTGAGCTTTCACGCGCATCATGTCCATCACCGGAATTCCTTCCGTGATGCAGACGACAAGATCGACATCGGCGTTGACGGCTTCAAGGATTGAATCCGCCGCGAACGCTGCCGGCACAAAAATCATCGACACATTGCAGCTCGTCGTCGAACATTTGTCCGCCTTTTCCCGGCGTGACTCCGGCAACGACATTCGTCCCGTACTCGATACACTGCCGCGTGTGAAACGCGCCAGCGCTGCCGGTAATTCCCTGAACAACGAGCCGCGTATTTCTATCGACCAATACAGACATAAAAAAATTAGGAACGCAGGAATACAGGAAAAAGAAACTGAGCACTAACCTTTCCTATTTTCCTGCTTTCCTGATTCATTTCGTCTTTCGTTTGTGCACGACCAGTTTGTTTCCGTCCGGGTCGCGAAACTGCGCCATCCAACACACCGGCGTCTCGGTCTTCTCGAGATCAAACGACACGCCGCGCTCTTTTAGTTTCGCGATGGCCGCGTCCATGTCTTCAACCTCAAAGGCGACAGTGGTCCCATCGCGGGACGGTTTCCATGCCGGATGACAACCCACCCCGATTGTCACGGGCCCAAGATCGTACTCCACCCATGCACCTTCCATCGCCGTGGTCGTGGGCTTTAGCTCGAGGGTTTCCTGGTAAAATTGCCGCGCGCGTTCCTTGTCGGAAACAGCGATGGCGATGAAGGCGACTTCGTTTGTGATCATGGACAGGGTTCTTTCTCGTTTTCTGGTTTCAGTTTGTGGATAATTAATTTGTTGCCGTCGGGATCCTGCACCACTGCCATGTGACAACACGGACTTTCGAACGGCTCGGCCGCGAACGGCACTTGTCGATCTTTCAATCGCTTGATTGCTTCGTCGAAATTCTCCATTTCAATCGCCACGCTCGTTCCGTCGGCCGACGGTTTCCATTGGTCCCCGACACTGCCAATCGCCCACGTGTCGTCGCCGATCGCATACTCGATCCATTTCCCGTGGCCCATTTCGTCCGATGTTTTCAATCCGAGAACGCCCTCATAAAATTCGCGCGCCCGTTTCATGTCCGTGACCGGAATTCCGACGAATGCGATGTTTTTAATCTTCACGGGTGATTGCTTCGTGTTTGAGCCAATCGACAAGGAATCCTGTTACTTTCGGATCGAACGGCGCGCTCTTTCCTTTGAACGCGTCGGCAAGACTCAAATAGTGCTGAAACGTATGGCCCATTTGTGGGACTTCATATGAAAACGCTAACGGCCGGTTGATGTTGACGTAGGTTGCGATCAACCCGGCATCCTCGGGACTCATGATCCAGTCGTAGGCGCCACGCAACGCATAAGTAGAAACTTTCACGCGCGACCACGCCTCGCCGATATTTAATTTTTGCAACTGCTCGTAAAACGCGACCGGTCTTCCATAAAGATGCGCGTGATCTTTGCCCTCCGGCCACAATTCCTCCAATTGCGGTTGCTCTTTTAGAATCGCATCGACAGCTCTGCCCTTGATCAACCATTCATGATAAAGGGTCGCGACGTTTTTCATCCGATCGGTCACTTCAGCCGGAGACTTGCCCGTCAAACTAAACCGTCGGCGTTCAATCTCGAGCATGTGCTCAAACCACGTCTTGGCCCAGCCGCCGACTGAAATGTAACCGCGCACCTGTGATTTTTCTGCATCCGATTCCGAAACCAGAGGCGCGAAACCGCCACCGTTGCTGATGCCGAGAATGTAAACCCGATTCGAGTCAATGAAGTCGTAATTCTTGAGCGCACGAAAAGCGGCACGATAACCGGCAAGCTCCGAATCGAAATCGGTTTCACTACAAACACCTTCACTGTCGCCCACCCCTTGCTTGTCCATCCTGAACAATGCGAAGTCGGGCAATTGTGCAAGACCGCGGAAAACTAAACCCGCCGCATCTTTGGTATCCGCCGGCGCTTCCACCGAATCACAGCTCAACCACCCAGCAACGAAGATCACCGGCAACTTTCCTTTGGCGTTGCGTGGCTTCGTGATGATTGTGCGCAAACGTTTTCCGTCCGGCGCAGTCACGAAATCGTAAATGACATCGACGTTTGGATAGCTTTCGCGAGGCGAGCCAGCGCGTCGCGGAAGCTCGCCACCCGGCGCAGCCTGAATGGAAGTCGTGCACAGCACAACGAGCGCTGGAAATCCCAACCCCCAAGCACCAAATCCCAGGCAAGAATTCAAACCGAACAAATGCCAAAAGCGAGAAATCATAGCCCACCAGATTTCGAGATGATCGCCGAAAAGATCAATGCTTGATCAGCCTCGATCCAGTTTGCCGCAACTGAACCCGAAGCTCGCACCAGCTGCCGAACATCTTCGGCATTTGTTATCGTCCTCGGCAGCTGCTTAACAAATCTCCGTACAGATTCCGCGAACTGAAATATTCGATCTTCCAAATCGCGTCGTTTTGGGCCGCCGTTCATTTTTCGATTGGAATTTTGGATTTACCTGGGATTTGGAGCCTGGGATTTGGAGCCTGCCGGCGCAGCCGCAGCCACCGCCTTCTGCGCGGCGTCGCCAAGATCGTCCGCCGTGATTAACGCGACGCCGCTTTCCTTGAGCAACTGTTTCCCTTTCTCGACGTTCGTTCCTTCCAACCTCACGACGAGCGGAACGCCGAGTTTCACTGTCTTCGCCGCGTTGATGATTCCCTGCGCGATCACGTCGCATTTCATAATCCCGCCGAAGATGTTGACCAGGATCGCTTTCACGTTTTTATCGGCGATCAGAATTTCAAACGCTTCGGTCACTTGCTCTTCAGTCGCGCCGCCGCCGACATCGAGGAAGTTCGCCGGATTCCCGCCGTAAAATTTAATGATGTCCATCGTCGCCATCGCCAGCCCGGCGCCGTTCACGAGACAGGCAATGTTTCCATCGAGGCCGATGTAATTCAGGCCATGTTTCGACGCTTCGACTTCACGCGGATCTTCCTCGGCGATGTCACGCATCGCCGCGATTTCGGGATGTCGATAAAGCGCGTTGTCATCGAAATTAAATTTGGCATCGAGCGCGAGCACTTCGCTTTTCTTGGTCGCAACCAGTGGATTGATCTCGACCATCGAGCAATCGCAGCCGATGAACGTGCGATACAGGCCGTCGAACAATTTCGTCGCCGCTTTCGTTTGCCATTGATCGAACCCGAGCTGCTTCGCCAGTTTTCGCGTTTGAAACGGTTGCAGACCAGCAAGTGGATCGATCGGTTCGCGAATGATCTTCTCCGGCGACTTGGCCGCAACGGTTTCGATTTCGACCCCGCCTTCGGTGCTGGCGACAATCAGCGGCGCCGCGGTTGCGCGATCGAGCAGGATCGCAAAATAAATTTCGCGCGCGATCTCGGCCGATTCGCCCACCAGAACTTTGTGAACGACGCGACCGGCCGGTCCGGTCTGATGCGTGACCAAAGTTTGGCCGAGCATTTTGTCCGCAACCTCGCGCGCCTCTTTCGGCGATTTGACCACGTGCACGCCGCCTTTGAATCCGTTTTTGAAGGTCCCCTTCCCTCGTCCGCCGGCGTGGATTTGCGCTTTCACTACAAGGTCGACATCGCTCAGTTCGCCCGCGATCGCCTCGGCTTCGTCAGAATTTGAAGCAACTTTTCCGCGCGTCGTGACTACGCCGAATTTTTCCAGCAACTCTTTCGCTTGATACTCGTGAATGTTCATTCCAGCGTTCGCGAGCAAAGCCTTGAAATGCGCGCGCCGCAATCGAAATTGCGCGTCGAATGACTCCAGCTCGCGATATTGCAGCGAAGATCGACGATGCGCTCGTGTGCAGGCAACTGCTGGACTCGGCGGCGAAGAATATTCGCGCGCTGCTCGCGGGCGCGCCTTCCGATCTTTACGCGCAAGTCGTCGACGAGCTCATTGCCGCCGGCGAGTGGCACGAACTAAATGATCGTTTCTACAAAACCCTCGAGTTCGGCACCGGCGGACTCCGCGGGCGCACCATCGGAAAAATCGTGACCAAAGCGGAGCGCGGCAACGCAGGGTCTGACGAACGTCCGCAATTTCCCTGCGTCGGCACAAACGCGATGAATGTCGCAAACGTGAATCGCGCCACTCAAGGACTGGTCGCTTACGCGAAAGAATGGCACGCTCAAAACAAAATTGATGCGCGGCCGAAAATCGTGATCGCGCACGACACGCGATTTTTCTCGAACGAGTTCACCGAGCTGACGGCGAAAGTCGCCGCGGAAAATGGATGCGACGCTTATATCTTCGACGGGCCACGCTCGACGCCGGAATTGTCATTCGCGGTCCGGCACTTGAACGCGACCGCCGGAATTGTGATCACCGCCAGCCACAATCCGCCGCACGATAACGGCTACAAAGTTTATTTCGCCGACGGCGGACAAGTGATCGAGCCGCACGCTGCCGGAATTATTGAAAAAGTAAACGCGATCACGAGCGAAAGTTACGAGCCGCTCCCGAAAGATCGACAAGGCACCGTGACGACGCTCGGCCAGGATGTCGATGAAGCTTACATGCAGCGGCTCGAAACGCTGATTGTCGATCCAAGCGTTCTGAGCAGCGCCAAATCGCTCCGCATCGTTTTCACACCGCTTCACGGGACCGGGAGCGTCACACTCAAACCGATGCTGAAGCGGCTCGGCTTCAATTTCGAAATCGTTCCGGAGCAGGAAAAATTCGATCCGCGCTTTTCCACGGTGAAATCTCCAAACCCGGAAAACGCCGAAGCGCTCGCGCTCGGAATCGAGCTCGCGCAAAAAACGAACGCCGACATTGTCATTGCGACCGATCCTGATTCCGACCGATTGGGCGTGGCCGTGCGCAACGCGAACAGCGAAATGAAACTAATCAGCGGTAACCAGATCGGTTCCTTGCTCGCCTATTATCGACTCAAGAAGTTTTTCGAGCTTGGCATCCTCAACCAGGAAAACGCCTCGCGCGCCGTCGTCATCAAAACTTTCGTCACCACCGATCTGCAGAAAGTCATTTCAGACCATTTCGGTGTGCGTTGCGTCGAGACTTTGACCGGCTTCAAATATTTCGGGGCCAAACTTGAGAAGTACGAGCGGGCGTTGCCGCCGGAGATTGGGCAAAAATATCGGCAGCTTTCGGAAGAAGAAACTCGCGCTGCGCGATTGAAGCACTCTTCGTTCTATGTTTTTGGCAGCGAAGAAAGTTACGGATACAGCGGCGCGGATTTTGTCCGCGACAAGGATGCCAACGCCGGCGCGATCATGTTTTGCGAAATGGCTGCGTACGCGAAGTCGCGCGGCCGGACGGTCGATCAATTACTCGATGAAGCCTTCGCCGGTTTCGGCTATTTTGAAGAAAAGAATGCGTCGATTTATTTCGAAGGAGCGGAAGGCGCAGACAAGATTGCGCGCTTGCTCGAATCCTACGCGAACAACCCGCCGACGGAGATCGCCGGCTCGAAAGTCATTGGCATCACCGATTTCGAAAAGCAAACCATCCGCGACGTGGAAGGCGACGTGATTCCGAAACAGAAGATGTCAATCTTTGAGTTGGAGAACAAAACGCGAATCGCGGTGCGCGGCTCCGGGACCGAACCGAAGATCAAGTACTACATTTTCGCGCAACGCCGGCCGGAGAAAGGAAAATTCAGCGAAGAGACGTTGGGCAAAATCAAACGCGAAGTGAGAGAGCAATTGGAAAAAGTTTGGGATTTCATCGAAAAGGATGCGCACGTGCGACTGAAATGATACGCTGCCCGACAACGCGAGATTCGTTTACACATTTGGCATGGGTCGCGAAATAAATCTTAGTGGAGGCGAGATCACGCTTCTCAAAACGATGGGAATGTCGGGCACACCGGTCTACGGAAAGCTTCTGGTCGAACGCCTTGGCGAGATGGAGTCGGCCGAATTTCTCGATGAACTGACGGGCCTCATTTCACTCGGCTACGTCCTTTGCGACAAAGTGAGTGTGCGAACAATGGAAGATGTCGAACGCGCTGTGTTTCGTGTGAACGCTTCTTACGCGCGCGATTTGCGCGATGCGCTTCATCCCGGGCGGCGGCGCGAGCGTGAGGGACGTCGACGTCGCCGCAGCTGAATTTGCGCGGTGATTAACAAAGCGCTTCGCCTTTGGCCATGGCTCGCAGCGATCGCGAGTGGATTGCTTGGCGCGGCGTGTTTTCCGCCATTCAACCAAAGCTGGCTTTGCTGGATCGCGCTGACACCGCTCATCGTCGCGATTTGGTTTTCCGGCGAGAACTCACGACGGCGCTGGCTGCGCAATCTCTCGCTCGGTTATCTCGCCGGAATTGTTTTTTTCACCGTCACGTTTGGCTGGCTCGGCGCGCTCGGCGATTTGTATCAAAGCTTTTTTTTGCACGGACTCTCGTTGCTGCTCTCGATTTATCTGGCCCTGGATTTCGCCTTCTGGAGCTGGTTCATCGGATGGATAAAACCCGGCGCTTTCATTACTTCGTGGCGAAACTTGCTCGCCGCATTCGTGGCCGCGTCCGCGTGGGTCACGCATGAATGGACGCGCGGTTGGCTCTTCAGCGGATTCGGCTGGAACGGCCTTGGGGTGGCGCTTCATGCGGAGTGGCCGATGATTCAAATCGCTGAATTCACCGGCGTCGTCGGGCTTTCGTTTGCGATCGCGTTCGCAAACATTATTGCCGTGACTACGCCACTCCGTCTTTTCGCGGAAGCGCGGACGCACCGAATGCGCCCGCATTTCGATCTCACGCTCACCATGATCGGCATCGTCGCGCTGCTCGCATTCGGTTTGCATCGCGTTCAACGTCCTTCGCCGGCAAAACCGCTTCGGATTGCTGCCGTCCAGGCAGGTGTTCCGCAGTTGCAAAAATTCGATCCCCAATTCACCGGCGAAGTCTTCGAACGCTTTCGGCGCTTAAGTGAAATCGCGGTGGGCGCGAATCCGCCACCGGACTTGCTGGTCTGGCCGGAGAGTTCGATGCCCGATCCGGTGCGCGATCCGAGCACGGAGAGCTATCGTTTCGTCCGCGATTTTTCAAGGGCGACCAAAACGGATTTGATGCTCGGCACGCTCGACGTCGAAGACGGCCACGATTACAACGCCGCGCTTCTCGTGTCGAATGGCGGCGAGTCGATGCAACTTTATCGCAAGGTCCATCTCGTGCCGTTCGGCGAATACATTCCGCTGCGACATTCGTTTCCGCTTTTCGCCTCCATCGCGAGCAAATGGGTGCCGGGCGATTTCACCGCCGGCACTGAACACACGGTGTTTAATGTGATGAATGGCGATGTCCGCGTCGCGCCGCTAATTTGCTTCGAAGATACCGTCGGCGACCTCGTGCGGCGATTTGTCGTCAACGGCGCGAATCTCCTGGTCGACATAACAAACGACGGCTGGTTTCTGCATTCGTCCGGTTCCCGACAGCATCTCGCCAACGCAATCTTTCGCTGTGTCGAGAATCGCCGACCGATGGTTCGCGCTACAAACACGGGCGTCACTTGTTTTGTGAATGAATTCGGGCGGATCACTCAGATTCTGCAGGACGATATTGGCAACAACTTTACCGAAGGCGTTCTCACCGGCGAGATTAGCGTGCCGCAAGATCGACAACTTAGCTTCTATGCGCACCATGGCGAGCTCTTTGCCGAATTGTGCGCGGCTGTGACGGCAATTGCAGTCGTCTTCATTTTCGTTAGGCGAAGGCCAACGTGATATAAATCAGCGATGGCCGTTCAACTTCCACTCGATCGCCTGCGCGAGCTTTGGCCGAAGGAACTTCACGGCGTGCGCGTCGGCGCGCTGCTGCATCCGGCCTCCGTTTCGTCACAGCTCGAGCACGCGTCGCGAGTTCTTGAATACCTGAACGGAGATTTATTTCAGCTCAGCGCCTTCTTCGGTCCGCAACATGGATTCCTCGGCCAGACCCAGGACAACATGATCGAATGGAAAAGTTACGAGCATCCCCGGCTACACATTCCTGTTTACAGTTTGTACGGCGAACATCGCGAGCCAACCGCTGAGATGCTCCAGGGGGTCGATGTTCTCCTGGTTGATCTTCAGGACATCGGTTCGCGTTATTACACTTTCATTTGGACACTTTATCTTTGCATGCGCGCGTGCGAGAAGTGCGGGACGCACGTTGTTGTTCTCGATCGGCCGAATCCAATTAACGGCGTCACAATTGAAGGGCCACCACTTGAGAAAGGCTATGAATCGTTCGTCGGCATGCATCCAATTCCGGCGCGTCACGGCAAAACGATCGCCGAACTAGCCACCCAATTTCGCGACGAAGCGTTTCCGAAATGTCGATTGTCGATCTTGAGGATGAAAAATTGGAAACGCGCGATGTGGTTCGATCAAACCGGACTGCCATGGGTGATGCCATCACCAAACATACCGACGCTAGAAACGGCGACGGTTTATCCGGGGATGTGCCTCCTCGAAGGAACGAACATTTCAGAAGGCCGCGGCACCACACGACCGTTCGAAATTTTCGGCGCGCCTTTCATCGACGCAGAAGGAGTTTGTCGAGAGCTGAACAATTTGAAACTGCCAGGCGTGTTTTTCCGCGAAAATTATTTTCAGCCGACGTTCAATAAATTCGCCGGTGAGCTTTGCGACGGCGCAGAGATCCATGTGCTCGACCGCAACATTTTTCGCCCGTTTCAAACCGGCGTTGAAATCATTCGCTGTATCCGAAAGTTATACCCAGAGTCATTCGCGTGGAAGCAACCGCCTTACGAATACGAGTTCGAGAAGCTGCCGATCCAGATTTTGCTCGGTGGACCGGCCGTCGATTTCTTTGGCGAGTAATCATTCTCGCCATCGCCGCCGGTTCGATGTCGATCTTGCCGGCGAGTTACGCCGACATTCCGTGGCCGGAAGTGGTCCAACGTCTCGCTTACGAAAACGACAAACTGGCGCGGCGTCCGCAAGGTCACGCAGGCGAATACTTCATCGTCTGCACACTTTATTACACGCCGACGGAATCCGGTTTCACGTTTGAGCGCGGCTTTGACGCGACTCGAGTAACGAAATCCGGATTGCACGGCCAAACTTATCCGCGTGATTTTCTTCGTTCGGTGAAGAAGGAGGGCTACGGTCGAATCGCCACGCCGGTTAACGGACATAACTACATTCGTTACAATGACGGTGGCTCTTACAGCTTTTCGTCTGCGCCGAGTGGCGGCGGCGGCACTTTGGTCGCGCGCTTTTCCGCCGCCGCAAAAACTCAAGGCGCGTTGCGTCGCGGTCTCGTGCTCGAAACTCCGGCCGCCGAAGTAGAGCGCGTCTTCGCCAGCACGCGCTGGAAAATTGTCGATACCGGCGGCGGCCTGCGGCGTTGGCAGCTCGATTGTTATTACGGCGAAGACGAGCCGCTCGGCCCCGGAAAATTCATGGCCCGCCCGCGCGGGACCACCTTTGAGTACGCTTACTCAATCGCACGAGTGAGCAAATGAGTCCGTTTACGATTCGGCTGACGTTTCAGGGCGACCTGCCGTTTTTTCTGGGCTCGAAAGTTTCCATGGTCCAGCGCCAATTATCCGAGAAAACATCGGTCAAAGACGTCATCGAAGCCTGCGGCATCCCGCATACCGAAGTCGATTTGATCCTCGTTAACGGCCAGCCGGTGGATTTTGCCTTCGTTATCGACCGCGAATCGGCCATTCATGTTTATCCAATCGAGTCAGGAGGAATTACTTCTTTCACAGAAAATCGACTGCAACTCCTACAAATCAGAAGTTTTGTTGCCGACGGACATTTGGGAAAGCTGGTCCGGGATCTGCGCCTGCTCGGCATCGACGTCGTTTACGATCCCGCGGCCGAGGATCGACAATTGGTGACGATCGCCAGCAGCGAGAACCGCGCTCTTCTCACCCGCGACCGCCGTTTGCTGATGCATGCAATTGTCCGGCACGGTTACTATCTGCGTTCTCAGGACCCGCTGGAACAAACTCTCGAGATCCTGCGCCGATTTAATCTGGGATCCGCTTTGGCTCCATTTACTCGCTGCCTCCGCTGCAACACCCTGCTTGAGCCGGCGAAGAAATCCGAAGTCTTCGATCAGCTCGAGCCGTTGACCAGGACATATTATGAGCTGTTCCGGCGGTGTCCCGGTTGCGGGCAGGTTTACTGGTCGGGCTCGCATTTCGAAAAGCTGCAAAAACGGATCGAAACCATTCGATCGCGTCTGACCGGCGAAGCCACAACATAATCGCAGCCTTGTCACCGGCTGACGCCAACGGCAGACTCGCCGTTTTATGCAAAACCTAATCTCCCGGCGCTACGCGGTTGCGGCGGTAATCATCGCGCTCACAGCAGGTGCGCACGCGCAAGGTCCGGCGCCGTCGCCGCTGATATCACTGCCTTCTCCGCCCCCGGCAAAAGTTCCAGCGGTCGCGTCGCAGCCAAGTCCCGCTCCCGCATTCACGAGGCAGGACTTCGAAACCTTTCTGGACGCACTGATTCCGTCGCAACTGCAAAACCGAGACATCGCCGGTGCCGTCGTCTCGGTTGTTAAGGACGGTCAGGTGCTTTTCGCAAAAGGTTACGGCTACGCCGATGTCGCCGCGAAGAAACCAGTGCTGGCTGATCAAACATTGTTTCGTCCCGGCTCGATCTCGAAATTGTTTACGGCGACGGCGGTGATGCAGTTAGTTGAGCAAGGCAAGCTCGATCTCGACCACGACGTAAACGAGTACCTTGATTTCGCGATTCCAAAAACCTATCCCGAACCACTCACGCTTCGACGATTGCTCACGCATACGGCCGGCTTCGAGGAAACATTGAAGAATTTATTCGTGGCGCACGAGAGCGACATGAAGCCGCTCCGCCCCTATCTGGTCAATCAAATGCCGGAGCGCATTTTTCCGCCGGGAAAAATCCCTTCCTATTCCAATTACGGATTCACGGTTGCCGGATATATCGTCGAACGGGTGAGCGGCGAGAAATTCGAACGCTACATCGACAATCACATTTTGAAGCCGCTGCGGATGGCCAACTCGACCTTCGATCAGCCGTTGGCGGCGACACTCACGCCGCATATGTCGCAAGGCTATCTCACCGCTGCCAAGAAAACGCGCGATTTCGAATTCGTGCAAGCGTCACCCGCCGGTGCGCTCACTACCACCGCCGCGGACATGACGCGATTCATGCTCGCGTTTCTACAGGATGGAGCCGTCGACGGCGTGGCCATTTTGAAACCGGAGACGGTGCGAAAAATGGAGACCCGGCAGTTTGAGCTTCATCCGATGTTGAACGGATTGGGCATGACGTTCATGGAATATTCAATGAACGGCCAACGCATCATCGGTCACGGCGGCGACACAATTTATTTTCACAGCGACATGGTCCTCCTCCCGGAGGCGCACTTTGGTTATTTCATTTCCTACAATAGCGCTGGAAAAAACGTTGGCGGTGGCCGAGGCGAAGTGCTGCGCGCTTTCGCGAATCGTTATTTCCCAAATCCGAGCGAGCCGAAGGTCGATGTCGATCCAAACACGGCGACAACGGACGGGCGCGCGGTCAGCGGCGTCTACGAGGTAACCCGCCGCGGAGAAACAACGTTCCTAAGATTACTCGCGTTGCTAAGTCAATTTAGCGTGAGCAGCGACAAGGACGGTGTTCTAACGATCGAAGGAATGAAAAATCAGCGCGGCGAGTTGAAGAAATGGCGAGAGATCGCTCCGCTTGTTTACAGCGAGATCGATGGGGCAGAAAAAATCGCGTTCCGTCGCGATGCGTCCGGCTCCGTGCGCGAAATGCTCCCCTTCCCTGCGATCTACGAAGGCCAGCGCGTTTCGTGGTACGCGAATAAGCGTTTCATTAACCCGGTCGTGGGCGGAAATCTGGTGTTGGCACTGTTGACCGTACTTCTCTGGCCAGTCGCGATCATTGTTCGCAAACGATATCAGCGCCCGTTGTTCACCGCGAAAAGTGACCGCGTTTTATATTTTCTTTCGCGCGTCATCTGCCTTTGCGAACTGATCTTTATTCTTGCGCCAGCGATTACATTCAGCCGTGGAGTGGAACATATCGTAATCCTCGGCGATGCCATCGATCCGTGGCTGCGCGCTCTTCACATCTTCGGCTGGGCATTGATGGCAGGCCTGGTGCTTTTAGTGATCACTGCCATTCGCTTTGCCAAACTTCCCGGCCAGGGACTTTGGTTTCGCGCTCATGCAATCCTGCTGGCGATCGGCGGGATCGCGTTTGGATTATTTTGTTGGCAATATCATTTGCTCGACACGTCGCTGAAATTCTAACCGGCGCGTCACTGTCATGAGCCTAACGCGTCGCGGACTTTTAATTGCGATCAGTGTCGCCATAGTTCGCGCGACGCTTCTCGCCTACGGACCGACCGGTCACGAAATCGTCGGCGGAATTGCGGGCAAGTTGCTCGAGAATACGCCGACTGCTGCCAAGCTGAACGCCTTGATCGATGGCATCACGCTGGAAAAGGCGTCGGTCATTCCGGACGAGATCAAATCCTGGGACAAAAACGGACCGGACGATCCGAATCAATTTCCGCATTATTCCGATCACCCGAAGATTGACAAGCAACTGCGCGATTTCTGGCACGCAAATCCGCCAACCCAGGACAGGAATTCAGCGATGCCATCGCATCACTGGTTCCACTATACGGATGTGCCAATTCTTAACCTCGAAAAATATTCTGATGGAAAAACCGGACGCACCCAGTGGGACATCGTCCACATGATCTCCTATTGCGTCGATGTTCTGCGCGGCGAAATCCCGGAAAATAATCCGCGCAAAATCACCAGGCCGATCGCGGTGATTTTGCTCGCCCATTATGTTGGCGACATTCATCAACCGCTCCACGTCGGCGCGGAATATTTCAATCAAGCCGGGCAAGCCGTTGATCCGGACAAAAACCAGCCCGGCACAGAAGACGAGGGCGGTAACACATTAATGTTGCGGCTAAGTCACGGCACGCCGGAAGAGATGGCACATCGTGGATACAAATTGCACGGCTTCTGGGACTACGAGGCCGTGATGGCTAACTTGCCGTGGTTGTCACCGACTCTTTCGAAAGAAGAGCGTTACCAAAAAATCGAGCAGGCCAAACGGAAGCTGATTGATCGTCTGGTGAAAGATCAACCCGAAAACTGGCAAACTCCGCCAAGTGTTGCGTTGAAGAACTATGGCGAATTTTGGGCCGACGAGATTTTGCCGATCGCGCGCGAAGCCCATGAGCGACTCCAGTTCATAAAGGTCCACGAGACTCTCGACCAGGGACGCAAGGTCATGGCTGGCTATGCGCGAGAAAAAAATGCGCCGGACCGCGTCGGCTATGCCGATTGGTCGGCCAAAATTGTTCGCGAAGAATTACACAAGGCCGGCTGGCGTCTCGCTGATCTGCTTCAACAAGCGCTAACAACGGCATCTACGAACGCACCGGCACCGCCGATTCCTGCGGAGCCGAGTCCGGCGCAGCCAACTTCTCCGACACCGAGCGCAGCGTTTTGATTCGCGACGGCGTGGTTGTGAACAACAGCGGGTTTTAGAAATCGCGAAGCAAGGTGGATCGGCCGCTCCGTCGGGCGATGGCAAACAAATGCGGCTTCGCCGCCTAATTAACATCGAGCAAGGACTGCTCGATCCACCTAAAAAGAAAATCGCGTTCGCCGTCAAGCGAACGCGATTTTTCAACAAACAAACTGCGCGGGACGATTAAGTCTCTGTCTCGGTCTTGTCGTGCTTGGCGCTGCATTCGGCTTTGAATTTGGCGAATTGGTCCTTCGTCAGGATTCCTTCCGCTTCCTTCATGTACTTCGCCTCGGTAGCTTCCGAACAACCTGCTTTCATGTGTTCGGCCATCGCCGCGTCCATCTTCGTCTTTTGATCAGGCGTCAGGTTGAGACTCGCGAGCGAAACCGTGCATGCCGGTTTCGTTGCGTTTCCGACTTTCTTGCTGCAATCGCCATGTTCTCCCGCGAACAGCGTGCCCGCTGCAAACATTCCCGCCACCACTAACGCAATGAATTTGGTCATAAGTGCAATGTGAGACACTGGCTTACGCCGTGTCGTTCAAAGATTTAGCGACGCGATCTGGGATTACGCTTCGCTTTTCTTGGCCGATTTATTGCACTCGGCTTTCAACTTCGCGTACTGATCGGCTGAAAGAATGCCTTGCGCTTTCTTCAGAAACGCTTGGCGGCTTCCTTTCGTGCAACCGGCTTTCATGCACTCCGACTGCCACGCTTCGATCTTACTCTTCTGAGCCGCGCTCAGATTCAGGCTCGCGAGATTCGCGCACGATTGCTGATTCGACGCGTTCTTCGCGCAACACGCCATGTCACCTGATTTGTCTTTTGCAAACGCGGACGACGCCATCAGCATCGCCGCCGCCACTACTCCTGTTCCGATAATTTTAACCATGGTGCCTGATCTGACACACGCCGTCTTGAAATTGTTCAATGGAAGCGAGCAGGTCAATCGCCCCGGATGCTGCGCTCGGCCGAATACTCGATCGGACTTTGTTTAAAATAACGCTGTAGCTCCGCGTAAAGTTTTGGATGACGGGAACGGAGCGCTGCTGGTCGCTCAAAAAATGCCTCGACTGACACGGCGAAAAACTCAGCCGGATTAGTAGCCCCGTAAGTATCGAGCAGGGTCGGAATCCCGGTATCATCAGCTGCGCGGAGCGATGCAAACTCAGTCCTCATCACTTCGCGCCACGACATCTGCTGTTCGCGCGTGGCCAATGACGGCGCGCCGTCGGCAGCGAAATTCTCGTAATCGAGTTGGTGCGCAAATTCGTGCAGCACAACATTCTTGCCGTCAGAAGGATCAGCCGCGCCAGATTTCACCGCGTCCCATGCGAGCACCATCGATCCCATCGCGCGACCGGTCTCGCCCAGGCGAAGCATTTTTCCTTCCTCCCAAAGCGGCCCTTCGACATGGCGTTGTTCGTCCACCAAGTACGTCGATGGATAAATGAGAATGGTTAGCAGCCGTGGGAAGTAATCCGTTTTTCGATGCAACAGGAGAAGACAAGCCTGCGCTGCGATCGTCACCCGAATTTCATCGTTGATCTCCAATCCGGCACAACCTTCGAAACGTTTTTCGGCCAGAAACACCTGAACGTGGTCGAGAAGTTCGGATTGGTCTGTCGCCGACAGCGGCACAAAGAACGCAACTCTGCTCTTAATAATCTTCAGCCACTCGTTCGGAAACGGCCGCGCTTTAAGCCGCTTTCGTTGTCGTTCTTTCAGGAATCCAAAAATCACGGCGGTAAATCTAACGCGCGATCAGAATCGAAGCCACAGATCGACACAGATTTTCACAGATTGGGAACCAACTCTTCCACTATTGCAGGAAATCTGTGTTTCATCTGTGTAATCTGTAGATGAAAATGCAGTGGCGTTTTAGGCTCGCGTCTCAACGTTATCTACGTTAGGACTTCGTCCGGAGGTATCGCTATGAACACATCCGCAATCTCTCGTCGTAAATTTGCCCATCTGTTAGGCGTTGGCGCCGCCGCTGCGATCGTGCGGCCACGATTCACTGCAGCAACGGAAGCACCGACAGCCAAAACCGCCTCAACCGGCTCGGTTATCGTCCGGTTGAGCGCGAACGAAAATCCGTACGGACCTTCACCGCAGGCGCACGCCGCAATGAAAAATGCGGTCGATCTCTGCTGTCGTTATCCCGATGAAGCGAACGATGTTTTGCTTGAGAAGATCGCGAAAATCAACGCCGTGAACCGGGAGCAAATCGCGCTCGGCGATGGCTCGAGCGAGATTTTGAAATTGTGCGCCGAGGCTTTCACCGGACCGACCCAGGGCAAACTCATCGCGGCTGAACCGACATTCGAAGCGATTCTGGAATACTCGAAGGCGAACGGCGCGGACGTCGTGAAAGTTCCGTTAACGAGCAGCTTCGCGCACGATCTGCCAAAAATGT
>WNGK01003560.1_pt1 | contig 16849 bp, 14 predicted proteins | sample 5400601 | NCBI WGS metagenome assembly WNGK01 (sample SAMN13153376, study PRJNA577476) | soil metagenome | isolation source: 60 cm soil or saprolite under Garry oak tree replicate 1 | place: USA:California | collected 2016-06-15
GCTGGCACTCCTCAATCGTGCGGTGTTCTGGTTTCATCCTCTCGCCTGGTGGCTAGAGCGGAAGCTCGCGGCTTTGTCAGAAGAAGCCTGTGACATGGCCGTGCTCGAGCGTGGGCATGATCCACGCGACTATTCCGAATACTTGCTGGATCTGGCGCGCTCGGTAATGGGCGCACGCAAACGTCTCAGGGTGGGTATGGCGATGCCCGGCTGTTTCCTCCCGCAGCGCATCCAGAAAATCTTGCAGGGCATTCAGGCGCCGAGGATTTCCCGGTTGCGTATGGCCGTCACTATCGTGGTCTGCACAGCTTTGTCCGTTGTTTTAGCCACCGGAACACTGGCTCATGTCCGCCTGGCGCCGGTTAGCCTTGCCGGCCAGATTTCTCCTCGACCTAATGTTTCTGGCACTGGCGAGCTTAAGAAGGCAGCGGCAGGAAAGTCGATAACTGAGCAGGCGGGTGTAACAGTTCAGGACGTTCAAATTCGCGGAAATCGCCGCGTCCCAACGGATCATATCCGCTCTAAACTGCAGACGAAGGTCGGTGATCCGATCAGCCTGACCACCGTATCACGCGACATACGGGCCCTTTACTCGCTCGGATTTTTTGATGACGTTCAGTTCGAAACCGAGAGCGCCAGTGGTGCAACGATCATCATTTTCTCTGTCAAAGAAAAACCGTTGGTACGCGCGGTCGAATACAAAGGCGTCCACTCGGCGACCATTACTGAAATTCAGCAAACGCTCCGCCAGTCACAGAAAGGGCTTACTCCTGAGTCGCCCTATTCTTTGGCAAAGGCGACAGAAACAGCGGAAGTTTTGAAGGCCATACTCGCCGCGAAGGGATACCTTGAAGCGACGGTGGGAATTGCCACGCGGCCAGTTCCTCCTAACGCCGTTGACGTTGTATTCGTAGTTGACGAGGGGACGCGGCAGTAGACCATCGTTGTCCTGCATAAAGTGAAACATCAGTAATGCCGGCCCATAAATAGGTCGCGGAAAGTAACCCATTATTTACGAGAAGGAGACTTCTTGGGGGAATTGAAGGTCACTTCTACGTGATGACGCGTCAACTTGCCGAATCTGTCAACGCGAATACGTTCGAATCCTAAACGAGATTCTCACCTGGAGCACCAGTAGAAGTCTGAAACATACGAAGTTCCTGATGTCAAAAACTGCTGTTTGATGCTCTGAACATCGAGCAGGGCGAGGTGCACGACCCAGACATGAATCTTCCCCAGTTGTTCGAGACGACGTGGAGTCGTCCATAGGATCTGGGAAGCGTCCGGCGACCATTTCGCATCATTTCCGCCACCAGCATAGCGCCAGATCTGTTGAGACCAATCGAGCAGCCAATAATCCTGAAAATGTGAGTCACTGCTTCCGGCTTCGGCTCCCACCAGAAGGGTCTGGCCGTTCGGGGACCATGCAATACTTTGCGGATAATTCCAATGTTCTGATCTTTCCGGCAGGCGGATAGTCGCAAGGATCTGCGTGTCGCTCGCACGCGAAACCTTCAGAACTGAGTAAAAGCAATCGCTACACCCGAAAGGGTTCGGCGTCGGAGGCAGGACAGTCGGATCGCGGACAACGTGCGCAAACATTGCTCCATCGGCAGACCATGTCAACAGTTTCCCGTTTCCGGCGATGTTCAATTCGGCGCGGGTTTTGGTTTCAGCGGATACGGTGCCGCTCAGATTTTCAACGCACTGGCCCTTTTCGGTATCCGTCAATTTCACTGCTTTCCGCTCAGGAAACCTTAGTTCCAGCCAGTCAATGTGGCTCGGGCCAACGAGCTGATAAACCCGGTGAGCCAAAATGATTTTGAAGCTGGATTGCAATGGCGAAGCTGCCGGTTGTGCTAAGGCCGTTATGATCCTGGACGATCCGTAGATGCAACTGAACAGCAGCGAAACCCACAAAGTCACGATGGCAGGGGTGGCCAGCATTGCCATTTTCGCGACGCTCCGTGCAACGGGAAAATTGTCAATTCCTCATACTACATCATCATTCGTTCTTAAGACATTTCAAAGGCTTCCGCTTAAACGTCGGATAAAGAGCCCGAGTCAACGCACGTGGACGTATGGTCGGCTATCCGTAGATGTGCATTTAAGAACCTGAAGTTGGCAGAGCGGAAGTTGACGACATCAAGTCGCAATGCGCTGTTCTGGTTACCAAGGTGCATTTTACTCCTCTGGAGTCGCGTGTGCGCATATCGAGTTTTTGGCGACGGGTTCCGCAGTTGAAGTGGCGCGGCGGCCATATAGATCGAGTCGATTCTGGCCCACTCTTTTTCAGTCCGCTTGGTCACTTCCGTCGAGGCGATACCAAATCGGCCCAATGACAGAATAGTTGCACGAACGCTGATTCTGTGTCGTTGCTGACTTTCGGAACCCACGATTCTCCCGCATTCCGGACAGCGAGAACCCGGAGGCAAGATTGGACCTCTGGGGCGTCGTCGTTGAAGCATTCCGTCAAGGATGTTGCACAGCTCGATCAAAACCGGGAACGGCATCGCTACGTTCCACTGCGAGCGCAACGTCTCAATCATTTCCGGGAACCAAACTCGATTGCCGTCTCCCGCGGCCATTAGATTCATCTCCGACTGGAGTTCAGGGATCACAGGCAGTAACTGCAATTGCGCCATTCAGTCCGCGAGCAAGTATATGAGCCGAAGCATCAGCAGTAAACCCGATCATATCGCATTCAATCATGTCATCGGCTCGTACCGATTCGATCGTTGACGGCTTCACCGAGTCGCTGCTTGCATCCGATATACTTTTCAGTTGCCTGGACCGAATGGATTCTTCTCCGACAAAGCCCACAACAGGGGCATCCTTGGTCTTATAGCCTTTAGGAATCCGGAGCAGTGGATTACTCGCCACTACGGCGTGTATCGTTAGTAATCGGCGGATACGCTTTCCGGAATGATCACGTCTCGAAAGGCACCGAGCGTGAGAGTAGGCAAAATAAGAGGCAGCCGGGAGGAGTGAGTTGGCGGGACAGTGTCACAGTGTGGGTCTTATGTCAACCTGGGAGTGGCCACAGGCCCGGGCGAGCGGAGGAAGCTCTTTTTCGGCGTTTCTTCCTGACGCGCAACGGATCACACCGCGAGTTCGACCACACGTAATGGGCAGAATCCTGACCTCCCAGCGGTAAACAGGGCAACTAACAAACCGCATTAGCTATTTTCAGAATGCGTGTAAAAATAGCTGATGCAATCTATGAGGCTTCGAATCTTTAGCTCGGTTTTCATTGTCACGCTCCCGCCGCTCATTGCTTCTATTGAGAAGAGCCGGGTTGAGGAACGAGACCTGCCACATCTGCACTACGAAATGTGCTTGGAGCATTTTAGTCTTCCGTCTTACACAGTGATGACCACGAGCACTCACACAATTTCGGTAGTGACTCATTTTCAGGACCGCGGTCTGGATGATTGAAGTCCAGGGAGCCGTCAACAAAAATGCCTAATCATTGCCTTAAAGTGACGGTGACTGTAGACCCAAGCGTTCGGTTGCATCAGTTGCCGGGCACGCGTCTACGGCAATCCTCGTGACGATATTCACCAGTTTCGCAAATAGCACAAACGAGAAGCGGGACTGCCAGATTCTAACGAGAGGAGCAAAAGTATGGGTAAGAGGTTGTTTCTCATTTCCGTCGTAATGTTCGCGCAGATAGCGCGAGCGCAGGAAACGGGGAAAGCTGAGACTGCCTGGGATGGCGTGTTCACGGCGGCTCAAGCCGAGCGGGGCAAGGAAGCTTATGCCGTTAATTGCAGTTCGTGCCACTCGGCGGACCTTAGCGGCAGGTCTGCGCCGCCTCTCAAAGGCGACCCGTTCATGGAGAATTGGCGGGAGGATAACGTGAAAAGTTTGTTCACGTTCATCCAAACCCGTATGCCGGCGCGCGCCGCCGGAAGTCTCAGCGAGAAAACCTATCTCGATATTCTGACCCACATCCTATCCGTCAACATGTTCCCCGCTGGACCCAATGAACTCAGCACTGAATCGCTTGGCAACATCCAGATTGTCGGAAAGGAAGGTCCTGCTCCAATTCCGAAATTTGCTCTGATCACGGTGGTTGGTTGCCTGACTCAGGAGCCGGGCAGCGAGTGGAAGTTAGAAAATGTTTCTGCGCCGGTCCGGACACGCCAGGAAAAACCGACACGTGAAGAATTGCAAGCGTCTCGAACCAAGCCGTTAGGCACCGGCACCTACCGGCTGGTCTACATTGATGCTCTGCGTCCGGGTTTCATTCCCGAACGCCATCTGGGTGAAAAACTGCATGGCCACGGTTATCTTCTCAGCAATGATAAAGGCCAAGGCCTGAGCGTGACCTGGCTGGAGCCCGTCGCTTCAACCTGCAGGGAGTTGCGGCCACAATGAGCCGACCGCTGTATTACTAAAGTAATGCAATGTGGTAGGCTCGTTCGAAAGAGTGAACTCACTGTCAATTCTGTGTTAAGTCGACTGCTGACCCCGAAGATCCAATCGAACTATTTCGTATTGCTTTCGCAACAGAGAGATGAGATTGCCTCCCGAAGCAACGCTCTCAAGATCATTCAAAGTTAGCACGACGATCACGATTCCCCGGTCCTGAAATACTTTGAGTTGTTCTCGTTCAGCGAATTCCGTTTTGCCCGTCCCCGAAATGCCATTCTTCGAGAAAAGTACGCCAAATCTAGATTTCGTTGAATCCAAAACCCGACAGAACTTTGCCAAAACTGTGAAGTCTGCTGAGCGGCTCCAATCCTTGCATTCGCAGACAAAATACCGTCCAAGCTCAGAGCGGAAGTCTACGTCGAAGCCTTCCATCGCACACACGATGTCGTAATCCGTAGAGCCGCTTCGCTGTCGCCGTCTTATGCGGCAACCGGGCATACAGGACATCAAGTACTCTGCCAGTAATTCCAGAGCCTCGCCCGTACCATCTCCCAGATGCAGCAATAAATGTTTCACATAAAGAGCGTTTGACCAATACGTCAATGCTTCCTGTGATGCAGGCAATTCAGTCAACCACATGTTGCAGCAGCGCCTCTGGGAACAGAGCATACTTCGGCATCTGTTCCGCAAGCGTAAGAAATTGCCCAGCGTATCTCTGTAACTCCGCGTGTTGAAGACCTTGACGCCACACAAGCCGAAAGTAAGCGCCTGTCGTGTTCGGTGAGATCGTTCCCTTCTCACGTAACGCATCCTCACATAGAGTCAGCATCAGATAGCGTTTAGCATGAACCAGAAAACCAAGCATGCCAAAGCAGTCGCTGATCCATACCAAAGGTGTGCCTTTGTGGATACGACCTACGATCTTTTGGCCCTTAAGCAGTTGTTGATAGAGTCCCCACAAAATGCTCAGCGCCTCGTGTACTCGTCGGTGGTGGTAGAAATATAGCCCAACTAACTCCCAAGCACGGGTTTTCGCTGGTTCCGCAATCTGCGCCGGAGTGTATTTGTCCGGCTCCATCAAATGCGATGCGGCGGCCCTGTCTTCCAACGGGGAGGAAGATCGGCATCGAGCCCCTCCAGTTCTTCCATCGTATCCTGGATGGATGCCTCGCATCCGGCTATTTCAGCATGAATTCTCGTGCCGTCCTTGTCCAAACAACCTCGCGGACTTTTGAGCGATCTTCGTAGCCTTTCATCACTGCCTGGTCGTCGCCAACAGTCAGGCGACTCAAGGTATCGGCCTTCTCTTCATTGGCTTCCAAGGCGGCAAGGCTTGGGTACTCACGAAGGATCAGCAGGTTCCACGAGCTTGAATCGTCGTCGAGCGTCCTGAGGATCCGGTAGGATTTCTCGTAGCCTGCCTTGACTTGTGCGTCTTCGTCCTTCTTGAACTGACCGGCGAGGTACTGCAGATAGGCTGGATCCATTCCGGCTTTGATTCGAATGGCCGATACCGTCCACACCGTGCCAGGCCTGTAGCATTCTGTAAAGGGAGCATCATTTCGTAAAAATCGATTTCGGCAGCATGGCATGTATTCCCTTCGTGCCGTCCACGACCTGCGTGACGATTAGATCCATTGTGGCGCTCAACAGCATGTAGGCGTCATCGCGCTTCAGACTTTTCTCTTGAACAATGAAGTCGAGCATTTCGCGTGTTGCGATCTTTGCCGCCTCATTGAGATCGGGATGTAATCCAATCGTGATGTAGTCAGTGGCCGTTTCTGCGCGCGGCCATTTGATCGGCGTGTTTTTATGGAGGATGACCTGGATCTCGCCTTTGAGCGAAGTCTCGACGGCTGAAAGGCAAACTTCGCCCTCGCCCTGCGCAGCATGGCCATCGCCGATCGAGAGCAATGCCCCAGGGACATGAACCGGAAAGTACACGGTGGCGCCAGCGCCCAGATCGCGGTTGTCCATATTGCCTCCGAAGACGTTCGGCGGACCGCTTGGAACGCGTCCCATACCCGCCGGAGGCGCTACGCCCATCACTCCCCAAAACGGCCGGGCCGGTACAATAATGCCGTTTCCATAGTCGATCGTTTTCTTTGCCAGATCGATGAACAAGACCCGGTCCCTGGCATAAGGAAAGTCTTCGGGCAAAAGCCCGCGGTTCGGCGTGAATCCCTGCGCGGCAATAGGCAGCCGGACATCGACCGACCGGATCCGCACTTCCAGCATGTCGCCGGGTTCGGCTTCATTGACGTAGATTGGTCCAGTTAGCGTGTGATCGCCACGGCCGTCGTTATCTATTCCCTCATATTCCGCATACAGCTCGCGCGGGATTTTGTCCTTGGGAACGCCGAGCTTTTCGAAGTAACGCGGATTCCCCGTGGACGTTTCCAATCGGACGACGCTGCCGGAATCGATCCTGAGGACCGGCTTCAGCGATGCATCGAAGAAGCCGCGGTGGACATTGTTGGGCGTTGCCTTCAGATCATACACGGCAGCCGGATTTTGGGCGGCCGCACCAGTTCCCATCAAGAGCACAAATAGACTTAGCGTAGAGATTCTGGTTGTCACGATCGGCCTCCTTCTTCAGTGAGGACGTGCGCCGTTGATTTTATCGAGGCGGGCCGAGGCTGAAAAGGCATTTCGGGACTGAGCGGCTTCGTGCTTCCGCAGCGCCATCACGTGTTCTATTTCTTTCCGTTGCGACGTGGTGTTGCGAAGCTACAAAAATAATTGACGGGGCATAATAAGGAGTATATAGGCACAGCTATTCCCATTTGGAGGTGCGTATTATGTTTGGCGAGAAACGACGATCGGTATTCCTGAAAGGGTTGCTTCTCTTAATGGGACTCTCGGCTGCGGGCCTGGCGGGGATTCACGCGGGGACAGCCGGTGTAAGCCAGGGCGGCGCCTCCGGTGCACCAGCGGGCGGGCTGTTCATCCCAGCGGGACTTGCCCCGGCCACCAGTGGCCCCACGAAGTCCGACGGTATTTATGTCCCCAACACCAACCGGGAGATTTACCAGAAGATTTCGACGGATTACCAGGAGATCGTGGCCCTGACCAATCAGGTGAACGAGGGAAAGCCGGTACCGGCTGCTGAAATCCTTTTGCTCTATGAAGCGGGAAAGCATACCCGAATCGGTGTGGCTAGCCGGTCCTTGCGCGTCTGGGCGCGGGAAGCAGAGCGGTCCGAGGATTTTCCGGAGGCCGTCGCTTTTTATAAGAGCGCAACCTTCCTGGATGACCCTTTGTTGGACGCCATCGCCGGCGCTCGCACCGCCTCAGGCTACACGCCCGCCCAACGCCGTCAGGCCATCCAAAGGGGTGTGGAGCGCATCGTCTACCACTGGTCTCGCCACTATATCCAGCGGGGGACAGCCGAACTGAATCCAGGGTTTATTGATGAGGCATGGGCCATCTACGTGGGCGAGGAAAAAAGCGGAAAGTATCCAAATTCCATCGCCGCGACCGCGCAATCGATGGAGGCCCTCTTCAAAAGGAACGGTTCCATTGATGAACCTCTCCGCAGAGCGATGAGCCAGGCCCAAAAAGCCGCCGCTGGCAAGAACGCGGAGGCCTGCGCCGCAGCGGCCAACGACATCTACTCCCGGTTCCACGCGATCTTCTATCTGGGCGCCGCCTACTACCTGAACGAGGCGTTGAAAGCCACGGCCGGAGGGGACCTGGAGAACGCCAGGGCGGCAATGGCTGGAGGTTTTGCTCTCTATCAGTCGATCCAGCCTCAGGTGGCCCGGGCGGATCCGGCGGCCGACAAAACCATCGCCGGCTACTACAAGAGCGATCCATCCCGTCTTTCTGCGGCGCTGCGGGATTCCGCGCTTGCGGCGCTGAATCGTACCGCAAGCGCGCTTCTGCTCAAGCAAAGCGATCTGGTGACTGCTGTGAACTTCTAATGGTTCTATGACTGCTGGCGGTCGCCGGAGTTCGCAACACAATCGACATCCCGGCGACGGCCAGGAAAATCGTCCATTAGCAGAGCAATCGATCCTTTCACCTAGGATAGCCATTACAATGTACCCCCTATTACTCAGCTAATGTCTGCTGAGGTCCACGTTTCTGCGGCATCAATCCCGGCAGTCGGTTCTGCTCGAATGCGAGTTGTGCCTGATAAAAGGAAGGGCGTGAAAAACCAAAAGCCTTGGCCGCCTGAGTTACGGGTTGCTGCTCGACACGGACCTGGCGTAACATCCCGTACTTCACCTGGATCATGGCTCGACAACCAACAGGGTGTTGACGACCGGCGGCAGCAGCCTAGCGAAGCTCGGGATCGGTTAAGACGGGACCGCCGTCAAGCCCGGGGACGAACTCACCGTCACGTTCTTGGCAGCGGCGGACGCCACAGTCCGGTGGGGTTTCTAGAGACGATTGCCTGGCGCAGACGGGCACGTCATCACGCTCTCTCGCGGTGGCGCCAATGATTAGACAAGAGGGAGGACCACCATGGATTTTCGTCGAAGGATTAGTTGGACAAGGGTCGCGCTCGTGGTCGTCCTCGCGGTCGGCGGGCCGTTGACGGCCGGTGCGCAGGGTCAACGCGGGGCGGTTGCTGAACCCTACACACCCGGAGCGAACGCCAAAGACCTGAAGGCCGTGCTCTTCCACTGGATGTGGGGCATGGGCATGCTGAAGGGCCATGATGAACGCGACATGGTCGCATCGCTCGAATATCAGGGCAAGGGCACGATTCAGGTGGACGGACAACCCTGCACGCTCACGAGATATCGTACGAGCACCAACTACCAGACCTTCAGTCAGCGGATTCAGTACGCCTGCACGCGGCCAAACGGACAAACGTACTCGAACATCGAGGTGGTCAGCGGGCTGTACGCCTGGAACGAAGACACGCTCGGTGCGGAGATCGGTCCAACGAAGGGGAAGACCACTCCGATGCCAGGGACCTTGGAGGAGCGGCTCATCCGCATTTGGGCAAGCCCCCAGGGCGCGTCCAAGGCCGCGGTGGCAGGGACTACGGAGACATTCTGGTTGGGGGCCAACCCCGGCACTCTTTTCGACGACGGTGTCGCGAAGGTGGGCAAGACGTCCGTGTCGTGGGAGGCCGGTAAGCCGGTCGTGACGTTTCCGATTCCGGGTGTTCCAGGTGCGACCGCGACAGCCACCCTTGATGCGAAGTATATGACCGAGCGCGTGGTGGTCACCCAGGGATCGACGACCACGGAGTTCACCTACGCCGGCTATCAAGACTGGAACAACCGGCTGAACAAGATTGGGGTGTTGTACGCCGGCAAGATGGTCGAGCGTCGGAACGGCGCGGTCGTCCGCGACCTGACGACGGAAGTGACGGAGACGGGCAACGTGTATGTGGTTGCGCCCGTGCCGGCAAGCGTGAAGACTGCGATCAGGATCACGGGGCAGCTCCCCCGTGGCGTTTTCGCGAAGGTGGAACCTCCAGTCAACAAGTCGGCGCCCACGCCGCGGTTGGCCGGGCATCCTGACCTGACGGGCAACTGGTCTTATACTGACTGGATTGGGAACTACATGACGGGCGGGGGGCGCCGATGCGGTCCGACGCAGGGTGCCAACTGTAGCCGGCAAACCAATCAGACTGAAGATTTCGAGCTCTACTCGCCCTCGCGGTTCGGCAATTTGAATCGTCCACTGTACAAGCCGGAGCACTGGAACAAAGTTCAGGAGCTCGACATGTGGACGAACAAGTTTGACCCGGTCATGACCTGCCAACCTCTGGGAGTCCCGCGGCAGGGCCCACCAAGACGAATCTACCAGTCGGATACGGATATTACCTTTCTCTATTTTGGAGGCGATGCTGGGGGCGGATACGGCGAGTATCGCGTGATCCCGACCGATGGCCGCCCGCACAACGCAGAGGCGGCGTTCGATATCACGTATTTGGGGAATACCGTGGGACGCTGGGAGGGCGACACGCTCGTGCTCGACTCCGTCGCTTTCATCGATACGACATGGCTGGGGCGCGGCGGTTTCTTCCACTCCGATCAGATGCATGTCGTGGAGAAATTCACGCGTCAGGGCGATGCCATCCTATACGACGTCACGGTCGAAGACCCTGAGGTGCTGGTGGAGCCGTGGGTGTTGCCGACGCGAACGCTACGCCGCAACACGAATCGCGACGCGGGCCTTCTGCGAGAGCGAGGCAACTGCGAGATTTACGAGGACGGTGCGGCCGCCACGCAGATTCGGCACTAGCAGGAGCGACGAGCAGCCTGGTTGATTCCGTTTTTCGCGGTCGCATCCGTGATGGCATCTGGTGCCGATGATGTTGAGGAGGTGTACGAATGACTAAGTGGACTTTGCGATGCGTCGTCTTGTGCGGCTGGCTCTTGTCCGGTGCTTCGTTGCACGCTCATCATTCCCTCGCGGGCGCGTATGCATTGGGAAAGGAAGCGAAGCTGACTGGGGCGTTCAAGGCATTTAGGCTTGTGAATCCCCACTCGTCGTTGAAACTCGACGTCAAGAACCCGGATGGCTCGACAACCGAGTGGGCGATCACCGGCGGCAGCGTCCAGGCCCTCGCGAGGCTCGGGATCGGCAAAACCGGGCCGAATGCCCTCCACCCCGGGGATGAAATCACCGTCACGTGCGTGCCGGCGCTGGACGGCAAGAGTCCGATTGGGCTGCTGGTAGCGATTACCTACCCGGACGGGCACACCGTCCGTTTCCGGTCCCCCGAGGAGTAGACGGCGGTGTGGCAGCGGTTAGACAACAGAGGATTACTGCCACAGACTTCCGACGAAGGATCAGTTGGACAAGGGGCGCGCTCGGAGTCGTCCGCGCGATCAGCGGGCTGTACTCACTCCGTGCAAGATTCGCAATGACGAGCAGAACGTCGACCTGTACTCGCCCTTCATCGTCGGCTGGGCCGTCAGCGCCGTGAACGATCGGGCGCTCGAAATGGCGCTGAAGCGCGCTGAAGCGGCGGTGTCCCGGGGCTGGGTTGCTGCATCATTCAGACCAGGCCTGCACATACGCCAGCGAGGACTATCAACCAATGCTCGACGCCCGCGGCATCACGTGCAGCACCACTGTTTTTGCAACGCTAATTACAGGAGAAATGCCCATGGTACGCGAGACGATCAACGGCACTTTTCGGCAAACGAATTTGCCGAACGAATCTGAAGAATATCTTTCGAAACGAGAAGAGCTGCGTCGCGCTGAAATTGAATTGATGAATCAGCGCGAGCGGGTCGCGGAGCTACGCCGCCGGCTTCCAAAAGGTCCAGCCGTCGAGGATTATGTATTCGAGGAAGTCCCCGTGAAACTGGATGAAGGAGACAAGCCTGTCCGAACTGTACGACTCAGCCAGCTTTTCACCGGACCGGACCGGTCTGTCGTCATTTATCAATTCATGTACGGCAAAAAACAAACGAAGCCATGTCCGATGTGCACGGCGTGGATCGACAGCTTCAATGGTATTGCGCACCACCTGGCTCCAAATCTCGATCTGGCGATCGTTGCTGCGGCGGATCCGGCAGCCTTGCGGAGCCATGCTCGGGCGCGAGGCTGGAACAGATTGCGACTCCTGAGTGCCGGCTCCACCACATTTAAGTACGATTTCGGCAGCGAAGACAAAGAAGGAAATCAGGATTCGGCAACATCAGTCTTCACCCGAGACAATGACGGCACGCTCCGCCACTTCTATACCGGGCATCCATGGCTGGCTCACGACATCAAGCAACGCGGCATCGACGAGTTGAACCCGATCTGGAATGTCATGGATCTCACGCGGCAGGGGCGCGGCGACTTTTCCGCGAAACTCGAATATCGCGAAGCCGCATAACTCATCCACACACACAAAGGGCGTTGGCATTGAAACCCGTGCGAGTAGTCATGCCAACTCGTAAGTCAATCTCGAGTAATCAGCGCGGACACGTTGGTCTTAACGATTCGTCGTTGACTCGAAGGCATCGGTCATACCAAACTACATCTCGCTCAGAGCGACTCACTCTGAACGGGAAACTCCGGCGAATCTCTAGAGAGCCGGATCGAACAGGAGAAGAAAATATCAATGTCAAAACATGAAGAAGCCGATCTCATTCTGAAACTTTATGACCTGCGCCGGGAGCCAACCATGCGGATTGCTCGTGACTACTTCTTCCGGGACTTCAATCCGGTATCGATGGCGGACATTAGCAACGTTCTAATGGGCGAGCATAGCGGGCATCTCCGTATGGTGATGAGTTATTGGGATATGGCCGCAGCGCTCGTCAACCAAGGCGCCATTGACCTCAAGCTTTTCAACGATACAAATGGCGAACATCTTGGTGTTTTCACCAAAATGGAACCATTTCTTGGAGAAATCCGGGCCGCCTTTGGCCCTCAATTCCTAGCTAACCTTGAAAAATTGGTGGATGCGACGCCGGATGGCCGCAAGCGCGTGGCCGAGATTCGCGAACGTATGAAGAAGATGGCCGCAATGTCCCAAAGCCAAACCCAAACCGCGGCTCGGGGATAGTTCTCGATCGCGAACGAGGAGGTGAGGCGTGACTTGCCTCCTCGCTTGCATTCGCGTGAATATTGCAATCCTGACGGGCACTATAAGGCCGATACGTTACCTAGTTCTGAATGCTTCCGACGAACTGCAGCGCCGCCTTGTCCGACGATCATGCCGCCTCCGAAGCGTTTTCGCTACCTTTTAGTAACTTCGGCTTGAACGAGCATGTTCCAGCCGGTATTCCCTGAGCCCCGAAGAATTGGTCGGGGAATGGTAGAAACGCCTTAGCCTCAAGTTCGAGGGGCGCGGACGCATCGTTCCCCGATAAGAGCGCCGATACCGTGCCGGCGATCGGTCGAACAACTTTTGACCGAGTTCCTTCTCCAGTCGCTTCACTGCCTGACTGATCGTTGGCTGCGTCCGGGTCTTGCGATATCGTCATCTTGGGGTATAAGATCTGGTACAAATTGGTACACATCACCAGCTTGAGGTCACCAGATGCGCAGAGTGATTGGTTTGTATGTTGCGGCGCTGCTTACTGCCGGTGTGTTGCTGGCGCAGGAAGTTGGCGGCGGGCGGGGAGTGGCGCGGGCGGGCCCGCCGCCGCCGTGTCCGCCCAACGGGTATGGCGCGCAGGCCTATTACGCGCTGTTCGGCCAGAACGGGGGCGACGGGCTTACGGCCTATGAAATCGCGAGCCCCTGCATCGGCAAGGACGTGCGCGAGGTCGCCGAATCGATCGGCATGGGGCGCAGCAAGCTCCTGGGCGTCAAGAACGTCATCGGCATCCAGTTCAGAGCCGACGGCACGATGGCTGACGGGACCGGCATGGCCAAGCTCGCGAACGCGGAGTTCCACATCGCCTACAACGTCCCGGCCATGCGCATGTTCCTCAACGGCACGAAGGCCAACGGCCAGCCGCTGAAAGAAATTCGCGTGTTCGCGAATCAGTACGCCTGGAACGAGGCGCAGGAAGGGCGCGGCGCGACGGCCGCGATGAACACGTTGAACGATCGTCTGCCGCTCACTAAGCTGACGCCGTTTGGCGCGCTGTGGTCGGTCATCGAGGCCGAGGCCCACACGGTCGCCACCAAGACGGCCGACGGCAAGACGGTGCTCACCGGCACGTCGCCGTACGATGGCATCGAGGTCGCCGTCACGGTCGAGGATTCGCGGCAGCATCCCAAGCTGGGACCGTACGACCCGACGGAGCTGATTCGTCTTCCGGTCGCGGTGACTGCGAAGGCCAACGGCCACGTCTACGGAGCGACGTTTGCCGATTACCGCGGCAACTGGGAGCCGAACGTCTGGATGATCTTCCCGGCGCAGATCAAGTGGACGCTCGACGGCAAGCCGCTCGCCGAGCTGCGCACGACGTTCTTCCGCTCGAATCCGTACATCGTGTTTCCGATCCCCGATATCGTGAAGCCGAAATGATCGAATGAGCCCGATCACCCTGAGAGAAAGGACTTGAGAACCATGATCAAACAGTTTGTTATCGCATCCGCCGCCGCGCTGGCGCTGCTGATGATTGGCGCTCCTGCACGGGCCCACCATTCTGCGAACGCTGAGTTCGATACGCAGAAGCAATTCACCATCACCGGCGTGCTGACCAAGATCGAAAACGTGAATCCGCACTCATGGTGGTACGTGGACGTGAAGGGGCCGGATGGGAAGATTCAATCGTGGATGCTCGAGTCGCTGAGCCCCCGCGGGCTGATTCTTAAGGGATTGAAGGTCAAGACCGAGCTCCATCTTGGCGACACCTACAGCTTCCGGATCTCGCCGGCATTGAAGGACCCGGATCCCAAGACCAAGCTCGGTTTCATGCGCTCAATCACCGTCAACGGCAAGGAGTACGTGGTCATCGAACTGTAGGGGGCTGTTGTGAACGATACCAAGCGATCTCTCGCTGGTTTGGGATGCGCGCTGCTCGTCGCGACCGCGATGCTCGTCCAGTGGTCCGCGCAGCAGCCTGCCGCGCAGGCACGGCAGGCCACACAGGTGGGCGCGCTGCAGCTGCCTCCCGCAGCACAGCGTACGGGCAACCTGCCGCTACGCGACGTGCAAACGTCGTACAGCCCCGCGGGCAAGCGCGTCTCGCCGCAGGACGGCTTCGTCATGCAGCAGAAGTCGCGCGGCGACACGCCGCGCGACGCCGACGGGCATCCCGACTTGTCGGGCAGCTGGGGCGCGGCTTTCCCCAATCCAATCGGCGCTCCTGGAGGGCTGCGTCGCGACGGCGCGTTCGAGGCCGACCAGTCGGCGATGCAGCGCGGCGCGCAATGGAACAAGCCGATCTATAAACCGGAGTACTGGGAGAAGGTCCGTCAGCTCGACTACAGCAGGGTTGACGTCGATCCCGTGTATGGCTGCTACAAGCCGGTCGGCGTCCCCCGGCAGAACGTGCCCGCCAGAATCGTCCAGAAGGATAAGCAGATCTGGCTGCTGAACAACGTCGAGAACGGGCTGCGCATCCTGCCGCTCGACGAGGGCAAGCGCGACGAGAACGATTATCAGTTCTCCACCTATAACGGTATGGGACTCGCGCACTGGGAGGGCGATACGCTGATGATCGAGTCGGTCGGCTTCAACGATATCTCGTGGCTGGGATGGGAAGGCTATTTCCACTCGGACAAGATGGAAGTGACCGAGCGGTTCCTGCGCCAGGGGGACTTGCTCTACTACAACTTCACGGTCAAGGATCCGGAAGTGCTGTTGGAGCCGTGGACGTCGTACACCTACGTGCGGCGGGTGGTCCCGAATCCGGTCAGACAAGACGAGGCGCCCGAGTGCGACGAGCGCGACCTCAAGCTGCTCGCCGACCCCTATCTCCGCGGATAAGGGACGCCTGATGTCGAGGAATTCAGTATGAACCTATACGAAGCGAAAAATCCCCTCCTTGGCAAAGGAGGGGTGGACGCGCCATCAAGAAATATCCCCGTTCCTTTAAAAGGCGCGGACGGGGTGGTTCGTTCAACCCCCGAATAGATTCTAGCGGTAGCTTGAACGAACCACCCCGTCTGCGCCCGGCTAAGGTGGCTTCGCGACATTTCATTGATGGGCGCAGCCACCCCTCCTTCGCCAAGGAGGGGAATTCCAGCTCATTCTGTTTTCTTCGTTTGCTGCAAATTGTCTGGCGAGATCAGGATCTCTGAAATTACCGTCTGTCCATATTCTAACGGCCGGCGGCCTTCAAGATTTCACCCCAGGAACTTACGCCGCCGTGGATATGGGCGACGCGCTGCACGTCCAGTTTCAATCGCTCGACGTTTTCCACGAGATTGGTCGTGAAGGGGCTTGGCGCCGGGAGGGGCGGCACGCCTGGGCGCGGAATAAACGTGTCCGCCTGAATCAGCAGTTTTTCCTTCGGCACGTATGCCATCAGCAATCCTTCGCTATGCAAATTCCCGCGCACCAGATAGAGCTCGAGCGTCATATCGCCGTCGGTGAGGACTCGCTTGTCCTTAATTGTTTCGATGACTGGCGCGCGCGGCATGCGTGCAAGACGGTCTGGATTCAGCGTATGCGGATTCTTGAAGATTTCCTGCTTGTAGTAGCGTTTGTGCGATTCGTGCGTGATGATCGGAATAGCTTCGGCCACGTATGCGCGAATGCCACCGGCATGATCCGAGTGGTGGTGTGTATTGACGAGGTATTTGATCGGCTTGTTGGGGAACACCCGCTTTACTTCGCCGATCGTTGCCAGGGACTGGTCGTCACCCCCCGGTCCTTCGACAATGACGAGGTGATCTTTGAACTCGACTGCAATACTCCGCTCCGCGCCATAATTCAGAACCCAGATAGCGCCGCCGATTTTCTCAGATTGGATGCGGACAGCCGCGGCCGCCTCCGAGCCGCGTCCTCCGGCACCACCGCCGCGCTGGGGGTTGCCGCGGAATTCCAGTGCGGCGGAACTGTTCGGCTCCACGCCGTCGACTGTGATATCGAGGATCGGATAGCCGCCCTGACGCTGCACGATGTGCATGGGAAATTTCACGCCACCAAAGT